>JACLAA010004456.1_pt1 | contig 12370 bp, 7 predicted proteins | sample 8027891 | NCBI WGS metagenome assembly JACLAA01 (sample SAMN15724900, study PRJNA655200) | protist metagenome | isolation source: fluorescence activated cell sorting (FACS) single amplified genomes of... | place: Spain: Blaines Bay Microbial Observatory, Mediterranean Sea | collected 2016-01-19 | reverse complement strand
GTGGTCACCTTCATATACTCGAATATCTTGTTGAGCGTAAGTATGATAAATATTGCGAACGTGCATGTGAGTATGCGGCAGAGTCCGGCCAATTAGACTGTTTGAAGTACTTGCGCGAAACCGCCAAAGCGCCTTGGAGCAGTTACGCTGTAGGATTAGCGCACAAGAACAAACACACCGAATGTGTACAATACCTCCTCGACAACAACTGTCCTCTCCCAGAAGGCTGGTCTTACGAAGATGGAGAGTTACATACCGTGGAATAAGAATCAGAATCAGAATCAGAGTAATCACTTTTACGCGGATGCTCCCACACCGTTGGCGATACGAAAACGGAGAACTGCGCGTACCAGAATAGAATCGCACGTGAATAAACACATCTTGTAATAATAAAATGAAGAGAGAGACTCGACCAGATCTATTGGCGTTTTTGACACCCTTTTCTTCTTCCTTGCAACGCGTTTATCATAAGTAGTTCCATGGTATATCCATTTTTGTGCCGAATTTTCCTCAGTGTAAAGAAGAGAAAAACTCGTCTCTTTTTATTACCTAAACTCATCTTCATGACGTCTGGAAAACAAGACGGAGGATCATCGAGAACGACGACGAGAAAGACGAGAAAGAGGAAGAGTACTTGTTGTGATGAACAGAGAGATTCTTTGTGGGACGTGGTCGTGAAGTGGGACGATATAACTTTCAAACATATCCTTCCGAGATTGGATTCGAATGATTTGAAATTCTTGCACGGAGTGAATAGTGAAACGAGAGCTTTGATTAAGAGATCATCTCGCGGGAGGGATTTGAAAGAGGGGTTTAAAGTGAGAGAGATGTCGTCGATATCGACGTTGGAGTTTGCGTGGAAGAATAGGAAGAATAAATCGTTGTGGCCGAGTTACAGTTGGTGGGACAAAACATATTTCTGCTTACAAGTTGCTCGAACGAATAAACTCGAGTTGCTCAAGTGGATACGAGAGGAGAAAAAATGTGAGTGGGATGTGGGGACGATTTGTGTGGCCGCAGAACAAGGTAATCTGAAAATGGTCAAGTATTGCGTTGCAAATGAGTGTCCTATCGATGGGAGTGCGTGTGCACATGCTGCCTATAAAGGTCGTCTCGAGGTACTCAAATACTTACGCGAAGAAGCGAAAGCGCCTTGGGATTGGAGAAGTGCCGCTTGGGCGGCTAGAAATGGTCATCTCCACATACTCGAATATCTTGTTGAGCGTAAGTATGATGGATTTGACGAATTTGCGTGTACGTATGCAGCAGAGTCCGGCCAATTAGACTGTTTGAAGTACTTACACGAAACCGCCAAAGCGCCGTGGGAGTATAGGGCGGTACGAGAAGCGCACGAGAACAAACATCCCGAGTGTGTACAATACCTCCTCGACAACGACTGCCCATTACCAGAAGGCTGGCGATACGAGCACGGCGAGTTACACACGAATTAGAATATCATCATCATCATCATCATCATCATCAGTTGTAATAACAGAAAGAGAGAGAGACAGAGAAAAAAAACTAATTAGGTAAAAAAAAGCATCAACTCTCTTTCGTCACAATAGAGAGAACAGAAGTGAAGGTGTTATTAGTGTTGAGGAACACACATTTACACACTTACGCACACTTACAGAGTTTAGAGCGCAGAGAGTTTAGAGAGTAAAAAAGCGATTTATTCAAGAAGATGAGCGCTCCTTCTTCCTCTACACATCATCCTAATCGAATCCCCATCCTGTTGGAAAAAATGCACCTCCAACTGACCTCCAATAAGAAATCCTTCTTCATCTTCCTCTCCATCGGAACGATCGCATCCATCGGAATATCCTGCGCAGCCGAGGAGTACATCCTAAAAAGAATAGAAGGGTTTCACCACTATTGGTTTCTGGCCTTGTTTGAGCTCGTGGTGTTTAGTGTGATGACGTTTGTTTATATGATGATTACGATGGATAACGAGGGAAATGGTGATGTGAAAGACTTTGGGAGCAACACGAATGGTGTTGAAGATGTTTTGAAAAGTACTCCTACTCCTACTAAGAAGAGAAAGAGTAGTTCTTTTATGCATCACGAGTATTATTCGAGGATAGTACCACCGCTGAAAGCACCGATACACTTATACGTCGCCTCGGCATCTTTGATTGGGATATACACTTCCCTCGGGAAAGTCTCGTACAAATACATCAACTACGCCACGGGGACGGTGTTGAAATCGAGCAAACTGATACCGGTGATTCTTCTCTCCTCGGTGTGGCTGAAACGAACGTACCACTGGTTGGATTATTTAGCGTGCGTTTTGTTAGTGATCGCGTCGTGTTTTTTCGCATTAGGGGAACACGAAGGGAACAAACAGTTAGACGCGGAAGATCCCACGTTGTACGCGTTTGGGTTTTTTCTGTCCTTCTTTTGCGTGTGCGTCGGCGCGGTGCAGTCGAACGTGGTGGATAAGGCGTTGAGAGATTACGAGGCGACGGTATCGGAGAACATGTTGATGACGAATTCTATCGGAGCTTTGTTAGTGTTCGTGGTGGTTTTAGTTAAAGAACCGGACGCGTTTGCGTTTTTCTTCGGCGATTGGTTTTATTTAAGTTTGATCGCGTTTCGATCGATCGTGTTTTGGCTCGGCGCGGTGTTTTACACGACGCTGGTGAAGCATTTCGGCGCGGTGCCAGCGGTGGCGATTACCACGTGCAGGAAAGTTTTGACCGTTATATCCTCGTTCGTGTTCTTTTCCAGCGATAAACCGTTTGGCGTGACGTATTTTGTCGCTCTGGTGTTTTTCTCTGGCGCCGTGGCGTGCGAATTTTTCAAGCATAACACTAAGACGAAGAGTCAACAGTTGGAAATGGCAAGGAAGGACTCGGACGTCGAGAAAGTATCGGATAGGAGTACTTAGTTGAAAGATAGTAATAGTAATAGTGATAGTACCTAGTAGTAAAGTGATGATGATGTTGTAGTACCGCACGGTGGTATTCGAGATGATGATTTTGTAAATGTACAAAAGAAACGTTAAAACCGTCTAAAAGTCTTAAAACTCTTCTCCTTCGCAACCATCGATGATTTCCCAATCGTCTTCGTCCTCTTCCTCTCCTCTTTTGTTGTTTTCAGTTCGTTTCGAACTGCTGCTATTCATACTGCTATTCATTTTCTTCTTCGACAACACTTTTTTCGTAACGACCGTAATCAAAGGCGTCGATCCGCTCTCGCGTTCAATATTCGTCAAAACATCCACGAACGCGTCCAAGGAGGAGGAAGATGCATTATTCATCTCGTCGTAATTATTATGGTTACCGACTAAAAATCCAACGACTAAGCTCGGATCGAGCGCGTGAAACGGCGTGTATAAAATGCCGTGTTCCGAAGCGCTTCCGAAAAAGGAACGATAATACGCAGATTCCGTCGATTCGTCTCGCGAACGCTCGCGAGGTGACACGTACGCTTTCGCGACGTGTGGGTCGAGATATATTGCTCTTGTCTCTTCTTCTTCTTCTTCTTCTTCTTCTTCTTCTTCATCTTCTTCTTCTTCCTCTTCTTCTTCTTCCTCTTCTTCGTCCTCCTTCTCTCCCCCGCTATAACTATTATCACTGCTCTTCTTACCGCTCGTAAACCCGACGATGTAATACGACGCGGTCTTCTTCCCTCCGACGATACCTACGCACTCGCGCACGCTTAGAAATTTCTGTAACGATTTCACGTATTCAGGATTAATCGCGTCGCTCGCGCCGCATCGTAAAGGCACTAAAATCAAAACGTCTTTGTCCGCGTGCGTTTTCATTTCCTCTCGAACTCTTTCCGGGTAAAACTCAGGCACGCCTCCGCCGCACCCGTCGCCGAGAATGAGACAACGAACGTTTTGAAAAGAATCCAACCTATTCATCATTTTCCCGTATCGTTTACAAATCTCGGACGGTGCCATCCACTGACCGGGACACAACGCATTCTCGTCCTCGTCTCCTTCGTATACTCTTCTCAACCCGAATACATTCTTTGTCTTCTTCTTCTTCTTCTCGTTTTTATCCTCGCTTTCATCATCGTCATCATCATCGTCCGAAAACAAATCCACAATCTCCTTCTTCCTCTTAAACTCCTCTCCCTCCTCCTCCTCCTCGCTTATATCTTCTTCGCTTCTCCTTAAACTCCTCCGCCTAAATCTCCGCGCTCGAGCGCTCCTCATCAACGCTTCCCCGAACAGCATCTGCGCGCTCCTCAGCGTGCACCCCCACCCGCAATCCGTGGTGTACCCGCCCACTTGGTTCGCCACGAAGTCTATGGACTTCATTTTCATCGTCGTCGTTTCTTTCGTATTCATGGTAGTATTCGTATTATTCGTAAAGAGGAACATTTTTTTGCTCTCGATGGGTGGAAATTCCGAGACGTAGGAGCTGAAAAAGAACGCATCCACGCAACTGATGAGTCGATCGAACGCGTTCATTCTCTCGCCTAAAATCATAACGACTGTGTTTCTGACGCCTCTGTCGCTCTCGTCGTGTATTCGTCTCGAAAATATCGAGTTTTTCATCGCGTACATTCGTTTCGAGAATTGGAGTTTTTTATACGACACGAAGGACTTTTGCAGAACTTTCCAAAGCGGATTTGTTCTGTTCTCTGATGCATCATCTTCGCTCGAAAACAACGCCATTATGTGTATATGTATATGCACCACCGGGTTTTCTTCTTTTCTTTTTAATATACGAATAATAAGCGCGACGAATACGCGTGTATTAAACGGTTTTTGGGGAGATTTTTCAGTCAAGTATTTAGGGGAAAATATTTCTCGCATGTCTGATGTGTGTTTGTATACACCACTAAGACACGCACAGAAAGAGAGAGAGAAGAATAAACCTTGTCGGGGAGGAGAGGATATACTTATTCCGCGATGGAGGGGAAGAGCAGTTGTTCTTCTCCGTCTTCCTTGTGGGAGGTGATCGTGAAGTGCGACGATATTTGTTTCACTCATGTGCTTCCGAGATTAAATGGAACTGATCTCAAATTCTTGTACGAGGTGAATACAGAGACGAGAAAGTTGATTAAGAGATCGTCTCGCGCGGGGGATTTGAAAAAAAAGACGTTGAAAGTGAAGGAGATGTCGTCGATATCGACTTTGGAGTTTGCGTGGGAGCATAAATCGTTGTGGACGAGTTGGTTGTACGACGAAACAAATTTCTGCCGTGAAGTTGCTAAAACGAATAAACTCGAGTTACTCAAGTGGGCGCGAGAGGAGAAAAAGTGTAGGTGGGATAAATGGACGATTAATGCGGCCGTACGTCAAGGTAATCTGGAAATAGCAAAGTATTGCGTGGCAAAGAAGTGTCCTATCGATGTGAGTGCGTGTGCATGTGCTGCCGAAAACGGTCATCTCGAGGTACTCAAATACTTACGCGAAGAAGCGAAAGCGCCTTGGAATTCGAGTACTGCCGCAAGGGCGGCTCAAAATGGTCATCTCCACATACTCGAATATCTTGTTGAGCGTAAGTATGATAAATATAGCGAAGAGGAGTGTGAGTATGCGGCCAGGAACGGCCATTTCGACTGTTTGAAGTACTTGCACGAAACCGCCAAAGCGCCGTGGGACTATAGGGCGGTACGCTTCGCGCACGAGAGAAACTACCCCGAGTGTTTACAATACCTCCTCGACAACAACTGCCCATTACCAGAAGGTTGGCGATACGAACACGGAGAGTTACGCGTGTCAGTTTCATAACACTCGCGTTTCTACTAAAGTTGTAACATCAGAAAGAGACACAGAGAGAAACACGAAGCGCATATCACCCTAAATTAGAGGAAAATCTCTCCTTTTTCCTTTTTCCTTTTTACTTTTCACCATAACTAAACTATCCATGATGCTCATCATCACCGCTTTACTCCTTTCTCTCTTCACCGTATCTCCTCTCGACACGCAGGCGAGACCGACGGAGTATTATTACAACACGTTAACCCGAGGTATGTTTAAATTACGCACACATGCGGGCGTGTTTTCTTCTTGCTTTTCACAACATTCCGGATTTGGATTGGAATTTTGAACTTTGGTCGACCTTTAATATTAACGCGCGTAAACGCTTTCTCTCTCACTCTCTCTCTCTTAAAAACACAGAATCGACGTGGCAAATGCCCAGTTTCCACGGGTACTCCGTTGCGTACGTCGACGCAGATACCGGGAGGCGGTTTTGGCAACACGAGAAGACCGGGGAGACGACTTGGTAATAAATTCATATTCTTTCTCTCTTGTGTCTTTGTGCTTCTTAAATTTTCTCGCTTTGCGCTCGATGTGATGTGTCGGTCGGTTTTCGGTCTCTCTCTCTCTCTCTTTCTTTCCTCGCTGACACAACAATAACACTCGATGTGTTTAACAAACACACTCTTTTTTAATTAGGCAATCACCGGGCGATTGGGAAGAAATATACGGCGAGGAGACCCCGGAGACTCCGTATTACGTTCATCGTAAAACCCGCGAGACGACGTGGACGAAACCGGAATATTTAGCGTGGACGCGCGTAGAACACGATTGGAAAGAAGAAGAGGATGGAAAAGAAGAGAAAAACGAAGACAAAGGAGGACCAGAGGAAGGCAACGCGAAAAAGAAAGGCTCTTGGTTTTCGTCCTCCAAATCTTAGATGTTGAGAGAGAGAAATACGAACGCTTTCGCTTCGTCTCGTCGCCAGGAGTAAAGACGAAACATCGAGAGAAGAACACAGAACACACACACAGACAGACAACACGTACTACTGTATTAAACCAATACTTTTGTAATTACTTTTCAGGATATACCACTTTAATATAACTCTACTCTAGAAACATGTCGTAAAACTCGTAGTAAAACCAGCTTTACCCTTCAAACAGTCCACACAAGAAAACGTTTCACAAAATGAACAGAAGCACTCTGACATTTGTATTCGCGATTGTTGCGATCATCGTCGGTCTCGCATCCGCGCGCGAGGCGCAGTATTTTTACAACTCCGTCAGTGGCGAGGTACTACGCGTTTGTTTTGTGTGGTGTTCTCTCTCTGCGTTTATGTTTACGTCGTGAATACATTCCGGATTTGATCTCTTAAGCGGCTTTTTTCCATTCTGATGTTCGATGCGAATACTATTAAACTGACACTTTATACTCTCTTTTTCCACATAAATACGCACACATAGGCGACGTGGACGGACCCTCTCATCGCGCCTTGGATAGACGAGGAAACCGGGAAGAAATATTGGACGACCGCCGACGGCACTGCCACCTGGGAATCCCCAGGAAATTGGAAGGAAGAGTGGTCCACGGAACACAAGATGCCGTTTTATGTGAACAAGAAAACGAGCGAATCCACCTGGGATTTACCGGAAGAGTTGGCGTGGGAACGCGTCAATCACGAGGTGGAGGATACTTTGTGATGTCACGAAGTGTGATTCTGTAAAAGAGAGAAGGAGAGAGAGAGGTTGTTTTTGTAAATCTACATCTATGTTACGTATTATATTAATCACACTCTGTTCTCCGCGGCGGAGGCGGATAAACCTATGTCTTTCAAATTCTGCGCGGATTGATACGCGCTTAAATGTTCCATGCTCGGGGAGACTATGAATCGATTCGCTCTCCTCGAGCGTTCCTCGTTGGACAAACTACTGTTTTCTTCGTTCAAACCACCGAGTGAGTTAAACTTGGCTTTGCTCAGCTGTTCGCTCGAGCTGAAAAACAAGTGCATGGAGATTAAGACTATGCTCACGCCGATGCAAAAGTTAATCGTGATTTGATGTCCAAAGAGAAACGCGGAGACTAAACCGGTGAATATCGTCGCCACGGTGCTGCTATATTTCTTCAAAATCGTATCCGCAAACTTAAAGAAGAAAGAGCTCAACACGCCTTGCGCGGCGTTGTTGGCGACTAATAACATGGTCATCGAGTTATGTCCGGCGAATAAGCTCCCGATGTCTTGAAACCCGTTTCGCATCCAGACAATCATCAGCGCGATCGTGTTGAACATTAAACCGTACAAGTACATGAACAAATTTTGCAAGTGCACGGAGGTTTCAAAGTTCTTCTTCAGCGCGTATTCGTTATACACGGACGCTAACGACGGGACGACGATAGAACACAAGGTGTAAAAATAACACCCGAGCGATCGAGGATCACCGGGAGGATCCGTCAACCCGCCGTGCTTCGTCCCGTGCAACGGTTTACACGCCAACTGGTTCACCGTGATGCCTAAAATCAATAAGAACAACGCTTCCCACTGCAAAACGCTAAAAACTCTCCCCATGAACGCTTTCATGAGCAACGCGATCGAGAGCACTTTTAAATTCGAAAGCATTTTCACCGTCGTCGGGTGAAAATACAACTGCATGACGAATTTTATGTAGTTATTAATGGCGTACAATCCCGCGGGAACAACGAGCAACCTATTGGACCGCCACGCCAATTTCGCTTTCTTCATCGAACGCAAGTTTCGCGCCTCTTCGCCCGGTTTGCGCATCTGTTTAACATATATATCGCGTAAAGAGGATTTGATGAAAGTTTTGACGCATCAAAGAGAGTGATGAAAACGGATGAAAGGTCAGCGTTTGATGATGCTACCGATGAGATGATACTACGACTCTACTCCTCGTACTAAAGAGAACAGAAGACGAGTTTCACGAGAAGAACGGATGAGAAAAAAATGTCACCGTAACCATCGCGAGCGCTCCGCGAAAAGCGTAAAAATGTCACTCGTACCTGCACCATCAGAAACACAATCGCGAATATCACTTTCGTCCCTTCGGTGATGAAGTTCACCGACACCGGGTGGTACGCGAACCCTCCTCTCGAATTTTTCGTTAAATGCACTAAAATCGGTTGTAATCCGATGAGAAAACAATCCGAGGCGACTAACGCGACGGTGAATATGCGCTTTTTGTTGGTCTTTAATTTCTTCTTGTTTTTCCCCGATGGAACTTCGAAGTCGTCGAAGGAATGGTCGCGCGATGATGTCATATTTTCGGAGGAGAAGGAGGACATTATTAGTACGACGATGAGATTTAAAGAAGAGCTACTTCTTTAACTTCTTCCTCTCTTTCTTTTTTGTTGGTGTTTCCGACGAGGACAACAACACGAAGCGAGTAGGGTAATGTTTGGATAATGGCGGCAAAACCCCGAAGAGATTTGAGAGAAAATGTGGGCAAAAAAATACGCGTATCTGTTAATGATTGAATTATTTCAAGGATGAAGTCGTCTCTTAGTCGTCGTCGCTCCCCTCGGACGACGAGGGATCTTCGTACTCAAACTCGTACTCGCTCTCGTAGGAAGCATCGCTTCGCTCGGAGTCGCTCTCGCCGCCGCCGAGGATGTCGTCCTCGTCGTCGTCCTCGTCGTCCTCGTCGTCGTCCTCGTCGTCCTCGTCGTCGTCGACGAAGAAGTCGCCGCCGCGTTTCTTCGTCTCGGTTCTCAACACGAGCTCTGAGTTCTCGCGAATGCCAGCTTCGTCGATGGTTTCGTATTTCCTCAATTTTCTCCCGTCCAGCTCGAGTATCATTTCGGAGACTTTAACTCGGCGCATCGTCCACTGGGAAATTTTGACCATCAAATCGTAAATCGTCTCGCATTTGTACATGTTAATGGGCACCGTGACCAATTCTGGAAGAAGATCTGGGAGTTTGGCGAGGAACCAAAAGTTAACCTTATCGTAGATGGGCGAGCATTGTTCGACTTCATCTGAATCTTCTCGTCGTCGTTCGTGAGAGGGCTGCGTGAAATCGCCGAGGCTTGCCGCCGTCGCTCGCCGAATGGCTTCCTCCTCATCCACCTCCGGTGGTTGTAATTCTCTCATTGATAGTGCGCGTGATAGTGCGTGTAATTGTATAGCCACGTCTTCTCTAGGAAGGTTGAGTGCTTCCGGGCAGAACTGCTTCAAATTTTTAGCATCTAAGTTAAGCAGAAGTTGAAGAAGCAGTTCGAACACTTCTAGCGAAGACGAGCCTAACAGCGCGAGCCCTTCGCGCTGAAACCTTTCCGGTTCGAGTCTTGATGCCATCTCTATAATCCGGGGAAAATGCTTGCTAGCGTGCTGCAACATTTTATGCATCTCTTCCATCAACATGGTCTCGTGGTCATTTGTGTATTTGGAGTTTCCATGGGTCTTCTTGAAATCATATTTCTTTTTCTTCTTCACCCTTTTCTCCGGCGGGCTCGAGTCGGGACACAACCACTCATCTTCTTCTCTCTCCTTCTCCATCTTCAACCTTGGCATCTTCTCGTGCCTCGAGAACTCGCTCCGGTAATCTACAAAGAGTCCACGGGCATTGCTCCTTTGAGGGGGGCGAATGTTTTGGTCTTCGAAATCGTCGAAATCGTCGAACTCTCTGAAGAAATAGATTCCTTGCCGGACATCGTCGTCGTGAAAAAACATGTTCGCGATTTCCTTCGCGGCGCGTTTCCGGTATTCATCACCAAGTGAATACAACTCACGAATAGTTTCGCACGAGCGTCTTTCCGCTTCATGGTCCTCTACTGCCATGCCATTTGAATTTAAGTTGGGCAGGATTGCTTTTGCGAGCACATATTGCATGCTCATGCGTTGACCGATTCTTTCGCATTCCTCCGCATCGGTTTCCCAGTAGAGACTCAATGCGTCTTCGAGGGGTTCGCCTAAACTGACGATCATTTTTCTCGGAAACGCGATCAAATCAACCGCAACTTTCGATAGATTGACTCCAAATAATGGGTCGTTTTTTAACGCCTCGCGAGTAGCGTTGACCTTTGTCGATAAGTCATCCGCTGGATATTTTTGCCTTACGATTGTCTTACACACGCTGGAGGACTCCAACCAGTGTATGCCGTGTTCGCACTGTTCTTTCCTCTTTTCGTAATTCTCATCATCCATTGGACCATCTAACGATCCCCACACCGCGAGCATCCATTCGGTGAGAAACTTCTTTTTAGGAGCTTTCCCGGAGATGAAAATTGCTTCATTCTTTCCAAACGCTCGCATCAATCGCTCGAGAATCTCAATTTTAGGCATATCGTTGGGTACCGTTTGGCGCAAACAGTTGTACAGGTGCAAAGCAAACGTCATCGAGCGGTGCAGCTCGAGCCACTCCACACTTTCGACGATACCAGTCATCGTTTCCATGAACAACACACCAGAACCGGCAAAAAGTGGACTATTGCGTGATAACCTATCTCGGAATACTTTGTCTTTCCGGACTTGACTGTCCGTCTCAAAATCAAAAGTCTTGATTTCCTCGGAGAGAATGATTTGACTGTGCGGTAAAAAAACGTCGTTGTGTTCATCGAGATCTTTCAACTGTATCAGTTCTTTCTCTTCCCAAGAAAGAACTTGATTTGCGATCCTAAAATATTTCGCTCGCCATAAAATCGAATCGTCGTAATCCGTGTGAACCCGAGACATCGCCATCGAGTGTAACGCGAACACTAGCGACACCGACGGCGTATTATTCTGTAAACTTTGGCTCACTAATCGTTTGAGAGGAAACAAACCGCATTCGCCCATCCCGTAAAACTCTTTTATTAACTTTGCCGCGGATTCAGTGTCATTCTTACCCAACGCCTTTTTCATTCGTAAATCTTCGCAAAATGTTTTGTATCTGGATTCATCCGTCGTCGCCCAAAGTTGGAAGACTGCTTTGAATGCATCGAGAAACGAATCGAATGCACATTCAATGGAGATATGTTTGAAGGACTCGATGTAACGTTGCCAGGTTTTCCCCGAAGTCCCCGAAGGCAAATTTTCTGCAACATCTTCAATCTCAGGCTCACTCAATACTCGATCAGCCAGACGCTCGGTGTTTTTCTCTGGCGCGAACAGTTCGTGGACCATCCTCGATACTATCACCAAACCATTCTTTGAGAAGCAAAAATCGTCCGCATCCTCTACCATTCTGGATAACTGTTGGTGCACGTGTTCGGTTAAAATTTCGATAAGCGGCAACCGGTCCTCTCGCTTCGAGTCTTTCATAAAGTCTTCCATCATTTGCATCGCGTGTCTCGTAGGCACGTCCAAACCAGTACTCTCGAGCTTGACCTTATTACTCTCGTAAAATTTCTTTAAACCTGGGAGGGTAGACTTCGACTCTTTTCGCTTGTTCATGCCGCGCAACAAATCAAATGCAAAGACGGAACGTTCGCGTTTGGGTATGACTGAACTGTACTTACCGCCAAATGTGAGATCGGACACAATTTCGAGCGCGCGTTGCCACGACATTTTGCTATGCTCGTTCTTCTCGGCGATAAGACGGATGGCTTCCACGAGATGGGCGGCGGCTATGATGCGTTCGATAGAATTAAGCTCAGGATTCTTTTTTAAGGATTTTCGCATCGTTAAGTCCACGTATTCGATGCATGCGTTCGTTACAGACGTGGCTTCCAACAATGCCGCGATGCCATTGCCTCTATAGTAACTCAAGT
>JACLAA010000923.1_pt1 | contig 12376 bp, 7 predicted proteins | sample 8027891 | NCBI WGS metagenome assembly JACLAA01 (sample SAMN15724900, study PRJNA655200) | protist metagenome | isolation source: fluorescence activated cell sorting (FACS) single amplified genomes of... | place: Spain: Blaines Bay Microbial Observatory, Mediterranean Sea | collected 2016-01-19 | reverse complement strand
GCGTGGTTGAGGCAGCCCTGCGATGGCGTAGCATGTCATCAGCACCGTGAAGCGATGCGTGCGCTCCTAGGACTGCTGTGGGCCGCATTGACAGGGGGGCCAGCGGCAGCCGTGCGGCAGCCCCCCCTCCCGAAGAGCCCATCGGCCGCAGCGGTGCGCGAGGCCTACTTGTATGCGTTCGCTACGTATGCAAGAGATGCCTGGGGCAGCGACTGGTTACGACCAGTCGCGAGGCAGTCGGTCGACGCCGCGGCGGCCGGCCCGCTCGGCCAGACGATCGCGGCGGCGGCGGACGGCTTGTGGCTCATGGGCTTCGATGGCGTCGTGCGGCAGTGCGGCGCCTGGGCGGCCGACGAGTTCGCGCCGAATTCCCATGTCTCCACGTCCACCAGGGACGCCGCGAAGGTGCTTGGTGGGTTGCTCTCCATCTCTGTTCTGTCCGACGACGCGCGCTTCCTCGGGGCTGCGAAAAAATTGGGAGACCGGCTCCTGCCAGCGTATGGCGCGTCGCCGACGGGCCCACCCTACGCTCATATTTTTGACCTAAGGGAGGGCGTCGTCAGCAAACCGACGATAAATGTCCAAAACTCCGAATCATTGACGGCAGGACTGGTAGAGTTGAAAGCCCTCGCTAAAGCTTCCTCAAAAAAACGCTTCGCGGAGGCTTCGGATAGACAATTACAAGCACTATTTGAAATGAAGGGCTGGACCTTCCAAGGCTCGCTGGCGCCGGCTCGAGCGTCCATCGACCAGGGCGCCTTCGAGGATTCAAATACAGGTCGCTGTTCTGCTGGCGAGGGCGGCGCGGAGCTCTATGCTGCCTTAGTGGCGCGCGGGCGCCAGTCGAACGACGACCTCGCGCGCAAGGCGTCTCGACTTGCCGCTCGAGCGGCCGTGGCTTCGTTAACATTCGTGGTCAGTGACGAGAACGGCACAGTTGCTGCTGATATCTTACAAGGCGAGCGGGGGCCGCCCATCTTCCACCAGCGGGCCTGTGCGTTGCCTGGGTTTCTGGCACGAACTAACTGGGGCCACATGCCACAGGCGGTCCACGATCCTGATTCCGTTTTAAAGATAGCGCGCGATTTGGTGGAGACGTGTGTACAAAGAGCCTTACGAACAAAAACGGGCCTCGCGCCTTCACTAGATCAGGCGACGGGCCGCGTGGGGGATTTACGGCCAGAAACGGCGTCATCATTGTTCTTCATGAGACGTATAACAAATGATCCGTACTACGCTTCACTAGGATATGATCTATTCCGGAAACTGAACGCCTCGTCAAGGATTCAGGGAGGCGCCTTCGCGACCATTGACGATGTGGAGCTAGGCAACAAGAGGGACGAGCAGCCGCCTTACGTTTTCGAGACCCTCAAATATTTATACTTACTTCTATTGGAGAACGAGACGCGAGTGCCCGTACTGAGTGATGACTACGTCTATGCAGCGGGAGGCCACCCTCTGCCAATCTATGACGGCAGCGAAGTCCTGGACAAAGCGAATGATGACTTGCGCGCCACGGTCGTCGTCGTAAAAAGAATCGGCCACGCGGTCGTTCCCGACGACGAATTGCACATTGCGGATAGTTTAGAACGTTTTGCGGCGACGGCGACGAGCGCTGGACATAGTACATTCGACGAGAATGCCTTGAACGAGTCATATACAATGGTCGCCGCTCAAAGACCGTCTGGAAGACAGTTGTCAGGTTCGGCCATGATCGCCGGGTTTCAGGAAGGCGTCATCCCGCCGAATCAGCCGGGCAATGCTACTGTGTGGGGTGTTTCCGGCATCGAGGGCCCAGCGCGTTTCGTGTCGAGGGTAGCCCAAGCTCTGGTGAAGCAGGGGCTGCCCGTGTCGCGCAGCTTCGTCGAAGATACACACGCATCCCTCTGCAAGCTACGGCCGTGCGGCCACTACGGCACTCCACCAAGATACGACTTACCCACCAACCTAACCGTGAGCGCGGATCCATTGGGCTCGTTAACCGTAGAACCGTGGATGGAGCCCGCCGACGCCATCGAGCAGTTCGCTCGAGCAGCAGCGGCGAAGGGCCAGGACATCAAACGAGAGAGTTGTGTGGAGATGCTGAGCTGGTTCTGCAAACGACGACGGTGCGCGCGGCAGACGCTGCGGGAGGATCGGAAGGCCGTGGTGCTCGTTTCGACGGGCGAGAAGGACCTCGAGGCCACGGCGACGTGCGAGTTCTGGTCGCCGCCGGAGTGGTGCGCGGAACTGCTCAAAGATCGACTGATCAAAGAAGGCGTACCCGCCGACTCGGCCCTGGCGGCCGGTATGGAGGTGAGAAGGCACTTCTGCGAGACGTCGACATGTGGGCAAAGATTGCATACGCGTCTCTCCTTAGATATCTGGGACCACGACAACGGCACGGTCGGCGCGGCCGCGTGCGGGCCTCTGAGCGACCCGGCGGACTGCGTCGAGAAGATGTTCCGCGGGTCCTATCGTGTCGGTTTTAAAGCGAATGAAACGACGGCAGAAGCGTCGATGACGCGCATGATGCGCTGGTTCTGTAGGAGGAGGGAGTGTATAAGGCCGGTTGCGCCGGCCGTCTCAATAACACATAAGGGCGACGTGCTGGAGGTCAAGCCCTGGGACGAGCCGCGCGGTAAGTTGCGGGAGTTCGCCCAGCGGTTTAGTGATAAGCGTGAGCCTTTATCACAGGATGAGCTGAAGGGGCTTTCGTTCAAAGTCTGTTCCGCGCGGCCCGGCTGGTGCGTGACGCTCCCGAAGACGGTGGGCGTCGAGGTGACCGGTGTTGGCGAAGCGACGTGTCGGCCCTGGGAGGAACCGGCGGACGTCTTGGATACGTTGCACGCCCATGCGCTACGAGCCGGTCTGGAAGTGACGGACCTACAGTTAAAGAAGTCGCTGGAACTCATGTGCGCCCAGCGCAATTGTGATCGTAAAAAAGTAAAATCCATGGCGAAGTTATTTTTTATGCACCCGGGCAAGACCGCCGGCAGGGCGATCCAAGACGCGACCACAAAAACGGACAAAGTTTTCGTGCTGGGCCACGACGACCGCTGCGACGGCTCATCGAAGCCGTGCTACGTCGTGCTAAGGGACCCGCGCGAACGTCTGGTCTCAGCTTTAGCCTTTAAGCAACAGGGCGGCGAGTGGCGCGGCGAGCGGCTGCTGGGAAACACGTGCCACGGCTGGCTCATGGGCAAGAACCTCAGTACCATACTATCAGATGTGGACGGTCTCGATAAACACTGCGAGTACTTCCAGGCCTCCGCGTCCAAGGAAACGCACTGCGTGTTTCGACCCCTCGAGTGGTGGGTCGACGGTCACGAGAGCAACATAAACTTCATCTGCTTTCCGGAATTGACGACGAGCTTCTCCCGGCTGATCGCGCCGTTCTGCTCTAATAATACGTGTGCCCTGCCGAAGCGCAACCCGTCCAATCATTCCGAATTGTATGGCGGCCGGCCGGCCGCGCACGGCGCGGCCCTGGACGCCTTTGCGCGGCGATGGTACGCTTCCGACCTGGAGCTCTATGAAAGACACTGCGGGACGGTGAAGGGCCCGCGCCAGGTCTACGGAAACGCGTCTTCACAAACTGGTCCTGGGAACGTCGGTCCGTTCGGCGAGCCGATTTTCGCGTGGGAGCCGTGATCTCGATCCTAGTCCTCGCCTTGATTACTAGGTAACTGCTCTTTAATAGACTACTCCTACTGCTGCGCCGGCGCGGGCGCCGGGGCCGGCGGCGCCGGGGCGGCAGAAGGGTCCTCCTCGCCCTCGGCGCCCGCCTGCATGAAGCCGTGCGCGCGCCACTCGAGGACCATGCGCTCGGCATGAAACAACTGCAAAACCATCTCCTGGTGGCGGTCGCACGTCTCAGCGATTTTCGTTTTGGCCCTTTCTAAAGCTTGTTGAGCCGCCGGTTGCGCAGTGTCCGAGGACGTGTCCATCGCGTCCGGCGCCGGCGCCGGCGCGATCGCCGCCGCTGCCGCGATGGAAGAGAACTCGTCTTCTAGTATTTTCTTGAGCTTTTGAGCGTGCTGATCTAACACGAGCTTGAGTAGGTTCGGGCCCTCGTCCTCGACGGGGACCGGCGCCGCCGGCGCTTGGAGGTTCTCTTGACTGCCGAACTGGAACATCTTGGGGTCTTTGGGAGGAGGCGCTGGGGCTTCGGCGACGGTCGGCTGCGGTGGTGGCACGGTCTTCTTCTCGCCCACGGCCATGGTCTTGCCATCTGCACTCACAGATAATGACAAGACGGGCGCTCTCGCCCGGTGCGTCGACAGGGGGTTGCCATTGGAACAATCAAAAATAGCGACGGCGCCCTGGGCCTCGGCGAGTTCGCCTCCGACCACTAGTCTGATACCGCTGCAGAACGCCACGGCGCAGGCCGACACCCACGGTTTACTGCCATCCGTCAGAGCTCTATCTAATACAATATCACCATTGACTTCGATCGCCAACTCATTCAGTTGAGCTAACACAACCCTCGAACCGCCACAGACCGCCACGAAATGTTGATTAGTAGCACCAACAGTGGTCGTCGTCGCCACGGACCGCGCCGAGCTCCCACACGACAGTTTTAAGGACCGCGTCACGGTCTGTTTATCATCAGCCGCTTCGTCCTCCATCTGGCGCTCTTGGAGCGAGGCTTCCGGGTTGCCGAAGGGTGCGCAGGGGGCCATATTCAAGTCGCAGATCGTCGCCTCCGACGCTCGTGCTACGACGAGTTTCGAGGACTGCGGCGTCCAGACGACGCCGACACAGGGCGTCGGGGTTGTGGGTGGTCTCGGCGGGATCGGTCGATCCGGCGTGCAGCCCGCGAAGGGCGCTCGGTGGTCATAGAGTTCTTCGAAACCTCTCAACCTCAATCGTTGGAGGATATCACCTGTCGTGCCGTCTACGACTTCCACAAAGCCGTCCGTTCTCGCCAGAGCTAATTTGGTGTCGTCCGGTGAGAATTCTAAAGAGAGCACTGGGGCTGGTCTTTTGGTGGCGAAGCTTCTCGCACCAGTGAGAGCTGTACTACAAGTCACGAAACCCAATCTAGGCGCCGGCGGCGTGGTGCCGGGCGGCGGCGCCGGCGCCGCGCCGCCGCAGGCCACCCTTAACCCGTCGTGGCTCCAGCTCGCGGCCGCGACGCTGTGCGCCGCGGTGCCCTCGATCTCCGCCACAAACGCCGAGCTCGTCTTTACGACTGCGGCGCCGTTCGCGCCGACGCGAGCCAAGCATATTAATGAACCGTCCGGCGACAGAGCGGCTTGGAGGGCGCCCTCGCACTCGACGGACTGGAGGTTGTCCATTTGTTTTTTTCGCTGTCCTCTCTTTGGACCAGTCCGAAGCGGCGCTGCCCGTCGCGCGCGTCCGTGCTATTGATTTATGTGTTCAGGAGAGCGGTGGCTTTGGCTCGGCCGCTGTCCGCGCTATGCTGCTTGGACGTTGTGCTGCTTGAATGGGTGATAGCACGCGTATGCCTGCGCTGTTTGCAGCCTCTCTATTGCCACTTTGGCCGCAAAAACAGCCCCAAAAGGCGAGAAAAACCCGATTTGTTCGACAGCCGGGCGCGCGCGCTAATCTGTGGAGATGGCGATGAGAGAGTTCGGCGATGAGCCAGTTTGCAGGGGTGTCGCCCCGGGGCGCGGCTTCCATGGGCCTTTCCGCTTGCGCCGCGCGACGAGGAGCACGCCGCGGCGCTCGCCGAGGCCGAGGTCGAGGCCAAGGTGGGCCGAGAGCAGTCGGGCGGCGGACGACGCCGCCGATGCGCAGCTCAAGTCGGTCACGGGGCAGCCTCAGGGGCAGCCCCACCCCACCTATTTCCGCCCGAGGCGCCCCCGCGCGAGCACTACCCTCCCGAGGCCGTCCGGCGACCTCTCCGCGGTCCTCGCGACCGCAGTGGAACAAAACGCGCGCATGTACAGAGGTAAGGTAAAGTAACGCCGCAGGAGAGGCGGCAAAAAAGCGGCCTCCAGCGCGTCGCGGAGCTGCCCGACCGGGCCAATTCACGGCGCGACGTTACGCCGTCGTTCAGCGGTCGCACATACCGCGAAAGCAGGCAGCCCCGGCGGCGCCTCAAGTAGAAACAGCCCGGGGAGGGCAGGGCGCCGCCACCGTGAAAGACGCCCCCGGGCGCTAGCCCATCAAGCCAAAGATGTCGCTCATGCCCAAGGGCATGGCGCAGCAGCACGCGCGCGAGCCCGGCCAGCCCAGCATCCGCAATAAAACAGTTGCGATGGTCGAAGGGCATCTCAACAAGCAGCGGTCTGCTTACGACCACTGGATCGCCGAGTTGTGTCGGGACGCGGAGGAGTCGGCCATGGAGCGCGATCGCTTGAAGGCGAAGCTCGCGGCTTTGAGGGATGACCACAAGCGCAAGGTGATGACAAAAATCATTGGCCGACTGGGCAACATGAACTACTTCGTGGCCTGGAACCACTGGCACACGGTGACGATCAAGGACGCCCAGAAGCGAGCTGGGGAGCGGATTCGCGAATTAAAGAAGCAATTGAAGGAGTGCAAGAAGAAGACGGAGGAGTTGGAAGCGGAGGCGCAGAGGCGGGCCGACGAGGCCGCGGCTTTGGCGTTCGGGGCGGCTACCGATTCTCAAAAGAAATTGATCTGGAAGATTCTTACTCGACTATCAACTCTGAAAGTTCGATTATTTTGGGGCCACTGGTACAAGCAGACCTTTGGCGCTAAATTGCAAAAGTTGCTCATGATCAAGATCCTCAAAAGAATGATGCATTCGTTCCTCAACAAGGGCTTCGGCATGTGGCGCTACGTGACGCAGCAGTGGGAGCTGATCAAGAAGCTCGAGCTGAAGGCCCAGCTCGTCGGCCGCGGCGTCCGATAGCGTGGAGGTGGACGCCAGTCGCCTCGACGCCGTCGTCGTGATCATCAGAGAGTCATGCATCTTGTCCCGCGCAGGTCAAGGAGTTGGAGGAGCTCGAGCGACTAGCCAAGAAGTATAAAGATGATGCGGAAGAGCGCCAGAACCAGGCCGCTAGTGCGGCCTTCAACCGCGCGACCGGCGCGCAGAAGGACATGATGATTAAAATATTATCAAAGTTGACCGGAAACATGTCGATGCTCAGCTTCAAGGTCTGGAAGCGCAAGAGCGACGAGTTCACGGCGCAGTACAACTTGCTGAAGAAGATCATGACGCGCATGATGAAGATCAAGATCTACACGAGTTTTAGACACTGGCACAACGTCGTCTTCCTGTCGGGTCTGTCGAAGGTCAAGATGCGCGAGGCTCTCTTGGAATCTCAACGAGAAAACTTGTCGTCGACGCTCGTGGAACGAGCAGAGGAATTGCGCAAATTGCAACAGGAGGCGACGGATCTATTGGCGCTGTCGCAGCAGAACGCTCAAAGAACAGCAGAAGTGATGCAGTGCAGCGACCACTTCGCCGACGCGCTCCACCTCATCCTGGACCCGAAGGCCCTCGAGAAGCGCAACGCCCTGTCCTACGAGGACATGGAGCGCATGATGGCCGAGGGGGCCGATCCCGCGCAGTTCCAGAAGCCGCCGTACGACCCCGTGCCTCCCCCAAATCCCTACGCGGGCTACGGCGAGGCGTCCGAGGCCGAGGGGCCCGCCGGCGTCGGCGGGCTGGGCTTCCTCGACACGCCGGCGGGCGGCGCGCGCGGCGCGCCGGCGAGGACGGGCGGCGGCCGGGCAAAGGCGGGGGGCGGCGGCGGCGACCTCGAGGGCTACAAGCCGCTGCCGCCGGGCGACTACTACTACCGACCCGCCTCGCCCTGAAGACCAAGTGTTTCCCCGGCCTCCCCTTCCCCCTTATAACTCGGCCGAAATGAATTCCTGTGTTCTCTAGTGCTGGGCTCTGCGCCCACTCCGTGCATGCCAGTGTGTGCTTACTATGGAGGGCTCCGGTTCGCTATGTGTCGTACGACTTCCACGCCCAGCGGGGGCGATGTACATTTCTGTGAAGAACTACTACGTTTTCTGCCCCGAAGTCGGAGAGAGAGAGAGTCGCTTATTGAACCCACCCCCAGGTAGTACGGACCCCGAACGCTTCGCCACTGTGTCGGAGCTAGCGGCCTGTAAGGCACTAGGCATCTGGAGCCTGGGAGCCTTGCAAATCGCCGTCTCCGAGACAGCGTTGCTGTATATATTAAGACAGCGTTGCACAAATAGTCTGTAGACGCGCTCCGTCTCTTTGCTGCGCCACTTGTTACCAGCGCAATATCTGCACGATGCCCTGGCATTACTGCCCCAACGCGGAGAAGAAAGGCTGCAAATTCAAATGCAAAAACAGAGGAGCCATGTCAGGGCACCTCCTCAAATGCAACCGGGGCGGCGGTCCGCCGCCGAGCCAGACGTTCACGCTGTCGCCGGACGTGACGCGCTGGCCGAACACCACGCAGCTTTGTGCGAAGTGCAAGGGCCCAAAGGCGCAGCACCCGGAGACCGGCGAGGAGTTCGCCACATGCAATAACTGGGGCGGCAAGGACCACCTCGGCTCGCCGACCGCCGAAGCCGCGCGGGAGGCCCACCGGGCGCGGCAGAGGGAGGCCGGGACCACGGCGCGCGACCTCGTCAGGGTCGGTAGTTCGGGTAGCAAGTCGCGCGGCGGCGCCCGCTGCCGCTGGACGGAGTCGAAGGCCTCCTTAGGGGGTGCCACGCCCCAGGCCGAGCTGGAGGCCTGGCTCGGCGAGAACGACGGCTGGCGCGACGCCTTCGACCGCGCCGACCGCCTCTCGGCGCTCGCGCTGCACCTCGTGGGCTCCGCGGAGCGGGCCGAAATCCAAAAAATCGAGGCCCAGATAGCTTTAGTGGCCCCGGCGGATGTGCCGAAGCTGCACGGCGGCAAGAACTTCCAGCAGATCGTCGAGAGCGTGCGGACGCTCGCGCCGCTCGAGGACGACGAGTTCGGCGGCATCTCCCCGCTCATTACTATACTAGTAGCCGGTACGGTTCAGTCCGACCTTTCGGCTCGCATCCAAGAGACCTTACGCGCCATCAAGGCGCCCCACCGAGCGGCCGCCGAGGGCGCCGCGTCTCGCGAGCGTATCAATCTTAGATCATACGACAAGAACAGCGACCTGTCGCTCCTGGGAACAAATCTCGACGAGGCCAAGGTGCGCCTGCGGACGTCGTGGGAGGCGCGGCGGCGCTGGACGGACTGGGGCTTTGGTTTAAGAGCCAACCGCGACGGCCGGGACATCCTCGTAGCGCGCCTGCCGCGGATCCTACGTATCGCGGGTCTGAGGGCTATTTTGAACCGCGACTGCGACTTTGGCTTGCTGGCCAACCTCGAGGCCCTCTTCCAGGCGCTCATGGCCAAGATCGCCGGCGAGCGGCTCGCGGGCGACCTGTTTAGTCGCACCTACCTCCGGCAGGCGAATTATCAAGTTGCCGATATGCTACCGAAGATCGGCGCCGGCGACCGCGTGGTCCTGCAGATCAAGGCCGACGCGTCGACCGTCGTCGAGTACCAGATCGACGGCGGCGGCGCGTGGCCCGTGCAGGCGCGCGCGGCGGCCGTGCACTTCCTCGCGAACTACGACGCGGGCGTCTACGAGAACCAGGTGGCGGCGGATCCGGAGCGCTGGTCGGCGACGTGGCTGTCGGATCAGCTGCGGCGCGACGGCTGTGGCAGCACCATCCACGGCCTGTGTGTTGGCTGGCTCGTCAACGACACGCGCGTCGGCCGCGACCCGCTCACGGACCGCATCGAGCTCCTCATCGTAGAGGCGATGGAAAGCAACGAGTACCGCATCGCGAGGAACGTCAATTATGACTGGAACCGCGACCAGCCGCGCGACTTCCCGGGCGTGCTGCCGAACTGGGGCGGGAACCGCGCTTTGCGCCGCGAGCTCGTCGCGACTGCCATGCCGTTCGCGGACCACGCCAAGCGCGTCTTCGACGTCGAGTTCGCGTGGCGCCTCGACGCCGCGTTCGCGACCGGCGACAAGGGTGCCGTCGAAGCGGCTCTGCACGCGGCCTACGCCGCAGTGGCGCACGGCGCCAAGACGAAGGGCGCCGCTACTTATTTGGATGAAGTCCGCCAGGCCTACGTGACGCAGCACGCGCCGGCGGCGCGCGCCAAGCTCGAGGCGGCGGATCGAGAGATCGAGGTCATCACGTATAGCGCCGCCAACCTCGAAGCCGGGGTTGTCGCGACGCGCGCCGTGAACGTGTCGCGGCGCGGCTTCGCGCACCTCGCGCACCTCGTGAGCGCTCCGGCTACCGCGCGGCTGCCCGAGCTCCCGGGCGCGACGCCGTCGTCGCCCGAGCGCGGCTCGGTGGAGGCGCTGACGAGCGTCTTCGCGGCGTCGCCCGGCAACTTCGCGTCGTCCGACGAGGACGAGGCGCCCGTCGAGAAGGAGCGGACGCGGAACATAGGTAAGAAGTCGCGCCGCCGCCGCCCGTCGGACGACGCCGCGCCGGCGCACTCGACGGTTCGGTCGCTGGACGCGGGCGGCTTGCCGCCGGTCGGCCGCTAGTCACTCGTCCGGACGCGCCTGGGCATCTCGTCGACGGCGCGGCCCCTTCCCCTTCCCGCTTCCCCCACGCGTATTGTCGCTTCCAATTGTCTGTTGCGCTTTTGTTGTTTTGTTGTGCAAGTCGCGGCTGCCGTCGAGGACGGCTGCGTTCGAGGAACGACTGCTACCGCCGCGCGCACGAGAAGGAGGACGCCGACGAGACGCTGGACGTCGACGGCTAGCGAAGCACCTGCCTAAGCACAGCATAGCGGTAGATACGCCTAGCTTACCACGGGGACGGGGGAGGACGCTGTTGTGGGGATGGTAATAATGATCACATCGGCGGCGGACCCGACCGCCACGTCTTAGCCCGCAGGAGCGGCGGCCGCCCGTCTGCCGCGGGCGAGGCCGCGGACGGGACACGCGAGGTGCGCTCTGTGGACGTCGACGACGACGACCGCCGGAGGAGCTTCGTCGCCCCGAAGCTGATTTGTTTGGTGAGGAGGCGCCGCGATGACTGCGACGAGTTGCTGCTTCCGTGCTTGCTGCCGCGGCTCTGGAGCAGTCGGTGCCGCTGCGCGTAGAGGTTAGCTGTTGACGGCGCGAGCCGTAGGCCACCTTTGTATGCTCTTTCTACCAATAAAATTAGTCTATAATCACGGCTGAAGACGCGTGAACCGCGCTTCCGGGTAACGGCAGATAAGGGCCAGGTGAATTGTTAATCCTAGCGGTCTGTAAAGACACTAGCAAGCAGGTATCCCCACGCATAACGGCGCGAACCCCTCCTCCTCTCTAGGGCTATAGTACAAGCTGGTAGTAGCCCACCCTCGTGACTTAACGACAACCCCTCCACGCCGCCGCCGCGAAACACCAACGGATAGGTCATCTTATGAACAAGGTCTACTAGGCGAGCCCGTCGTCCGCCACCGTCGCCTCCTCGGACGCGTTGTTCTGCACCCAGAGCCCCGACGCCTCGCAGGCGTCCATGTGTTTCTTGGCCTCGTCCGGGTCCATCGCCTCGAGCGCCACTTGGAGCATCTGCGTGTCCTTCTTCTCGAAGGCCTCCTGCATCGACTCCGGTAAGGTTTCGAAGACCTCGACGGGGTCCAGGCCGCCGGGGCCCAGTCTTTCCTCTCTGGAAAGTTCGACGGGTTCCTGCGCGTCCATTTCCTTCCGTTTGTCGATGGCCCGCTTCTGAATTTTGGCGATGAAGTCCTGGACGGCCTCCTCGAAGCCCGATCGGTACCTGGAATCTTCTATTCTCGCGAAGAAGGGCAACACAACATCTCGCGGATGTCTATTTAACGAAGCAGCTAAGTCAGTAACATGAGACAACACTTGCGAGTTCCTGGAAGCCAATTTCATCTTGTCGGGAAAGCCGTTCATCTCGTCCTCCAAACAGGATAGGAGTATATAAGATTGCGCATGCTCATGCAACAGGGTCCCGCCGTGGTCGTGGAGCTTCTTCTTGCAATCCTCCAACTCGGTAGTAGCTAAGTAGTCTTCCAGAATAGATTCGTGCTTGTCCACGAAGTCGGCGTACGCGTTCACGGCGGCCTTTTCGGACTGGGGCCCTACGGGGCCGTCCTTGTTCGACTTCGTGCCGGTCATCATGCCCCCTACCAAGTCTTCCTTCGAACTGCCTTTGCCGCTCAGAATCGTCCGATCGGTCGCCGTGTGACTCAAATTGTCGACGTTCCACTTCTTGTTCTTTTCCATGAAGTCGATCTTGTCGAGCCGGTCCTTGACGCGGCCGCGGACCTGCGTTCGCGATTCGTGAGCGTTCCGTGTTCTGTCGCTCTCCCGCGTCTGTGCACTCTCTCGACCGCCGGGCGTGCCGCGGCGGCGCGTCTCGGGCGCGCCCGACGCCGTCGACGCGACGCCGTCGAAGCGATGCGCAGAACGCGAATCTCGGGCGTTGGCCCCGTAGCGGCGTCTGCTCGACGGCG
>JACLAA010001331.1_pt1 | contig 12383 bp, 14 predicted proteins | sample 8027891 | NCBI WGS metagenome assembly JACLAA01 (sample SAMN15724900, study PRJNA655200) | protist metagenome | isolation source: fluorescence activated cell sorting (FACS) single amplified genomes of... | place: Spain: Blaines Bay Microbial Observatory, Mediterranean Sea | collected 2016-01-19 | reverse complement strand
TGTTGTCGGGACATCGGTGCTTGCGGTTGTTGCGGCTGCTTTGCGTTATTCGGAGATGCTTTTCTCGTCGTATTCTTCTTCTTCTTCTTCTTCTTTTGTTGTTCTTTTCGTTCATCGTCATCGTCATCGTCGGCGTCATCGTCATCGTCGGCGTCGCTGGACGACGACGAAGTTTTGTTCATCATCAACGCATCCGCCGGGCAATCTCGAGTGGATTCAGCTAACGCTAAAGCTAATTGTTGCCTCTCGGTTAATCGTATCGTTGGCTGAGTAGGCGTCATATCGCGTGTTGATATATTCAAAAATGTCCTCTTTTAAACGAGAGAATATTTAAATAAAGTCGCTCTATTATTATTGGAAAATGGTTGTGAAACGCTTTCAAAAAGCCTCTCTCCTTTGTACAATGAATCACAAAGTGTGACGATGCAAAGAAAGAACAGTGGAAGCGTGCGTGCGTGCGTGCGTGCGTGTATCCTTGAATAGACGATAGAGCGCGCGTGAAAATACTATGAAGAAGTCGAGAAGTCGAGAAGTCGAGACAAAGAAGAAGAAGAAGATTTCAAAAAAGAACAAAAAAAAACAACCAATCCAATGACCAATGACCAAATGCCAAAAAACACCAAAGCAAAAAAAGAAAGAGATTTGTGCAAATTATTGCAGAGGCAAAAAATCGAGCTCTCGTGAAGTTTGATTTTTCAAAAAAAAATGTTCGTAAATCTCAATATTAGTAGTAGTAGTTCAATTATATTGTATATATCTTAGATATCCCCAGTGTGTATCTCATACAACAAGAGATGTATAGCGTACACACGTTGTGTTTTTACCAAATTATCTAGCGTGTTAATGAAAGGTGTCATTTAAAAAAAAGAAGTGCGCGCGATGTCGCAAATGTGTTTTTACTTCCTTCTTAAAAATCCTTTCACTCCCCCCCGGTTCAACAATAAAGTAGAAAACAGATTACTTATTGTACGCGGCCTTCGCCTTCTCGTATCTGATCTTATCGGCATCGGCCTTTTTGACGTACGGCGCCTTTTCCGAATCAGACATGGCTCTCCACAACTCGCCGAGCTTTTTGCCGACTTCGGTCACCTTCAAGTCTGGGTTCGACTTGACAACCTTCGGTCTTTGGTCGTTCATGAAGAAAAAGTACGCGGACAAGTTTCTTTTCGGCGCGTTCGGGTCTTTCACCTTCTTCGCTTTCTTCACCTTCTTCGGGGATTTCGCAGCCTTGGCCATTGTGTCTGTTTTTGGTTGGTTCTTTTTTGAGTTTTTTTGAACGAAAAAGGAGAAGAAGAGGCGTTTTTGAGTCAGTTTTCTCGTTGGAAAAAAAAAATCATCGCGGCGGCCAAAGACCAAATTTGAACTCGTTCAAAAAAGAGAGCATTCGACCTCTACGAGTCGAAGAATTTTGAGAGAAGGAAAATTAAATCGTCTCTTCTTCTGCAGTCGCATTTAACGACTGCACTCCTCCCCGATCAACGGAAGAAAGATCGAAAACTGTTCTCTCGATCGTTTCGTGTCCATTTTGATAGGTATTTTACCTATTTAATTGGGTACATTGTATCGTTTTTAACACGAATTTTGATTCGTGATCTTTTCTCTTTTTCTCTCTTAATTGTCTCTCTCTCTCTCTCCCTCCAATTATGAGTGTAACAGAATCCTCATCCATTCTCTCATCCTTTTCAAGCACGCGCCGCGAATAAAAACGACGAGGGAAGATCATGCGCGAGCCGCGCGGCGCGTCTTCCGTTATTTTCGGCGAACGAAAATAAGAACGATATTTTTTACTACGACGCCGTACCTTGTGAGCTTCTTTCAAACAATGAATGACGAATTTCTTTCTGTTTGAATTTCTTTCTTTCTCTTTTTTTTCGTTTTTTTCCTCCTCCTCCCCCTCCAGACGCCAGAGAAAGTTGGTCGCGTGTCTGATTTTTTTTTCCACTCACAACTCCCTCAAAAAAAAAAGGGGGGGGACACAGTTTTCAAACAAATGTCCTCTTTTAAAAATTTTGGCCAACCACAAAAAAAAAAAAAACACCGTCACTTCTATTCTTCAATCGCTCGCTCGTTTCTTCGTTTTTCTTCTTCTGAATAATATCATCGAGAAAGACACGCGTAATAATGGGAGCGAAAGGCCGACGAAAGAAACCGGAGGTGATTGAGAACAATCGGAAACGAATAGAGAAGATACAAGAATTGAAGAAGAAGAAAAAAAGCAACAACAACAACAACAACAACAACAACAACGCCAAGAAACAGAAATGTGACGACGGAACACAAAATGGAAACGACAACAAAACGAACGGTGACAGCGGTGCTGGTATCATCGAGGCGATACCGGTTGTAGCATCTCATCGAGAGACGCCCGATGCAGATGTAAGTGTTGCCATGGCGTATTGTAAGGAGTTGAAAATGGTGATACTCGATGAGAAAAAAAAGGATTCAGTAAATAAAACGAAGCCAGTATCTGTTTTCGGCGGCGGTGCTGACCCCGAAAAAGAAGAAGGGAAAAAAGCACCTTCCGAGTCCTCGTCGTATAAAATGGAAGACACGATACGCGCGATGGCATTTTCCAAATGCGGCAAATACTTTGCTGTTTCTGGAGACGATAAGAAAGTGCGCATTTTTGAAAAAAAGAACCGAGAAGGAGATGAAGGAGTAGATTTTTATTACTCGCTCGTGAACACGCGTTTGGCAAATAAGAAAGTTACCTCGGTGACGTTTACTCTAGATTCCAAACATGTCGTTTATAGCGATAAATATGGCGATATGCGCGTCAGCGAGGTTTTAGAAGCGAACGATACTAATGAAGATAAAACAGCACATACAAACGGCAACAACAACAACAATAATAATAATAACGATGCGGAGGGTGGCGACGCGGAAACGGGAGTTTTCGACAAACTTCTCTTGGGACACACCGGAACGGTGGTGACGAGCGTATGCGTCGTCGACGGCATCACGAAAGAGAACATAAAAGAAGAATTCGTGTGCACGGCAGATAGGGAAGGGAAGATAAGAGTCACGAGAATGCCTCCAGCCGATCTTCGAACAGATATCGAAGGTTCAGGATTTGACATTCAATCGTTTTGTTTTGGACACGAAGGTTTCGTGGCGAAAGTAGTCCCTTCGTTTTCGAAAAATGTCATCGTTTCCGGTGGTGGCGATGGGACGATACGCGCGTGGGATTGTTTGACCGGGAAGCAAATTTCTAAAACCGTAAAAGTTTCAGAGAGCCCAGTGCAAGACTTGTGCGTGATGCAAAACGATGAAGATGAAAATATTATTCTCCTCGTTGCGATACTTGAAAACAATAAGAAATTTAGCGCGAAATTGTTCATCAACGAGCTCATGGAGAAAGACGATCAAAGTCATTTGCAGATTGTCGAGGAAAGTGCCACGAGTTATGGCGCGATATCTTCTTCAGTTCTTGCGGTTATGGATAATATCTCGGAAGAGGAAGAAGGAATTGAGAAAAAATACGTGAAATGTTTAGGACGAGTTGGAGAGGAAACCGCGATCGAAATCAAAATCTTGGAGGAAGAAGTTCAAAGAGGGATTAAAGCGAGCGAATTCTTAAACAGCCAGTTTTAATAATAGTAACAATACTACTTGTAGCAGCACTTCTAGCAGCGATATAATAATGTCTCTTATCGTACGTACTACGTACGTCCTACCTAGTATATCTATAACGCGATATCAACGTCTACATCATCTTCTTCTTTCCAAACTTCCTAAACCCGAGCCCTTTGGCTTTGGCAACGACACTCTCCTTTTTCCTCTCGATTGCCAACGCCTCGTCGCTTTTAACGCCTAAATCGATCCACTCTTCTTCCTCTTCTCTTTCTTTATCATCACCTTTCTCTTCTCCTCGGTTTCGCTGTTGCATTCGCTTCTTGGCATCTTCGGTCGCTTGTAACATTTTCGCTCTGTCAAATTGGGATATTTCAACCTCTGTTATACCGGTTAAGTTTCTATCCGCGGTTTCTTTGCGAGCAATATCATCTCTCCGCTCTTGTGCGGCGTTGGCGTAGTACGTTTCGGTTTTCCATAAATCATCTTTGGCTTTTTGTAACGAGTGAAAATCACCTCTGTCTCCTCGTTCTTCTTCGTCGCTGTCGTCGCCGTCTTTCTGTTCACGTCGACGTTTTTCCAACTCTTGTTCTACGTACAATTGCATTTGCGGGTCTTCGTTGTTAATGCTATTCGTCTCGTTGTGCATTATCGTCAACCCTCCTTTCGTTCCCATGCCAAACGCCAGTTGCACTTCTCCACCAGCGTCGCTTTTCTTCTGTTGTTGCTGTTGTTGTTGCACCAACTCTCGTTCTTTTTCCTTCTCCTCTCGCTCTTTCGTATCGCCTAGAAGAAGTACCTCGCTGTCGACGCCTTTACTCTGACCGACTTTACTCATCTCCTGACGTTCATTTAGTCTCTCTTTCGCTTTTTGTAATCGCATGGAAACATTATCATCTTCGTTTTCTTCTTCTTCTTCTTCTTCTTCTTCTTCGTTCTTCTTTCTTTTGTTGTTTCGAATTGAAGAAGAAGATGATTTCTTCTTCTTCTTCTTCTTGAAAGCGACCGCGACGTCTTCTTCTCCTCCTTTTTCTATCGATGTCATGTTTGCACCGTTTGACTTCCGCGCTCGTTCTCCTCTATTATTACTACGTGAATCTATCTATGGCTACTCCGTCTTCTTTCTTCTTCTTCTTCTTCTTCTTCTTCCTCCTCGGAAAAAGAGTAGCGACTCGTATTGGAAATCGGAGTTGAAATTGTGAAAAATAATATCCACACAAGCGAGACACAACCATATGCTCTGCAGCACCAGCAGCAGCACTACTACTACTACTACTATCAATAATAATAATAATAATAATAATCAGCATCGTCGTCAAACGAAACGATCGTCCTCGAAAACACAACGAGCGGATAAGGCGATGATGCAAATACCAAAAAAAACGAAAGCTTTCTTATTCGATATCGATGGCACGCTTACGGATTCGGACCCCGTTCATTTCCAGATTTTCCAGGAGCTCATTACGAAAGTGCCAACTATTAAGAACCCATCGAATGAACCCATCGACCACGATTTCTTCCGAAAGTATATCGCCGGTGGATCCAATCCGATCATATTTAAAAACTTATACCCGGATTTAAGCGAAAAGGAGCACGAGAAAATGTGGACGGAGAAGGAAAAGGAATACAGGAAAAGAGCCATAACATCCTTGGTACGGTTGAACGGTCTGAGCGAGTTCATGGAACAGATTGATGCTAAAAGCATACAGAAAGTAGCCGTGACAAACGCACCGAGAGAAAACGCAGAGATGATGTTAAAAGCGTTGGAATTGGATATTTGGTTTAAAGATTTGGTTGTGTTAGGGGGTGAGTGCGAACACGCGAAACCGCACCCACAGCCGTACATTGACGGCATGCGCTTGCTCGGATTAGACCCGATTGAAGATGCGAAGGATTGCATTGTTTTCGAAGACTCGCCGAGTGGAGCGACGGCCGCAGTCGCGGCGGGATGTTACGTGTGCGGTGTTCTGACCAGTCAAAAAGCGGAACACTTAGAAGAAGTGGGAGTGCACATGATCGTGAAAGATTTTCAAGAGTTTAGTGGTAGATTTTATAGCTGTTAGCGTACACGTGTTAGTTTGTAGTGGCTATTGTTATTAATTTATAGCGCGGTAAGGTTAATTCTTATTCGTCATCCTTCTCATCATCATCCTTCTCATCGTCATTCGTTTTATTCGTTTTCGGAACGCCGTTCAAAATTCTCATCGCGCGCGCCTCCTCTTCGTCAGTTAACTCGTCCGGTCGGTTTGCAATTTCGTCCATGTCTATGTTCGGTAAAACCAAAGCAGCTGATAAAATCGACGCTCCGACGATCGCCCCGATCGTCACTTGGACCCATGACATTGGACTATTCAACGATATGACACCTCTACCTTTCGCTATCTTCGGCATCGGTTGAGGCTGATACACCGCCGCCGCCTTCCATTTCCTTCTATCCGGTGGCAACGGGCTCGACAACAGCGACTTCATTTCCAACCTCTTTTCATCGAGATACGCCAATCGACACAAATCGCCAAACGCGCCGTGGTTCGGTAAACACCGTCTCTCTTGCCAATTTCGCAACGCCGTAGTAGTGCTTTCGTCGAAAATCCCCGTCGGCGCGACGTTTTTAGTCAATAATCCTTCGCTCATCAGAAGTGCTTGCAACGCTTTCACGTCCTCGCCTCGGTCGCCTTTGCTGAGAAACCTCGAACCGACGTCGTAGACTTCGCACCCAGATGCTCTCAATTTATCCAAAGCGATGGAATAATCGTTGTGTGCTTTCGAGCTGTTCGAGGAGAACAGAACTCCGTTAGGAGTATTGGTTAAAAAGGAGGACGAAGTCGAAGTCGAAGTGGAAGAGGACGAGGACGATGATGATGATGATGATGATGATGATGATGATGATGATGACGATAATGACGAGGCTTCTCGTGCTTCAAAATAGCTCGCGGCGTGCGTCTTCGTTTTCTTTTGTTGTCGGTGTTTCACTTTTTGTCCTTTGGTAAAGGAAGGCGATGACGACGAATACGTCTTCGTTATCGTTACTGTTGTCATCACGAGTAGTAGTAGTAGTGGTGGTAGTAGTAGTGGTAGTAATACTCGTATCTTTCTTTTTATGGCACAGATTCAAAACTCGACGGAGAAAGACGAGAAGAAAGAATTTTTGTAAAATAAATTTTATTTCAGATTTTTATCACATTTTTTATCACAACATAGAGATAGATAGATAGAGACGACGACGACGACGACGGCGTAAACATCGCGTCTTTAAGAATCAATCATGGAGAACACGTATTCTCACAACAACGCGAGACGGAGAGTCCAATCGATCCGAGACCACATTCTTACAAATGCGATGAGAAATGACGATGACGACGACGACGAACAAAAATCTTTATCCAATGTCAACACGCGTCGTACCACGAACGTGATGACGATGCATCGAACGAGCACAAACACGTACGCCTCAGCGACGGGGAAGCCGACATCGTACGAAAAAATGCACGGGTATGTCTCCCAAGAACCAATTGAATGGGAAGAGTGTGTGCCGGAAACAGAGTTTTCACACTTGATGCACACGAAACCGATATTGGAAGAAGTGTTTTACGAGAAATCGAAAATCGAAGACGCGAAGAAAGAGGGAGGTAGAATCGCACGAATAACAATCAACAGACCAGAAAAAAGAAATGCATTCACGCCCAAAACAATAAAGGAAATGCAGAGGTGTTTTGAAGACGCTAGAGACGACGCGAGCGTTGGGGTGGTTGTGTTGCGCGGCGCCGGCGACTTGGCGTTTTGTTCTGGAGGAGATCAGAGCGTCCGAGGCGATGGTGGGTACGTGGACGAGAGAGAGGAAAGAGGAGGTAAGAAAGTGCCAAGATTGAACGTCTTGGATTTACAGATGCAAATTCGTCGATTGCCGAAACCAGTGATCGCATCTGTTGCGGGATATTGCGTCGGAGGCGGACACATTTTACACATGATTTGCGATTTGACCATCGCAGCGGACAATGCGGTGTTTGGACAGACTGGACCGAAAGTTGGATCGTTCGATGCGGGATACGGGTCAACGCACATGGCAAGGTTAATAGGACAGAAAAAAGCGAGGGAGATGTGGTTTTTAGCGAGAATGTATGACGCAAAAGAGGCGTTGAATATGGGATTAGTCAATTGCGTCGTGCCTTTGAGAGATTTAGAGCGAGAAACGGCGACGTGGTGTAGAGAAATTTTACGGAACTCGCCGACGGCTTTAAGATTAACGAAGAACGCGTTGAACGCGGCGGAAGATGGACAAGCTGGGATTCAAGATTTAGGCGGATCCGCGACGATGTTGTTTTATCAAAGCGGCGAAGGTACCGAAGGGAGGAGAGCGTTTATGGAGAAACGCGCGCCTGACTTTTCGCAGTTTCAAAGGTTTCCATAGTTTATAGCAAAAATTATAGAAAATTGTCGTGACTACGTACTACCTATGTAGTACGTACTTACATATAGTTATTGTTTTTCTCTAAAGTCGTCAAAAAAGTTCCCATTCTTAACTGTTTTTGTAATTCGCACACGCACACAAAAGGAAGAAAAGGAAAAGGATGGCGAGCGAAGAGAAGGAAGATGAGAAACTTCCTCTAATAAGCTATCGAAAGTTGAAAACGAACGACCGAGAAGAACTCGACCGTTTAAGGTTTGCGCTCGTGGACGGCGAGCACGGGTTTTTTCAGTTGGACGTCGACGACGAAGTTGACGAATTCGACCAAGTCGCCGCAACTGAAAAAAGAGCAACCTTCGGAAAAGACATCAAACGAGTGTACGAGATGGGAAAGAAATTCTTGAAAGATTTAAACGAGGACACGAAGAAACAATACTTACACACGCAATACGAGACGTTCGAGACCGGCGGGTACATTCCTTTATTCGAGGAATACGCGTACAAAGCGAATGAAATCGCATGCGTGGAAAGTTTTGATTTGGTAAGAGACATATCCGAAGAAGAAGAAGACGAAAACAAAACAGATTTTATGAAACAACCATCAGGTGCGAGAGGCAGAATCGATTGGCCCATTGAAGTTCCAGAGATGAAGGGCGCATTTAATAGATTTTACCAAAAGTGCGACGAGATTGCGCGGATTTTGTTCTGTTCGTTTGCCAAGGCTCTATCGATGCAAAACGAACGCGCGTTTGAGAAGCACTTCTCGAGAGATTCGCATTGCGCAATGCGGTTTATGCGCTACCCTCAAGTTACACAGATTGATGATAAGAATAGCAAGGACGCCGACGATGATGACAAGAACAATAATAATAACAACAACACTAACAATAACAACAACGCGAAAGAAGTGGGAGTGAGTGAACATACCGATTTTGAGATGATGACTTTCTTACATCAAAATGAATGCGGATTGTACGTGAAGAAACGGCAAGGTGAATGGATGGCTGCTCCAACCTTGCGCGAAGACGAGGCAAAGCTTTTAGTGATTATTAGCGACGGATTGGAAGTGTTTACGAACGGAATGTACAAAGCGACGCCGCATCGAGTAGAGCGACCGGAGAATAAAGAGAGATTTTCCATTGTTCGTTTTAACGGGGTAAACGCGGAGACAGAAGTGTACGCGTTGCCCGAGTTCGTTGGAAACAATGACGGAGCTAATAAAAGAAAGCGGGGTAAAGCGACGACCATAACACAGCTCGATTTAATCACCACGAAAGTCGAAGAAGCGGATGGAAATTTGAAAGACCTCGTAAAAAGAAAGAAACATCCGAAGGAAGCGTTATCGTCAAATCCCGAACGTTTCGCTCAACTCTTACTTATGGCAAAGGACTACGACAATCAGTGGTACATTTGCTTAGTGTTACACAAATCGGGAGAATTCGCGGAGCGGTACACTGGTTTCATAGGAAAAGTAGAAACGTGGTACGAAAAAAACGCGTTGGCAGAAACGTGCATTTTCGCCGCCTGTGAAGCCCTGGAAGAGATTACTTTACCGGAAAATGCGAAAACTCGCGTCACGGAGAAAGCGCGATTTCGATTTCACGGATGGTTACAAGAGAACAAGATGGCGATTGAGCACGAATGCGTGTTAGTTTTAAACAACGCGCGAGAAAAAGAAGCCGTGTTAAAAGATGTCAACGTCGATGCTTGTGCCAAAGATTTATCCGTTATTCCCAAATGGTTCAAAGTGGAAGACATTCCGTACGCGGAAATGCCCGAAGACGATATGCACTGGTATCCAATGGTGATTCAAAACGTCAAAGAGAACGAAAAAAAGGACGATATAATTCACGGCGGCTATTTCACGTTTGATAACGACGTGTTGAAAGACTTTGAAATCAAGACGTATCCAAAAGTTTCGTCGTAGGAGAAGGGTAAACATAGAGAAATTTTAGCAGTTTAGTACCACCTCAAGAAAAAGAAAATAGCACTCCACTGTATTGAGGAATAAACGCAACTTACACCACGCAACAATTTTTTTGTTTGTGATGGTTGTAAAGTAAAGGAGTAAATGAACCCTCCGTTTGTACAAATGACGCCTCAACAACAGCAACAGCAGCAGAGGGGACTCCTTTTGGTCTTCTTGCTCGTTTTCTTCGTGTTAACGTCTGGTCCGGGAGAGTTACGACACAACGCCAGACGGAACAGAATGGAAAGCATTCAAGACGAGAAGAGGAATTTAGAGTTGAAGAAAACCAGCGTGAAAGATGCAATAATCTTAGACTTGTCCAAATCGAACGAGATTTTAGAGCTAGAGAACAAGCAGTTAAAGATAAGCGTGATTGGATTGATGCAAAAGTTACGAGGAGGAGGAGGAGGAGGAGGAGAGGATTTCATATCTGAGCTGAAAGAAGAGTTCAATTTAACCTCCATCTCCGGGTTAGGAAGTATTGGACCTTCGTCGAATGGTAGTAAAAGTAGAAATAATAAAAATAACAGCGAGAAAGAAATGATGTTAGAGCTTCCCGGTAGAAGTATTGATGATGCCAGGATGCGCAGGGAAGAAGAAGAGGAAGAAGAAGGTGGAGGAGAAGAAGGAAGAGGAGGAGAAAGCGCCTCCTCGACGAAGGTCCCTCGACGCGCCTTCATAGGAGATAAAAATGTACAATAAGTAGGAGAAATGATAACAATAATAATGGCTAATAATGAATCTAGTGTTCTCATCAACAAACTATCGCATCAACACTCTATTGTTACTTAACGGACTTTGAGAATAGAGGTTCTGTTGTTGTTGCTGCTATTGCTGTTTGTGCCACCTTCGCTACGTTTTTGCGGGTTTTCCTCGCCTTTCGAAGAAGAAACTGGTCGAATGAGATACTTCCCGGGGACGAGACGATTCGGCGAGTAATTGCGCGTAATGTCGCCCAATACTACCCTTCCCGTTTTAGGTAACGATGAGTAAAGTTTTGTAACGAATGGTGCTCTCGGTGCCGATGGCTTCGTTTCTCTCTCATTGTTATCACGGAAAATTTGCATGTTCACTTTACTCACTTGTATTTCCGAGGATGAAAAATCATTCCCTCTCATTTTCTTCTTCTCCTCCTCCTCCTCCTCCTCCTCGTTTCCTCCTAAATCCTTATTGGTGTCAACATCACTATTACTATTGTATCTTCTATTCGATGGCACGTTCGGGTCCCTGTTTTCCTTATCTCCGTCTTCTTCGTCCTCGTACACTTTCAGGGCTGATTTTGTCGACTGACGAAGATTTTTGAAATTATTCAAATTCAAAGCCGACGGTGATGTCATCGTCGTCGATGGTTTGTGCGTGACTCTCTGCCTCTTCCTAGAAGAAGAATCCATGTTCGGAGTCGCTTCGTTATCTTCGATGATGTTCAGCGCGTTCATCTTTTTTGTTCTCCGTGATATCATTACGACGTTCTTCTTTTCGTTATGACAAAGTACCACCAAGGTACAAGCACACAGTTTTTTATTACGACTGTTGTTGCGTTTCAAATTTTTTTTTGTTCTTCGGTTTTATGGGTTTTTGTCTCCCTTTTTTTCTTTTTTGTCTTTGACATTTGACGTGATCGATCTCTCTTTTGGTTGCTCTTTTTTTTGGACGACGACGACGACGACGACGACGACGACGAATTAAACCGTGTGGACGAACTTCTTTTTGTCACAAGCGCACAAAAGCCAAAACGCAAAACATCCACCCACTTTTTCCTTATAAATAAACGCACACCATGTCCTTCGCGGTCTCTACTTCCTCGTTTGCCGGCGCCAAGGTTGCCTTGCGCAAACAACAAAATGTTCAAAAGAAGCAATCCACGATGGTTCGCGCGGCGGCCGTTTCGGGTGAAGTTCCGGTGCGTCGAAATAGAATTTTGTTTGCGTCTCGAGCGAAAATGGGTGAACCGCTTAAAAATGTGAAGAAATGTCGCGGAGATGTGTCTTGAAGGAGCATTCGCGAAGGGTTTCGTGGTTCAAAAACCAGTTAGAACCGTTCGTAAATGCCATCTCGATATGATTCCATCATTTCTGTATCGTTGCGGTCCATAGTTCTGTCTCGTTTTAAGCGCGTCATTTTCGGGTGTAATCAATCACCATCGACGATAGAAAAGAGAAAGGGAGCAAAAAAGAGGAGGAGATATCAGGATCTGTCCGGTGGTAATCTCTCCGTGAGTCTCCCTTCTCTCCTCGTCTCGCGAGAGTATATTGCGTTACTCGACCCAATATTCACGCGAAGAGATGTTTGATGAGAGATATCCTGCGTCTGTTTCCCGCGTTTGGTGATGGACAGAGAAGCCATATTGGATGGTCGTCTATCGTCATCTCGTGATGGCCGCTTAAAGGGGAGGCGAGAGTTATCTCTTCTCAATTTTTTTTGGTCTCGTTCGTTCTCTCT
>JACLAA010007093.1_pt1 | contig 12395 bp, 16 predicted proteins | sample 8027891 | NCBI WGS metagenome assembly JACLAA01 (sample SAMN15724900, study PRJNA655200) | protist metagenome | isolation source: fluorescence activated cell sorting (FACS) single amplified genomes of... | place: Spain: Blaines Bay Microbial Observatory, Mediterranean Sea | collected 2016-01-19 | reverse complement strand
CCTCGCCGCAGAAGGCGTCACGACGACATCTACAGAAAACGATCCTATTGAAGAGTTGCGTGCTATTCCCGGGATAGACGCTACGGGCTTGGAAAGTTTCGCTGTTGACGCTGCTGTGGCGGCCGAAGCAACAGCAGCTGCGAGTGAGGCGGAAACAACGTGGGTACCTCCACCGACGACGCCCCCACCACCGGAGCCCCCAGTCTCGCCGCCGCCCCCGGTTCTTGTCGAAGATAATTCCTCTGCGTGGCGGGCTTCTGTCAACGCGCTCGTTTTGTGCGCGATAGCAGTCGTTTTGACGGTGATGATATGAGCAGAGATATTAGGTCGGCACAACACCTGCACAGTTTCAACGAACGCGCGTACAACATTTTGAAGATGGTGTTCTCGCCTTTGTCGACCAAGTCGGCGCAATCATCTTTATTGATTCCCCGTGGACGCCGAGTACGCTGTCAGCCAAACCAAGTCGTTCGGTAACAGTCAAAGTTACACCGGCTCTTGTAGTTTTCGACAGGCTTCCTGTCCACGAGCTTTTGGAAATTGATTCTTCGGGGAGGCACGATGATTTGAATCTCATCTGCGAAGTGTGTGGAGAAATACTTGGTGGTCAGGGTCGTACATGGGCAGAGGACGATGAAGGGTTTACCGATCGCTTTCAACTCGGCGAATATTTGTTTCAGTTTCGAGAACGGCGGGTTCGTACATATGTAGTCGAAGTCGTATGTGTTTGTGAAGAAGTCTGTGTCCTCGTGGATGACCTCGAGTCCCAGACCTCTCAGCACCTCGCCTGACTTTCCGTCTCCGTAAAAGGGTTCGTAGCACACCTTATCTTTGGGTAAGAAACGGGCGATGTTCTCCCAAGCATAGGGGGGTGTCATGTATTCGTCGCTCGTCGACATACATACGGCGGATATTTTTTACATGGTCGCACATCTCGTAGTACCGTGAAACTCGAGGTAGTAGTTAATGAGACGACAGATACAGACATGGGCGAGGATGTGTAGACCAAGAGTGGCGAGGTAGTGCGTGGGGGTCACTGGCGGTTTACGGGGCGTCGGTATGTTCATCTTGTATTTCGAATACATGGCGTGTCTTTAACTATGTCCTGGAAAATATTTCCAGTCACTGGAGCGGTCACTGGAAGTTGTGGAGGATGCTGGAGGATTGGTCTCCGACATCCTCCTGTCTCGTTTTGGTCTACTTACTATATACATTGGAGGATAGGAGGATAAATATCACATGTCTAAAGTGTGTTAGATGTGTTAGAATGCGTGCGCGAGGCGTCGGTCGCAAATTCTGGGGTAATTTCCTTAAACGATCCCGGATTTTTTTTCGTGATAGTTTTCGATGCCGGTACCCATGAGCAAAGCACTCGAAATGGCTGCCAGAGAATCAGAGAATCACTTCTTTGTGACTGACGCTGACGATCGTTGGGGTATCGGTCTCCCCGATGTGTTGGACGGTGGTGGACCCATCCGATTCACGAGTGTTTCATTACCCGAGGCGTTGGTGAACTTACTTTGTATTTCTAAAAAGAGGTTGTCGGTTTCGGTGTATCCCTCTTTGAGATTGAAGCTGAACACCTCATACACCCAGTCAGACTCAGGCGTGGGACGATAGAACTCCACGAACTTGACGGACTTCAGGTCACCGTAAATGTTATGATACGAGTTAGGCATCGAGAAGGACTTCACACACACTCGAGTCGTTCCGGTGATACCTTGTGGGATCTGAACTTTGAACTTTTAGCGTCCAAGGCGTTGTGGTTCTCCTTGGAACTGTCGATTATGACGTACTTGTGCTTTATTTACAATAAGTCTCTATTTTATTTTGATGTGGATGTATCGATACTTTGGGCGAGGTTCTTCATCTTCACTTTCAGAAGCAGGGTCCACCGCAGACAGGGGTTCATCTTCAGGTTCGGGACGGTCTTCCAACACAGGTTCGGGCTCTTGAGGAGCTTCGTCTTTCTTCGCCAGAGCGTTCAGTTTAGCTCTTTCGGCGATGACGACCTTCGCCTTCTCACGGGCTTGGGCGAGGACGGCGAGTTGCGCGGGGGTTCTCTCTTTGCGACCACGGGACATTTAACTTAAGAGGACATTTTATTTACAAGCAGCTTTACAAGGGCGCCTTGCCAGGCTCGTGTACCCCTTCCACTCTGTGATGGTGCTTAATAAAAGTGGAGTTCATCCACCCGTGGAAAGCATATTCAGCTCAATCGTATTGAAAACGGAATACGAGAGCTCTTCTCAAGACTCAGCTTCAGCTCAATCGTATTGAAAATGGAATACGAGAGCTCCTCTCAAGACTCTATTGTTCACACAAACAAAGAAAGCAAAGCGGAAATCGCGTACAACACAACGAAAGATTTAGCAACGGATGCCGCACCTGAGCAGGTCGTGATACCAAGCCGAGCAACTTGGCCACCGGTTTCATCTTTGTTCACAGCACCAAACACGTATGTCACCGTGGGGTCAAGGTTTGACACGGTCTTGACACACGTGTTGCTCGATGCGAAATCAGCGTAAGAGCAAATAGATCCAGGCACAGCTTTCGCGGTAGCATCAGCAGTGAACGCAGCGACGGTGCTGTACGTAGTACTGTCGATTGTATTACCATCCGCGACAGTAAAGATACCGGACATGACATCGGAGTCACCAGCTCCGGTAGATCCGTCGAGCATCACGGTAGTCTTTACGCATTCGTTTCCGTTTCCTTCAGGGCCTTCGTAAATGTCGAAGGCAGGGATATATCCAGAATCATCGAAAAGGTCGAAGCATTCAGAGCATTCAGAGGCGGCAGGGCATGCGCACGTGTTCTGATCGATCGAGTCTGCGTCTGCACCAGAACAACAGCTGGATGGGAAAGCTGAGCACACCCCGACGCCGTTCCAGATGCCGGTGTTGAAGAAACCTTGATCGTAGCAGTACTCGCCCGAGGCACAGTCAGTGTGGGCGCTGCAGTCGCCGCTATATGTACAGGTCGTGATACCAAGCCGAGCAACTTGGCCACCGGTTTCATCTTTGTTCACAGCACCAAACACGTATGTCACCGTGGGGTCAAGGTTTGACACGGTCTTGACACACGTGTTGCTCGATGCGAAATCAGCGTAAGAGCAAATAGATCCAGGCACAGCTTTCGCGGTAGCATCAGCAGTGAACGCAGCGACGGTGCTGTACGTAGTACTGTCGATTGTATTACCATCCGCGACAGTAAAGATACCGGACATGACATCGGAGTCACCAGCTCCGGTAGATCCGTCGAGCATCACGGTAGTCTTTACGCATTCGTTTCCGTTTCCTTCAGGGCCTTCGTAAATGTCGAAGGCAGGGATATATCCAGAATCATCGAAAAGGTCGAAGCATTCAGAGCATTCAGAGGCGGCAGGGCATGCGCACGTGTTCTGATCGATCGAGTCTGCGTCTGAACCAGAACAGCAGTGGGACGGGACAGCTGAGCACACCCCGACGCCGTTCCAGATGCCGGTGTTGTAGAAACCTTGATCGTAGCAGTACTCGCCCGAGGCACAGTCAGTGTGGGCGCTGCAAGCGACGGCGATGGCGTCGTTAATACTGGTTGCCAGAAGGCAACCCAGAAACGCGGCGTGAATTGGAGACGTGATCTTCATGACTGATGCGCACTATTTCTTAGTACGTGTCGACGCGCGTGAAGTTGTACTGTTTTTTTTTTTACTTGTCTGTCTACTTGGCGTCAGACGATACTTGCAGATACTTTCTCGCTTTGTGATTGGATGGATGGTTAGGATTTCTTTCAATTTTGACTACAATTTACCATCCATCCAATCACAAAGCGAGAAAGTGTCTGTAAGGTTTGCGACCCAGCGCCAAGACGACAAAGGTAAAGTTCGCGTTTCCACAACCCGCCACAACAGCCACGATCTCCGCAACAACGATCATGACATCGCATGCACCACTCCATGTGCAGCCGATGACGGTCGTCAACGTGTATCCTGAAGACGCAGTTCCTTCCATGACCTGGGCTAACCCCGCCTGGAAACAGCTTCAGATTTCGTCCATCGTGCACGTCATCTTTAATCGAAAAACATAGCCAGCAGCCAATCAAAACGCGAGACAGTGTCTAGAAACTATGTATCTTACAAAGCCTGGAACTTGTATTGTCTAAGATAAGATCCTTTTTCAGTTCCGTTCGTTGCGGCTTCGCTGAAGTAGCCGCGGCACACGCCAATTCGCGAAGATCTTCAAAACACCACTCATCGGGCATTCTTCTGAAATATGAAGACTCAAAACACCGCGGTAGCGTCTCGCACACTGCTCGCGGCGCTCCTTTTCAGCTTGCTCCCTCTTTCACAGGCACAACAGATTCAGGAAGCGACTTTTAGAATCGCTTCCGAATCGTGCGAGGAGACCCTTTTGGGTCGGGCTTGTGATAACTCAGGGCGGCTAGCTGGTCGACTTGAAGTCAAGCTCGCTGAGTATGACTCGTGGGGAACCATCTGCGATGATTTATTCACGGATACGGAAGCTGATCTCGTGTGCAAGCACATGGGATATGATTATGGTGTCATGCTGTCAAGTACTGATACGGTAGACGGTGACTCATGGCAAACCATCGCACTGGACGATGTTTCGTGTCCATCGTACGCCACAAGCATCAATTCGTGCGCTTACTCAACGACACACAACTGTTTTCATGCTGAAGACGTTGGGGTCGATTGCTATAAGTCCTCGCCGACATTCCGGATCGCTCCAAATTCGTGCACCTCTGGCTCGTGCAGTTCTACTTCTATGTCAAAAGGCCGCCTCGAGGTTAGCTTTAGCGATGGCTCTGTCTGGGGAACGGTCTGTGACGACTTCTTTGACGATAACGCAGCGGATACCATATGCAGGGAAATGGGCTTCTCAAGCGGAACTATGCTCGATTCTGTGTATGACGGTGACTTTTCGCTTACGATCCTGATGGACGAAATATACTGCCCAGCCGGCTCTGCGAGCTTTTCCAGTTGTTCTTACGAAGGTGCGCATGATTGTAACCATTTTGAAGACGTGGGCGTCTCATGCATTGGCTCATCTTCGACAGGCACGACGCCGACACCTCCCACGCCGCCGACACCTCCCAGGACACCATCATCAAGCTGTGATTATTCCCTCATCGATCAGTTTGTCCCCGCTGGATGTTCGGTCAATGACGCGTGCGAAGCGTACACCTGCGCCCTCGACAAATGCGACCGGAACGATAACGCGTATTACGGTAACTGTGGCCCGTTCAGCAAAAAGTCTGATCGCTGGTGTGATGTATGCGGCACGCCCACGTGTTGTGCTCCAAATGAGGATGGATGCTGCGACACCGATGGTGGCGCTGTCGCGGGGCTCGTCATCGGGCTGATTGTGTTCCTTGCGGCGAGCATAACCGCCTGTGCTTACTGCTGCAAGTGCTGCTGCTTCACTCCTAAACCGGCGGTCCAGGCAGTCGTCGTCCAGCAACCGGCTATCATGCAGCAGCCCATCCCCGTCGTCGCACAGGGCACGCCGGTCCCGCAGCAAACCTCAATCCAGATGACTGAGACAATTTCCACGCCACCCGCTACTGAGACTAGCGAGCAAAAGAGTTCTACGCCCGTTAAGGCGTTCTGCTCCAACTGCGGAGCTGCCCGTGTTCCAGGCGCCAAGTTTTGCGAGAATTGTGGTTCCCAACAATGAAACACGCCATGCGATTACGGCCTGCGGAGCTTGCCGCGTAATACCGAGCTATATCTTGTGTAAATGAGGTCTTTCGAATAATAAAAAAGCAGGTCATCATATTATGCATGCATGAGAGTAGTAGTATTATTATTTGCACGCACGTTTCGTTACTTGCATAAAACGGGCACGGCTTTTGGTTTGTTCGCAAGCGTTTTTCGCGGCGCCACCCGCCTCTCTTCGAGTCGATGCTGCCGCGTCTAAACGCCCGTTTGGACGCGCGCGACAGTGACACGACCTTGTTCGTCGTCCAAACTCACCATCCCGCGCTCGAACCGCTCGCGTCATCGTCAGCGCTCCTTAATTTCCGCGGTAACGCCGCACGGTCGCATAGTGATGTCTGAAAGCTATGTGCCTTGATTTCATGCTCACAGTAGGTTGTTGAGCACGCATGATAGCTCCTTGATTGTCTTCATGTATTGGAACGGGAGTAATATAGAATTTCATCTCTTCTTTCAGTCGCTTCAACTCATTTTTCGTGATGGTTTTAGACAGGGTCCGCTAAATGCCATGTGATGCAATGAAACCATTTTCGATGTCATATTAAAAATTTCTCTATATAAAAAACTATTTAAAGACATAACACATGCACATAGCAGATAGACTGCCGTTGACCCGATTGCGCCAGTACGAAGCATGAAGTTTTTCAACTTCAATGCCCGTGTACCTTTGATGCGGGTCAAACTTTTAGGTCTCAATGAAGGATAATAATCCACCCTTAATCAACGCGGGCTCAAACTTTTTCATGGGATCTACCGGGATCCAACGCACCACGGCCTTTGGCATGTGTGTTGTAGGATCACGAGGCTCAGTCATTTCCACCATTTCTAAGCTTTGGGTGGTTGGGTGTTGACGGGAACTCCGGGGCTTAAGACCTGTTGTGCTGGCACCGCTGTCATGGTCACTACCGCGGGACCTTGGTTGAAGTTCTTCCATGGTGGGGCTCCGCAGCAACCGCAGCAGACGCGGCCTGCGAGAACGATGCTGCCCATTCGAAGAGCAAGACAAATTACGCAAAAAGCGAGCGTAATGGTTATAAACTGACAGATAGGATGATCCGAGACGTCCCATTCGTTGCAGAGACCTTGAAGCCAGGACAAGACTGCAATGTCAATGAAAGAGCCGATCAGGGCTATGGAGGTGAGAATGACCATTGTCTTGGCGATGCACTTGCCCCCGTCGTCCTTACAGCAACACTTGCACGCGATGTTCGATGCGCCGATGAGAACCATGATGGGCCAGATGCAACTCCATCCGGTGGTGAGGATGGCGAGAACGATGTATATGGCTTCGAAGATGACGTGCACGATGGACCAAATCTGAAGCTGTTTCCAGGCGGGGTTAGCCCAGGTCATGGAAGGAACTGCGTCATCAGGATACACGTTGACGACCGTCATCGGCTGCACAGGGAGTGGTGCATGCGTTGTCATGATCGTTGTTGCGGAGATCGTGGCTGTTGTGCACCCGTCGAATAATGGGGCAGGGCGGGACACGCGAACTAAACTTCTGTCGTCTTGGCGCTGGGTCGCAACCTTACAGACACTTTCTCGCTCCCTGATTGGAAGCCAGATATTTTGTTCCGAACGGTAGTGAATGACTCGAAGTTCTTGGTCTGTTTCAGCAGGCGGCTCAGCAAAAGCTCGTAATTATTGTAGTAAGAATTTATGTTTACCGGTTGCCTTTGGTGCGCTGCGGTATGATCACAACACCGTGGTACCAAAGACAGAATGGAAGGGGTACACGAGCCTGGAAGGGCGCCCTCCCATCCAATCACAAAGCGAGAACGTGTCTGCAAAAGAAAATTGCAAGCCGATTTGTCGAATGTGTTAGATGTGCTATAATTGGTGCTCAGGGCGACTTACCGTTTTTTCCATAAAATGTTTTGACGGTGATGACATGAGCAGAGATCGGTCTACCTACACACGCATGTTTAGAAATAGAAGTGCGCGGAAGAGTGAAAAAAAAATGTACAATTTATATTTCTAAACATGAGTGTATAGACCTCAGATTTTAAGTTATCTCTGCTCATGTCATCACCGTCAAAACCGTCAAAATGACTGCTATCGCGCACAAAATGAGAGCGTCGACGGTCGCCCGCCACGCAGAGGAATCATCTTCTACAAGAACCGGGGGCGGCGGCGAGGCCGGGGGGCTCCGGTGGTGGCGTCATCGGAAAAGGTGGAACCCACGTTGTTTCTGCTTCTGTCGCCTCCTCTGCATCCGTCAAATCTGCCGCGAAACTTTCCAAGCTCGATTCGTCTATCACAGGAATAGGACGCTGCTCTCCCGTCGGATCGGTTTCCATAGATGCCGCGGTAACACCTTCTGCAGCGAGGCTCGCCAGTGCCGTGGCAAACGCCGTCTCGCCCACCCGTTTGTTGCGTTAGGATACAAAAATTACAAAAGTGTGGTGTGCCACCTCATGACACATTTAAGGTCAGATACACACAGGTTTACAAGGGTGCAACGCCATGCTCATCTACCCCTCCTATTCTGCGTTGGTGCTGCGTCTTTAACAGTTAGAGGGCAAATATTATCGCGACACATGCTGCCGCTAACGAGAAGCATGAATTGATGATGGGTCTTGGGGTGTCGGAAGTTGACGTGGAAGAAGAAGTCGTCGCTTCCGGTTCAAATGCACTTTCGGGTGGAGGTGGTAATGTCGCTTCTTGGGGTGGTGGGGGTGGTGAAGGATGCCTGGCAAACTGAATCGAGCACGAATCTGGACCAAGACTCTGGATGGCACTCATTACGTAAAAGTTGTACGTAGTGGTCTTGAAAACACCTTCGAGATCCGTGGAGTAGTTACCAAGCATCCCCCCTACGGGATTGCAGACAGAATCCAACTTATTGATGGTTTCTTGGCAGTTCTCGTGGCAGGTGGTGTGGGAAGACATGGGTTCCTTGCAATAGTAACCATGAGCAACATCAGTAGCAGCGTTGTGAAATGCCTCGTTGCAGTCGTTGATGTGCGCAAGCTGGTAGTCGTGGATGACTTCGTTGCACGCGTCGTTTGTGCCAAAAAAAACGCCAATATTGATGCCTGTCTGGTACAATATCAACCATCTAGCCTTGTCGGTGTCCCAGTCCAAGGCGATATCGAGATCGACGCCGTTCTGCGTTTCGTTGTAGGTAAACGTTTTGCCGGCGCAATATGCATCGAGCGCCTCTAGAGCAGCAAGGCAAGAGGAAGGGCAAACGCCGTTCACGGCAGTACAATCTGTCCCAACGGAATCATAAGCAGAGTTCAGTGCGGCGTCGCACGTAGGTTTTGTTGGATAGGTCCATATGTTTCCGCCTTCGACAACGGCAGCGAGTTTGGTCCCGTCGCTCGAGGACGCGATGTCGCGCCAAGACTTCGTACTTCCTACGGAGGTATCCTCGATCCAGGTGGCTCCAGAGTCAGTTGAGGTCCAAATGTTTCCACCAGAGACAACGGCGGCGAGTTTGGTCCCGTCGCTTGAGGACGCAATGCTGGCCCATGATTCCGTGCTCCCTACGGATGCATCCTCGGTCCAGGTGGCTCCGGAATCGGCGGAGGTCCATATGTTTTCACCTTCGACGACTGCGGCGAGTTTGGTCCCGTCGCTTGAGGACGCGATGTCACGCCAATATTTCGTGCTCCCTACGGAGGCATCCTCGGTCCAGGTGGCTCCGGAATCGGCGGAGGTCCATATGTTTCCTAAATACGCGACTGCCGCGAGTCTGGTGCCATCACTGGAGGAAGTGACGCCCCACCAATATTTTGAGCCCCCTACGGAGGTGTCCCTGGTCCAGGTGGCTCCGGAATCGGCTGAGGTGTAAATGTATCCGCTGGTGGCAACAGCCGCGAGCTTGGTGCCATCACTCGAGGAAGTGATACTCCGCCACCATTGGTTGCCCGTGGAGCTGTCCTCGGTCCATGTTTCGCCGAAGTCAGTGGATGTCCAAATTCTTTCAGCATTGCCAACGGCAGCAAGCTTGGTGCCATCGCTCGAGGAAGTTATGCTGTACCAATCTTTTGAGCTCCCAACGGAGGTGTCTTCGTTCCAATAACTGGCACTGGCTGAAGTCGACACTACCGTAGCAGCGCATGTTGCCATCGTCAGCGTGCCGGCGCTGCAAGAAGATGTCCCAGACACCGTGTACCCAGAGTTACACGTGGGCTGGCAGGTTGACCCACTCGCCAGAGAGTCTGTGCAGTCGCCCACGCCTCCGTTTGAGGGAGCGCCCGAAGCATCGCAGGGATTCGCGGCGCACGTTGCCATCGTCAGCGTGCCGGCGCTGCAAGATGATGTCCCAGACACCGTGTACCCAGAGTTACACGTGGGCTGGCAGGTTGACCCACTCGCCAGAGAGTCTGTGCAGTCGCCCACGCCTCCGTTTGAGGGAGCGCCCGAAGCATCGCAGGGATTCGCGGCGCACGTTGCCATCGTCAGCGTGCCGGCGCTGCAAGATGATGTCCCAGACACCGTGTACCCAGAGTTTCACGTGGGCTGGCAGGTTGACCCACTCGCCAGAGAGTCTGCGCAGTCGCCCACGCCTCCGTTTGAGGGAGCGCCCGAAGCATCGCATGTATCGATGACTGATACTGGTGTTGAGCTGGAGGTCTGGCTCCCATCCCCTAGCTGTCCGCTGTCATTGTTGCCCCAGCACTTTGCCAACTCGTCAGTTAGCAGGGCGCACGAGTGGTAAGAGCCAAGAGCAATGCTTGATGCCGTCGAGATACCTGTCACGGACACAGGTGTCAAGCTCCCGGTGGTACTCCCATCACCAAGCTGGCCATAGCTGTTAGTTCCCCAGCATTTGGCTGAACCACTCATCAGAACAGCACATGAGTAGGAGTAGCCTAAAGCGACGCCCACCGCCGTCGAGATACCAGTCACTGAAACCGGTGTCGCGCTGTCGGTGGTACTTCCATCACCTAATCGACCGTCACTGTTATCACCCCAGCACTTTATCGACCTGTCCGTCAACACAGCACACGAATGAATAGACCCGAGAGAAATACTTGTCGCAGTCGAGATACCGGAAACGGACACAGGGATGGAGCTGTGGGTCGAGCTTCCGTCTCCGAGTTGACCGTAACCATTGTTGCCCCAGCATTTTATTGACCCATCAGTTAGCACGGCACACGAGAAGTAATCGCCTAAAGCAATACTTGTCGCCGTTGTGATACCAGAAACAGACACAGGAGATGAGCTGGAGGTAGTGGCACCGTTCCCCAGCAATCCCCCTAGGCTTGAACCCTTACCCCAGCATTTTATGGACCCATCTGTCAGTATGGCACATGAGTGATAGGATCCCAGAGCGATGCTCACCGCTGTCGAGATGCCAGAGACGGACACAGGCGTGGAGCTGGATGTAGTGGTCCCATCTCCGAGCTGGCCGTCGGAGTTCTTGCCCCAGCATTTTGCTGATCCGTCGTTCAGCACAGCACAGGAGTGAAAATCGCCCAGAGCAAGGCTTTGGACCGTAGCGAGTCCGGAAACGAGCACAGGTGTGGAACCACTCCAAAAGCTGGAGGAGGTGCTGCCCCCCCGACCGAGACGTCCATCGGATCCTGATCCCCAACACTTTGCCGACCCGTCTGTTAGCACAGCACAAGAGTGGGAGTAGCCCAGAGAAATATTCGCTTTTACGCGTTCAACGAGGGATACGAGTACGAGGGTCAGGATTGCCATCAACCGTGAGGCTCGAGTGTCGGGCTGGACGCGACGTCGAGACACGCTGACGACTGTCATCTGCTGTACAGGGAAGGTCGCGTGCGTTGTCATGATGGTTGTTGCGGAGATCGTGGCTGTTGTGCACCCGTCGAATAATGGGGCTGGGCGGGACACGCGAACTATATTTCTGTCGTATTGGCGCTGGGTCGAAACCTTGCAGACAATTTCTCGCTTTCTGATTGGAAGCTATCGAAAACTATCACGAAAACAATTCCGGGATCGTTTAAGGAAATTACCCCAGATTTTTTGACCGACTGCCCCGCGCACGCATTCTAACACATCTAACACGCTTTAGACATAGGTATATATAGGACAAAAAGTATGTATAGGTAAAATAGATATATACGTGTGTGTGTGTAATATACAAAAATAATCCTCCCAACCTCCAGTGTATGTACAAATCACGAGACTTTGAAACAGGAGGAACAAAATATTTAACCTCCGTCATCCTCCAGCATCCTCCAGCATCAAGAACTCTTTGTCCTCCAGCCACTTCTTGGATTTTTGATGATCGATAGTCCACCACATGACCCCGTTAAACTTCTCCTTCTTGACACAATCACTCGGGATTTCGTACTTCTCGAGCATCCTCGCCATGTCCTTACCGAAGGTGAGCTTAGGATCTTTGTCCTTCGGCGCCGGATACTTGTGACAAAGTTCATCACTCCGCCACTTGTGTATGTTATTACGACTCACCCACCCGTGATTCATGTCGTTGTACTCGAAAGGGTAGTTGTCGATGAAGTCCACGAACCACTTGAGACACGGCGACAGACTGGAGTTTCGCATCTTGATGTACGCCTTGGTCCTCGGTCTGTCCTTGACCCAGTCCACCTCAGATATATCACGCTTCATGAGAAAGTCATAGATGGCTCTTTGGTTTTCCGGCTTCAGCATGTACTCCTCGTACTCGGCGAAATACACCTGATCGTTTCTGTACTTTTGTCCAGTCTCAAAAACGACAAACCGCCTG
>JACLAA010000241.1_pt1 | contig 12427 bp, 7 predicted proteins | sample 8027891 | NCBI WGS metagenome assembly JACLAA01 (sample SAMN15724900, study PRJNA655200) | protist metagenome | isolation source: fluorescence activated cell sorting (FACS) single amplified genomes of... | place: Spain: Blaines Bay Microbial Observatory, Mediterranean Sea | collected 2016-01-19 | reverse complement strand
TACCATATGCCATCACACAATTGTACACACACCTTATTACCCTACCAAGCTTCAAGAGACACAAGAGACACAATCCCCTATAGGGGGGGGGGATCTCGACCGCAGCTTGTACTGGTCCTGGATCTGATCTAGACCCTGTAGGCTTTTAAAATTCTAACATTAAGAAAAGACTAGCTTGGCATAATGATGCCAAACTCTTTTGATCTGGTGAGTCGGTGCTGTATTTGTGCACGCTCGTTGAGGATAAATTCCCGTGCATGTCCGCCACGCGCATCGCGCTTGAAACAGTTTTCGACGTCACCATCACCATCGTCCTTCCGCGTCAGCCAGTCTGTGCAAATGCGCTCCATCATGGAACTGGCATTAGCTGCACCAAGGCAGTTCCTTAGCTTCCAACGCTCATAGCAGCAGGAGGCACAAGAATTGTACTACTAGTAGGTCTAGATACAAATCGATAATCAGCACATTAGCCTCTGCGGCGTTGCGGCGGCTCTCGCTATTTGTGGCGTGGTGCTTCGTAAGCCTAGTTCTGCCGTTGACCAAGCACTGGCATGCACGCAACACAAACAGTGTATTTCTATGACATAGAAGAAAGCACAGTCTTGAGCTGTGAGAACTGGATGCTTTGCCCTGCTGTCGCTGCCAATTTCGCCTGTGACAACAATGTGCATACCGAAGTGAGGCACGCGACAGACGAGGACACACAGATGGACGGGCGTGCGTAAGGTGGCGTGTGTGACATGCACAATGCGGAACGCAGCGCACCTGATTGGCCGCTGTTAGCGGAAATGACACCGTATGCTCATCATGCTCCCAGCCCTTCGCCAAAATCAGCTGCTCGCATTCTCCCAAAGTTTTGTTTAGCAACGTCGCAACCACAGCTTTATCTAGGCTCTGGTGGCTGGCAGTCAGCAGCCCGACAACAAAATCGCCGACCTTTTCTTCGAAATCTGGAATAGCAGCAAGCAGAGGGCTGGCAGCACAATTGGTGTAGGTCTTCCAGAACTCTTTGAAATCCGCCTGCTCCAGTAAATTTGATAGTTGATACAAAGCCTCCACCGAAGCATCGACCTTGATCTGCTCGGAGATCAAATATGTACACAAGAGGAAGTCGGTGCTTGGGATGCTCATGAGGGCCTTCGCGAGAATTTTGGCTACGACCTGCAGATGGCCATCAGGGCAGCGTTTTGCACCACAGTATGAACAATTTCTGGTGTGTACCTCCATATTTGTGTGCTGCGGGTAGAACTGGTACAACTTCAAAATCGCTAGGTTGGCGTCAAAGTCGTACGTTGAGTTCGCGATCTACGGGAAGCGCATGTGTCTGAGGTAGGGTGCGCAGAAGAGCAGCGAAAGGGGGCCACACCTGGTAGTCGACATATGCTTCCAGATTCGGAAGAATTTCTGCCAGGAGCCACAAACAAAGACCGTCGGGTGCGCGCGGCCAGGACGGATGCACCCTACGCACCTGGATTGTATCTGTGGTTGTCGATCGCCTCATGCACGGCAGCCTGGTCGTCCATCGACATCTACCTACCTCTTCAACCTCACGGTCTTCTTGATTGCACGGCGATACGGCATGCCGGTCACTCGGTCACGCGAGTCTCTCGCGCTCGCTCGCACAGATATTGTGCGACCGACCAGCGAAAAGCACCCCTCGCCAGTGTGGATAAAGGATGCAGATCCGATTGACTTTCGTCAGCCAAGAAGTGGAGATTTCTGCAGATGACGAAACAGATCTGAGGAGACTCGGATCCTACCCCAGTGGCTAGTCCTGGGGGGAGATTGACCAAAACAAGGAATTGTACATTACTCAGCAACAAAAAACAAAACCCAAGCACTCCTAGTGCTAAAAAATCAATAAAAATGACGTAGGCTATGTGGATAAAGGATCTGTCGGTCGCTCGGCAGTAGCGTGGAGATCCGCGGGAAACATTGTCATGCTGAGATTTCATGAGATCATTCTAGATCATATCGTCATCGAGATTGGCCAAAGGGTACTCTGCATGCATCCTACAGGCACGAAGCGTATATGGGCTACGGACCTCGGGAACTGGAACGTTTCTAGAACGTATAGGGCAGAGGGAAATCAAATCGCAAGATTGAATAGCACTAAGATATAGGAGACTCTAGGCGGTGTGTAACGGTGTGAATATAGTTGTTTAGTTTGTTGGATTATAGGTTCCCTAAATGAGGCCTGCCGCCACTTGCTGTTCGCAGTGATGGGCCTGGGAACGCAAGGCAGGAAGGGGAGGGGCCTACCTTGGTAGGCACCCTGTGAGGGCGGCGGCGGAAGCGGCAGAAGAAAGCTTCCGGGTCAGCCATAGACCTATACACCATTCGAATTGTCTCACGAGCGCGGAGCAAACTGTCTAATAATACTAATTTTGATAATGTAGCACTAAATGCCAAGTTTATTACCCACGCTCATGAAATTATAGTACATGTTGGTGCCCCCCGCGCTCTGACCCACACCGGACCGATTTTTTCAGCATTCTAGCCCCAAAAACAGCATTTTGTCGGCATTCTAGCTCAAAAAACTGCGCATTTTTTCGCCTACTTTTAGCGGCATTTTGACCAAAAAAATCGGCATAGTTTCGACGGCCCAAATGGCGCGGACCAAGTCCGAGGTTTACATGTACAGTAGATCTATGAAATACAGTTTGTATGGGGATTTGTATGGGGAATTTGTATGGGGATTTCGTATGGGGCTATCTTGTACTGCCTAAGGTTTTCTGTACTACTGGGCCCCTGTACTCCGGACTTGTACTACCCAGTGAGCCGTCAGCCCTCGATTTGGTCAATTGACCCGACATTCAGAAAATGTTACTGATTCTCAGTAGACAGAAAATATTTAATTATTTCATGCATATGCGCGCAAAAACAATATGTGGATTTTAGATTGATCACAGATTGCCCTCATGAGGGCAGATCTGATGTTCGGGTCAATTGCAGAGGGTGGCTGACTGGGTACAGTTCTGTACCAGTAGCGCTTGGCGGGCACTATAGAACTGTCGCGGTCCGATGTACAGATCTGTACTCTTACAAAAGCCTTACAGCTGTAGGGAGTAGTTAGTACCTCTAGGTACAAGACAGCACCTGGACCTTGCTACACGCCATACAGTAGGAAGAAGCTTTTTTAGCTGAGGCCTGTACAGCGTACCAGTACAGCAGATCTGCATGATTTTTTCAGACTGTAGTACAGAAAAGTCTAACAGATTATTTTCTGAAACAATCCATGCATGCGCGCACCTAGGATCCTAATTCTGTATGAAAAAATCAACAGAAAAATACAGAAAAATACTGTGCAATTGTATTACCCGGCCCCCCCTGCAGTTCGTGACCTGGGCCTGAGTCAGAAAAGGTTTTCAAGCTTGTAATCAGCCTCAAAAGTTAGAAATACACATTTGTACCTGGTGTTGACATGATGCCTCCTGGCACAGCCATGCGTGCGCCAGGCATGGCACCACCCGCGATGCCACCAGGGACGGCCATGCGTGGCCCGGGAATGATGCCCCCAATGATGCCACCGGGCACAGCTATGCGCGGTATGATGCCACCAGGAACAGGTAAACACGATACACGCGCGCCACATTTGTAACCGTAACTGGACGGCCGTCCAAATGACTGACGCACGCGGCGGCAGCTGGTATGATGCCACCTGGAACTGGGATAGCACCGCCTGGTACGGGTATGGTACCACCGGGGACGGCCGGGATGGCGGCCATGATGAGTGAGTGTAGCTTGCGTGCCAGGACGCGCGCTGCCCCTGATGAGACTCTGAGACTCTTCGTGCAGGTGGTACAGTTTTGGGCACGAACATCAAAGTGGATGCCCGGCCCGTCACCGGTGCAGCGCAAGGGATGACAGGAATGAAAACCGCCGGTGGGCAGGGTCCAGGCCGCCAAATATATGACCGGTCGTACTACATTGGCCTATTGAGGGCAAAACAAAGCGAGCTGAATCAAGAGATTGAGCGGATTCACCAGAAGTGGGATGGGCTTCAGACAGATCATGCGTCATTCTTCAAACTTGCCAATAGGCAGCAAACTCTAGAGGATGAAGTTAAGCGATTGCAGGGCAACTTGGGGAACTTCAATTTGATGGTTGACAAGGCCCACACCAGCTCTGATCCCGAGGAGGTGGAGAAAGAGTACCGCCGACTGAAAACAGTAAATGAAGCCGAGACCAAGAAAATTGATGCCATCATTACGGACCGCTCTGAAATCGAGCGCCGAGCTCGGGATATAGAAAGCGCCATCACGAAGCACCAGGCCCAAGTGCAAGAAAAAATGGATGAGTTGCCAGAAGACAAACGAGAGCTCTGGTTCCAGCTACAGGAAGAAGACAGACAGTTGACGAGCGAAATCTCAACCGTACAGAATCAGGCAGACGAGGTGCGGCAAAGCATTCTTGAGCAAGAGGATTTACTTAAGCGGGACCCTCTCAAAAAACAGGCTCTAGACTTGACTCAATCAATTCAAAGCAAAGAGGGAGAGTTGGAAGACCTGATGGAAAGTACTGCGCATCTTCGCTTGTCTTTTCCGGAACAGAAAAAATTGTTGCTAGACCACGTGAAAAGAGACGCAGACTCTATCAGGAAAATGGAGGAGGAGATCAAGGAGCTGAAGGACGAAATTAGCGGGTTCAAAGACCGTTTGCACGAAATGAATACTGATCTTGCCGAAAATCAGGCTGGGACGCAGGAGGATAACCAGAAAAAAATGATGGACTTTTACCGCAAAATGCAGGACGAGCTCACAAGTTATCCTGCGACCAAGCAGCAAGAGGAAGCCGACATCAAGGTTGCTCAGCAACAGACTGTCAGTCTTCTTGAGTACATTAGCCGGCTAGAGGGCCGCAGTGGCAACCTGCCTGATGCACAGCAGCATGCCGAGATGCAAGGGGAGCTGAAATTCAAACAGCAGCAGATGGAACAAGCTGGACAGACTGCAGAGATAATGGATCAAGAACTTCTCAAGGTGAAAGAGGAAGCGGAAAAGTTGGCTGGAATCGACCAGAAAATCGAAACGGAGATGGCACAGCTGGAGACGCGTACCAAAGAGTACATTGAAGAGCTCGAAGTTTACGCTGATATGAAGAAGTTAGAAGACGAGTGTGCTTTGAAGAAGCAGGTTTGCACAATATGGAACCGTCTAACGGACTTGCTGATTTTCTCACCAATCGTGTCCATCGATGTGCCCGCAGAAACTGAAGACGAACAAGTCCAGGCTACAAAAACACCTGGACACTCTGAATGTGCAGTTGCAACAAACTAAGGCCAACCACGACGAGACAACAAAATTTCTCCGTGACGACGAGACACATAACAATATCACGGAACTGACCAAGAGCCTAACAGCCCACGAGCAAAATATTTATTCTTTGAATGACTGTGCGTAGCGATTTATTCTGTCCGCCAACGTATGCTGAATTGTATCGCTGACGTCCCTCAGATGTGGAGGAAAAATCCCAGCAGAGTGACTACCGCCAGGCCAAAGAGAATGTGACGCAGATGACGGCTGACCTCAACAAGATATGTATCCATTCGCTGCGGATATGAATCTAAGAGTGAAGCAATAGCATATTTGGATTACTTTTGCTGTGTACACACACCAAGTACTATTTATAGCTAGGCGTGATTGGGATGTTGTTCAATTCATCCTACGCCGGGTTGCCCTTGAAGTTGTAGGCCGAACATTATTAGCCATCGCAGCCGCTGGCCGAGTGCGCTGTCTGGTCCCTTGCGAGTGGCCAGTGGGGGCGGATTCTCTTGTCTCCTGGCGACGTGTCCGAGGTCGTGGCGCCTCGTCGCCAAAGTCTTGAGTCACGGGAGCTGCACGGACCTGTCGTTTGGCCCGTCCCAGTTCGCATTTGTTGACGCGAGACGCGAATCGAAGTGAGCACAAGGACTCACCCGATGAGCAAATCGCAGGCGAAAGGTTCGCCATCATTAAGGTCTTGCTGTTGCCACCGAGGCATGGTTGAAGCAAGTACGTGAGCTTAGAGTTTCGGAATGGAACGTGGCTTGCACCAGCAACCAGTGCGGCAAATACATCGCCCAGCGCGCTCAATGACTTATTTATTGCTTGTGTCTCCTTAAGTCGTTCGCCAGTCGCATGACTATCCTTGAGTCGTTCGCTGCCTGCCAAGTCAATCAAGTTCACTACGCCGGATAATGAAGGCTCCCCCTCTTTCGATCCCTCCAAGCGCAACCTAAACACCGCATGGGAACGGGAGGATTGTGCATTCATCTTGGTGAAACCTACAGATCTTTGTGCTGCCGCGCGTTGCATCAGCATTCGAATGTCCTCGGCATTAGCAGAAACTGGGAGCTCTACTGCATTGGTCACAACCGAATGCCCGGTAATGGTATCGTGTTTAATCGATAGATCCTGTACAGATGCAGGATCTGCCAGAAGATCTCGCAAATTTTCGTTGTGGATCTCTAGAAATGATACATATAACGAATATGCCCATCCCTGTTGCTTCAGACGTTCCGTTTCTGCCACAATCATTTCCAACGATCGTGGAATAATCCCGCGATTTTCCCCTATACCTTGCCCTGTCATTGTGTGTGTCTTTCCGCTACCAGTTTGCCCATACGCAAAAATGCACACCTTATATCCGTCGACCGCACTTTGAAGAAGCGACGAAACCTCACCAAAAACTTGCCCCTGAGTCGTGTGGCCAGCAAACACTTTGTCAAAGGAAAATTGTTGCTTCACAACTTTATCAGTCCCGTTGTCCACCACCAGCTCTATTGCTTCTTTATCGTCGACGCTGCTCGTAGGAAACCGCACAAAATCAGATACAGTAATCTCACTCTTGTCGTGAGGCAGTTCCGGTCTTACTCTGCAAAATACACGGATGTTGCCTTTGAGTTCGCAAATCGTGTTGTGCATTTTTCGGCGAACAGCCTCTCCGCTGACGAGCACATCCCGTTGCTGCTCGATTTCGGATCTCAACGCTGCTATGTGGCTGCGAAGGTTGACGAGCTCCTGCGACATTTCAGATTGCTGTTGCCGCTGAAATTCTGCGTCACAAGCATTTGCAACATTTTGGCGATCAGTGTCGCTGCAGTTACCTTCCAGTATGCTGATTTTGATCGCCAATCGAGCATTTTCATCCGACAGCTTTTGTTTCGTTGTTTCGAGTTGATTCATCGCGTCTTTGAGGGGCTTGAATTCCTCCGCCATTGCTCTTGACTTTGATAATGCGGCAGCGTTTTCTGCCTTCAATCTATTGATCTGAATATCAGCTCCGGAAATCTCGCGATTGAGACAATCCATTTGGCCTGTGAGCCCCATGTAGCGAGATTTGGACTCGTCAAGCTCGTCGCGCAGCCGGTTTGTCTCGGTTTGTGAAGTATCAAGACTGCATCTTAGCTGTACTGAGTCGGCTTTGAGTTCATTAACAAGATGCGATTGCTCGTTCGCCTTTTTATCCGCTGCAAGCTTGTCAGCTTCCAATTCGCGCACCCTGTTCTGCATCACCTCAGCAAGCTGTGTTGTTTCATGTAAGCGAGCTTTCAGCATTGTCGTTTGTGACACCGCTTGGTCCCGATTTGCGGTGGCCGTCCTCAACTCATCAGCCAATTTCTCTGCCGATAGCTTCAGTGTGTCAATTGAAGCGCGACCTTGGGCACACTCCTGCTTCAAGGCCGGCACGACTTGGTCGTCATACCGTTTGTTCGCTGCAGTCAACCTTTCATTTTCAGACCGCATTGTTGTCAAATCGTCCATGATTTTTGCCATCTCTAAGTCTGTCCGCGATTTTTCTAGCTCATATTGTTGTAGTTTACCTTCGTAGCTGGCTTGAGTGTCAGCCAATGTTTGGCGGGACTGGGAATTAGAAGCTTTTAGATTTTTGATATGCTGTTCCATTTCTTCTGTCAGCTCATCAGCCCGCGCAGCTTCGTCGGTTTTTGCTGACAACAGCTGCTCGATCTCACGCAGCTTCAGTTTAGCAGCTTCAGCATCGTGCTTTTTCTCGGCTATTGCTGCTTGCATTGCACTCCTCTGTTTCTCCGCGGCGGCAGCGGCGGCAGTTTCGCACTGTTCAGCCCTAGCTTCAGCTGTCGATATGGTCACTTGTGCTGCTTGCAGTGCGGCTTGCAAAGTTGCGTGCTGCTGGTCTCGGGCTTCAGTCATCTTGGTAATCTCTTGAAGCTCTCGATCTCTTTGCTCATTCAGCCGGGCATGTGTTTTAGTCTCATGCTCATTGTCTCGTTCCAAAGATGCACAGCGGCTCTTCAAAACTTCTAGCTCTGCGCAGGAAAGCTCCAGGCTTTCAACTTTTTGCCACTGTTCGTTTACGCGCATCTGCGCTTGCCGCATTGTGGCCAGAAATGAATCGCGTTGTTGTCTGGCTTTAGCCACCCAGACGTCAATTTTCCCACTTTTCAGCAGCCTATCCCGTATCTCGTTTTTGTCCATGATTCCGAAACTGTTGATCAGACAATCCCATTCGACGCCAATGTCTGGCATCGCATCCTCTGCGAGGCTCAGAAGGTCGATGGATTCGCTTGACACAGATGGTGCGCTGGCTGCACTGGGTGTACTTTCCACCTTTTGAGCAACGGTCTTGTCTGGAAATGTTTCTTGCGGAATGTTCGCATGGCGTACCTTAGGCGGCGTGGGTCGAGCGGGCGGTGCCTCTCGGCAAAACGATTTGTGTCCTGCCGCGGGGGCGCGATGTCTGGGTTTAGCCTGCAGCAGGGAACCGTCGGAACCGACCCTTTGGGCCGGGGCCAGCGACAACCTGCTCGTGAGGCGCCGATTCGGCTCGAAAGTTGCCTCGCCGACGCGTGCCATAGTGCTCCTCCGCTGCGATGTGCAGGCTTGCAAGAGTTCTGCGTACTCTCCGGATCGGTCCGGGTCGCCATCGTCGTCCACCTGGCTCAGCATTTGCTCCTTAAAGTTGCCGGCAAACATGTCATCGACATCGGAGGGCACCTGCTGGCCGCGCGCGCGGCATGGCTTCTCACGCGGCTGCCCGCCCGGTGCGTTAGGCGGGTGCTGCTGCAGTGGCGACCTGGTTCGGCTTCTTCTCATATCCATTCAAAAGGGTGATTGCCAAAGTCGTCAACGGTCGAATTTTTGTAAATTTCCGTGCGCATCGGGGCGAGAGAGCAGGCATGGTATCGTGGTACCGTAAATTTCCAATTATACAGTAAGCAACGGGTTCATTAATCGATCTATAGGATCCTACCGCTAGTATTTTGCTCTGACCGGTTAAAAACAATCGGTCTATGTTCAGGCCTGACCGATTACTGGTACGAACCTACTCATGTACAGCTGTACTAGATCTAGTACTAGTCCAGTACCAGTACCGGTATCGGGTATCTAGTACGACTGTACTGTAACTGTGTATATGCATGCATGCGCGCAGTGCAAAATTGCATGCTGGCGCGCGCAAGCGCGCCAGAGAAATTTATAGGCTTTTCCTGAAGAGGCGGTCGAAATCGGTACCGAACCGATTATTAAAAACAATCGGTCTATGTTCAGGCCTGACCGACTGCCAGCACGAACCGATTACGTGTAGATATGTATAGCCTCGAACGATTAAATGAACCCGTTGCTTATAATTGGCAGGATACGGTATTCGGAGTTAGGATCCTAGTAGTGGTTGTCGCGACCTTTACTCATTGAGTAAAGGCTTGAGTAAAGAATAGCATTGTTTTTCAGGCGGGCATGGTGACTGCGATGCGTACTTAGAGGCAGCCACTGTACATGCTAGTTGCCTGCATGATGCTAGCATGCATGACTCGTCTGCGATCATTGAGCGAGGTCCGACTGTACATGCTAGTTGCCTGCATGATGCTAGCATGCATGACTCGTCTGCAATCATCGAGCATCGATCGGCATGCGTCGCCGTCGGAGTGTGCGGTGAATAAAGGGTTACAAAAAGGATTATAAGAAGTTCCTGTTGTCACTCTAGCTAGCCTGGTGCAGAGCGCAAACACGTTTTGATCGTAAATTACTCCGCCGTAATGGCCAGAGCGACGCTGTCACGGGCGCTGTATGCGGAGAGGTATCTGTTGCCGATGCACTTACGGTCAGACTTTTTGGTTGCGTGGCGTGTTCCCCGTAAATTGGCGGCACTCCTAGTGCCGTTTCGTTTTAATTTGCCGCCGCCCACCGACGACGGCACTAACAACACATGATTGCTTGGTGCATGGTAACTGTCACGGGAGGCGGCGGCATTTTTTTATATGTACCCTTTGAGGGTATATGTTGACGCTACTACTGGATTTTTAATCACTATATGGAGAGCTTAGCCTAGCTAGGCCCATTGGTTGACAGTCGATTGCAGCTTGTAGCCGTTTGTACTAGGCTTAGCTTCTTGCTACGCTAGGAATATTATCTGAAGAAGGCGCGCTGCGCCGAAAGCTAATAAACACGTTCTTTTCGTGCATACGGCTGGTAGCCAAGGGTCACATTCACGTCGACCGGTCGCTTTTCGACCACTCATAATCCAACCCAACCTAATCCAGAACCCCGAACCCTGTGCAAGGAGCTCATGGCGACCAATGCCAATCGATATTCAACAACGTTTGAGGCCGAAGCACGTAGAAAAATACAACTACCGCGGGAAAGGAAATCCGATAGATGCTGAAGGGGCGGCCTTCCGAGGCCGAAATTCAGACCGTACAGAAATCCCCGAACATGCATTCCCAAAAATGCGCGCGGGGCCCTGTATTTTCTGATTGCCTGGCACTCCCTTCGCGAAGCTGCTCAACTCTCGTGACTCGTCGGCGCTCGAGGAAAACAACGTAACCCGCTGCTTCCCACATGCCAAGCCAGCCCATGGGCGGGAATCTGCTCGAGATGATACAGTCTTTGCAAGATAAGCACAGGGAAATCAACCGAGCCTGTGATGACATGCAGCAGCAGCGGCAGGATGTCCAGCAAGAGTCGGCATCGATGAGTCTTGAGGAGCAGCACTTGCAAGAGCAGATACGGCAGGGCGCGGCCACGGCCCTGCAGAAAATTTCTGCAGGGCAGTGCGAGCAAGGGGTTGCAAAGAGGGCAAAGCAAGCGTGGGACGGCGAGGGCGAAAAACTGTCGTCTCTTGCTGCGAAAATCTCGTCATGCAGCAATCTCGTCATGCAGCACCAGGTACTGGCTTGCATGTACTTCCGCGCTGAACCGATGCACCTCATTCGTGCCTGCATGCAGAGCCAGCTTGCAGCAGCATCTTTCAGTGCCGAGAAAAACTTCCGCTCGGGGTGGACATCAGCCAGCATCCAGATGCAAACTACACATGGAAAAGTTCCCGGCACTAATTCGGCTTTGTTTTCTTTGAAATCCGGACTCCAATCCCTCGAGGCGGGCTGGCAGTCGCGGACTTATTTGTTAAATCTCCTGTGCGGAAAACTCGGCCAGAAGAATGCAGCTCTAGATTCCGCGAAGGCTGAAGGCGGTCGAAGGCTGAAGGCGGTAGCCGCAGCGTCTGCAGGTACCGTCCATACCACATACATAGATGCAAAACGTTTGCACAGGCTTTGACCAACCAACACGCGTCTTGCTGTGCAGAAGTACAGGCGCTGCGAGCACAGCTCACTGCTTTGCAGACGGTTCGGAGTCTGGAGTTGGTCGCGTACGTTCATTGTCCGTTGCTTTGTGTACGGCATATATATACATGTGTGTGTGTGTGTGTACCTGAAGGTATATAATATCATTGATATATAATATTATATTTTTATGCACATTCACTTTTAGACTCTAAATACTGGCGTCACTGTCGATGATTTCTCGCCAGGGATGCGGACGTGCAGGACGAAGCATACGTACATGCGTTGGAGAGCGAGCGTGAACAGCTCAACAAAAGGTTCGCCAGCTTGTTAGGTGACTTCGAGGCGTTGAAAAAATCAAATACGCGTATGAGCAAAATAGTAGCAGCTGTCTAGGCTACTGGTTGAAGGCTTGCTACATCGCGTTGCGCAGCGTGACATGCGTACCTACATGTACCTAGGTACATGTATGTATGTGCATATGTATAATATTTATTGCGGTATAAATACCGGTAAATTAATAATATTTTACCCATATAGAACGTGTTCAAATCATCTCTTAGTAATACTATAAATGAATTGCAAATGAAACATTTGCTATCGACCTTATGGTCATTCTCAATACACTCAACCATTCGTCATGCGATGCAAGACAATGCACGCAGGTGCAACTAGATAACTAGACCCATAGGGTATTCAGTCCGCTCTTCACACTAGCGGCACTACCTATTTTCAATAGTATTCTCAGCGATGATAATAATATCAAACGCAATAGTTTTCTAAAGAAGTATTCTAGGTAACAATGCCGACTACTAACTGCGAACCAGAACCCCCATGTTGTCCCCCGCGGAGAGCACACACACATATCACACAGCTCTCCGTTTAAATCATCCAACCCACTGTTGTACC
>JACLAA010000403.1_pt1 | contig 12430 bp, 9 predicted proteins | sample 8027891 | NCBI WGS metagenome assembly JACLAA01 (sample SAMN15724900, study PRJNA655200) | protist metagenome | isolation source: fluorescence activated cell sorting (FACS) single amplified genomes of... | place: Spain: Blaines Bay Microbial Observatory, Mediterranean Sea | collected 2016-01-19 | reverse complement strand
CCAACATCTTATTTGTTTATGTATGCCATTACGTTTTTAAATCAGTTATCAGCGGATACCGCTTGTGAAAATGGCTACGCAAACAACCGCCACTTATGCTGCAATCAAAGAGGGGCGATACGAGGACGCTGTAGGACACCTTGCTTTGCAACGTCAAGCGTTCCCTCGCTCCCGGGCAGCACTGTCTCTGTTGGGATTCTGCTACTACCACCAGCAGGACTTCCGATCTGCCGCACAGACCTACGAGGAACTTGTAATGATTTGTCCCAATATCGAAGAGTACGTTCATTCGCAGTCCACGAAGCGTAAACAGATTTTAGGTACAAGCTCTATTATGCACAAGCACTGTACAAGGCGGGACTATATGCTGATGCAATTCGAGCAGCTCTTCGAGTTGATGGTCCTCAATTCGCACAGCAGATGATATCACTTCAGGCAGCTATCAAGTACGAGCAAGACGAATTGAGTGGGTGCAAGTCCTTACTTGATCGATGTCTCACAGATGATCCAGAAACCATTATAAATTATGCAGCTGTCGCTTTCAAGGAAGGCCATTACGAGAGTGCACGCGCAAAGTACGTCGAGGCCATGAATACTCTAGGCTACCAAGCTGATTTTGCATGCAATGTGGCCTTATGCTACTACAAGCAAAAGCAATACGCCGCTGCACTAAAAAGCTTGGCAGAGATTATTGAACGTGGTGTGCGCGAGCATCCGGAATTGAGCGTCGGAAGCAATACCGACGGAATTGATGTGCGGAGTGTAGGAAATAGTTCAGTGTTACAAGAGACTTGCCTAGTGGAGGCATTCAATCTCAAGGCAGCTATTGAATTTCAAGAAGGTAACTTAGATGCAGCCAAAGAAGCGTTGAGTGACATGCCACCGCGTCAGGAGGAGGAGCTAGATGCAGTCACACTGCACAATCAGGCACTTTTGCACATGGACGAAGATCCATCCACTGGGTTCCGGAAGTTAAACTTCCTTTTGTCAAATCCTCCTTTCCCGCCCGAGACGTTCGGAAATTTGCTGCTTTTGCACTGTAAGTTTGGATATTACGACTTGGCCGCTGACATTCTTGCTGAGAATACCCACCTCACCTATAAATTCTTACCCAGTGAGCTCTTTGACTATCTGGATGCATCAATAATGGTGCAAACATCCCCTGAAGAGGCTTATCGTAAGTATGACGACCTCACCAATAAACATATAGACCAGCTGCGCAAGTTGACCAAAGCCATCCAGGATGCACGAATTTCTCGTGACAACGAGGCGATCAAGCAATCACTAAAGCTCTATGATGAAGCTCTTGAACGGTATATTCCCGTCCTCATGGCCATGGCTCGTGTCTACTGGGACAAAGAGAACTACCCTATGGTTGAGCGCCTCTTTCGCCAGAGTGCAGAGTTCTGTTCGGAGCACGAAGTGTGGAAGCTCAATGTCGCGCATGTATTTTTTATGCAGGAATCTAAGTTTAAAGAGGCGATCCGTTACTATGATCCAAGCGTAAAAAGAAAATCCGAGGACATCCTAGATGTTCCTGCTATAGTGCTCGCCAATCTATGTGTCTCGTACATTATGACGTCTCAAAACGAGGAAGCTGAAGAACTAATGCGAAAGATTGAAAAGGAAGAAGAACGTCTCGCCTACACCGAACCAGAACGGCTTTGTTACCATCTTTGCATCGTCAACCTTGTTATCGGTACTCTCTACTGCGCCAAAGGAAATTTTGAATTTGGTATTTCTCGGATTATAAAGTCGCTCGAACCATACGACAAAAAGCTTGGACCTGATACTTGGTACTACTCTAAGCGTTGCTTCCTTGCACTAGCAGAAAATATGGCCAAGCACATGCTCATGTTGAAGGACACGTCTGTTCATGAAATTATCAGCTTTTTAGAGGCATGCGACTCGCACGGAACTAATATTACAACTGTTATCACACCAGCCGTGGATCCGGACGGCAAGCGCCCTGCAGTAGCAACGCACAACGTTTCATACGAAGCCCGGCAGCTTAAAAAAATCTTTCTCAAGCTCAGAGATTAGTGATTACAACTAGGCAAGCATAGCATTGAACGTATACTTGCATGAAGCGCCCACCACGCTCCAATTGGGTCCCCGAGGTTTGTGCCGTGTGTGTATGGGCCGACTGCGGAGCTGCGTGATCGCAACTTCTGGCGTATGAATCGGCCTATGATTGTGTATATCTTGCCGTTATGCGGAGTCACGCCTCATGTCATCATCGGGTGGCGTGTGGGTCTTGGCATTGATAACTAGCCGGCGCTTAAAAAGGGACATGTGTGGTATACTTCTAGTAGAAGCGTCTTAAAATAGAACTTCCATCATGATTTTGAAAGCACATGCACCGGGCCCGGGGTCGCTGCCAGGTCTCCTAGAGTACTCCGGCATTTAGGGACCTGTCGGAGCACCATTTGCCATGATTCGGAGCTCAGGCTCACCAGTTGGCACTGGCAGTTGGCCCAAGGTTTTAATTCCGGCCCAGCCTGCGGTTCTTAGCTAAGCTAGTGAGGTCCAACAGCGGAAGTTGGCCTTATTTCCCTGTTCAACTTGAGTTCTAGTAGCTCATTAATAGTGCCAGTGGACTCGGAAGTGGAGCGGGCAGTGCCAGTGGATCGACCCCGTAACGCAGCGTCCAAAATCCATTTTGCTTTTTCGATTCTGCAAAAATGATTTCGATCTGCAAAAATGACCCTACATCTGGCAGACGCCGGAAGACCTCATTCCTCTCGAATTGCTCACTCTCTGCGTCACTAGGCATCCCTAGTCTGCTGGTCACGGAAAAATGGATGCTCAAGCCGCCAAAAAGGAGGGTAACAGACTCTTCACATCTGGGAATCACAAAGATGCTATCATCAAATACACGGAGGCGATTGACCTCGATCCGACGGACGTGACCTTTTTCAGCAATCGCTCAGCGGCGTGCGGCACTGTGTCCAGAGCATGCTCGCACAATGTTAATTCAAAATAGCATAATACCATAGGTATGCGGCCTTAGAGATGTGGGATGAGGCAGCTGAAGACGGTATCATTCACTACTATTTTCCTTTAAACGCTGTCTACTTAGGTCGGCTGTGCATCAAAGTCAACAAGAAATTTATCAAAGGATATTTCCGGTTGGCTATTGCATTGCGTGCATTGAACAAATACAAAGATGCTATTGATAACATCAAGATGGGACTTGCAGTAGACCCTGGTAATGCTGACTTGAAAAAACAGGCGTCCGAGATGGAGGAGTTAATGCGCAAGGATCGCGTGATGGTCCTGATCAGCAAGGCCAAGGAGCAGATGCAATCTGGACATCTAAAAGACTGCCTTGCGACGTGCGATCGTGCTCTTGCCCTCGATGCCGGAAACAGTGAGATAGTGAAAATAAAGCGTAGCGTCGAACCTAAGTTTGAGGCTGCTGAAAAGCGCCGTGTCATGTCATTGCCCAAACCAGCACGTGACAAAGAAGCAGGTGACAAGTGTTACAAACTAGCCGATTTTGAAGGTGCTATTGAAGCATACACCAGATGCATCGATGCTACTGCTGACAAGAGCTCAGAACTCTGTATCAAGGCTTATTCAAATCGTTCTGCCTGTCACAAGCAGCTTTCCAACTTTGATGGTACCATAGCAGACTGTACTGCGGTCTTGGATACAGACATTAATAATGTGAAGTCGCTTGTCCGCCGCGCCCAGGCCTTTGAGGCAGTTGAGCGCTACAAATCTGCTCTACAAGACGTAAAATACGTCCTCAGTATGCCCCAGTCTAGCGTAGGACAGGCAAACTGGTCTTATGGCATGCGGCGTCGATTGAAGAAGGAATTCCCATGCATGATACGCTATTTTCAGGTCCCTTTGCAATATGATGAAAGAAAGGCTCACCAGAGTCGTTCAGCAACTCAAGGCTGGGCTTTGAGGTACACACAAAAGCACTTGCATTCTAAGGACGTGAGCACTTGCATTTGGCAATCCAGCGTCGACAGAGCCCTAGCAGCGCACCGATGACTAGGGCCCGAGTAACGCCGGGTAATTCTCTCTTCTAAGATTTGGACGCATCCTCCATGAGTCCTCATTAAGATAAATTACCCCGGGCCTTCCCCGGGCCTGCGAATCATGATGATCTTAATAGGAGCTTGTTCCTATTTTTTAGGTCTACCTTCCTTAATTAATTTATTTATTTAATACTGCGTGGAGACTTCAAGTTCGAAATTTATAGGGGGGTCAAGCGCAATAGTCGACGTTGATTTCAAGTTCAAGTTTCAAGTTAATTTTGGCGCAATGCGCGTACAGCCACGCGCCGGCCGAATGGCGGGAAATTTTTGCTGAGGCGCAGGTTCCGTATGCTAAAATAATGGGATGTGCAAAGTTAGGTACCATGCGGACAGCCTCGCGCTGAGAAAGCAGCTCCGACGCGGTGCGGTGGTCCGAGATAAAACCCGCCCGGGCCCCAAACCAACATCGCCCCTGAGACGTATAAATTGAACCATAATTACGAAAAATTACTTCCCCATGTTCCCGGGGATTGGCTAGGTCGAACGGATGAAGGGGGGCGTGGTTTGAAGGGGGGCTAGGGTAAGACCTTTTGCGGCGAGCTAAAGCAAGCTCGCAATTTGAGATCAATAGTGGGTGATTTGAACTATTCGACCACCCAGCTGCAGCTTACGCCTGCCCTTTTCTGCGATATTGCCGTACCGCTCAGCCCGCGCACATGAGTGATGCATCGACCGACGCGCTCATGTCCAACACAAACGCCGATATTTAGCATAGCATATTTGGGCAGCGTAGGGTCGACATTGCAGCGCCATCATATAGTGTATGCTGGCGGCGGCGGGTCGAGCAAAACAGGTGTAGGCAATGCGATTGTAGCAGCAGAAGTCGGCGAAACTGGCCTAGTTGAGCTATGTAGGTTAGACACCGGTGCAGAGTTGTGCTCTTTGATCTGCATCGGACCAAAAAGAAAGTTGCTCCCAAGTGTATTTGGTAACAGATTTAGAATCTGCAAATTGTCTGGTTTTGGGAGTAGCTTGCAAGGTCAGAGGCACATCGCTGTTGCATCGGATGACTATGTATCTGACTTTAAGAAGGAAGGTCCTTCGATCAATTGCTGCGCTGTAGACGACTCGAGAGATGTTCTGGCAGTCGGGGGCGATGACGGCAAGCTACGTATTTGGGCCGTGTCCAATGATGAAGGCAGATTTAGATGCACGCTGGTGAACGCTCTCTCCCCTGGACACACCTCATCAATAACAGACTGTTCCTTCTCTGAGAGCAGACATTTGCTGGCAACTGCTTCCAAGGATGGCACATGTCTTGTACATAGCCTGAGTACTGGCGCCACCATATGTAAGGTATCCACGAGTTGTGCCATGCCGTTATCTCAGGCTAATAACTATCGCGAAAAGACACCATCGGCCAAGCTACTCGTGCGAGCATGCAAATTCGTTGGTGACAATGGCATAATCAGCGTACAGTCTAGGTCTCGTGGAGATGCATATGCAACAAAATGGAGCCTGGTAGCTTCAGATGATCAAGATGGTACCCTCGACGTTGGCCTTGTTGCCACTAGACGTATATCCAGGCATCCTGTCTCAGCTGTTTGCCTTGAAGGAGAATTAATTGTGCATGGGAATGTGGAGGGAATGGTGGGTATTGCCAGCACGACAGACCTTTCATCTTTAGGCAGGCATCTACAAGCCCACGAGCTCCCTGTGACCGCATTAGCCATTACCCCAGACATGTCCAGCACACCGCCACGCGTGCTGTCTGTCTCTGCAGACTACAAACTTGTCACAACATATCTGACTTCCACAACTAGGGTGACCATGGCGCGTTTTTCTGTTCTATTTGCCTTAATTGTCTTTTTGCTGCGAAACCTTCTGTACACATGCGCTGTTCGCTATGGGTTATGGTGCGAGTGAGTGAGAGGATATACTCGATGCCGTTCCATTACTGCAAGTGGGACCTAGGTCCTCGAGAGTTGGCCACACACACGCGCTATCGTCGACTCCGAGTCGCTTTGTTTTAGCCGTAGTCATGGTAGCCTGAGTATTCACTTATTTACTGATATATCCGCAACGACAAACTTGGACTACTAGTAGCACTCCTAGTGGCCACTAGAAGTGGCCACTACTACTGGTCTGCCGTGACTAGTACGGGGCCTGTGAGACCTCCGACTTCCCTGCGCCGCGTCCGTTCGCAGAAAGACCGCACCGAGTCCGTACCTTGACCGCGAGACGGGTACACCACGTGCCCCACCGGCTCCCTGGCCGGGCTGTCAGGTCCACGGCCGTTCGGTCCCGCCCGCGACCTGACCGTGAAATAGCGTCCGCCGCTCGCGACCGGCCCACCGCCCGCTGTCTGCGATCGCATTCAATTTCAAGTTGAAGTTAAAGTTTTACTGCGACTGCTGCGTCCGCCCCACATCCTATCCCAGTCGGCCACGAGTTTTAACCTTGACCACGGGGCCCTGTCCGCGGCGGTCTGCCGCGCCCACGGCCGTCTGCCGCGCCCGCGGCCTTGACGGGCGGTCCGGGAGAACTCAATTACTAGCCTGAGCCCGAAGAATAATTACATTGGTAGCAAGCACACGGCAGTGTAATTCATTCTGCCTTTTCATCACTGTCCCTATCGCTCGTCAACCTGCTGAATTCATTCAAGCAAGCTCCTTCAAAATCGTTGAGTTCAGAAATTCGACATCTGCTCCTTAAATGTTCCTCATCACGATAATACCGTAGAGTTCCTTTAAACAATAATCCTTCGTTATGTTTTGCTTCGTCCTCCCGACGATATAACTTTCCTACGTGAATGTCATGGGAGCCAGTGATTGCATTCATGCACGAATCTCTGTCTGTCAGTAAGGAGCTTATCTCAGATGGCAAGTCATCTGGTAACTCGTCCTTGGCTGCTTTGTCCAAAAGCTCACCAACCAAAAGCGAGAGCATACGAATGAAATTGGTTTCGTGATCTTCGAGGCGTCTAAAGTAAGCTTGTTGACCCTCCAGACAAGACTGTTTGATCTCAAAATATTTTGTTTCGAACTCGCCTATTAGTTCTTCGCATTGTTCAACTTGCCTCATTTCAAGGTCCTTTAATAAACTAATCAATTTCCTGAGAGCTACCCGGAGTGGGTCAAGATCATATGATTCAATATTCTGCTTAAGAGCCAGACTCTTTAGAGTTTTCTTTTTAATACGTCCAAACTTTGTCACCAGATCAATAGACTCGTTGGCATATTTCGCTCGTAACTGACGCAGTGCGAATTCGAATTGCTTTTCTTCTCTTTTCTTTAGTTGATATCTTGCCAACCCTTCCCGTTGAAACACATCCGAGGCGGATTCTACTTCGCTTTGAAACGAATTCATAATACTGCTTACCCCGGGAAAATGCTTCAATTTTAAGATCTCGATATCATCAGCAAACATATCATCAAATATAATCTGCACTACGGTCAGATTAGCATCCGCCAGCTTTTGTGTATGCCTGATAGCGGCGAGTTCGCTGCTGTTTTTTTCTTCTTGGAGATTTTCCTTCTCTTCCACATCCAGAAGCTCGTCCTGATATTGTTCTCGTGCCGTTACAACCTCCGCTCTAGTCACCATGGAGTAATCAAGATATGCGAGCTCACTGAAATAAGCCAGTATGCACATGCGATACGAGGACTCTTTTGATACAGGATTGCCTTCCAAGTTAAGTAGCCTTAAGTTTTGAAAGCATCTCAATTCAACAATATCTTTAAGAGCGGAGATGTTGTTGTTGCCCAGAGATAAGCAGTGCAGGTTTTTACACCGACCGAGACCGTTGACCTCAGATATCATGTTATTGAATAATGATAGATCTGTTAGCTTCTCCAGCCTGTCCAAGCCTGTCACTTTTGAGATGCGATTAAATGAAAGATCAAGCCAGGTCAAGTTCACCAAATGATCTAAATTTTTCATGCACTTAATGATGTTATTATCTAAGCACAAAGTCCTTAGAGCGTGGAAACCTTGCAAATTATCGATTTCTAGTACGTTCTTAAACGATAGTCGTAACTCGGTTGCCTTCGCCGCTATATCAGCAAGAGTGTCACCGTTAATCCCCGAGTCATCTGACGTTACTAGTTGTGTGCCCTCTTGGAGGGCTGATGAAATTAAGTCTTGATCAATAACTTGGATCATGTAGTCGTTTTGCACTTACGCCGTTACAGACGCATATATCTATGAAGTCACTTGTACATGATATACTGCGGTAACCCAGCCTACGAGCCTGTACTACTATAGGGCCCGGCCGCCCCCACGACCCCGGCTAACAATTCAAGTTGCCGCAACTTGGTTTCTCAGGCAACTCGCGCCCGAGCCGGGACTCCGAGTCACTGGCGGCCCGGGCCGGGGCTACTAGTCAGGCCCGGGCCGCGGCCGCTAGCCGCCTCAGGCTCAGGCTACTGAGGCCCATGATAGGCTCAGGCTCTGGCTCAGGCCCAACCTGAGGCTGCCGCTGCGCCGGCGCCCGGACCAGGCCAATCGACTCGGACTACTCAGGCTACTATCACGATGACTGTGAATGGCCTGCACTGGGCTTGCCAGTGAGGATTGTGGCCGCGGCTATGATGATGTACTACCCCGGGCCTGAGTCACGGTGCCGCGGGCAGTGATGATCCGCCCAGGGTTGGCCGGACCGCTGGGTATGTGGTTCACTCTAGGCTCTACGCCCACTGGCAAACTCAGAGTCTAGGACCTCAGGGCCTGCGCACCGCACCTGTCGAGTACAGACCACGACTCCTCCGCGCCGAGAAATTAGGGTAAACCCGAATTTACGGCGCAAAGGTACCTAGACGTGTTAGCGGCTCGGGAGGCGTGGTCTAAACGCGACAGGCACCGCACCTGGGCCTGAAGCCTGGTGCATAAAGACCCCGACCCTCATTTACTTCGTCAAAGGGGCATAACCCTCTTTCCTACGTCGCTCGGGACGCTGCCCCTTTTTTCTTTAAAAATACGCGTCGTTATTTCGATAGCGGGGATGGACTCCGGGGTGAGAAGGGTTTTCAATCTCGTCTTCCCGCGGATGGACTCCGGGGCTCAATCGCCAGTGATTTATCTTTAGCCTTAGTTTACTCTGCAGCCAAATGTGCTCATCCGGGCTCCGGGGGAGAAGGCGTCTAAAACCCGTGAAACTCGATAAACGCGAACTTTTTTTCGCCTCGTGCGAAGCCAAAATGCGCCCGTGGGCAGCCCAAGGGGTCAACCGAGGCGGTACCGTGACGCCACAAAAGAGCGCGGCAGCACCACATTTCGCGAGTGGCCATTTCGCTCTTGAGCCCACCACAATCGATGCGCTCTCCGACGCGATGCGGGCACCGCCCAGCTCAAATAAAGGTGGGTTCACCTGGGGCACCGCGGACAACTTCAAGCGCCCGAAAAGTTTAGAAATCGTCGGCTCCGCGGCGGCCGCATCGAAGTCGACGCAGGATGAACTGAGAGCTTCGAGGGGGCTCCTGCGAGAAGCCACGGGCCCGGGGACCGGCGCGGGGTCATAATCGATGATTCCCGACACTGCGGCCCGAACGGCGGCAATAAGCGGCAAGTCGCACCTGTAACGGCCCACTTCCTGCAACGCACGCTTCTCCAAACTCCGCGCAGGGATACATAAGGGCCTGAAGCCTCTTGTTCTCGAGTTGCGCCCTAAATCCATCGAGTGTGCGGCAGCACTAGCTATAGACCTGATTTAGGGGGCAGCGCCTTCATCACACCAGAGGGCCTCATCACCACAACTAGCCATCCCGGTTCTAGCCTTGCCTCCAGACTCGCTCAGCTCGGGTCCTGGTTTCGCGCTCCCCTTTAGCTTGAGTGCCGGACCGCTTTGCCCCTGCCATCGTGTTTGTGGGCGCGTGAGCGCGACGAGGCATGAAAAAATTTGAATTAAAATTCATCCGTGCTCCAGAGCCCTGTGCTACGATAGCTTGACGGTTTTGGGGTCTATTCCCGCAGGCCTGGTATATGTTTGGCTGAGAAATCTCCTGAGAATGGTGGCTTGACGCATCGCAATGGCCAGGGCGACCCCCCCAGGAGGACGCTGCTGGGATGCCGACTTTTCGTTTGAACCCGACCAACTGACAAACAATTTCTTGATTGAGTCAAGCCAATTAATACACGGCGGTTCGGGTAGTTCGGGGAGCCCAGCGGGAAACGAAGACTGGGATGCAGAACTTGCGCTATGTAATACCCTGTCTGCAATCTCCACTGAAGAACCAAAATCTGCGCTACCTGGTACAGCCCTACCAAACACCCATGAGCATTCATGCACGTCGCCTCGAGTTGACTCGCTCCTCGAGTACCTTGATGAACATATTTTTGCGGATGCAACCATCTTCAAAGATAAGCAAGACACACAGTACATGCCCCAACAACCGACACTGTTTTCAGCCTATCTTTCCTACCGGCGACAACGTACCGCTGATTACAGAACCTGTTGTCGTAACCTCAACAGATGTATTAGCACAATTTTGAGATCATCACAACTGCAAAATATTGTCTCCGAACCTAAATCAAATAACAAGGTTGCTTGTGCTCCACTTGCAGAAATGGCGGCAATCTCCTCGTATCCAAGAGCTCCAGAGTCAGCTCCATGTACCATCACTTGGCTGCGAAACCTTTGCCTTAAAGTTTCTTACACGTCGGCGGTTGTGGCACGACCCTCACCACTAAAAGTCACAGAAACAATAGAGCGAGAGCGTTCACCAAGTCAAGAAACTGCACTGGAACAGGCATTGCGCGCAGCAGAAATGTCATACTGCAACGAGAATTGGCGTGACTGTGGGGCACAAATAAAGGCTCTTCTCCATCGTCTGGAACATGCAACAATGGCTAAACCAGCCACACTTCGGATATTAACTTTTGGTGATGGTCTTAATAGACCTACAACGTTGGATGATGACTTGCGTTGCCGCCAGTGTTGTGAACGCCTCTGTCGTCTAGTCTGCCGTTTTGTTCAACGCTTTGACGAGTTGTGTGCCGCAAAAATCATCAAATCAACTCGTCATGAGATTCCGCTTTTGTTAGACATTCTCTCTCTCGACGCCAGTGATCTTGCTGCTTTTCGCCGCGGCACTTCAGCGCTGGTGTATGATATAGTCGACATTGTGCTTAGAGCTAGAAGCAGGCTAACAGTCGACGAGGCAATTGCACACCTAGCACTCGTAGGCAGCACAGTGTCCGGCTTTTATCTGAAGCAGTCGATCTGTCGCAAGTATAGGTCCATGTACGTCCAGTGCGTCGATTTATCTGCAAATGGACCAGACGTGAAACAACAAAGCCCCAACAGTTTCGCACTGGCTGCTGGTGCTCTGCACTTCCACCGCTATCTTGGTCTGGCATAGCATCAGCTTTTGGCATGGCAAACACGCTTCGTAGGAAACTTCTCTTTGTTGCTGCTGAGGAGCTGGAGGCCCTTGCCCTATCAGATTTGCGAATGGAGGCCATCGGCTTTTCGCCATTAACCGGAGAAAATTTGATGCTGGACGAAACAGAGTTTGATTTTGTCTCTGTACGTCGTAGCCTGGAAGTGGAATTCTGCGATACAAATTGCGATAATAGTTCTGTTGGGTGCGGGGGTGAATTGTCCTCGCCGACCTCTCGACTTGTTGAAGGACGACTGGCTTCTCTTGTGTCGGCACTGCCCCCGGCAAGCTTGCCGCGGGCTAAGGCTTCCCTTGCTCTTGGCCTCAGCTATCTCAAAGGTGTTTATGGTTCTCGTAATGCCGTTTCATCCATGGGTGTTTGCAAACAAATCAGGCGCGGTCATAGGAGTCCCCATGCAGCGACGCAGGAAATTCGGATTGCTGAAATGTTGCTGTTCGAGGCAACGTGTGTTTTAGACCAACACACAACCACAGAGCCAGCCTAGAGCCAGAGCAAATGTATTTTAAAACCCATGCACTCAATTTATATCTAGGTCGATCTCCCGTCTCATGCACTTCAATTTGATGTTAATCGATCAAGGGTTCATGCAAGTCCACTAGCTTATTCTACTCTATCATGTTCGCTGGGGTATACAGCACTCAGAGCTCTTGCACGAGCACTTGACCGACGAGCAAAATATGCATACACACTTCTAGTCCTTGACATTTGCGTGGCAATTTTAGCACTCCGCAATGACATGAATGAAAGAAGAAAGTTGCGACGTGAATTATGCGTCATAGCTGCCCGTCAAAGTGATGATAGGACTGGCTCAACGCACTGCAAACTTGTCCTTGCGGACCTGTACCAGCACTTCGAGTGTGAGCAAGATAATAAAAATACATTTCCTATAGCAGATTGGGGAACAAATCACCATGCCATGGATTCAATTGTGACGCAAGATATCCACGAGTTCCAATTTACGACCGAACTGCTGGTAAAGCAGCACGTTAACGCATGTGACGTTCGACTTGTGAACAACGCTTTGTTGGAGATTG
>JACLAA010000324.1_pt1 | contig 12434 bp, 9 predicted proteins | sample 8027891 | NCBI WGS metagenome assembly JACLAA01 (sample SAMN15724900, study PRJNA655200) | protist metagenome | isolation source: fluorescence activated cell sorting (FACS) single amplified genomes of... | place: Spain: Blaines Bay Microbial Observatory, Mediterranean Sea | collected 2016-01-19 | reverse complement strand
TTCGCCGTCGTCGTCGTCGTCTTGGTCCGTCGCCGGCTCAATGTTTGCTCGCGTTTTTATCCTTTCTCTCGTCGCGTTCCTGCTCGTTTGTGTGTCGCTTTTTCTTCGTCTCTCTCTTCTCTCATCTCTCGCGCTTTTAGTAGTATTCCTCAACAGTTTTAACGAGAATGAAGAAGAAGAAGAAGAGGAAGAAGAGGAAAAACCACTTCTTTTGGAAGACAAAAGGAAAAGTCGTCGTCGTCGTTGTTGTTGTTGCGCGTTCAAAAAAACCGCGCGGTTCGCGCGATAAGAAGAAGAACAAGAAGACGAAGACGCGTTCATCTTCACGAGGCTTGTCGTCGATGTTATGGTAATCATCTCGAGACAGACCGACCGACGAATATAATAAAATCGTTGTCGATAGAAAAAGTGCTGCTGTTTTTCATCTTTTTTTTCTTCCTCTTGTTTCTTGTTTCCCCACAAAGTAAGCAAAAAAAGCGCGCGCGAGTTTTGCTGCTTCTTTCCGCATTCGGGCAAACAGTCGTTTTGTTGTCCCTTTTTAGGAGAGGAGCGAGCGAGTGTTGAGCGAGTGAACGACGTGAATACGCGAAGAACGAACGCGCGATAGTTAGAGAAACAAAGAAGGAGGAAGAAGAGAGTGAAACAAAAATGGGCGGCGGCGCCGGCATCGGTGGTGGTGGTGGTGGTGGTTTCTCCTTATCCTCGTTGGACGCGTATAAGAAAATCGAGGATCATCTCATGGTGCGAACGACTTCGGGAGCCATCGTCTCGTTACTCGGCATCGCGCTGATGTGTATTTTAGGTGCGAGTGAAATTTTGAATTACATCACGCCACCAGTGGTGAAACAAATGGTCGTGGATGGTACGCAGAACGAATTGATGACGGTGAGAATGGATATTACCTTCCCGAGAGTTCCCTGTTCAGTGTTATCGGTGGACGCGTACGATCAGTCGGGAAAGAACGACCAAGACGTGAGAGGAGAGTTACACAAGGAAAGACTGAACAAAGACGGGAAATCGTTAGGGTCGTATGATAAAGCCGGAGGCGGAGTCACCGATGAAGAAGACGCGCTCATACAAGACTTGCAACAGTTCTTCGGCGGCGGAATGAAGGTTGTCTTTCAGAAACGCGCGGAACATTCGCGGGAAGTGAAACACGCGGTGGAGAAGAAAGAAGGATGTCGGTTATACGGAAGGATGCACGTGCAAAGAGTCGGTGGGAATTTCCACATTTCCGCGCACGCAGAAGAATACAAGACGCTCCAACACGCGTTTGGTGCGGTGAATAAAATCAACATATCGCACACCATCACGCACTTATCGTTTGGCGCTGGGTATCCAGGATTGGTGAACCCGTTGGATGGCGTCGCGCGAAGCGGAAGTGACGACGAGTTTCACTACGACGAAAGTAGCAAAGATAGTAGGAGCTCGGATAGAAAAAACATAGAGAAAGAAAAGGAGGAGGAAGAGAAGAGGAAGAAAAAAGAGCAAGTTCGAAGAAGCAGGCTCATGGACTTGACTTGGGATGAAAACGGAAGCGGAGTGTACAAGTATTTTCTCAAACTTGTGCCTACGTTTTATCGAACCCATAGAAGCGTCTTCTTAGGTTTGTTTAGTTGGACGAAAAGCGTCTCGACGAACCAATATTCCGTGACGGAATACTTTCGTAAAACTGATGCTTGGTCGGGATCGTTACCAGCGGTGTATTTCTTGTACGACTTCTCTCCTATCGCGGTAACCATTGATACGAAGCGACCGCACTTCGTGTACTTTCTGACTCGTTTATGCGCCGTCTGTGGTGGCGTGTTTGCGTTTGCACACATGATTTCAAACTTAGTAGATGCACTCTTAACGATTATAACGAAGAAGAAACGTTAGGATTTAGATATATGATTAGTAGTGGTTGTAATAGTACCGTAGTATGTAGTACGGAGTAAAGGTACAACAATAATTATTTTTCAAGCTTTCAGTTTCAACTTTCGGAATTACACGATGCAAAAACTCTTTCGTTGAACAAGCGCCACAATAAAAAGAAACAACACGTAAACGTTCCGTAGATGATAACAACAGAAATGGCAGGAGTTCTCTCTCGTGCATCCAAGAGACTTCTGAACAAGTTGCCTCAGTTTGAGAGATTCACCATTCAAAGAGCCGCTTGTAAAGTGAAAGAAGATATCGCGAGACGACGTAAACAATTGGAGTTTGAGTTGGACGAAGTCGTGCACATAATCTCCCCTGGACCTTTGGACTCTCCGCAATTTTCCACGCCGGTTTCGCAGTTAAAACAAGATTTCAGGCGAGGGAGGAGCATAGTTGAACGGGCGAGAAATAGATACTTGGACAAAACCTGGAGGAAAAAGAAAAACCATCCCCCGCCAGTTGGGAATTCTTCTTAAAACGCAAACCTTAGCTTTTAGTTTACCTTTTAGTCAGTAGAATGCGTAGCATATTTAGAGGATTTTTGTACCATGAATACCAACCACCACCACACTTACATTGAAACAGAATTGTTGCGATATCGTTACGCGTTACATGGTTATCATATAAAGTAGTATGGTTTCGCTGTTATTACAAATACATAAAAAGTACGAGGATATTTTATTATAGGACGCCCTTTCGTCTGGCCCACTCGATTATCGCTATGCTGCAATATGTCAAGCCGAATAGCAACAAACCACAGGTGATATAAAACGCAGAAATCGACATTTCCAGGCAACTTCTCAAGTTCATCCCGAAGATACCGGTAACGACTGCTCCAATTGCAGCAGAAAAACTGGCAATGGAAAGAGTCAATTCTAATTTTGAAACCTCTAATCGTCTCGCCGCAAGCGTCGAGGCCACGGACTCGTCCAAATCTCTCGCATTTTCCAAGAGGGCCTCGGCACCAGAGTGACATGCTTCGGCTTGCTGCAGGTAATACTCAATCAAGTTTTCAACTTCCTCCTCTTCATACTCGATGGTTTCCGCGTCTTCTTCATTTTCTTTCTTCGCCGTGGAGGATAACGTCATTCTGTCGATATCGTCTTCATCGTTCAAAGTGTCGAGCAAGACGTCTCTGACTGCTTCTGCTCTCGATTCCAGTTGAACCAAAGTCTGTTTCATAAAGCGTAACTCGTCGAGCGTCTCTTTGTTAATATTTAACTGCATTCGACGTTCTAAAGTGCGGTATCGTCTCGTGACAGTTTCTAATCTCTCTTCGAGTTGGTGCACCGTTTCTTGCAAAGCGGCTTCAACTACTTGTAACTCGAACGGAATTTCCAATCCTTCCGCGTTATCTTGCTGCATAGAGGTGAACCCAACGCCACCATCAACGGATGATCCACCAATTGAAACGCCATTTGATGCACTTTTCAGCATCTTTTGAGCGGCAATTTTCTGATTCCACGCCTCCAAAAAGTTGTTCGACGGTCCCGTCTCCGGGCCGAGTAACAACGCGTGATCCTCCCGAATGATGATTCGAACACCTAAGTTGACTAATATGGAGTCTTCGCGAACAATGATAGCCGGTGTGTTGTTTGATTGCGTTAAAACTGGATCAATACGACGTAAATCCCGCGGCGATAAATCTGTATCTCTCAACATTTGTCGCCTAGACATGACTTGCTTATACGGCGCTCTGTCTTCATCTTTCCCGATACCGTTCACTCTATCCAATCTTACGACCGCGTACGGTTTTGTTAAATGCAATCGATCGTTTCTTGCGTTTTGCAAGCGCCTGGCTACTATGTTCTTAGCTTCAGTTTGTCGTAATTTACTCTCTTGTTCTTCCGCACTCAACACGGCTTTCGAGTCTCGGTCCGAAACGTCCATTTGCATATCCGTCAAAGTCGCCATAGCGGATCCACCTTTATTACCGTCGTCGTCGTAACTGCGTTCGTAATCATCATCATCCTTTGTTCCCCGCGCCGACATTTTCACTCCATCTCCGCGTCCTTCTCCTCTCGAAGCAGCGTGCGAAGAAGTCACCACGTATCGCAGTGGTTTGTGCTTGATGCACCCAGGTATGGCGACCACGGCGCGCATAAACGACGCGTTTTTCTCCAGATCGTTTCTATTATTATTATCATAATAACAGCTAGTCGTCGTACTCGCGGAATTTCCTCCTCGAAGTGAGTTCACTCTCCATTTCTTCGTCGACAAAGACGAAGAAGAAGAGGAAGGAAAATTGTTGTTGTTGTTGTTGTCCGTTCGTCGTCCTTTTTCTCCTTCTTCTTCTTCTTCTGATGATGATGATGACACCACGCGACTGAAAGACGACGTGTATTTGCTTCTACATGCTCTTCTTCTAGTCACAAACGATCTTTTTAACGAACAAGATGATAAGGAAGACGATGGTGCGTCGTGATACGAACACGAAGGTGAACACGTGGAAGACGCAAACAACATTCTATTACGTTGTTGTACAAAAAAACGTTGAAGATGATATTTCTCTATCTTTTGAGTGCGTTCAATAGAAGGATGTATTGTGATTGCGTGCGTGTGGTGCATTCAAACTTAACTGCTTTATATCTCTTCTTTCTCTTTCTCTTTCTTTTCGTTATGTATGTGTATATATATTGTGTAAGGACTGGAGGAAGTTTACTAAGAGTGACGACGAGAATATATTTTCAGAGGTTATTCCTTTCAGCCGTCAGCATGACAAATCATCTTTTCCTTTTTGCGTGCACATGTTCAAAAATTCAAAACAACAGAGATTGACTTTCCGCCATATAAATTCTCTTCGTGTTATATATATAAATACGTATACTCTGTTGACGTTGTCATGACATCAACATCAAAAGAAGGAGAAGAAGAAAAACAGAAGCAAATCGTCGCGGCCGATGCGGCGTACAAAGCCGGCATCGCGGCTATTCGTGCGAACGATTTGGAGTCTGCCATTCAGTTTCTCGGGTCGAGTTTGGAAATTCGAAACGAAATATTCGGCGAAGGAAGCATTGAAGTCGCGCCGACGTATTTAAAGTACGGATGCGTATTGTTTTGGAAAGCGCAAGAAGATAACACGGTGTTTGGGGCGAACGCGCCGGGAGGTGCTGGTGGGGAAGCCGGCGGTGGCGATGATGCGAATACGACGAAAAATGCTGCTGCGACGAAGGAGGAGGAAGAGAAAGAACAAAAGGAACAAGAAGAAGAAGACGACGGAGAAGACGCGAACGAGGAAGGAGGCGAAGACGAGGAAGACGAAGAAGAAACAGACATGGAATTGGCGTGGAAGCTGTTAGAAAACGCGCGTTTGATTTATCTCGAGCATTTTGAAGCGACGAAAGCGAATCCAGACCCAGAACCTTTGCGAAAAGAACGCGCGCTCGAACTCGCTTCGGTGTATGAGAACCTCGGAGATATCAATCAAGAGCAGTCTAACTTCGAGGCTGCTATTGAAGACGAAACGAAAGCTTTGCAGATTTACGAGAAAGAGTTGAGCTTAGACGATAGAAGGATTGCCGCGGTTTTGTCTAACATGTCGCTCGCGTACCAGCTTTTAGATCGATTTAAAGAAGCTTTGCGAACGTGTCAACGCGGCATCGCCGTCTTGAACGCTCGCTTAAAACGGTTACAAGAAGACGATCTGGAAGACGGAGGGAAGGAGAACAAAGAACGCACGGAAGAGTTTGAAACTATTCGAGCGGTTTTGGGTGACTTCACGGAAAAAGAAATCGAACTTAAAGGCCTCGAAGACCAAGAAAAGTCTGCGAAGGATGCTATTCGAGCTGCGTTTGCATCCATCGGAGGCGTGGTGAAACCAGACCCGAACGCGGCTGATAAGAATGAAGGCATCGAAACGGACGGGTTCGACAAGCCGCAGTTAAACGAGCAAACAACCGTCGTTCAAGTGCAGCAAGTTCGTAAGAAGGTCGTCCCACAGCAGCAGCAGGAACAACAACCTGTCCAGTTGCAACCGAAACGCGTCATTCCTGTGCAGCAAGCGCCGGTCCGCGTTCAACCGAAACCGGTGGTTGCGCCAACTCCCGTTTCCGGCGGGAACGAACAACCGCAGGCTAAAAAGTTGAAGCCAACGCCTTCAAACGCCGCGAAAGAGAACGAACCAGCGCCAACCGAGGGCGAGCAGTGTAAACAACAATAAAAAATATAAGATAACATTCACCATAAAATCAATATTACTGTGCAGTACCAACCAAAATACATCGCGTTTTAAATACCTACTGCAGAACTTCGTACGATTCGTTAGAAAAAGTCGTTTCCTGAATATAAACACCCCCTTCTTAAAAGGCCGCAGATCTGTCGAGCAACTCAGAGAATACCATTTACACGTAAGTAACGCTACTACTACGGCTACCACTACTACCGCTCACATGACGCGTCGTCCGTCGATGGATAATGCATTCCCAGGCGTAAAACACGTAACTTTAGAATACATCGAGCGTTTAAAGTCCAATTTAGAAGCGAACACGCACTCTGGCGTCGCCAACAGAATACAAAAGTTCGTCTCCGCGCAACAGTTCACATCAATCTTAAACCATTGCACGGAAATAATAGAAAAAGAAAACACGTGCGTGTACTTACGACCGGAAAACCCGGAGGAAACGGTCGTCAACGTCGTTGGCGACACGCACGGACAGTTTCACGACGTTTTACAACTGTTAGAGTTGGCAGGGAAACCTTCCTCGAAGAATAACTTTGTGTTCAACGGCGACTTCGTCGATCGAGGCGCCTGGGGTTGCGAAACGCTCTTGACGTTTGTGTTAATGAAAATATGTTTCCCGCAAGACGTGATTTTAATTCGTGGGAACCACGAGAGCGAGTTCTGCACGTCGTGTTACGGTTTCGAACGCGAGTTGAAGGTGAAGTTTGGCGACGCAAACGCTCTGCACCACATTTATCCCGCATTCTTGAAATTCTGCGCGGCGTTGCCCTTAGCGTGTAAAATAGGATCATCGGCCTTAGTCTTGCACGGTGGACTCTTTCGTTCACCGTCTCAAAAGAAATCAGAATCGAAATTGAACCCCAAGTTGGGCACTTTGAAAGAGCTGAGCGCGGCGAGTAAAGGCGGTTTCGATCCATCTGGTGTCGGACGAACGTTAGTTGCCGGTGATGTCATGTGGTCGGACCCGTCTCATATGAACGGGTTGAAACCAAACGTACAAAGAGGTATAGGTGTCATTTTCGGGCCGGAAGAATCGAGAGCATTCATGAAGAATGAAAATTTAAAGTTGATTATTCGTTCGCACGAAGGTCCAGACGCTCGAGAAGATAAACCGGAAATGTCCTCCATCCAATCCGGTTTCTGCATCGACCACGACTTAGGAGAAGATGGTAAACTAGTTACTATATTTTCAGCTCCAGATTACCCGCAGTTTCGAGATTTCAGTGACACTAGACACAACAACGAAGGCGCGTTCATTCGTTTGAAAGGCGAAACGAATTTTTGTAGCGTAGAAGACGTGTGTACATTTTCAGCCACGCCTAGGCCTCCGGCGGAATGCTATTACGATTTAGATATCGGCGGCAGCGACGTGGAAGGACCGTCGGACGGTTCGGGGGGTGGTTTATCTAGCGCTGGTGAAGAAGAGTCGTCGGGCGACGGCGCGCAAACGGGAAAACTCTAACTTGTAAAAAAAACACTGCAGCGTGTTATCGTCACATCAAAATCACCTCTCTTTCTCTTTATTCTCTCTCTCTCTCTCTCCGCCCTTTCCTTATACGCATCAATCATCAAATCAAATGTCAGACGACAAAGCAACTCCTCCAAAAATCGTCGACCGAAAAATCGTCGACCGAGAGGCGCTTTCGAGACTGTTAAAAATCTCCGACGAGGACGTCTCCGCGCGAGCAAGTCTGAGTTTGGCGAAACAGAGAGAACGCATTTTAAACGAACAAGTGAGAGAGAAGAACGAATCTCGAAAACTCTTCTCGGAATACGACGGGACGAACGACGTGTATTTTGCCACCGAGGATCCGCTGAAAACGATGGCGTTTAGAGGTTCAGATAACGCAAAGTAAGATTGATTAAGAATAAGAGAGAAAACCTTGGAAAACGATGATTACTTCTCAATATCACTCCAATAAACACCGACCCGGGAGTGTTTCAAACACGACGAGAAGAAGACGCTCAAAGCTATTGACTCGACTCGTATTGCTTGGCGTATTGTTTGGCATATCATCGAGTGCGATGAAACGACGCGCTTTAAACGGGGTTGATAATACTGGTGATTACGCATCGAGCGTTCAACAACAACATCATCAACAACAAGGTGCGGCGGTTTCGTCCTCCGCCTCGAAGGTGTCTACCAAGTTGAACACAGACGCAAGTTTACGCAAACAAACTCATCAAGATGGATTATCATCAGGCGCAAGTGGTGACGGTGCCACTTCTTCTTCTTCTTCGAATAGAGAGCGGGAGATTTGGTGGCACGGTTTGTCGTCCAAGTGTCAGTTTACTCTCGGACAAACGCTCGCGCCGTTTGGTGAATCCGAGGACGTCGACGCGAGATCCGAACTCTACGCAAAGATGTTCCGAAGCACATCAGATACCGCAGTTTTAGATATTTTCAACCCCTCGAAAACAGTCATCGTCCAAACTGCTAATAATAACAACGATTTGACGCTGGACAAAGTTTTCGTCATCGATACCGAGAAGGATGAAGTTACGCCGATTTTAGAAAAACTCGAAATTCCAGTGCGAGCGATCGTGTTGCCGTTCCCTAGCACGTCGGAAGGTGCAAAGAAAATTGGGAAGATTACGCGCGAAGTGCTCGCAAAAAATGGATTCTCTAAAGAAACTTCCGTCTGGTTGCAAAATGCGGAACTTTATCACGCTTCTGTATACCACGCGTCGCATCATCTGGACGCTCACAAAGCAAAGGGTAATGAAATCCGAGAAGAGGTTCGCGTGGTGAAAGAATCGGCAAAGCAGATATGCCCGATAAAGATTACACTCGAACGGATCGTTGTAACTTCGAGTGGAGCGTTAGTAAGCGTTTGGAACACGCGAAATACGAGGGATGGTGGCGAAATCTCCGAGTTTCGCCAACTTTTGCACGACAATCTTCCAAATGCTCCGGTCAATCAAATCGTTTCCAATAAGTCTATCATTCACGCGACTTTGGCTCGATTTCTCGGCACGACTGGTACGAGCGAGAATGCAAAGAACGTCGCTCGCGAACTGACGAACGTGCTTTGTGGCTTAGAAATGACATTACCTATGGCTTGGTTCGTCGAGGAAAGACATACGTTAGCGCTCGCGCTGGAAGGCGAATACGATACAGTTGGCGCTCCATTTCGTGATTGTCACGTAGACTAGAATTTTAGGACATAAATATATAGTATTTTACATTTCATTAGCCGGCTACTACTAGTAAGAATTCAAAATGATGCCACACATGCCAGACAGCTTATCCAACGTGTCTTCTAATCGAAGCTCGAGCATTACTCTTTCTCTCAACTGATTCAAGCATCTATCGATGCGTTTACTCGTCCCTACATCAGAACCGTACAAATCGAGAATTTCCTGAGATAATCTGACGAGATCTCGCGTGTGACGCGGATTCGCGATGTATTTGACGACGAACTCTAAAACTGGCACCAATCCGTGCTCATCCCTATTCGCCAACGCCTTTGTGATGCCTCCTCTTTTTTCAATGTCTTCGATGACGGCCATGACAACCTCTGGTCTCCTGTTATTTATAGCCGCATCGAGTGCATCTCCAAACCGAAATTTTATCAGTGCTCTATCGTGCGCTTGCAGTCGTAGACGTTTCTTTCTCCTTACAATCTCGTCCTCCAAGCGCGGTTGCACGTTCCCAGTTCTCGTGAAGTAACCAATCGTGCTCGCGTCCATTCGCCTCGGTCGTTTTATCCTGAATCCAGATTTCAAGGTGATTTTCCATTTCCCTGCACCTGGCCCGGGCGTAGGTTTCGCATTTGCATCCGCAATTCGCGCTTTCGTTCGCTTTCTAATACACAAGGTTTTAGTTGCCATACCAACCGCGAAAGCGTTAGCGTCTGGTGAGACCGAACAACATAAAACTGGACCGGGAAACTTGGCGGCGTGTTTCACGGTGAACGCGTCAATCTCATGCACCTTCACGTGTCCATCTAAGCTCCCGGTGATTAATCTCGGCTGATATTCATCAGTCGCGCTGTTGTTGTTCGATGTTCTTGGACCACAGTCTTTGTGCACATTCACCGTCATCACCGTCTTTTGATGATTCGTCAAACGCATCAATCTATTATTATTATTACTATTCTCTTTGGGATCCTTCACGTTGAACGAAGAGGCGCCTTTGACGACGTCCCATACGATAACTTCCGGTCCTCCACACGATACTAACGCTCTCGCATTTGGATACCAACATATATCTTCTACTGGACCGGTATGCTGCATAGTCATCACCGCGTCTCTACCTACTCTAGCGTCCCACAGCCTAACGCTGTGGTCGTACGATCCGCTCGCCCACACGTCATTCTGTTCTGGACTCGATTCCAACGCGCGAACGTAATCCTTGTGTCCATCGAATCTCTGTGAAAAATTCCCCGTACTGACGTCCCATATCCGTACCGTCGTGTCGTCTGAACTCGACCCGACGCTCAAATTACTCGTCTCGCTCCATCGCACCGCTCTCACCGCGCCGGCGTGCAAAGTAAACTTTCTCAGAATATTTCTCGTCTTTACGTCAAACAATTGCACGATGCCGCTTTGTCCACCCACCGCTAACACTTTCGCGTCTTTTCTCAACACTCCACTAAACGCGACGTCTTTAAACCTCGCGAACGTCTTTAAAACTTTCCTCCCGTTTTGGTTATACATGGTCACCCTGGCAGAACTCGTCGCCGTTAGGTGACAAGGAAACGTGCTATCGTCCATGGAACCGGAATAAAACACGTCCGTCACGATCCCGGGTTGGTTTTGCAACGACGTCGTTTTATAGTTCTTCCAATATTTCCCTTCCAAAGTTTCTCGCAACGTTTTCGGTGGGTACTGTTTCGGCGCCAGCTTTTCGTAGTCTCCCATCCTTCGATGGGAAGTTTGGACACGCGAGATTATCACATCGGCGCCGTCTTCGCCTCTTCGCCTGGAGGACATTTTTTCTCACCAACACTCCTACTCCTACTCTTACGAACAACAACACCAACTTCGCGCAGCACTTAAAACCTTCTTCTTCTGACTGTTTGTTTGTTTTCTTGCGTCCGTCCGTCCTATGGTGCGATGCGTTTTGTTTTTTTACTCACTCTCTCCAAAGTTGAGGGCGGCGGCGAGAATTTTTTATTGTAAGGAGTTTCTCCTCATCAGACAAATGACAAACAACTACAAACAAAAGGACACAAAAGTCGTTATAAAAAGTACGAGCGACACGAACAAACTGATGCTGCTGAGACTCCTTTTCTCATCATCATCATCATCGTTATCATCGTTATCATCAGCAACAGCGCGCGCAGCATCATCTATTCCAACAACCACTTCTCGTTACTTCTGTAATCCATCGTCGTCGTCGTCATATTTATCATCGAGAAAGAGTAGTAATACTACTAATAATAATAAAACGAAGAAGAAAAGAGCAAAAACGCTCATGACGAACGCATCGTCAAAATCATCAAACACCGTCGTCGACGAGAGGACGTTATCTACGGATATTTTCTTCCTCGACGACTTTGCTATTCGACAGTGGGACGATCCGAACTATTCCGGGACGATTATCGCGCACGATAAAATAGACTTTGTCCGGAAAATTCACGACTATCACACCTCTTCTTCGAGTGGCGAGCATAAGCTCGTGGACGGGTACGCTCCGTTTTGTAAACACGTCTTCGTGCCAAACTTTGTGAACGCGAAAGTAGCGACGGTAGAAATTACGAAAGAGAACGAACACTTGTTGAAATCTGGATACTCTGCGCGATCTGAGAACGAATTAGCGGTGCTGACGAGATGGTTTCACGTAAATGACATTTTCGGCGACAACGCGGAGGATATTAAAACGAGCAAGATGTTGGACATTATTTTATACAGTCGAGAACAGTTGGTGAAAGAACGCGAGGCGACGGGGAAAGCTGATCCAAACAGACCGTTACCGGATGCACCGTGGGGAATTATATCCATCAAGGCTCAAGATGAACCGTTCGAGTTGCCGATGCAACCGATTACAATGATGCGAAACGCGTTGGGCAAGAGCGAAGGCGGATCCGGCGTGCCCTTAGAAAAATCAAAGTACGACGCGTCGGTAGCGTACTGGCGAAACCACGCGCCTTTACTTAAGACAGACACGCCAAACGGCGACTAGTTTATTGCGTTTGATGAGTTTGTATGTTCAAATTATTTACTATATCTTCTTCCTAAATAAGTATTTGATTTATCGATTCTTTTTGTTTTGCGCGGGTGCGCGACGCTCTTTTAATATTTCTTTTGCAAAATCTCCAACACCATCTCTTTCTTTTCCGCGTTGTTCTTACCGGCCACATCAATCGCAGTCACACCGTCCAATCCT
>JACLAA010007823.1_pt1 | contig 12438 bp, 8 predicted proteins | sample 8027891 | NCBI WGS metagenome assembly JACLAA01 (sample SAMN15724900, study PRJNA655200) | protist metagenome | isolation source: fluorescence activated cell sorting (FACS) single amplified genomes of... | place: Spain: Blaines Bay Microbial Observatory, Mediterranean Sea | collected 2016-01-19 | reverse complement strand
AGTTCAAAGAGATGATGCGAAGAGAACGAGAAGCGTTCGATGCGAAGATGCAAGAGATGGAGAGGAAATTGGAGGAGGAAAAGACGAAGAGGAAGGATGGTGTGACGACGCCGACGACGGCGCCGACGAAGAAAGGCACGAGTAAGAAGAAAACGGATGATGATGATGGTGATGATGATGACGATAACGCCGCCGCTCCCGCTTCTCCGGTTGTTCTCGCGGCGGCGGCAATGGTGCAGTCTCCGTCGTCGCTGGAAATCGAAATGAAGGCAATTAAGAACGTCACGCACACGTTAAAGAATCAGTTGAAGGAAAGAGACGAACGAATAGCGAAAATGCTAGAGAAAGAGAAGGAAGCGAAAGAGCTAAACGAGAGTTTAACGCAGAAGAACTCGCAAATGCAAACGTCCTTGGAGGTTTTGAGAAAGAAGCAGAAAGAAAACGACGCGGCGAAGGATCGGGACATGTTAGAGACGAGCGAGTTAAAAGATTTAAAACGAATGAAAGAAAAGCAAGAGAAAGAGTTGGAGCGAGAGAAGAAGATGAAGGAGGTGGTGCAAAAAAAGTACGAAAAAGCGCACGAGGATTGGTTAGATGTAACCACAAATCAAGCGAACGATAAGAAAGAGTTGTTGCGATTGCAAAAGAGCGAAGAGGTCAAGGCGGAAAAGATTGAAACGTTGGAGGAGCAGTTGTTGCAAACTAAGTTAGAGTTAGAGGATTTCAAACACTGCAGAAAAGAACGCGACAACGCGTTGCAAAAACTGAGCGAAGTGAGAGAGGAGATTGTAGATTTGAAGCACGAGAAGAGCGCGTACGAGAACAACGCGGAAGATTTACGGTTGGTGAATGAAGCCAGAGAAGTAGCGGAAAAAGCTTTGGTGGAAGAGTCCAAGAAAACGATCGATTTGGAGAGAAAGTTGAGAGAATTGAGCGAGGAAAAGGCGAATAATAATAGTAGTAGTAATAGAGATAGCCACAACAACAACAAGAAGAAGAAGAATACGAGGAATCACGACGATCCGGAGAGCGCGAGTGCGACGCCAAAGCAAGACGATGGCAAGGGTAAGACGACTCCATTCAGCAGTATTAGTAGTAGTATCAAGAGCGAAGAAACGGACCGAGATAAGAACAAGACGGCGCAGGGTAGCCACGAATCGTCATCCACCATCGCGGATCTCAAATCCGAAATTGCCGCTTTAAAGAACCAACTCGAAACGCTCTCGCGAGAGAAAGACGACAAAATCGCCGTCATCGATTCTGACCGCGCTCAGTTACAGCGACAACTCGAAGAGGCAAAGAAAACCGCCGCAAAACTAATTAAAGAGAAACTCGAATCGATTCAAACCGATTTCAAACGCTCCGCGGAGACGCACGCGAAAGAAACCGGATTGCTGAAGGAAGAAATCGCCGACCTCGAGGAAGATCGAAACGAGTGGAAGAGAAAGTGCGAGAAAGCGAGAGATGAAACCGATGTAGTTCGGAAACGAGCGCGAGAAATGCTCGTGGAGAAAGAAGAAGAACTCGAGAGGGCACTGTTTAACGACGGCATAGCTACAACGACAGATGGAAAAATATCATCGATTGGTCGAAAAGCGGTGAGCAGCAGTCTCACGTTCCTCGAAGAGGACGACGACCAAGAGCAAACGGAGAAGAAGAAGAATTCGTCTTCAAAACCACCACCGAGAGAGGTGAACACAACAACACTCTCTTCTTCGAGCAGCGAAAGCGATTTCCTCTACCTCAAAAACATCCTCTTGCAATACCTCACCACCAACGAGCGTCTCGTCCACGAGCGTCTCGTTCCAGTCGTGACCACTTTATTAAAGTGTTCGGACGAAGAGCGAGCGAAAGTCATCGCGGCTCGAGTGAACATGAAACCATCATCATCCTCTTTAGGTGGTGGGATCCAACCAAACACGCCCACGAGAAGTGCAGGATCTGGGGTTCGTCTGTTCAACGCTTTCTTTAGAACGTAGTGATACTGTCGTACTCCTGTGCGGTAGTCGTGTAGTCGTTGAATTTTAGCAGTTTTAGTCACATTCACAAAATCCCTCATTTTACCCCATCATCAGATACACTTTCTTTCACACACGAGAAGATGTTCTCCTCAAATTCTCCTTCTTTGTTTTGTACTAAAACTCCTGCTGATGCTGGTGTTACCACCGCCGCGCATCTCGCTCGAAAAACGCGCAATAGTGCTCGGCAAAATACCTCCTCCAAAAGACAAAATCACCAATTCTGGCGGCGGATGATGACGCAGAAGAAGAAGGTTTACGTCGCCTTTTCCTCCGTTCACGACGACGAGAACGACTCTTCCTCGAATACTAATAATACTAACGACGCTTTTTCGTCGTACAGTACGAAAGAAAAGCAGTTGCTCCGTAAACTCTTACTCCACGAAGGCCAAGCGTTAACGAGACCGAGAGCGGAAGAACAACAATTAAAAGAACAGTTGGAAAAAAGGAAGAAAAAAATTGTCCTGAACGCGAGCGAAGTCGGGTCGATACGCATGCCCTCGGAACTGTTCGGGATGCGACGAGTGAAAGTTCCAGGGATGATTTCGTCGTCGCGGATAGAAAGGTTTGGAGAAGAGGAGGAGGATGAGGAGGAGGAAGAAGAAGAAGAAGAAGAAGGAGAAGAGAAGGATGAAGACGCGCCGAAAACGCAAAAGCGCGACGGGACGACGAAGGATAAAAAGACGAAGAGCAGAAGCGCTTCTTCTTCGTCTTCGAAAACGAAAACGATGAAAAGCACCACCACCATTCGAGAAAGGAGGAAGATTTCGTACTCGGCGTCCGAGTGCAGCGATTTTGGGCAACGGTTTCCGATCGATTCCATCGTCGTCGAAGATCCCTCCAACGGCGGCGGCGGAGAACAAACGATTCGTATTTCTGATTTGACCGTGAAAACCTTCCTCCGAGATTCCGTGGAGCTCCTCCCGCAGTGCGTGCCTCTCGGGTTACAATTCGGCGATTTTCGATCAGCCGTGTCTCAATCCTACGATTCCAACGACGAGGACAAAGAGGCCTGCTTCAGAGGCGACGTCTGCTACCGATTCCTAAAAACCAAACGAAACGAAGAAAAAATCATCTGGCATCCGATTTCCTTCCAACGCAAAGAACGCGCGAAAGAGGAAAAAGAAGCCGAGTGCAACCTGGAAAGCAACGACGGGTGGCCCTTCGCGTTTCGCGCGTCCCTCTCCGAGGATAAAAAATACATCCAACTCGAAATGCGATTATTCTGGCCGAAAAACGAGCTCCTCAAATACGGCAAAGAAGCGTTAGAGAGAGACGGGAAACATCGGTTCGATATTTTCGCGAAAAACGTCGAGTCGATGTTGTATTATCTGGAACGCGGTTACGTCGGGAGAGGTCTCTCCGGGGAAGAAAATCGAGATAGCGAAAGCGAAAAAAAAGGAGGAAGAACAAAAGGTGAAGAAGAAGAAGAAGATAGCAGCAACGTCGTGAAAGAATTGAGCGTGCGAATGAAGCGTCGGTTAGGTCGAGCGCCGTTCGCGACGGAAATTAGTCGAGAGCTCGAGCGCTTGTAAATATGTAATACTACTATCATCATCCTCCTCCCATTCTTGGTTGTTGTAAGTGCATGAAAAAAATTCAAAAAACACAAAGAAAAACTGCATTTTAAACAACGCGGGACTCTTAGTAAAGTCTCCTCTTTATCACGCACAAAGACGATCATTCGGCGGACGATTCAGACGAGAGATTGGGATTGCTTTTGACGAGAGCGCATTTGAGAGACCTTTTTGTTTTCTTTCCCTCTGTGAGTTCTTCTTCTTCTTCTTCTTCTTCCTTAACGACAACACGATGTTGAAGATGATGTTTTCCACTCCTGTCGCATCATCATCTTCATCATCATCATACAACAACAAGAACAAGAACAACAACAGCAGAATGAATAGTAAAAGTAGTCGCAGTAGTATCAATGATTGGAAAAAGAGGAATGAGAAGACTCTTTGTCGGGAGGAGGTCGTTTTTACGTCTTCGAGAGGAGGATTAAGAGGAGGAAAAAGAGGAGGCGTTGTATTCGTAGCATCAGCATCATCATCATCCGCATCAAAATCAGAAGACGTGAAAGGCATCACGCCGTCGGAAGAGATCAGGAAAGCGGCTGTGTTGGCGGTGAGTTCGTGCGTGACCTCGACGGCGTTGCCAATCTTGGAAACGAAAAAATTCAAAAGGTACGAAGGAAAAGTCAGAGATACGTACGTGAACGATGATATATTAGTCGCGGTGACGACGGATCGTCAATCCGCGTTTGATCGACACTTGGCGAACATCCCGTTTAAAGGCGCCGTGTTGAACATGACGGCGTTTTGGTGGTTCGAACAGACGGAGAAGATATGTCCGAACGCTGTTTTAGTGAAACCGCCGGTGCACCCGAACGTTTCGATTATGCGCAAGTGCGAGGTCTTTCCGATTGAGTTTGTCGTGAGAGGGTATTTGACCGGATCCACGAGCACGAGTTTATGGACGCACTATAAAAACGGAGGCCGGAACTATTGCGGGAACCCGTTGGAGGACGGGATGGAGAAGAACGTGAAGTTGCCGAAAAATATCGTCACGCCGACGACGAAGGAAAAGGAGCACGACCGGCCAATCAGTTTAGAAGACATCGTGAAAGAAAACTGGATGAATAAAGAGGATTTAGACTACTGCGTGGAGAAGACTTTGGAGATTTTCAACTTTTCGCAACGAGTGGCCAAGGAAAGAAACTTGATCTTAGTGGACACGAAGTACGAGTTCGGGAAAGACCCAAAGACTGGGAAAATCTATTTAATCGATGAAATCAACACCCCGGATTCCAGTCGGTATTGGATTCAAAACACGTACGAAGAGCGCGTGTTGAAGAACAAACAAGAACCGGATATGATTGATAAAGAGTTTTTGCGCTTATGGTTCGCGGACAGATGCGATCCGTACGACACGTCCAAACCGTTGCCAGAAGCACCGACTGATTTAAAGTGTGAATTGAGCGCGAAGTACGCGCTGCTCTTCGAGATGATCACCGGCGAAAAATTCCAAATCCCGGAGTTGCAATCCAACACGGACGCCAACGCCAACGTCAACGAGAAAATTAAAGAAGCGTTGGAAAAAATGTGAGCTATCGCTTGCGCGGTATTTCTCGAGAAAGAGATTAAAGAATGTTTTAGAGAATCATATACTATATAAACGCGATCGGTGACGAAAGAGAGAGAAAGAGAGAGCGAAAGAGAGAGAGAGAGTCACTTCTTCGCGAGTGCACGACTCGTATCTCGTCATCCAGCGCGCGTTTGTTTATAAAAAAATATCCTGACACGTCACCAAAGAATATCTTCACTCATCTCGCGCAAGCATTAAAGAGAAAGAATTGCCACGAAACAACAAATGCAATCCTCGCTCACGAAATCTACTTCTTCGTTTCTCACATCGTCGAGGCGACACTTTTCTCGCACAAGCAGCAGTTTCAGCAGCAGACATAAACAACAACAACAGCAACACAAAAGAAAATCATCTTTCGTCACCAAAGCTGGCGCCGAGGAGGAGGAACTCATGCAAAAGTTAATGGCCATGATTGGCGGTGGAGCTCCTGCCGGGAGACCTCCGAAAGGGCAAATGATCGCGAAGGAGAGCGCGATTAAAGGGAGAGATTCGGAGATGCGAGTGACGGAAGAGCACTACGTTTTGGTAAGATGATTTCGTTCGATGTTTGTCGTCGTCGTCGTCATCTTCAATCGTTTTAGACGACCAAAGATGTTGGATTTTTCTCTCTCTTTTGCGTTTGCGATGTCATAGCAAAGAGCGAAGAACGAACGACCACCACCCGCATCTAACGCTTTCTCTCTTCTCTATCTTCACGCATGTTAATACTACTCATATTATTAAACACAGAAAGGAAACTCGATCAAATCGTTCCCTTCGAACGTGAAAACGTGCGTCTTCGCTACGGGATGTTTCTGGGGCACCGAGAAGATGTTTTGGCGGTTACCGGGCGTGTATTCCACCTCGGTTGGATACGTCGGTGGGTACACGAAGAACCCGACGTACGAGGAGGTGTGCTCTGGTATGACTGGGCACACGGAAGCGGTGCAAGTCGCCTACGACCCGACCGTGATTTCCTTCGCCGATTTGTTGGCCATGTATTTCACCAACCACGACCCGACGCAAGGCATGCGACAAGGCAACGACGCCGGGACGCAATACAGGTCTGGCGTGTATTGCAAAGATAAAGAACAATACGACATGACTTTATCCGCAAAAAAAGCGTACCAAGAAGCGCTCGGGTCGACCAGAGGTGAAATTACGAGCGAAATCCCGGAAGATTTCAACATGCCGTACTACTTCGCCGAAGACTACCATCAACAATACTTAGCGAAACCGGGGAGCCGACCGTACTGCTCCGCGCAACCAACTGGAACTGCGATGCCGGAAACTTGGCTGAAAGAAAACGGTGCCAAGTTGTCTGGATCGTTTTGGAACACGTACGGGCCGAGACCGGGTTGCACCATCGGTGTTCCCAACGAACCGATTCCCTTGGAGACGGCGCTCAAAGCGTGAATTTGAAGATACACATAAAGAAACACTTAATAATAATAATAATAATAATACACGGTTTTATATCTAGAGCTATCTATGTATGCGGTATGAAATTCGTCGATCGCGTTATATCTTTCACTCACTCTTCCTCTCGTTAACCGAACAAGACTTTCACGAATTTCACAAGCGCGTTAACCGAACAAGACTTTCACGAAGATCACGATCGCGTTCGCCGCGAGGAGAGGCATCCGTAAGTAACTCGCCGCGTATATCAAGCCAATCAACTGGCCTTTAAACCCGTGCGCGGAAACGTATCCCGACGTAATCGCACTTTGACTCAAGCTTTTCGGTTCCAAGAACCGCTCCTCGTTTAGGACCGCGAACGCGTTCGCGACGAGGAGAACGGACTGAAGAAGCGTCCAGAGAGACATTCTTAGCAGTAGTAGTAGTAGTACTGTTGTTCGTCTTCTTTTTCTTCTTTCTCGCTTCTTTCCGTTCGTTGTTTGGAGAGCGCTTTTGCGCTCTTTTTTTGTGATGGAAAAAGAGTTCGTTTGTGCTTTCAAAATGTTCAAAATACGAGCGGTAGATAAAGGTACGCGACGAAGAATGTATAACAGTGTCATCACGAGGCATAACAAACGCAGTTCTCTCTCTCTCTCTCTCTCTCTTTCTCTCGTCAAAGAAGAATAAATACGCGCGCGTTTGAAGTCGTCGTCGTCATGGTTAAACCACCAACCTGGTAAACGCGGTTATCCACAACGTGCACGGCAAAATGCCAAAGATGTACTGTCGCAACATCAACCCGGCTAATTGCGGAGCAAACACTCTAGTTTCGTCTCTTAACTGCGCCAAGACGACTAAGTTTTGCGCCGCAGGCATGCACGACATGGTGAGTAAGACCATTTGGGCGATTTTGTCTTTTGGAATTAAATGCGGAAAGAAATTTTTCAACGCGAGAAATCCAGAGACGCAGACGATGGGAAGAACGATGAAGCGCGTGACGCAGGCGACGCACAAGGCTTTGAAGTCTGGAGCGTCCATGACTAATCCTTTTCGGATGTTGGTGACGATTTCAGTCGCTTTTTCGATGAGAAAAGAAGCTTTGGTTTTCCCCGTTATCCACGACGCGTCTTCTGCTCGGAAAATGTCGTCGTCCGCGGCGTCGTTGATGACTTCTTGCTCGATTAAATCTTCCTTCTTCACTTTAACGAGCGAGGCGGCTAAGACGAGCATTTGCATCGGTAATGCGGCGGCGCCAATATTAACGGCGAGTTCGTAAATAGCCTTGGCCACGCCGGCGATGAATGAGAATTCCAGAGGGGCGATAGTTGCGATGGAAGTTCCCGACGAAGTAGAAGCAGCGAACGCTTTCGCCCCAGGCACCAAAAACTCTCTCAAAGGCGCGTTGGTACCAATGATGACCCCTAAAACCATCGCCAAAAACGGCGGATTGGCTAATTCGTTCACGATTCGTTTCCCGGTTTCTCGGATTTGCAAGGCGCATTTCTTCACCGGATTCTTCTCTCGCACGATGGCGTCGCTCATGGCTGGACCGGCAATGATTAAGAACCCAACCGTCCATAACAAAGGCGTCCAACCGACTAAATATAAAGCGATGTACCCCGCAATGACATCTGCATTAGCCGCGCCTAAAACCTCGGTCAAGAACACGAGCGGTAGCGTAAACGTGTTCCCAAACGCGCACGCGGCTAAGCCTAAACGTGGCATCACGTCGTCTTTACACTCGATATCGATAGCCGCCGCCGATATCGAGTTGTTGTTATTGCTCGCTCTATTACCACCACCCCCACTACTTTTCTTCTTCTGTAACGAGGCCATCGTTACGACTAATTTGGTCAACACCACCCCACAAATCGTCCCGGCGATGACTTGCGACAACGCGCCAAACGGCAACACCATCAGCGATTGGTTCAAAGGCGTCTTCGTTAACGTCCCGGCGACTCTCGTGCACAAATAACACGGCAACAAAACGTTAAACGCTAATTTACTCACCACCACTGGCGTTTCCAACGGCAAACGTTTCTTCAAAATCAACTTGCTCACGACCACGCACAACACGCAAATCTTAAAAATCGCCGTCGAACACTTGATGAAAATCGGGACGTTAAACCCGTACGACAACGCGTTCAAAAAACCACTGAACAGAGGGTTCACTTTCGCTAAAACCTGCGCCACGAACGGGACGTTGAACACGACCACCGCTAACGCGAACGAGCTGAACACCATTTTCGGCGTCGCCGTCGACGAAAACTGTTTCTGTCTGTTTTGATCGTAATACGGATCGGACGCGTCCAGTTTCACCGATCCCCAGGACAACGGGAAAGGGACAAACATTCGCGGGTGAAATTTTCTTTCGTTATTGTTGTTTTGTTCTTCTTCTTGTTGTTGCATCATCATCGTGTTCTTCTCTTCTTCTTCTTCTTCTTCGTCGTCTGCTTCCCCTCCCGCGGTTGTCCTTTTCGCTCGCATCCTTTGCGTCAGAATTCGTCTGTTTCTTCTCCCTCCTTTACAACACACTTTGAGAGCGGAGGAGGAAGAAGAGGAAGAGGAGGAATACGACGTCGACGCAGTGTTCGATGATTTTGCCACCAGGGAGGCGCGTTGTAAAGTCGTCTGTTTCGTCGTCATCTTTGCATCATCACACACCAATTTCAGAATGCCTCTCGCGTTGTTGTTTATCCACATTTGCATTTTGTTTCGTTTTCGCGAGACAAAAACGAAAACGCTTTTTAAAAGCAAAAGAATCCTCTCTTTGTTGCGCGCTCTGTCTTTCTCTCCTCGGTCCGAAAAGAAGAGAGAGAGTAAGTTGATTCTGTTATAAAAACGAGAGAAGAAAAGCTTTACTCCTCCTCGAGCTCTCTTTTTATAAAGCGTGTAATAAAGAAGAACAACACACACGAGAGAGAGAGATTTGTGTTTTTTTGAGGAAACCAAAGGGGGGGGGGGAGAAAAAGCGGATGAATTTTTCATCGTCCAAAAAAAATTCAATCAAAAAGAGGAAGAAAAAAGAAGAATTTTTTCATCTCGTCGTCTAGCATTCTTTATCAAAAAGTGATGCATGAAGTCAATTTATCTGATTATTCAGAAATCAGAAAGCTCAAAATATTATCACTTAGAATGTTAGTCACTGTAAAACAGGACAATACTTCAAAAGCGCGTCTAGTCGCTCGTGGATTTTTACAGCGAGAAGGAATAAATTATTTCCAAACATATTCACCTGTTATAAAGTTACAATCATCAAGATTATTATTACAACTTGCAGCAATTACTTGCAAGAAAATTTGGCGTTTCAAAAAAAGGATAAAAAAATGAATCTCAAATCTCTGATGATTGGGAATTTAGTGGTGCGTTGGATATTTTTTTTCAAGGCAAAAAAACGACGGCACAAAAAAAATTATCTACACTACGAGTCTCATGTTCGCTTTGTCATCATCGTGCATCGCCGCTTCTTCTTCGACGAGGAGGACTTCGAAAAGCTCTTTGAGGAGACGAAGAAACGAAGGACCCGTTTGTTTCGTCTCCTCCAAATCTGGATTGGAAATTGACAGCGCTGAAAAAACGAAGAAATCATCATCATCATTTTCATCATCGATCCAAAACACATTTTCTTCAGCTTCTCTCAAAGCGTGTAGTCTTTCCACGTCTTTCTTCCTCTTCCAAACAGAAAACGCGTTCGCAGCCTCGGCGGATGCGGAGGAGTTGAAACAATTCCTAATCGGGTTTTGGAACTTTCGAACCGGGGACGTGACGTCGATTTTGTTATACACGGTCGCGCCGATCGCGCTGCCGTATCTGATTTTCAGTCAGGTAATTTGCTCATAATGATGTGTATCTCTCTCTCAGACGCTCACGGTACACGTTAATTTCTCTTCTTTTTAGCTCACGAAACAAAAGCAGGAAAAACAGATTGAAATCTTAGAGCAAGGCGGATGGGTCGAGTTTATGCGCGAAAGAGAGTTGGACGTGAACATTTTAACGTTGGTCCAAATCAACGCGTTCGTCGCGGCGGCGGAGAAAGGAGTTTTAGACGACGCGATGGTGGCTGAGTTTGTGAGACAGCTCAAGTTGAACGAACAGTGGAAAAAGAGTACGATTAACGTGGAGGATCCGAGAGCGGCGGCGGCGACGAGACGGGCGAGAGCGGAAGCCATCCTCGAGGCGAGAGAGGAAAGAGCAAAGCAAGAGTCGTCGTCTTCGTAATAAAGTACTACTACAATTAAATTCGGAGAATAAGGTACTAAACGCTACTATTATTATTATCATCATCATAACAAAACTGCTATATTTTAAAAAAGAAGAAAGAATACTCTTTATGTGTACACATCTTCCGTGTTCTACTCGTTTCGAGCTCCGGCGGGAGCGTTCTCATCATCTGTTTTCATCTGTTTACTCCTCATTTTCATCTTCATCTGTTCTTTAGGGACTAAAACCTCTTTCCTGAACTTTTTCGGATCGAATTCGCGGTACAATTTCCTCGAGTCTCGTCGTTTGAACTGAGGAGAATCCCTCCCGTTTTGTTGGTACTGCTGCTGTTGTTGCTGCTGTTCGCGCGCGGTGTGCATCATATTCGCGTAATCTATTCGAGCTCTTTCGTTGAGTTTCACCGCGGCGTCTTTGTTCTTGACGAAAAACGTGTAATACGAAACGACCCCGACGAGAAGAGCTGGGGTTATTTTCGATTCCAATAAGCGCGTGAACGCGTCGAAAACCGTCGTAAAAGAGCTGGCCGAATGTTGCGCGTTCTTGCGTTGTTGCCGACGCATCAGCGCTCTGTTTCTCTCGAGTTCAGACATGCCTCCTTGCCAGCGATAGAAAACTAATACGGACGGGTGCGACGGAAGAGCGAACGCGAGAGTTCGACGACCGTCTCCAGTGGCGGTGATGAGCGAGGCGTTCACGTCGTCGTCGTCCGTATCATCTGAAAGTCGTTCGCCGTCCTCTTCTTCGCCTTTCGTGATGTCGTATAAAACGTCGCGCCATGAAAATTTGACGCCGTCTTTCGCGAAGTACGTTTCGTCGTCGTCGCTTCTGGTTTTGAAATCCGTGTTCGTTTCGTACGCGCGAATGCCGTTGAACAGAGGATGCGGTGATGACAAAGAGGGAAGAGACGCGGAGAAGACGGCGACTCCATCGCGGAGCGAAACGATTTTGAACGTCATCAAATCCTCCGCTTCTTTATCCGCCAAAGATGACGAAGAGGAAGAGGAAAGCAGAGAAAGACCAAACTTCAAAGGCCGCGCGCTCGAAAGCGAACACGAGTAGTGGTTTCCTTTTGTGCTTCTTTCTTCTTTTTCATCATCATCGTTATCTTCTCGTTCAGTGACTTTTAAATACGCCAGCTGCGACGCGTCGAGTACGACCCGCGCGGAATTCGTCGAACTCGTCGGCTCAAAAGCTCCGTCGCTCACCGTCTCGAAAGGTGTTCGCGCGTGACTACCAGGTGTGGTGCACGAAACGACTTCGAAACTGGAAAGCTCTGACGAGAGCGATAACGAAAGGATGACAATTTCACCGCGAGAGGTTATCGCCATGATATCCGTTTTTTCTCGATGTTGTTTTTGTTGTCGCAATCTCTTGCGTTTCGTCTTTGAGAGCAGCACGGATTGAAAAGACATGATTCGTCCGCGCGTATTCATTTGTTCCGAGGTATACGTCAAATCTTCGCCCAAAATCACCTTCTTCGCGTCGTCGTTGGTATCTTTGGCGGCTTCTTTTATAATCGTAACCGTACTTTTACCGTTCGCGACGATGACTCGGCGTTCGCCGTTGTGAAGCACCGCGACATGCGTGGCGACAACGGCGACATCTCGTCCCTGGTTTTCTTTTTCGCGCCTTTGCGACAACGCTTCCGAGGTGGAGCCTTTCTTCTCGTTGCTCGTAG
>JACLAA010003609.1_pt1 | contig 12448 bp, 13 predicted proteins | sample 8027891 | NCBI WGS metagenome assembly JACLAA01 (sample SAMN15724900, study PRJNA655200) | protist metagenome | isolation source: fluorescence activated cell sorting (FACS) single amplified genomes of... | place: Spain: Blaines Bay Microbial Observatory, Mediterranean Sea | collected 2016-01-19 | reverse complement strand
CGACCGGCATTTACGGAGGCAGGACAGCGAGGCGCCGTCGACGGTCTGTCCCTGCGCGTGCGGCAACCGCTTTTTGGATTGGATGAAGGGGTTTATCGAGATCAAGCCCTTCAGGGTCGAGCCGCGGCTGGCGCAGATGCGGTGGGACGAAATCCGGGCCGAGAACCCGCTGCTGTACCGCAATAGACATCTGGGCTGCTTCCTCTGCAAGCACGTCGACCCGCTCCGCGCGTGCTGCCCGGCGCCGCTGCAGGAGTGCACGTTCTTCCCCCTGCTGTTCCCCATCGCGACGCACATGACGTTCCTGCCCTTCGGGCAGGCGGTCACGAGCGCGCGGCACGAGGAGCTCTGCTGGCCGCCTGCCTGCTGCTGCAACCTCGGCGCGCAGGGCTGCGTCGCGTGCTGGTCGCTGGCCGGGCCCTTCTTCCTGTGCGCGTACCCGCCCCTCGCCTGTTGTGCCTCCCCCGTCGTTTTTTCCTTTACCGGAGCGTTCCTGACGGCGTACCAGCGGTACAAGATCATCAAGGCGTACGGCATCGACGACGACCACCTCGACGACTACTTCGGGGACCACGTCGGGTCCGACGCGTGCAAGCTCGCCCTCGACTGCGTCTGCTACCCAATAATGGCCTGGCACCAGAACGTCTTCCTGCAGGAGATGCGCGCCTTCGGCCACGCGGAGGAGGCGGGCGACATCGTGGTCACGCGCGAGCCGGGAGGCGTCTGAGCGCGCGGAGAGCGCGTTTCTGTTTACAGTAATTCACATACAACTACATCGCTTCGGCGACCGCGGCCACGAGCGCGTCGCGGTGGCGGAGGACGTCGGCCCGCGAAAGCACCGAGCAGCGGACCTCGACGGAGCACCGCGGCGCCATGCGCTCGGGCAGGTAGACCGCGGCATGCAGCACCCGGCACGCGTCCCAGACGAGGGCCCGGCCCCGCGCTTCGGATAACACGGCGGCCTCGGGCCCCTCTAAAGCCGCGTCTAGCGCCGCACGGACGCCGTCGTCGGGATGCTCGGAGCAGGCGTCGCGCTGGCGCGCGCAGGCGTCGCATAAAGCAGCGCTCGTCGCCCGGTCGAAGAAGGCGAGGGGCGGCGCCGCGCGCGGGCACGCGTCCGTGAGCTGGAGCCAGTAGTTCACCTGGCCCGGCCGGGGCGCCCTGTTCGCGACGTCGTACGCGATGCCGCTCGTCGCGAGCGCTTTCCGGACGCGGCCGTCGCGCAGGGCCTCGCCCAGCGTCGCGCAGCCGAGGCCGCGCGCGTCGAGGCGCGGGAAGGTCCGCATGAAGGACACGACCGCGAAGAGGCCCACCACCTGTGCACAAAGCTACCAGTGAGTCGGTTCGTGTGGAGGCCATGATTTATGCACTGCCCACCACGGGCGCGTCGAGGTGGAAATTCAGGAACGGCGCCGACGACGTCCGCTGCTGCGTGTCTCGAAACTGGACGTCGCTGGCGAAGGCCTCGAGGCCCGTCGCCCGGCGCGCCTCTGCCGACGCTTCGGCGAGCAGCGCGGTTAGTTGAGCGTCGTCTTGCGCTTCGAGGTCGTCGAGGGACGCGCCGGCGACAGCCACGCGCGGCGCGAGTCTCGTTAACCCCCGCCGGTCGAGGGCCGTCGGCACGGCGTAGAAGCCTCGCGTCGCTAACGTCGCGCGGACGTCCTCCACATAAAACGCGTTGCGCAAGAGTCGCACGGGCGCGGGCCGGTCGAAGCGCAGGTTGTTGATTATGAGCTGCGGTTTTGATGATGATTGGTCTTGCGTCGCGTCGACGCGCGGTTCGACGTCGAGGACGGAATATCGGCGCGTTGGTCTGGCTGCGATCATGCTGCTACGGAGAGCCCAGGCTGCAACTTCTTATAACTCCACCCAGCATCTGTGAGCGCTCGTGATTCGTTTATATGTGGATCTGACGATAAATTCGCAGCCCTTGGCGGCGCCTAGCTTGCTTTTGCTTGCAGCTAGCGTCCTTGGCACCGCGTGAGTGTAGGATTGCTAGTGTGTTGATACGCTAATAATGCCGCGGTTGGCTTTGCGTGGCAAGCCTCCTGCTGCCTGGCGGAACCATTGACGCCTTACGCACGAGCAGAGAGTACCCGACGAACTGCCGCGGCGCATTGCACGCCTTCACAGCGCGTGTGCTTGAGATCTGCGCCCACCACCTCTGAGAGCGCTCTCCACGTCGGCTGGGCGACGCGGCGACGTTAGCATGGGTGCACTGCTGACACGTTTGTACGGCATCGATCAAACCACGCCGTACGGCTTCAAATTCTCAGGAATTACGTTATGGCTCCTCGCGGCCGACGCGGGCGTCCAGCGCGTCATCGACAATTACAATCCGAATTGCCCGCGGTGGCTCGCGCACAGTACGCTGCAATACGGCATGCAGATTGGAGAGGCGGACGCGCTGCGACGTTTCGCGCGGCTGAAAAATGCGGTCGAGGGCAGCGGGCCAATAACCCTCCGGCTCACGGGGCCGCCGGATCTCTACGGCCCTTATGGAGACGTCCCGCCCTACCAGATGCGCGGGATCGGCGTCATGTTTCGCGGAAGCCCGGCGTACGATCAACTGCGACAGCACCTCGCCGCGAGCGGTTTCGCCGCGTCGAGCTTCCCGCACACGAGCCTCGTCTACGACTGGATCGGCTCGCCGCGCGTCACAAATGACGTCGCCGAGGCGATCCGAGCGGCGGTCCCGGAGTTGAGCTACGGCGCGGAGGTGGCCTTCGACGGCGTCGCCCTCGTCGACATGCGCGGCAGAAGCGTTGGGGAATGGGAGATCCTAGACCGCATCTCTCTCGCGCGAGAGCCGGGCGAGCCCATCGCGGCGGCGGCGTAAACGTCGCATCGACGGCGTACTCGTGGGCGGGCCGCGACCGCAGAAAACTGTGTAATCCATGTCACTTAATCACCTACGACGCCGTCGACGTACGACGCCAGGATCGACGGCTTGAACTCGTGCACGCGCATGTCCAGATGGAAGAGCATCTTCGCCTGCGCCGCCGTCAGGGGCGACCCTTTGGAAGCGCAGGCCCAGTCGTCGATCAACACCAGCTTCGACTCGCGCACCTCCACCGGTAAATCCAGCTTCTTGAGCGCCGCGAGCATGGACACGGGGAACCTCGCCACGTCGAGGGGGCCCCTTTCCAATGTAACGGTCGACGGCGCGGGAAACCCGGCGGTGGCGAACTCCGGCGCGGCGGCCTCTGCTAAAACCCGGTCCAGGGCCCCTCGATCACAACTCGTAGCTATCAAAGCGTGGCCGCCCTCGATGCGCGACGCGAATTGTGCAATATTTGGCTTGAGCTCGTTCTCCTCACTGTCACCAAGGGCCACCCGCATCAAGGTCTTCTTGCCCATCAGCAATTGCGAGCCCGGCGGTAAAGCAGAGCGTAACTGCTTGAAGCGCGTCGGCCGCGCGAAGGCGTCGATGCCGACGAGGTAGAGGTTCGGGGCCTGCTCGACGGCGCTCCGCACCGTGTCCACATAGGAAGCGCGCGCTTGCGGCGGGCTCTTTTTTTTCACTTTCGTGAGGGAGACCTTCTTCTGGCGCTTGGAGATGGGCATGGTTTAGCTGTGCAGCCTGTGCAGCCTGGCTTGTTTTTGCTGTTAGGCGTCGCTGCTGCGCGTTTTTGCTCCTTTTCCGACTAATGCTCGGTCGTGGCGCAGCGATGCACGTCTTTGTGCCCTTTTCGCGTATATGCGTCGGTAGCACTGCGTTTTGTGATCGCCCGATTGGCATGAGTGCTGAGTGCTGGGCGCCTGTAAGCGCGAGGCTGGCTCGCCCAGACCACTCGGTCCGCCTCTCGTATAGGTCGTGGGGGGCTCCCGTCGCTGTCTGTCCGTCCGGGCGTTTCGTGCGGGTGCAACGCGAATGGGCAGCCAAGTTTGGGGCAGCCAGCGCTACGCTCCAGGCAGCCAGCCGCGACAACTGGCCGCTGCGGGGCGCCAAGGACTCGAACTTTGACGGTGACGTGCTGTGCGTCGTGACCGCTGGTGTGGTGCGACAGGGTGGGCTTGTCCAGGCCAAGGCTCAGGCAGCCCCACCACCAAGCACCATGGGCTGGTTCTCCGGCCAGTCGAAGGCCGCGAAGGAATTAGAAAGAAAGCGCCAGCAGGAAAAGGACGAGGAGAACGCGAAGAAGGCCGACGACGTCTGCGACGAGCAGAAGACTCCGTACCAGAAGAAAGTGCGTCCCGTCGTGGAGAGTCACGCCATCGACTTCGTGGCCATCGCACGACGCCGGGGGTCGTTTCTTTTTCACAGAAATGCTCCGCGCAGGTCGACAAGCCCCCGAACGTCCTGCGCGTCACGGTCATCCGGGCCAAGGACCTGCCGGCCGTCGACAAAAAAATGTTCTCCAAGGGCCCCGCGTCCGCGGACCCGTTCCCGCAGATGTCCGTCGAGGGTAAGAGTGAAAAGGGTTCCGTGAAGAAGAAGTGCCTGGAGCCCGTCTGGCTCGAACGTTTTGAGTTACCTTGTGAAGATCCTGATAGTGTTTTCAGTTTCGAGGTGATGGATCATGATAACTTCGGGGCTGCGGATTTTATGGGGTGCGTGAAGGTGCGATCTCGGCGTCCTGTGGGACTTGTGGCCATCGCACGATGCCGTGGGTGCTCCGCGCAGGTCAAGCTCGCCACCCTCAAGGACGAGCGCGCCCACCGGAACTGGTTTAAGTTAGGCAATACTAGTGGAGAGCAGGACGAGCACGAGCGCGGCGAAGTAGAGTTATGTCTACGCTGGTGCCACGACAAGAGTAGAGCCTATGAGTTGCCCAAGGAGTTCAAAACGAGTGAAAAAGCGGGCACGAAGGCCATGCCCAACGAGCTCCATGTCTACTTGGTGCGAGCGAGGGACTTGGAAGCGATGGACAGTGGCTTGCTCGGCAAGGCGTCGTCGGACCCGATAGTAGTGTTGGACGTCATGGGCACGTCATTCAAATCAAAGCAAATGAAAAAAGAGCTCAATCCCGTCTGGTTGGAAAGCTTCTCGTGGCCGGTCGAGGACGACGAGGCGATCCTCGAAGTTGTTGTGGAAGATCATGATTTAACTGGTAATGATTTCATGGGCCGGACGAGTAGGATCGCGGCGTCCCGTTACTCGTGTCCATCTCACGATGCCGGGGATGGTCTCTTTTTCGAGTTTGAGCTGTTTCGGACCGCGTCGGGGGGCGTGTCAGAGAGGGCGCGATCGCGGCGATGGCGTCACGAGACAGCGCCGCTGTGACGCCGTCGTCGTGAACCCACGAGAGTCCACACTTCTCGCGAGGGAGCCGTTCGGACCGCTTCCAGTGAATACGATGCGCCGCGCAGGCATACCTCTGAAGACGCTGTCGGACCGCAAGATCCACCGCCAGTGGCACCGGTTACTACCTCAGAAACTGAAGAAGGGCCAGAAAAAGCAGCCGGTGAAGAAGCGAGGTAGAATTGATCTAGCCGCGAGATGGGTCCATAATCCGAAATTAGTGGTACCGTTGCCTGCCGAACTCCAGGCGTCCGAACTACACTTCGACCGGCCGGCCAACGAGATTCAAATATTCTTGGTGAGGGCCGCGGGTCTGCCGATCATGGATAAACATCTGATGTCCAAAGGCGGGAGCAGCGACCCGGTCGTTTCCTTCGAATGCTGCGGCGAGAAATGTGTGAGCTCAATCAAGAAGAAGGACCTGAACCCGCGGTGGGCCGAGTACCACTCTTTGCTCGTCGAGGAGGCCGACGCGCAGCTACTCATTGTTGTTGAGGATCATGATTTGATGGGTTTGTGTTCAGTGTCCTTTGCGTCGCGTCGACGGCGTGGGGGTGGGGAGAGTGCCGCACCGCCCGTAGCGGTCGCATCGATGGCGTCTTCGTGATCACGAGAGGGTCCACGCGTCTCGCGAGAGCCGTGGCACGCCGCCGACGCGATCGCGAGACGTGCGAGCGCCGCGACACGCCGTCGACGCCACGACCGCGCGCAGGCAACGACTTCATGGGCCAGCTGACCATCGACGTCAAGTCGCTAGAAGATAGACGAGTGGACCGCAAGTGGCACGTGTTACAACCGAAGCCCACGCTCTCAAAAAAAGAAGAAAAGAAGTTGGGCAAGTTAGAGTTAGCTGTGAGGTGGAAACATAACCCGGACCGAGTCATCCAGCTCCCCGAGGCGTTCCACCACGACGATGTACTGGATCAATCTCCAAACTACTTGCAGATCTGCCTCGTGCGAGCGCGAAAGCTGAAAATCATGGACAAGTCGAGACTAACTTCAGGAGGTTCATCGGACCCCTTAGTGCATTTCTCGCTCGATGGTGAGAGTGTCACCAGTACAACAAAAAAGAAGAACTTGCGACCGGTATGGGTCGAGTACTTCGAGCTACCGATCGAAGATGACCAACAGACGCTATCGCTAAAAATGGAGGATTATGAACAGTTTAGTGCTAATCAAGTGATGGGCCTCTGTAAAGTTGATATGAGTATGCTGAAAGGTCGGGAGACCTTCCGGAAGTGGCTCGAGTTGCTCGATGAGGATAACAAGGAGGCGGGCTGGGTCGAAATCGCGCTGCGCTGGGCTCACTCTCCACAGAGAGTGTTGGAGCTTCCCGAAGAATTTACGGAGCCCGAGACCGAGGAAAACCTGTCGAAGGAGGCCAATGAGTTACTCGTGTGTCTGCTGCGGGGCAAGAACCTGCCGGTGATGGACAAGAATTTACTGTCGTCGGGCGGCTCGTCGGACCCGTGCGCGTTCCTGAACCTCGACGGCGAAAAACGCAAGTCCCGAGTCATCAAGAAGAACATTAATCCGCAGTGGATGCAGACCTTCCGCTTTCCTTGTGATGATGGATTGAACGTGACGTCCGGTGTGGAAAGCAACCCGTGTGTCGGGTGCACCGGCACCTCCACGCCGTCGAGCAGGCGTCGCGTCGATGGCGTGGAACGCGCCGTAAAATTTGATGTCCACACAGGTCACGCTCCAGGTCGACGTCGAGGACTACGATTTGAAGGGGAACGACTTCATGGGTCCGTGCGCGGCGTCCCGTATCGTCTCCGGGAATGATGGTGACAGAAATGCTCCGCGCAGGCCAGTGCGGCGTGTATCTAGGTGACCTCCACGAGGTCGAGGAACGGCGCGTCGAGCGCGTCTGGTACGCCTTGGCGCCGGAAGGTGTGAAAACAGAAAGGTACGGGAAGAAGGAAGAAACAGTTAAGAAGCAACAGAGAGGTAGTAGACGGTCGAAGGGGGGCAAAAAGCAGCGCCGATCGTCTACGATCGACGAGGAAGAAGTCACAGTGAAGAAAGGACCTAATTTAGGAAGGGTAGAGTTCGCATTGCGATGGATCCACAACCCCGATCTGGTGGTCACGCTGCCGGAGCAGATTACGAGGGATGAAGTCCATCCTGACGAGGAAGCGAACTCGTTGCTCATTACTCTTGTGAGGTGTCGCAACCTGCCGGTCATGGACACGGGCGTCTTCGGTGGGTCGTCAGATCCGTACTGTGTTATCAAGGTCGGGGACGAGCGGGTCAAAAGTACGGTGCGAAAGAAAGATCTGAATCCGGTCTGGGTGGAAAGTTTTGAACTGCCGAACGCGGACAAGGACCAGAAGGTCGTCTTCGAGGTCTTAGATTATGATGCCTATGGGACCTCGGATCCGATCGGTAGGTTTGCCTTGCCCTTTCTAGCTCTATCAGATAGGAAGCTCATGCGGCGGTGGTTCGTGCTCAAGGACCAGGTACGCGACGCGGCGCGGCAATGGCGCCTTCGTGCTGGATCGTCGCGGCGACCGCTCGCGCCCTCGACGCGTGATGACACTCCCCGCGCGGCCGCGGCGATGGCGTCTCGAGAGTGTGTCTTGGGTCGTGGCGATGGCGTATGGGTGGCACCCGACGCCATCGCCGCGACACGCCGTCGAAGAGAAGAGAGAACGAAAGATCACCACAACACGCGCAGGCGGGCCAGAAGACGGGCGGCAAGTGCGAAGTCGCGCTCAAGTGGCACGTACCCGCGTCTCGCGATCTCGGCGCCGCGGTCCTCGGAGAGGCCCAAACTCGGACTCGACCGCGTAGAGCGAGCAGCACCTCACCCAGACCCCGAGAGAACTTTGATGTCCCCACAGGCAGCACAACCCCGACTTCGTCCTAGATTTACCTGTAGACATGGCCGGTAATGATGATTTGTTAGATATGCCGCCGAACCAGCTCCGGATCTGCTTGATGCGTGCGAGGGAGCTGCCGGTCATGGACGTCGCCGAGGGGTTGGCTTCTGGCAGTAGTGACCCCTTTGCGACACTTTATGTGGAGTCAATAAACAAGGACGACATGAAGGACAAGCCTCAGGTGTTGAGAAGTTCCACAAAAGTACAAAGTCTGAGACCGGTCTGGATGGAAAGGTTTGATGTCCCTGTGGACGACGCGGGCGAGAAGGAGTTGACGGTGTCGCTGTATGATGACGACTTTGATGATTCAGAACCAGAATTAATTGGTAGCGTGAAGATTCCGTTGAAACGGTCTCTCCAGAGGAAGATGATACAAGATTGGCACGAGCTCTACAATCCGGAGAGGGCGGCGCGATTGGCCATGGAGAATGCTCGCCGAAAAAGGGCGTCGGATGATAGTTTGGACGGCGAGGATTTAGCTCCTACTGATACCAAAACTGGAGAAGTCGAGGTCTGTCTTAGGTTAGTTTATAACCCGAAGTGTAGGGTACCGTACTACGACTTGACAGATAAGCAAGATCTGGAGACCATCTCGAACATATGTTCTGATGCGGTGGAGACCGGTCGGGACGAGCCCCTCAAGCTATTAGTGGTGAGGTGCGCGACGTGCGATCATGTGTTGGTAGATGAGCACCGAGGTGTCACTCCCGCCATGGTGGCTGCTTCTAGGGACGAGGACGCCTCACTCACGTTCAAACTGTTGAGGAGGCTGAACTGCGATCTAGATCAGAAAGATAGGGCTGGAAGAACGGCAGCCCACGTGGCCGCGAAATGCGGGAACGACCGCGCTCTCAGAATACTGGCAGAATTGGATGCTAATTTATGCGCAGAAGATGCCTACGGCAAGCAGCCCTGCCACTACGCTTCTGAGCAAGGACACGACAGTACTGTAGAAAGATTAGTGAAGCTCGGAGCGGACCCTGAGGACCAGACGCACAACGGGCGGTCGTGTGCGGCCCTGGCGGCGCAGAACGGCCGGGCTTCTACGGTCAAATTATTGCATGACCTAGGGGCAGATATAGATGAAGTCGGAAGCATGTTTGGCGGTAGAAGACCTCTACATTTTGCCTGCGCGACAGGCGACGCGGAGACGGTCCGCATGCTACTACGGTTGGGTGCCGACGCTGATGGTACTGATAATATGCAGAACGGCCCGGCGCACTGCGCCGCGTTGGAAGGTCGACGGGACATCGTCCAGTTACTGGGCGAGTACGACTGCGACCTGGATGCCGTGAATGATGATGGATTAACTCCAGCACAACTGTTGGCGCAGTTTGCGGCCAAGGACTCGGGAGGTGTCGTTAATACAGGTGCGGTGGAATGGGCGCCGATGGACACGGCGGAGCCAATGCCAAAACCGGCCGAGTAATCATGTCATGTGTTAGGCTATAAAGCACTCCGTGCACGCGGGCGGGTAGTCGTCTTCGAAGTCATCGAGGCCCCAGCAGGGCTTGTCGCAGGCGCGGTCCTCGTCGACGACCTGTGTAGAACATATCGCGTAGACGTCGCGCCGTAAATATTGATTTCCGCACGGGCCGAGACGTCGCGCCGCCGCCGGTGCCTCCGTAAACCATCCAGTCCGACGACCTCGACCAATGCCTCCTCGGCGTCCATGAGTTTGTTGTAGGCGGCGATGGCGTCCATGAGCCGCGGCGGGTCGGATGATGTTTCAGGTGTTGCGGGGCGCAGCGGCGTCCCGTCGAGGTCGTCTTGCAGCCCCTCCGTGTGGGCCGGCGCGCTGCAGCGCCGGAAACAGCCGGCGCCGCCGAGGCGCCGCCGCGGCGGTGGCTTGATCGGGCTTTTGTGGTCCTGGGCCGCCTTTAGGGGGGAGAGCTGGCGGCGGCTGCTGTCCTTGGTGGGCGTTTTTACGCAGCGGGCCATGGCTTGCAGCTTCCCGGGCAGCGGCTGCGCGGCGGCAGACTCGAGGCGGTTCTCTGCCAACGTCGTGCGTCGGTAGCAGGCTACCGTGCGGCGCGTCGAGCCCCTTTTTAGCGCGGCCCTGCCAAAACCTAACAAATTTTCTGGCCTCGAGAGTCCGCCCGAAAACCAAGGCGCGAGCCCATCGGGCACGCCTCGGCAACGCATACGACGCGTTCTTTCATGGAAACTAGGTGGCTGCTACTAGCTTTTGGCTTGGCCTTGTGCAGCGGCGCTATTTGGCAATTGGACGCTACGTCGCTGCCCCTCGTCGACCCCACGAGGTAATAGGAGGTTGGTCAACAAGCGCCACATCACTCCCAGAAGAGGCCGTCGCCGCCGCGCCGTCGCTCGCGCCGCCCCAGGGGCAGCCCCCACGCAATCATGTCCGGGACCGCGGGCTACGGCTATGGCATCTGCGGCCACAAGAACACGTACTGTTGTGGGGTGATGAACGGGAATTACGTGGAGGACCAGTACGGGAGAGATTTAGCAAAGATGGAGACGCGCGGCGAAGCGTTCGTGCCCCAATCCACCAGTCAAGAGTCGTATATTGACCCGAAGGACATGATCGACCGGGCGGGCGACGCGGACAAGTTCCAGGCGAACCCCTTGGATGACCAGAGAGGTGGGTTGTCGGCCGAGCTGCTTTTCAGTCATGATGGGGATTTACCAGCTAGGGAGAAGGCGAAGCTCAAGCCGGGGCCCCTGAAGATTGGGGGCACGCTGCCGCACCCCTGCACGCAGATGCGCGAGCACGCCAAAAGGGTCAATAGGCAGGCCTACGACCTGAAGCACCCGACGACCGAGGCCGTGCAGTCGCAAAAACACGCGCTCAAGCCGGCTTTTAGGATTCGCGTGGAGGACGCCGAGCCGCTGCCCGTCTTCAACCGGCGCAAGCTCATGTGCTAGAGCCCTAAGTACATGTTCATTTAGCCTTGGCGTTCTCGAACGTCTGCTCGTAGAACTCGAGCTCGCCGCCCAGAACTTGCTCGTCGACGGACCAGGGCCCCGCGCCGGCGATGGAGAAGTAGCCTAATACCAGTACGTACATGGCCGCGAGCTCGTAGTTGTAGGAGTGCTGCTTGACGACGGCCAGGGGGAAGCCCTCGGGACCCGTGTTCTCGAGGTGGAAGACGACGGCGGTTAACATTGTGGCGGTCATCGCGGCGGCCGCCGGCCGGCTAAACAAACCAATGGCTAGGAATCCGGCGCCGACGACTTGCGTCGCCGCCGCGGACAGCGTCCAGAACGGCGCCGGGCCGGGCAGGAACCCGAAAAACTTTTGCACAACGTTCGCGCTGAAGCCGTCGACGTTCACCACCTTGTCGATGCCGTGGTGGATCATGAGCGCGCACCTGCGTGCGAACTATCCCGTGAATTCCCTCTCAATTTGTAAAGCACGCCGCAGCTTTACGTTCCCACTCGCAGCGCCGTCACGACAACGTCGCCGACCGGGTCCAAAATGTTCTCCAGATTCTCCGCCAGGCCTGTTGGTTGTTGCTCCCGAACCGGTGCCGCGTTCTGAGCCTTTCTCTGGGCTACGTTGCGCAGCGGCGCGCGCTGCAGGGCCGCCGTGGAGGCGAGGAGTGTCGTTAGCAGTGTCAGACGCCCCATTTTCGATGCGGCAAAGTTGTGCGTCGCTCCCGGCCGTCAATTTGGAGTCCGAATACTCTATCAGGAACTAGCAGCAATCGGTTTATGGCCGCGTACGTGACCAACGTGGCTTGCCAATCCGCAGAGCCGATTTGCGAGCACGCGCTCCCAAAATGGCTTGGTGTCTGCGACTCACGTTGGGACTCTTAGCAGCAACCAATGCTTTGCAGAGTACGCCGTGCCCTCAACGACGCCGCACACGAAGAATCAGCGCTATCGCGGACGGATTCGCTGTGTTTGAGGCTGCACACCCCACAGTGGCTGGATTTTTAGCGCTGGGCGACGCCGCGGCGCCGCTCCTGCATGCCTGCGGCCTCGGTGCGGTGTCAAATTGCATCTCCCAATATATTGCGGGCCACGAACAAAGGAGCCCGCCTCTTAACTTACCTCGCGCGGCCGAGCGGTGGAAACGAAGGCGGCGTGCCGACCAGGTTGACGTGCCCGCGGCGGCGGCATTCGGTGTAGTCGTCGCCGCGGCGGTGTACGCTTATGACCTGCCCGTCAACCAGGGCTACGTCTTCCTCGGCGCTTCGCTGTGGGACGCCGCGCGCAACGAGTTCACGCGTCTCCGCGAGATCGACCGCTGCACGGCGGAACTGAGGACGATTGTGGCGGAGGTGCGGGAGGCCGCCACGACGGCCGACGAGGCCGAATTCGCCCAGCGCTACAACTCGGCGGAGGC
>JACLAA010005876.1_pt1 | contig 12455 bp, 5 predicted proteins | sample 8027891 | NCBI WGS metagenome assembly JACLAA01 (sample SAMN15724900, study PRJNA655200) | protist metagenome | isolation source: fluorescence activated cell sorting (FACS) single amplified genomes of... | place: Spain: Blaines Bay Microbial Observatory, Mediterranean Sea | collected 2016-01-19 | reverse complement strand
CGCATCGAGTTGCCCGTGTTATCCGTTGTCGCACAACAAGTTTTGGCAATAACAAACGCGAAACGAGTCGGTGCTAAATCGTTCTCGTTCCCGGGCGACCCGCAAGTCATCGGCCTGATCCAGAACGTCGGCTACTTCATCACGATGAACCCCGGCTACGCGGGGCGGCAGGAGCTGCCCGAGAACTTGAAAGTGCTGTTTAGGTCCGTGTCGATGATGGTGCCCGACCGCGAGATCATCATGAAAGTGAAATTGTGTTCCGTCGGGTACTCGAAATTCCCGGAACTCGCGCGGAAGTTCAACGTCTTGTATCGGTTGTGTGAACAGCAACTGTCGAAGCAGAAACACTACGACTTCGGTCTTCGTAATATCCTGTCCGTGTTGCGTACCGCTGGTGCCACGAAGCGCAAAGAGTTAGAAGCTGATGAAGAATTACTAGTCATGCGCACTTTAAGGGATATGAACCTCTCGAAGTTCGTGGCGCAAGATGTGCCTTTGTTTCTCTCATTACTGGCGGATTTATTCCCGGCAATCACCATACCGCAGGGCGGCGGCCACGAAAAAGTACAGGAGGTTTTAACAACAGTAATCGACAAGTACCGATTGATCGACCACGACTCCTGGCGGCTCAAAGTGATTCAGTTGTATGAAACGACGTTGGTGAGACATGGCATCATGCTCGTAGGGCCGCCGGGCGCCGGCAAGAGCAACATCATCAACGTGTTACAGGATGTTCTCAGTAGAGTCCTAGGCATCCAACATAAACGGGTCCGCATGAACCCGAAGGCCATCCGGGCCGAGGAGATGTTCGGCGAGACCGATCGACTCAGTGGCGAGTGGATCAGTGGCATTTTCGCGGCCATGTGGGGCAAGTTCAACGATCGCGCGAGGAAGGACAACACGTGGATTCTGTGTGATGGGCCCGTCGATGCGGTCTGGATCGAGAACTTGAATACGGTACTTGATGATAACAAAATATTAACATTGGCCAATGGTGACCGCATCCCGATGACCGACAACGTCAAGCTCATGTTCGAAGTGGAAGATCTACGAAATGCGTCACCAGCTACGGTCTCACGAGCAGGGATCATCTTCGTTTCTGCGTCCGATTTGGACTGGGAGCCCATCCTCAAAGCTTGGCTCAATAAATGCGACCCCGTGCACCACCCGGAGATGTTGCGGGAGCACTTCGAGAACTATCTGGGGCATTGCACTTCTCTCAGAGATTGTGGGTTGGCCTTCGAGTGGCTGCGGGCGAATTGCAACGTGCCCATCAGTGTTTCGAGGGTGGGTATGGTCGAGAAGACGTTGACGCTCATGGACGCTCTGTTGAGTTGCATGGAAATATCAGAGTCGATCGATGACGCGCACCACGAGCTTGAGAGGTGTGTGCTCTTCTCGTTGACGTGGGGCGTGGCCGGCTTGCTCGAATCAGATGATAGATTAAAGTGGGACGCGTGGCTGCGGGAAATGGACAGCGAGCCGACGAACATGCCTCTACACGTCGCGTCAGGTGAGTCGATCTTTGAATACGGTATCAACCACGAGACGATGGAGTGGGAGCGGTGGGCGACGCCGACCTACAAGCCTCCGAAGGGCGACGTCGAGGACTGGAGTGGTGTTTTGGTTCCTACCCTGGAAACGACTCGATGTGGTTATATACTGGGACAGTTACGTTCGCGAGAGACACCGGTATTGCTACTAGGTGGCTCGGGAACGGCCAAAACGTCGACCGCGTACATGTTCTTCGACAGTCTAGATGCGGACAAGAACATCATCAAGAAGATGAACTTTTCGTTCGCCACGACGCCTGGCAGCTTCCAAGGATCCATCGAAGCGGAGTTAGACAAGCAAGGCGGCAAGTCGTACGGCCCGCCGACGGGTAAACGCATGACCATCTTCCTCGACGACTTAAGCATGCCCGAGGTGAATACGTGGGGCGACCAGCCTACTCTAGAACTCGCTCGTCAATTAGTAGAGACCGGTGGGGTCTGTTTCCTCGACAAAGACAAGCGCGGCGACGTGAAGGAAGTACGAGGCGTCGACTACGTCGCGGCCATGGACTTACCCGGAGGAGGCAAGAATGATATTCCTAACAGGTTGAAAAGGCACTTCTTCATGCTCACCGTCGTGACACCTTCTCCTTCTTCAGTAGCGGCGATCTATGGTATCCTGCTACAATCGCGCTTCGACGCCAAGGAGTTCAAGTACCTCGGTGGAGAATTCCCGGGCTTCGTCTCCAGAATGCCTCCGACGACGATGGCCCTGTTCAAATGGTTACGAGAAAAGATGCTTCCGTCACCTACCAAGTTCCACTATACATTTACGTTGAAAGATCTTTCCAGATTGTTCCAGGGTATCCTACGAACCCCAAAGTCCACGTACACGCAGGACAACGTCTTGGTGCAACTATGGCGCCACGAGGCCGAGCGCGTTTTTTCGGATAAATTGGTCAATTTACAGGACAAGGACAAGTTCAAGAAGGAGCTTGATTTAGTATCGAAGCAGTTAACCGGTGCCGCACCTACCAAAGGAAAAGGTAAGGATCGGCCGCCGTCCGCCTTGAAATCGCCGACGAAGCGAGGTAAATCTGTCTCAAGACCTGGCTCCGCGCCGGCGGCGGACATCCATTCTAGATGTGTCGCACCGGCCTTGTTTGTTGATTTCCTTAGAGATGACGAGTACGACGAGGACGGGATTTTAGTCGCGGAGGCGCCGAAGATTTACGAGGTCGGAGGTGACATCGATTCGTTACGAACGCGGTCGAAGCATTTTCTGGGTTTGTACAATGAGGAACACCCCGCGCGGCAGATGAATTTGGTGATTTTTGATGATGCTTTACTACATTTAGTACGTATTAGCAGAGTACTAGGCATGCCTCGAGGGAACATGATGCTCGTGGGCGTCGGTGGGAGCGGCAAACAGTCGTTAACCCACTTGGCGTCGTACATGGCCGGAAGTGTACCCTTTCAAATTGTATTAACAAAGCAGTACAACATCGCTACATTTTTGGACGATTTACGGTTAATGTACAAGACGGCCGGCCAACAACGCAAGAAGGCGACCTTCATCTTCACGGACTCCCAAATCAAAGATGAAAATTTCCTGGAACTGCTCAACTCACTACTCATGACGGGAGAAATTCCAGGATTGTTCCCGAAGGACGAACTGCAAATTATGGCCGGAGACATCCAGCAGTTCGCCCCCAAAGGCACGCCCGTCGACACGCCCGAGTCGTTGGTCAAGTTCTTCTTCGACACGGTTAGACGTAATCTCCATGTTGTGCTATGCTTCTCGCCAGTGAACGCCAAATTCGCAGATCGTGCCAGGAAGTTCCCCGGTCTCATCACTGGGTGTGCGATTGATTGGTTCCTGGGCTGGCCGAAGGAAGCTCTTAGGGCAGTGAGTGAAGGCTTTGTCGGGGACATGGCGATCATGTGTAGTCCTACCGTAAAATCGAACCTCATCGAACACATGGCTTTTGTTCATAACTGCGTCGTCGAATGTTGCGAGGAGTACTTCCAGAAGATGCGGCGACATGTCTATCAGACGCCTACCTCCTATTTAGCTTTTCTCCAGTTCTACAAACGAGTATATGCTGCCAAGTTAGCTGAAGTCGAGAGAAAAGCTAGTAACGTAACAGTTGGACTAGAAAAGCTAGCGCAAGGCGCCGAGGACGTCGAGTCCATGAAAGTCGTATTAGCCGAGGAGGAGATCAAATTACAGAAAGCGAACGAAGATACGACGAAGATGCTCGGTAAGTTACAGAAGTCGAGCATGGCCGCGAAGAAAGAAGCGGATATTGTCAACGAGATCAAGAAGGGCTGCGAGGAGGAGGCCCACAAGATCGCCCTCGAGAAGGCCGACGCGGAAAAAGATCTCGCCAAGGCGATGCCGTTCGTCGAGGAGGCCGAGCGCGCCGCGAACAGTATCAAACCGAATGATTTGAACGAGGTGAAGAAGCTGGGCAAGCCTTCCGACATCATCAAGCTCGTGTTTGATTTGGTCGGTCTCCTGAAAATGGAAAACATGGTCAAGACGGAAACGGCCGAGATCACGATGGGCATCGGCAAGGAAAAACGTACGTTTGGCTTCATCAAGGATAGCTTCAAGAACATGCAGGGGGGGATGCTCGCCGACTCGTCGTTCTTGAAAAATATATTTTACTTTTCGAAGTACGAAAAAGATATGATTAATGATGAGACGATTGAATTCATGCAGCCTTACTTGGACATCGAGGAGTATAACACGCTGGTAGCTAAGAATGCTTCGAAAGCTGCGGAAGGTCTGTGCGCCTGGACGAAGGCCATGTGTTCGTACCAGGCTGCGTCGAAGATCGTCAAACCGAAGTTGGAAGCATTGAAATTGGCCGAAGCTAAATTAGCAGAAGCCCAGAAGGAGCTCGACAAGGCCGAAGCCAAACTCCAGGGCGTCATGGACGTGCTCAACAAGCTCCAAAAACAGTTCGAAGATCAAATGGCCGTCAAGGCGGAGATCGAGGCCGGCGCGCTCGCGGCGTCCCTTGTGGTGTTTTCACTTCACTGATACGACTCGTATCTCACACACGGTGCCGGGGGTCGTTTCTTTGTCGATTCTGAGGCTTTTCTGAACGCGCAGGTGCGAAGAAGACGCGCGACAAGATGCAGCAGGCCACGGACTTGATCGGGGGTCTTGCGGGTGAGCGGAAGCGCTGGACCGAGGATTCGGCGAAGTTCGACGCCACGAAAACGGCACTTGTCGGTGATGTGGCCGTCGGGTGTGCGTTCGTGTCGTACTGTGGCCCGTTCAATCAAGAATTCCGGGATTATATTGTTCAGAAGAAGCTTACGGCTGATCTCAAGAAGAAGGACGTGCCCTGCTCGCCGTCCTTGGATGTTATTTCGTTGCTTGTGGATGTCTCGGAGACCTCGGACTGGGCCTTAGCTGGGTTGCCCGGTGATCCTCTCTCTATCCAGAACGGTATTGTAGTAACAAGATCCTCAAGGTATCCTCTGCTCATAGATCCGCAAGGGCAAGCCATAAAATGGATTAGACAACACGAGGCCGAGAGGCTCCCGCAGTTCGGAACTACGGCGCTAAACCACCCTCGGATCAAAGATCAACTGGAATTCGCCATGGCCGAAGGTAAGGCTTTGATTGTGGCCGGCGTCGAAGAGGAGTTGGACCCGATGCTCGACCCGGTGCTCAATAAACAGTGGATCCAAAAGGGTAAAAGCAAGTACATAAACCTCATGGACAAGTTGTGTGAATTTCAAGAAACGTTCGCGCTGTACTTGATCACGCGCCTGCCGAACCCCCACTTCAGTCCCGAAGACCAGGCCAAGTGCGTTGTTGTCGATTTCACCGTTACGAGAAAAGGTTTGGAAGAGCAGTTACTCGGTAGGGTCATCCAGAAGGAACAAAGAAGCTTGGAGGAGCAGTTGTCTTCCGTACTTAATGACGTGGCTACCAATACCAAGGCACTATTAAGGTTAGATGAGTTGCTCCTTGAAAGGTTATCGGCGAACACCGGCAATTTGTTGGATGATGAAGAGCTTATTGCGGTGTTAGCGGAGACAAAAACGAAAGCCGTCGAAGTTAATGAAAAATTGCTAGCTGCGGGCACTACCAGAGCTTCGATTGACGAGAAGCGCGAACAATATAGACCGGCCGCGACCCGTGGTTCGGTCTTGTATTTTGCGATTGTGGACATGTCCCAGGTCAACGTCATGTATCAAACCAGTCTAGATCAGTTCCAGGGGCTCTTTGACTCGTCGATGGACCTCGCGGAGCGAGCCTCGTTAGCATCGAAACGAGTAGCAAATGTGATCGACACGATGACGTATATCGTGTACAGATATATCTCTAGAGGTCTGTACGAAAAAGATAGGTTATCGTTCAAACTTTTGGTGCTGTTCAACATCTTAGTTACTGCAGGACGGTTAACACCATCGGAAGTTACACTATTCTTAAAAGGAGGCGCGGCCCTAGACATCAACGCCGTGAAGCCCAAGCCCGTGCCCTGGCTCACGGACACGGCTTGGCTGAACATCGTGCAGTTATCCTCCGACCAAGGCGCGGTCGTCTTCCGCTCTTTACAGGATGATGTATTAAGAGACGACGCCAAGTGGAAGGCCTGGTATAATGATAACGAGCCGGAAAGACAACCCATTCCGGGGAACTATCAACCTAGATTCGAGGCCGACCCGAACGGCGATTTTTATAGGATGCTACTCGTAAGATCACTACGAGAAGACCGAACGATCTTATGCGTCGACGACTTCATCACGCAACTAGAATCTATTGACGTCGCCGGCACGAAGCTCCCCTGCATGGGCGAGAAGTTCACGCAGCCGGTTACTGAAACTATAGAAATGACTTACAATGATATGTCTACCACCATCCCAATTGTATATCTGTTGAGCGCGGGTGCGGATCCTACCGACACGGTGGAAACATATGCTAGGAAGAAGAAGAAGCACATCACCTGTGTGTCCATGGGCGAAGGGCAGGAACCCGTAGCTTTACGAGCGATCAACGCGGCGACGGTCGAAGGCATGTGGGTCATGCTCCAGAACTGCCACCTGGGTCTACCGTTCATGGAAGGTCTTGAAGAATTATTAGGTAAAATTAAAGTGAATGAGGCCACGTTACCGGACTTTCGGCTGTTCATCACGACCGAACCGAACCCAAAATTCCCCATCGGGTTGTTGCAGTTGGCCGTTAAAGTCACTTGTCAACCTCCTAGCGGTTTACGGGCGGGTCTCATGCGAAGTTACACGGTGATCGTCGATCAGGATCGACTTGAGAGGGTAGAAACGGCGCAGTGGCGGGTCCTCGTGTATGCCCTCTGCTTTCAGCATTCAGTAGTTCAGGAAAGGAGAAAGTACGGCGCCATGGGCTGGTGCGTGCCCTACGAGTATAATGATGGAGACATTAATGCTTGCCTACTGTTCTTAGAAAGACATCTATACCAGGGCGCGCTTTCCTGGCCGACCTTACAGTATATGGTCGCCGAGGTCCAGTACGGCGGCAAGATCACGGATGACTTAGATCGTAGACTATTCAGAACCTACGCGAACCAATGGCTGACGGCAGCCACCACAAAGCCGGGTTTTGCCTTCAGGCCGTCCGAAACGCTCCAGAAGATCGAAAACGACTTCGGCTACGGCTACCCTCCCGGAGACACGCATGATGATTATGCGGCCTTCGCCAAGACGCTTCCCAGTGTCGATTCCCCAGAAGTCTTCGGGCTTCATCCCAACGCCGACTTGGCCTTCCGAAATAAAGAGGTGCGGAATCTGCTGGCTACTATTCTCGAGACGCAGCCCAAAGGTGGGGGTTCTTCCGGTGGCGGTCCTACACGAGAGGATGTTGTGTATGCCAAGTGCGAGGAGATCCTATCAGGGATACCTGAGGACTACGTCGAGGAAGTCTACGCGAAGGCCCTGGACATGTCCCAACCTTTAGATGTTTTCCTCAATCAAGAAATCCAACGACTACAGTTGGTGATTGGCTCGGTGAGGCAGAAGTCGAACACGATACTGGGAGCGATCCGAGGCGAAGTGGTCATAACCCAACAAATCATCGACGGCATCAACGCCATCTTCGACGCCAAGGTGCCCCACGACTGGGTCTTCTCGCCGGCCGGCGATGAGGTGAGTTGGCAAGCACCGACTATCGGTTTTTGGGCTTCTGGACTCGGTGCGAGAGACGAGCAGCTCCGAAAGTGGATCGCCGGTAAAGGACGACCGAAGTCCTACTGGTTCCCGGGCTGGTCGAATGCGGCGGGTTTCTTGACGGCCGTGCAGCAGGAGGTGACGCGACGGCATCGTAATGAAGGCTGGGCGTTGGATGGCGTCCGGGTGGATAGCGAAGTCACGGAGTACGACCGGGCCGAGCAAGTGCGCGCACCCCCGCCGGAGGGCGTCTACATCTCCGGTTTAAGCTTAGATGGCGCCATCTGGGACAAGTCCGGCGCGTGCGTGGCCGAGGCCAAGCCGAAGATTCTATTCTGCGAGATGCCGATCCTATTCGTGACGGCCGTCACGAAAACAGCGAAGAAATCCTCGGACCTAGGGCCCTTCGGCGGCTTCAGCTGCCCGGTCTACAAGTACGTGCGGCGGACGGACAAGTACATCATCTTCATGGTCAACCTGCCGTCCCAACAAAAGCCGGACCACTGGATCCTGCGGGGCGTCGCGCTGCTGTGCTTTGCGTCCTAAGAAATACGGAATAGTATTTTATGTGAATGGGGGAGCGCGGACTTGTGTGAGCATGTCTAGCCGAACGGGTGGAGCTGGGGCCCGGGCGGCGGCGCGGCCTTGCGGCGCGGCGTCGCCCGCGCCGCGTCCTCGAGCGAGGCCTGGAGCGCCAGCTCGAGGGCCGCGTCGTCGCCGTAACCGTTGTTCTCGTCGACCCGCGCGATCGGGCTCAGCACCGGCGCGTCGAGGCGGCGGAACTTCCTACAGGGCCGGCTCATCATCACGGGCCGACCGTGCGCGCGTTCGAGCGGCGGCGGCGCGTCCGGCGCCACGAGGTAGTGGAGCTTCGTGAGCTCCGCGCGGCAGCGGCGCAGTTCCCGCTGGAGGCCGTCGATCGTCCGGAGGTGGGAGGCGCACTGGGCGCAGGCGGGCCTTTGATGGGCGTCCGTCGCCGGGCCGTAGATGTCCGCGGCGTGGCAGGGCGGCGGCGGCGGCGGCGGCGGGTGGTCGTAGCGCGGCGCGTAGCCCCCGGGCGCCGCCGCCGCCGCCTTGTCGATGGTCGTCTACAGCGCTTCAAAGAAGCCAGGTCACTACTGCGCAAAACCATCCCCGTTGTCCGACGCGTTCTTGGAGACAATGATAGACTCACGTTCCATATGAGGAAAGCTTACGCGCAGTCGCTCTACATGGACGCCGACGCCACGCTCGACGATCTCCACGAGGCCGTAACGGCACTCGAGGAGACGGAACGCGTCGCGAAGCGCGTGCTCGGTGGGGCGCACCCGGACGTAGCGGTGCTTCGAAAATCCCTGCAACGCTCGCGAGGAGTCCTCAACGGGCGCGAGGCGTCTACGGGGAGCGGGTAACGACCTATGATGTAGATAAACGCCACGGTGGCCGCCAGGCAGTCCCGTCGGAGTTTATCAGCAACAACTTATCCCGCGCGGGAGAAGCCCGCCGCGCCGCGCCCGCTTACATGTCGTTCTTCTTCTGGATCCACGCCGCGACGTGGAGGCCCCACGAGACGGGCACGCAGAGCGAGCCCGCGATGTAGAAGGGGTTCACGGTGGCGGCCGTCAGCGGCGCGCCGAGCTGCGACGCCGAGACGCAGTACAGGCCGACGAGGAGGAAGACGCCCGACATGGGGCCGAGGAGGCCCGACGGCGTGTTCGCGAGGTTGCCCAGCACGTAGGACGGCGGCGCCTCGCCCTCCCAGTACGTGTCCTCCATGACCATGGCGGCGCGCGTCGGCCGGCGCGCGGCGACGCGGCGCGCGGGGAGCGGCGCCCGCTTCGACACGAACGCCGCGGCGCCCGTGAGCAGCGCGAGGAGCGCGAGCCGGGCCATCGTGCTGCGACCTGCGCGCGGGCGGGCGGTTCATGGCTTGCGCTCGGATGCGGTGTGGCGTGAAGCCGTTCGGGCGGCTCGAGCCGCGGCCTCAAGGCGCGGCGAGGGCTACGGCGCTAGCGAGGCCTCGTCGAGCGGCGCGAGGCGTGCGGCTGCACCGCTGAGGCTTCGGAAGCCGTGCGCTTTGCGGCCTTGCTCCCAAAGAAGGCCGCGCGCCGCCGCAGCTGCCACCCCTATCTGCTCATCAAGGAGACCGATTCGCGCCAAGCCAGCTGGTGTCGTGAGGCTCAGCAATGCTAGCTCGCCCCTCGGCACGCTAAAATGATAGAAAACGACGCAGCACCCACGAAATAGGCTAAAATGAAGGCAAAACCAGCCGAGCCAAAAAAGGGACGGGTTGCAGATCTCAGCCGCTATCGTAGCCGAGGGAGGTTTTCGTGGCTTAGCAGAGCACTGGAAGACGTATCGCGTTACTTTTAGGATTGTGGTATCGCGCGGGTTTTGTTGGGGCAGACGCATAGATAGACGCATCGCTTCGCTGCCCAAAACAAGCTCAAACAACACCCAACTTACGGATTCGGATCGACGGGGCGACATGTCCCGTCGGGGGAACATATATGGTGCGGCCCAGGCGGTGCGTCGTCGCCACGACACATGGACCGCCGGTCGGGATGCGTCTTACAGAGACGGAACTGCTGCCGCAGGAAGTTCCCCTCGCCGGCGACGAGCGCGAAGGAGTCGCGGCCCGTCTCCTCGCGCCCCGAACTCGGGTCCGCGATCTGGAACAGTTCCACGGACGAGTGGCCGCCCTGCTTCCAGTGCGACCGGTGCTTGACACATTGCGAGCGATCGAAGCAGCACGACGCCCGCGTGACGTCCGCGATGCGGTGCACTTTTTTCGGCGCATTTCTCCCAAATTCCTGCATGGCTTTCGTGCCCGCCGCGACGCCCAGGACCCTTCCCTTGCCCCAGTCGAACGGCTCGGGACCCATGTCCACCCTTCTGGGTACGGGCGAGATTCGGTGAGGTAGAACATGGTTCGGTATTTCGGACGACGCGATATGTAGTAGTCGGTTCACGTCCCGGACGTGCAAGATCTGATCCGACTCGGTATAAAAGACGTACTCGAACCGAGACCATTTTGGATTCGTGAGCATGGCCTGCTGGGCCGTATGCACCGTAGCAAAGCCTAGCCGAGAGGGTTTCGGCAGCGTGTAGTAGTGTAACACATCATAAAAGCCGAGTTCATTACTGGGATCAGTTACGTACTCGTAGTCTGGTTTGGTGGCGACGCAGACCGTGTAGTGGGGAAACGTAGGTTTTAAGCTTTCGACGGTCTTCCTCAGGTAGATCCGGCGCGACTCTAAAGCGCTATGACCGCTGTCGCCGCCTTTGGTCGCGTAGAACGGCATGATGACGACAACTCTGTCTGATGACTGGCCGGAGGGATTGACCTGCTTCGTGCGGTGGAAGGTCTGCGTCTTGATTCTGGCTAGGGACCGCTCTCTGAGTAACGACGCGTCTTTGAATAACCTACGTTCGTACCACGACAAATGCTCGACGAAGAAATCAAACAAATCGACAGTCTTGAGCAGCCTATTTCTTTTGAACATGTAGTTCGACGCGCCTTCCATGTTGCCCACGCCCTTGTGCAATCTAGTTTCCGGCACGAGGTGCTTGAGGAAGACGGCCTTTTTGCATAAAAACGCGGCACTATAGGCCTCGCCGGTTTCCGGGCACTGGTAGGTGCCCGCAAAGTTGTGGTCGCCCTCCTCGTCGGTGGCGTTGAGGTGGCGCCGTCGGTCTCTCACAAAGGCCGCGACGTCGGCGCCGTGCGGTCGCGCATGGACCGTCGCAGCGAGGAGGAGCACCATGGCTGCCCGCATCGCTGCACGGGGCAGCCCGGAGCGTGCAGCAGTCGCTCTCGATGCTAGCGAGGCAGCCCGCACGCCGGGCTCGAGCACTCTAGGCCAGTTGCCTCGCTCGTCGCGCCTCGATCGCGTCGAGTAAAATTTGCATGGATCCCGCACGAATTGCGAGCCCGAGAAGACACAGGGACCGTCTTATTACCCATCCCGCGCCGTCATCGCGCCCACCGCCTCGAGGATAGATGCGACGTCGACGTCGCCGCTTTCGCGGGTGCGGAGCGCGGCTCGCGCGTTTTGCAGAGAGTGCTCAACCATATCTGTTGTCGGGTGTGAGATTCCAAACACGCGCCGGGTGGTCCGTTCCGTGTCCTCGAGCGTTGTAACGGCCTCGCGGAGATCGTCGAGCGTGGCGGCGGGGTCCATGTAGAGTGTGTCCGCGTATACTTTCTTCATTTTGAGCATGAGCTCACGAGTCTCTCCGAGAACGCGCCGCGCCGCGGGTATCGTTTTGCGAAGCAGCGATCCGGCTTCTTCGAAGCGCTCTAAGCGAGCAAGGCCACTCGCGTAGTTGAACGCAGCTCGGAGGGTCTTTTCATGTTCCTCGCCATTGAGCTCCAAACGTCCGCGGTATACATCTCGATCCATCTGTGAGGCCTGTTCGTTCCTTCCAATCTTACCATACGTACAAGCAAGATTGGCCTGCACGGCGAGTATGTTGTGTGCTGAACTGCCAACCCGCTGCCGCATAGACAGCTCGGCCTCTCGCACGGACAACGCATCCGCGTCGTGGTCTGCAGAGTCTAAACCGAGTCCAAGCACATTCATCGCCATACCCCGAGCCTGGTCCCTCTCCGGCCGGCCCAAGTACGTCTTCCAGCACGCCCATCCGAGCGCGCACCTCACGTCACCGTGGTAATTTTGCTCGCACAGGCTGCACGTGGACCACCGCCGCGACCTCTCACTCAACACCTTGGCGCCCAAATTATTCTCCTCGGCCTCGGCGAACAGAATCTTCGCCTGCTCCGCCAAACACGACACGTGTGCGAAGCCCGCCGTC
>JACLAA010001988.1_pt1 | contig 12456 bp, 6 predicted proteins | sample 8027891 | NCBI WGS metagenome assembly JACLAA01 (sample SAMN15724900, study PRJNA655200) | protist metagenome | isolation source: fluorescence activated cell sorting (FACS) single amplified genomes of... | place: Spain: Blaines Bay Microbial Observatory, Mediterranean Sea | collected 2016-01-19 | reverse complement strand
CGACCGCGGTCGCGATCCAGGGGCCGCGGGTGCCATCGACCGCCGACGCCACCGACCGCGCGTCGCGGTAGAGCACCAGCGCTGTGCGCTGCTTCACGCGGACCGTCGAGATGGCCCCGAAGGGCGCGAAGGCCGCCTGCAGCGCTTCGACTGACGGCGGCGCGGCCCCGTCCCACACAACCTTGACCGATCTCGCCCTAAACGACCTGATTGTTGCTTCGCGCGAGCTCATTGTGCCAAGCGCTTTGCCAAGCGCTTGGGGCAATCTGCACGCTGGAGCTGGCTTGGACAAGTCCACGATTATGCCAATACCCCTTGTACCGGAAACTTCAATTACAAAATGACTAAATAATGATGAGGGAATTGAGGATCCCGGGCCGGCTATGCTAATTATGCTAATAGAGAGTTTATTACGCTGGGCTACTTCTATAGGAATGGTGTGCCGCGGGGGGGCAGCGGAAGGCTGGGCCGCTCGTCGTTGGCGAGCTCCATTTCGCTCGACTAGCCTGCGCGCCGAAGAGCCGGCCGCAAACGATGCGGCGGGCCCCAAGAACGGCCAGGCTGGGAAAGTTGTGCCTGGCGGGCATTGGGCCGCTTCGGGCGCGCTGATTTCCGCGACCAACCCCCGCGCGCGCAAGCCCTGGTGGCTGGGAGGGTCCCTGCCGAATCTCGCGACCCACGGCGCGATTTTTGCCCGAAACCGCGTCCCGGCGAGAAATGCGGACCACACATAGACCGACATCTTACGAGCCGCTGCTGCCGAACTTCGTCTCAGATCGTCGTCGGCCACGTGGTGAATGATGTCCGACGCTGCGGTGGCCCGATCGGCTCGAAACGGCGCCAAAAAAGACGATCGTAGGTCATTTTGCTTGGTTTTTGGCCGTTTTCTCGGCGAGCAGAGCCGCGTTTTGCTGCCGCGTTTTTTGCAATGCGTCGTCCGACTGCCGGGGCCCAGCCGGGGCTGCCCCTCGGCGCTCGGCCATGCTCGGCCATGCTTTTTGTCAAGTTCTAGAATCTAGTGGAATCAAAGCGGCTAGCGTAATAAATAAGTGGCTCTCTCTTAGAGCTCTCTCTCTCTCTAATAAATAAATTACTTAATTAAGTAATTAAGGAAGACCTAAAAAAAAGGAACAAGCTAACTCCTATGCCAGTGGTAGGCAGCTCTAAGTGCGGGCGGCGTGACTAGAAGAGATGGCCCCGGGCCCCTTGGGCCTTGGGATTCTGTGCCGAATCTGCGGGGCCCGGGTGGCTACTGAATTGACTACTGTGACCAGTCCGAGTCGGAGGCCTCTAGGGCTTGGAATGAGAGAGTAGCACTGGCGCACCGACGGACCGCGGCCGCCAAGTCGATCTTCGGCCGCCACCTAGTTACTCCGAGTCGAGCTCTTAAACTTACGCCAAATTTAAAGGCACCGCGTAGCGTAGCGACCGTAGGGGCGGCGTGGCTTATACGCGGCAGAAAACGGCGGACTCGAACTCACGCTTGCACGGGCACTTGTGTTTCATCTACAGTCTGCCAGTAGTAGTAAGAGATTTTTTTTAAGACTCAGCGAAGGGTTGCTGGACGCTAAAGATGACCGGCTGCTCAATTACTCGCATCTTGGTCGTGCATTTTTTGCTTTCTTTTATCTTGCGCTATCAGAATTTGCGACGATGCTTTTTTGACTTTTTCTCGCGTGAGCTCATCGTCCACCTCGCCCTTGAAATCATCATTGTCTTTGAGTAGGCCGTCACGATCCCATTCTTCATCAAGCAGTGGCAAGTCAATGCGCTGATTGTAGGGACGTGCTCGAAGCAGGTCAATCTCGTGCACATCTGTGCTCCTTGCGGCGCCGTTAGTAATGCTTGACTCATTGTCCGTGGCTACTCTAATTCGCGCCATGAGTTCAGCCATTATGATTTCGTTTTCTGCCATAACTCGAAAAGTGGTTGCATCTGTCAACTGGATGTGCCGTCCACCAAGCTCCTCTCGAACTCCGTCCAACTTATCTTGGAGATGCTTTACGCCCGCTTTGACGGCAATCACCATTCGAGTGAGCCTCTCGTGCTTAATGCGGCACCGTTCAAGTCTCGCAGCAGCTGATGCAAGTTGTGCTTCATGTTTGTCTACCAATTTGCGTCGGTGCCCCCCTCCCGGCCCTGAGTATTTTACTTCCTCGACATGCATTTTTATGCCAACCTTCTGTTCACTTAGAGCTTCGATCTTCTGTTGATTGTCTCTGGTCAAGCTCATGAGATTTTCCGTGGTGCTTTCTTGAACAATGATTTTCTGTATAACTTCGTTGACGTCAGAAACACCTAAATTATACACCTGTGATTTATCTCCAATCACCCAGCAGCTGTTACCTGTCGCTTCCTTGATCTTTCGGAAGGCCCTCTCAAAAATGTCGATTTTTGTTCGCTGTTCAGTGCGCTCTTTTGATCGCTGCAATGTTGTGCTTTTGACAACAGCCACTGGCCCCTGACCATCGTTTGGGACATGTTCGTCATAAATATTCTGCTGACGCGCGCTCTCATGTCTTTGAAACGTTCCAAGGGTCTGTTTTCTCAACTGCACCATTTGGTGGCGCTCGCGAAGCTCCAGGTCACGCCTACGGCGCTCCTCCTCATACCCATTACGAACATGGCTGAGTTCTGATTGTGCCACTTCGCGTGCATGATTTGCATCCCCTGAGAGAAGCAAGAGCTCCTCATAATCACGCTGCTTGGCAGCAAATGTGCGTTCGAGTGCGGTCAGCTGGTGATCAAAACCAATGCGCTCTTCTCTCAGCCGTTTCACAATTTGCTCATATGTTCTTTTGATTGACTGTGCAAAATTGATATGTTGATGCTAATGCAAATAGAATAAAAAGTACCTGGGCCTCATTGAATTTTATAAGTGCTTTGTCTAGGCGATTCTCAAGCATCCTGATATTTCTTGTGACTGGGGTATCTTCTTGAGCGTTACTTTTTGATTGAAGTTCCAGATCTCGCGCACCGTCTTTCAGCTTCTTCAGCGTTTGACATTTCAGGAGAGTTTGTTCTCGCAGGGTGTCGAAATGCTTTCGAACTTTGATTAAGTCACCTTCTAAGGTGTCATGCGTAGCGCAGGCTGAACTACAACTGCGCTGCACAATCGAGAGTTTGATTCGAATCTCTTTGTTTTCTTCCCGGAGACCTGCGTCGCGCGCTATATTATGAAAGGACAGCAGGCAACAAGCAAGAGATTACGTTTGATTTCATTGTTGTTAGCAGACTTGTTCGCTTCAAGGATGTCAACATTAGCGCGCCTGTCTCCTGCAGAAGCTCGTTGTTATAAGAAACGAACAAAAAAGGCACCTTGGAGTAAACGCATCCGCTCACGAAGATCGTCTACTTGTTCAGCTACACTTCCTCCACCCTCGCTCTGCCCTCTGTACATTTTCTCAAAGTGTGTTACCGCGTTACCGCGTACCGCAGCGGCACATATAGATACAAGGCTGGCCCTACTTTAGATATATGTTCATAGCAAGATAATCTCCGCAGCGAAAAATGGGATGGGAAACACCGCGATTTTGTAGCGCGACTTGTGTCTCTACATCTAAGGCACGCGTGACCGAACACCTTGGGTCCTCGCATGGTTCAGGTGTGACGTACGCAATCACAAGGATGTATCTGACCACACTGATCCATAGGATGTGCAGGCGACTTCTGTGGCTTCGACGTGAGCTTGCGGCGAGTGACGGACTGCCCAGGTGTAGCCAGCGGAAAACACTTATCGGAATTCAAAAGAAAAATGCTAGCCAATGATGATAATAGAATCAAAGACTCTTTGACGGATGTATCACCAACGGACGTGTCATCTCAGGGAGTCATTGAATTACCATTTCAGTCTATTGCTCGTGCCAGAGAAGAGAGTAAGCTTGTTAGACTCGTACTTAGACGGTACTGCGCTGACCAACCAATCAACACCGTGTTTAAAGGTACTAGGGACAAAACCAGCTCTACTCCAGGGGAATTCCCCGGTCGGTGTTATGGTACGGTTCGTGTGTGTCTTGCTTGTTTTTGTGTGTATGATCTCATCGAACACGCGAGATATTTGTCTAGACGGGGGGGCATTACAGCAAGCTCACGTGCACCAAAGGCAGTACACGCCAAGAAAAGGGTATTTGCAAAAAAAGGCCTAGCCTGTCACATCACACCTGCATTGACGCTAGAGGCGTGCGCGGTGGCTAGAGCAGAAACAGCAATCTCCTGTCTTACAAATCTGGATGTCGCAGAGCTTCGCAGCTATATTTCCCCGCCGCCGGCAGTCTCGCTGGTGACCAAAGCCATGTTCATTCTTTTGTCTGGTGGCAAGACCCTCAGTTGGAAACAGACTCGCCACGCCATGGCCAGTGGCGACATTTTTCTGCTAGACAACTGCGCCCAAATTTCTCCTGTAATTTGTTCAAAAAATGAGTGACTATGCAGGCGCTCGCTGCTCGAATTTAACTGCGACTCTATTACTCCACGAGTTGAACGTGCGATTGAACCCTATATCCACAATACCCTGTTTCGTCCAAACACGATAGCACATGCCAGTACATCGGCTTCCCGGGGTTGTTTGTGGGTTTTGGGAATGCTGGAAGCACATAAATGGCGTGCTGGTAGGGGCCACGATCGCCTCGATTTCTTGGTCTTGGATTCGTTTGATGCTGGGAATGGTGAGCGGCAGGAACGAAGGGAAATGCCATCACGCAGTAAAAAAGGTATTGCTATGAGAATTTCTAGTAAAAGAAATCAAGTTGATGGACGTCACGTTGTCGCGGCCGTGATGGGGACTGAAAAAGATGGTTTCGCTCTTATGCCAATCTCGACCCCTTCTCGGCAGTCCCTGCCACCGGAATCATTGGTTTCATCACTACTTTTTTTAAGAACCACTGACCTATTCCCTATCCAGCTGCAAAATGTCTTTCCTAAGAGCAATTCTCATAAGAATTTAAAGTGGGGAGAACACTGCGAGTTTTCTAGACAAGAGCGATCTGCGCAATTGATGACTCAGAGACGACAAATGGCGCGCTTGGCTTCCCGGCCTCACACTAGGCTAATGGGCAATCATGAGAATTTGTCATCTGGTCTTACGGAAAACTGTCGCGGAGTATTTATCTGTTCTGATGGACTTACGACGCTACCTTATGAAATTCTTGGTGAGGCTTCTCTTGCTGCGTCAAGTCACAACTTTGTTGTCGTTCACGACATTTTCGACACACTCGACAGTACTAAAATATTTTTTCAAAGATTACTTCATCGCCATCCTGCCTGTCAGATTTTAATTTACAATTATTCAGGGCAGGCTGGAACTACCTTTTTGAACGGCAATTCTGTCAGAACAGGACTACACGCGAGTCACTTAGCCGAACTACTCCAACATGTGAATTTGCGGGGCAAGATGCTGTTAAGCAGCGGACCATTTTACTTGGTGGGTATTGGATATGGATTTAGCATTTGCGCACAGTTTGTAATTTCACATTACTGTGAGCAGGACCCAAGGAGCTCAGTTTATCAAATGCTCAAGGGTCTGGTTAGTGTAAATGGCACTGCGCAGATTGACAGACAATATGCAGCCATATTACATGCCTTACTCGACTCGTGTGACAGATTTCCAAAAGAGCGTTTTGATCTACCTGTCTCTTACCTTTCGCGATTTCAATTTAGTGACAGATATCTTGCTCGTGTTCATCCACAACTTGCGCTGAATATCTATACTGCTGTTGCCAACCCAATTACATTGCAGGGACGTGCTGCACTTGCACGAGGTGCACTGCAGAACTACCTTGATATTGATCTCTTGTCTCGTGTCTCTCTCCCAATTTTTGCTCTTCAATCTACAGAGAATCTTCTTGTCACTCCGTCGAATGTCGAGGTAATAGTGCGTGGCCGAATCACGAATCATGTATGGTCTCATGAAGTGCGTGTTGGTGCTTTGTGTGAGGGAGCTTATTTTGGGGCTCGTACTCGAGCCACTATACGAGGTATGGTCGAAAGGATTAAGGAGAATAGTGCGGGAAGTGCCTGCGTTGTTTGGGTTCGTGCAGGTCATGAAATACGGCAGGAAGCACCAAATGTAATGCTAGACTTTTTTGATATCATAGCTCCATCTACCACGGCAATAAGCGCTGGACTAACGAGATCAGTATTCGAGCCTACACCACATAGCGAGATAGAGCCAGCGGGGGTAGATGCAATTGCTGCGGATGTTCGACTCGCCCCCCCGCCCCAAACAAATCTCACCGGAGAAAGACAGAAAACGCATTTTTCAAGTGCTAATGTCCTGCGTTCCGAACCATTGATGACACTAAAATGCGAACCACGACTCTACGATTCCAAAAAAGCTGCCAAGGGGGCAGGCAGGGAAGAAGGGAAAACGGATCAAGATATGTCCCATCACGCAGATCTGTTCGAGGAACCTCCACTCTCGTTTGGGCTCACATTTGGCGTTTCGTTTCCAAATGTGGCTATGCACGAGTTCACGCGACGTAGGAGGTATTCCTTTTTTAAAATTGTCTCAACCAGTTTAGCCGATGCCGTAGTGCATATTCAAGTCGAGGATATCGTCATGAGGGCGATATATGCAGGTTCCCTAGTTGTAAGTGCCCATATTACTGCGGGAGCGCCTAATAGCATGGACGCAGCAACTTTTGCCGATACCATCACAGATGCACTCAATCGGGCCTTGACATCTTCAAATTGTGCAACGGCTTGGGGGAGACCTACGTTTCTTTCGATCTCTCGTCGTCAAGAGAACAAAGGCGGAGTGAAGCACCAGCTACCACAGGACAGCACTAGCTCTGTCCAAAGCCAGCTTTCTACCGAGACTCAACGACAAGCTGGGCTATATGTAGATCAGACGGACAATGCAAGCACATCAATAGAAGATGACGAGGGGAGCAGAACCAGAACCAGGCAACTCATAGAGATGCAGCGCAATGTCAATGTTGATAGAGCTGAAATAAGACTAGTAACTGCCCAAGTCGTTCCTGTATACAAGACCCAGCCAGGTGTGCAGCAACCAGTGTTGCATCCACCACCAATTGCTTATAGAGAGAGCTTCATGCCCTCATCAATTGCACATCGACATGATCCAGAGACATTATTTTCAGATGCAAACATTCACCTTAGCCCTGAGCCTTGGGGACAAGAAACCTTGGCTTCAAAGGAGGACGATATCACGAGGGAGATGGCATCTGCGCAGCTTCTACGTGAATGGGATATTTCACAGCCAAGGAGACGGAGGCGTGTCAGGGGGGTGTAAGATCGTTTCACTTAATGCTCCTTGGCTAATCGCATGCTATAATTGCAGGCCCCAGACAATTACGATAGCAGGAACGACATCCAAATTCGAATTGCGATTTCACTAGTACATCAAAGTCCGACACAGGTTTTGGTCTTTAGGCGTGACGCAATCCGCATCGACGATGCATTTTACGGTCAAATCCGAGTCCACATCGCAGCGCATGTTCCTTCTGACGAAGCCATTTATGGGCCGTAGACTAGCCTTACATCGAAATATGGCCAAACTACGTCCCTGTTCATCAGCCACCACGCGTCCCTAGGAAAAAAGTCCAGCTCGTTTTTTATCCGGCCTTGCGGAGTGACGCCTATCCCAAGGGGCGTGCGCGTGCTCCCCTGGACGATTGCGCGAATTTCGGGCGCTCGATGGAATCTCCACCGTGAGAGTAAGTGCCAGTGCCGGCCCGGGCCGCCGCCCCTAGGCCGTGATGATGATATAGTTGTAGCTTTACCATTTCGAGATCTTAGGGAACGTCACGACCTCTTTTCGCTACGCTCACAGGTCATGACGTCCCCTAACTCGAAGCAGGCGTAAAAAAAAGCCCCAACGACAAAACTTGGCGGTCGCAATGACCCTAAATATAAAAAAAAGTGTTAAAAAGAGCTCGAAAACCTGTTTTAGAGGATCAAAACGGACTCAAGAGTATCGCCCGGCGCGACGCAGCACGAACGCCACCGGCGACGTTCGCGGTCCACTAAAATAGTCAGATCCTAACCGATTTGCCTCGGAGTCCACCGAGTCAGGCTCCCTCAGGCTCGTCAAAGAGGTCACGGTGGTTATATACGTCACGGTAAGGAACCTTAGTTTGGAAAAACCCTGTCTACAGCCTGAGGTTTGTTTTGTTTGCGCTGTGGCTGTCGAGTCCCCCCCCCCCCCGGGGGGGGAGGAGTCGTGGTCTACTAGTAGTCAGTCTAGAGAGTTTACGCGCCGGGGAGTTCAAGAAGAGAACCTTCTAGTTCAATCTAAACCTTCAAGTTTAAATTTTAGGAATGATGCCAGTAGTCAGAGCTAGTAGCGGGAACTAGAAGTGATGTCGATTAGTTTGGGGGTTCCTAGGCAGGCCGGGCATCGTAGGGGGGGTTCGTTTACACGCACTCGGTGCAAAGAATTATGGTGCTTTTTTGGCTCCTGTCCTTGCGGTCTTCTTGTCAGTGACCTTAAGCAGTTCCCAGGAGGGCCTTGCTCACACGTCCGAGAGTTTCTTAATCATGTCCAAGGATTCGATGAAGTCATCAGTATCTAAAGTAAACTCGTACGCCCGAATAGCAGCGGCTACTTGCTGATCACCAAGAAGCACATACTTCTTTAGCCACGCCTTGTGCTTAGGGAGCCCAGGATGTGTTGCTAGGGCGCCAATTGTATCTTGTGGTTGAGCATGGTCTAGGTTTTGCAAAAAGACAAGAAGGTGGGCCCTTGTGTTTGCATCAACAGACTCAAGTCCCAAAATTTCGCCATTATCCCTACGCCTGCGTTGAGGGGGACTTCCATGCATCGAGTTGCTGCCAAATTTGGCACGTCCTTGGGCCATGCTCACGGTATCACCACGGCATTCTGCAATCAACAACTTTATCTCAAGGTCAACCTCCTCTGCCCCCTGGGCTATCTGAGACATAGCACTGTGTCTCAGAGTCACCGATTCGCGCATTTTCCTTATGTTTGTGCTCATTTCTTCAATACGGTTTGTTGAGGTCTCATGATGGCCCTTCAAAATAGAAATTTGGCCCTTGAGCTTGGCGACCACCAGCTCCCCCGATGTTTCTGTCATCTTGATGCAGACCATATGCCACTTGCGAAAGCCGTAGTTAATTTCTGAGTTACAGAGACGGGAGATGATTATACCCATTGTCTTACGAGCATGTTTGAAGAGATGGGTTTTTTGTTTCCATTTCTTTACTCCATAGCGCAGTAGCATCGAACAGCACTTGCTTAGAATCTTTACCATGAGGGCTCGTTGCTTTGGGGAAGCATTCTGGATCATCAAGCGTGTGATCTCGCTGACGACTTTCTCAAGTTGCTTTTCCTTTACATTACATAATTCACGGGCAAGACCGATCTCGTAATAGAGGGCCTTAGTCTTTTCTTCTAAGCTCATCTTCGACTTCAGGAATGTTTCATAGTACCATTTCTTCCATCCAATCATAATTCTAGCGTTGGATAGTCGCATCAACATGCGTAATGTTAGTGTATATTTCCGTCGAAAGTCCTCCATGGCGTCTCTCCACACATAAAAAGACTCCCGGGACTTCTGTCCCGCCAGTCTTCCGAATATATTGAGTAGGAGCTGGCGCTGCTTTACGGTTGCATTTTTGAAAGCGGAATCTGCTGCAAGCTGGATCCGCTCATCTATATCCCTTTGAGCCTCCTCAATGCGGCGTCTCAAAGACGCCAGATCTGCCTTCAACGCTTTCGACTTCTCTTGCAGCTGCATTTTTGTGAATTGTGTAGTGTTTCCGTGCCAGGCCTGCCAGGCCATGACTAACTGCATGCGGCACATCCGAGTTATGACCTTCACTAGTAGCTTCTTCCCCGAGTCTGCTGACATAGATGCGAGCTCAACCACCAAGGACTCGCGCTCCTTCCTTGCTTCCTCATGTGCAATCATTAATTGTTCAATCATTGCTTCCGTCTGATCACGCTGTTCCTGCATGCGCAAGCGTACCTGCTCCATTTCCATGGCAGCTGACTCGCTTAACTTTTGGTCCACATGTGGTAGTAGTGAGTTGTTGCCCGTGAATGCTTTTTTGGCTCCTGGAGAGTGTACTTTCGATGCATAATTACTTGCTGGGTAACCCTCGTGCGTCAGCCTAGGCTGTTTGCCACCATACCACTGGGCCTCTCTTGCATCCAAATCGCGTTTTGCTGCATAAGAGGATTGGCTCATCGCACGAGACCCCGCTAGACGATGCGATGAAGATAGCTCACAAACAACGCAACGCGACTGCGTCAAAGATATATCTGCAATGATACGTCCTAGTCCATCCCGCTAGACCCATGCATCCCACCTCAAAGGTGGACCGGTGACTCTTAATCGGGCCCAGAGGTCGATCCCTAGTTGTAGATGGCGGCTGGCGCAACCGGCGGCCCGGCGCTCATGTCAAGGTTGAGGGGGAGTGCGAGTTCAAGTTGAGGTCACGCCGGCGGTTGACGGCTTTCTCAGGCTTCAAGTTCGTTGACGCAATTCAAACACGCGCCTTGATCTAGTCATCTTCAGCAGGCCCCGGATTCAACGAATCAACGAGGTGCTTAATCCGCGTGAACCGCCTTGGGTATGTCGTATACTAATAGTAAACTTCAAGTTGAATAAATAAATAATTAAGGAAGGAAAAGGACATACACCAAGCCTCTAGAGGCCTTCTGCCTCAACGGCTAGGATACCCAGCCGGCGCTTAAAAAGAGACGTCAAGAAACGATAGAGCAAATTCTCAATCTCCTGGGGCGGGTCATCCCAGTCTCCCATCAATAAAGCCAAACAATCCGCGTTCGTCATGTTGCGCGTCTCAGGTATGGTCGTTATCGGTCCGGCCCAAGGAACAAGCTGCTGATTCAAGTACGACGGCACTGATGTTATAGAATTACACGCTAGCGAAATTGCCTCCAGCTTCGGTAAGGTTCTTGGTCAGAACGAGGGCCGAGGTCAGAGGCCAAGCTATGAAGGTCTCTGTACGTCAGGCGATTATATAATCTCGCAGGGGCGCCCACAAAACGGCATGACTTGGCCGTCCCTTGCTTCCGGGCACTCGCATGAGCCCTGAATTTTCTCGATCATACTTGGACAAAAGAAGAGTTTGCCAGTGCAGCGGCGACGAAGCACGTCGCAACGCCAGTCTGTGGGCTAAAGCGACTGAGCGATGGTAAACGTGTTTATGGGTTGCGGGGTGGCATCGAAACGACTCCATGACTCGTGTGCGCATGACTCGTGTGCGCATGTCTCGGTACACTAGTATCACAGGAACACGAAGAAAAAAAGTCAGGCATCGGCGCGGCCCACAATAAAGCCAGGAAGTTCATTCAAGATCCGTAGGGGTTTATAGAGAAGTCCGAGTTGTATCTGTGGTAGAGTCGACTAGAAGTCGCCGCCCTTAGGCCGAATATGAAGCAACTTTAGAGCTTGTCGGTAGACCTTGCCAACCTGGGGCAACACGTCGGGGCAGTGCCTCCCCATTCGCTATTCAGCCGACCACTAAAAAAATATGGACCACTGCATTAGGCACGAGACCTGGATGAGAGCGCCAATTTGCTCTTAACAGCAGCTCGCTATTTCGCACTATTTCGCGGAATGTGTGCGTCGATGACTCTCTGACTTTTGATCTGGACGGGAGCATAGTGGAATTAGCTGATGATGCGGCACCAAATGACAGCTTGAAACTAATCTACTGCATTAGAATGGCTCGGGTAGTGTTTCTTCATTTTCCATCAGGATGGTCCTGGCTGGATTTGCCATAAGTGCGCGTTCTAACTTACGCGCAGTGAGCTTTCGTTTCGAAACAGCATCACATATAGCTCGTTGGTACTCGATTGCTCTAAAGAGTTGTTTGTCGTTAAGCCCAAGACATATCTTAGTCGATGAGGGTTCGTCATCAGCATCATGAAATTCAGCAACCAGGGGATGTCTCAAGCCGTCTATCACAGAACAACGATTACCTCTCTTTGGATTATAACATAAGCACTGACTTAGGAAATTAAGGGCTTCAGCGCTAACATTTGGAAACATTTCTACAAACGACACTGGTCTAACAATTGGAAGCATCTCAAGTAGAGTCGAAGCATAAGCAGAATTAACTGACTCTATTTCTTGGATACTGGGCCTGCCAATCAGTTCCAGTATTTTTACGATTTGGCCTGTCGTTGATGCACCCGGAAATACCGGTCGACCCAAAAGCATCTCCGCAAAGACGCATCCGACCGCCCACACGTCTATAGCAACCGTGTAGTGCGTACTTCCTAGTAACAGTTCAATTGCCCGATACCACCTAGTCCCTACATAATCTGTAAGTGGAGCTTCTGTAGCGAATTGGTCTAGATCCAAAGTGCGCGCGAGACTAAAGTCGCAGACCTTTAAGTGGCAGTCGTCATTTAAAAGTAGATTTGATGGCTTTATATCTCGATGCACCACACCCGCGCTGTGAATAAACTTGAGTGCCTTTAGAAGTTGATATACTATATAC
>JACLAA010005388.1_pt1 | contig 12475 bp, 5 predicted proteins | sample 8027891 | NCBI WGS metagenome assembly JACLAA01 (sample SAMN15724900, study PRJNA655200) | protist metagenome | isolation source: fluorescence activated cell sorting (FACS) single amplified genomes of... | place: Spain: Blaines Bay Microbial Observatory, Mediterranean Sea | collected 2016-01-19 | reverse complement strand
GTAGATAGATTGTCAGCATCCATGCTCCAATTAGTCAAGGACGAGAGCAAGCTGAAAGAGAGACCGCGGCACGACGGTTCGCTTCACACGCTGCAAGCGCCGAAGGACACGAGTGGTGACTTGCCCTGGAAGGTCCAGTGGCGGCGGGCGGCGAAGAAGGCTCTGGCTGTTCGCGCGGTGGCTTCCGGTTTGGAAGTGAAGCACGATGATCATGAGGACGCTTTTAGATTAGCGCAATGTGTCTGCAGTACGTTCGGCGGGAATTCACTACTGTGCGAGGAGAAGGCTTCACTATTTTTCGAACCGTTGGTCGGTGTGGTGGAGAGGCTACTCGAGGATGGTGGTGGTTCTGCGGAGGTAGCGTGTGTGCAGGCCCTGCAGGTGCTCGTGTGTCCGGGCCCTCGACGGGAAGATGTTTGTAGAAGGAACCAGAAGTTGCTGGATACGTCGTTGCTAGGTAGGTTACGGTCCTCGTCTTCGATTGTAAATGCTGTTGTAGTGGACACTACGGAAAAGCGTCAAGCTGTGTTAAAAGATCCATTGGTGCACTCCTCGTTGATAGCGTTGTTAGGATTGGGCTGTAGGAGCCACAACATGCCCGTGGCCGTCGATGTGGTCGCACTGGTACCCTTCAAACAACTCCTGTGGGGCTTGTGCTACGGCAACGCGTCTACTATCAGATCCTATGTGGATGTGGCCAGAGAAGGGCATTTTGATGATGGGTCCATGCACGCCCACCGCCTCGATTTGTACGACGACGTGTTCTGGGGTACGGCTTTGAGGTTGTGTGCTTTGGCGCTACCGGCAGATCGAAGGTTAGCTTACGTACGAACGGCCGACTCTAGAAATAGGGGCGACGCCTGGTTCTCCACCTTGACGCATCACGAGGGCGCATGCACAATCAACGAGATCGATGATAGTATAGAGGACGACCGGCTACCGGCGCAAGCTTTACGGTTAGGCCGGCCGATCCATCTAGTGAGAAATAGTCTACCTTCGGTGCGAAAGGCGGCCCAGGGCGCCGTGAATGCCTTTTTACGACGATTACTCACGGCGAGGGAATACCGGGGCTACCGCGTTTCTGATGTTGCCGCGGCCGCCGGCTCTGACACGGCATTTTGCTTCTCCGATTTGCTGAGGAGACTCATCGACGCGGAGGAGCTGGATCTGGACATGCACGCTTTGCGCGAGGTCTCGAAGATCGCGCAGCATGTGGCCATACATGCGAACGGGAGTGACGACGACGTGAGTGTGAGGGACGGGCCGTGCTGTTTCGGCTCCGTCCAAAATGAGCGGTTCGCGGCGTCCATGGATCGGTATCGGAACATTCCGCCGCAAGTGACACAAGTAGAAGATACAGGTCGTCTTAAATGTGTCGACTACGCGCGGATCGTCGGGAATCACGACTCCGTGGCTGCGGCCGTGATCGCGGAAGAAAGAAGCTTAGTGAGAGCCTACCGCCATGTCGGAGATATTGATGGAGAAGCCGAATTTTTACAGAGATTAAGGGACGAGGACTGGGAAGTACAAGATCAAAGATATCGGCGCCCGGGCGACCCGAGAAGTTTCCACGACTTAAGGGATGTCGCACTAGTCCACTTTCCGGAATTTTTGATAGATGACGACCCGGACCACTGGAACAGGTTACAGACGCGACTGTTTGCCTTCGCCGCGAGGCAATATCAAAAAAGAGGCACGGGCGAGAAGAGCGGCGCGCGGGCGCTCATCTTCGACATGTTGTTCGCCCACCTGTGTGAGTTAAGAGCGTATACCTGGGCGGCGCGCGACGACGCGATGCAGAAGGCCGAGGCCGATTTGCAGAGAAGAAAGGCCCACAAGGAGTTCGAGCGATTGGCGGCCGCGCGGAACGCGTCGTCGGCTCTGAGGGTCGTGAATTCCGCGCCCGTGGAGGTGTGCTTGATTCTGATCGTCATCGCGTCTTTCATAGCCGTCTACGCGGGAGGCAAAGTTTATGAAAGGTCGTACGTCGCGCAACTCGCCGTCGGGGTGTCGGTGTCCATTATTTTTTCCGTAGAGCTACTATTTAGAATAGCTGCACATACGGCCATAGCCAAGTCCCTCGTGAAAGGTGTGGACGAGTGTTTCAAGGACCCGATCCGGTACATTGATCTATTGTGCATCGTCCTCGAGCTCGTGGACCTGCTGTCGTTGATATCAACTAGAAACAGCCATACGGGAAGTGGATTTCGGGGGGCCTGGCTCCGACTCGTGAAGGTCTTCCGCTTCCTCAAGTTCCTGAAAGCCTTGAAGGCGGTCCGCCTCACGCGACTCCTCCGGTCGGAAGCCGTCCGCGAGGTGCTCTACAATTTCTATCTCTTCCTCCAGGCGGCCTTTGGGGTCGTGGACGTCATCCAGGACCATTCGTCAGCCATGACGCGCGCGACGCACCTCGCGTCGAAGCGCGCCGCGTTCCGGGACGCGCAGGCGGCGTTGCTCGAGGTCACCGACGGGAGCCACGCGCAGTCCGGCGCGCAGGTGTTGATGCTCGTGTTGCTGACGAAGCCCTCCGGGTTGAGGACCGCGGCGTTGCGCTTGGCTACGGGTGTAGTTGGAGACGCGAACCGGACGGCGCAAAGCTGGTTCACGGAACGTTTGAGGAACGGCGAAGTCCTGCGGGTGGCGGCGGATGAATTTAGAGCGACGTGCAACCACCTCGAGAGGCATCATCGGCGACGCCGGGCGGGCCAGAACACGTCGTTAGACGAAGAGTTGTTACGAGGCTGTGCGTGGACGGTCAAATTCATCACGGGACTGCTCGTGGGCCAGCACGGCCCGATGCAGGAGCTCTGCACGAGGCAAGCTTCCATGATGGCCGCCGTGAACATTCTGCAGGAGCTGGAGCACTTGCTGCAGGCGTTGGCCGATGGCACGTCCGACGACCCGCGGCTGCTCTCGTCGCAGCAGTCCTCCGTCGAGAAATTTCTCGTGGTCAGTGTCATGGAGTGCTTCGCGGCGTCGATGGACGGCGCTTGTTCATCAAATCAGGCGTTCGTGGCGGCGTCGGGCGTGCCTGATCTGTTGGCGGCCTTCCTCGCCCTCCCCATGGCCGACGTGGTGGGAGAGGACCATTTGACGGAGATCGGCGCGTATTTAGGGAGACGGGCGGCCATCGCGACCTTGGATAGCATGGTCGAGGGCCTATCGCTCCGATCGCCGCAAGTCCAGAGTCTCCGAGCGCGGCTCCCGAAGGGTTTGCTGAGTCGCATCCTGAACGAGTGCGCGCCCGTCCATCGGAAGGTGCGAACACCTAGAGCCCAGCCGCCCTTCGACTACTTCATCGAGAGTGGTGATTTATCATCACCAGAAGCATTGGAGCGGCTCCACGACGAGAAGCTCGAGGCCGTCGCCGATCTTGTGGTGCGGGCCCACGCGCTGCGCGTGAAGCTCTGGCACTTCGGCGTGTCCGACGGACCCTTTTCTCAATTATTAGGTGAGGTCGACGTGCGGTGGCGAGGAAGAGTAGAAAGGGTCTTTTTTGAGCTGCCGGAGTGGAGCGGTTCGTTAACGACGGTGGCGCGCCAGCGCTTCGAGCAGAACGTCGATTTGACGAGCGCGGAGACGCGGATGCGGCAGCTGTTCGAAGACGGCGAGGGGATCATCCGGGAGGCGCGGTACCTGTATCGGATCGAGGAGCTGTCGAAGGTCTTCCAGATCGTGAACAAGAGGTACATTCCCCTGAAATATCGCTTGTACTTCCTGGCGTTAGTCTTAAATCTGCACATGATGCTCTCGTCGACGGGCGACGGCGCCCTCACCTGGGAGAATTCTGAGGAAAGAGGCAATAGCACGGTGGCTTTATGTTTAGCCGTTCCCACGCTGCTGGGCTACGGCGCCATGTGCGCGTACACCTTCATTTGTAAATTTAAGACGACGGTCGACGCGCACGTCGCTCGCACGCTCCAAGGACATACGGAGCACGGCTTCGACGAACGGGTCGAGGACCAGTTCTCCGCTCTGTTGTATGGGAGCGCGACCCTCGCCAAGACCCAGCTCAAGAGCGCCATCGGCTTCACGACGGACGTCACGAAGACCCTCCAAGACACCGCGAAAAACGTCCTCGCTGACGACGACGACTCGACGGCCAATAGCTCGGCCAAGTGGGTCAACGACATGCTGGGCGAGGACAAGAACATGTTCAAGACTTCGTCGAGTGATGATAATAATGTATATGAGCGCATGTCGTGGTGGGAGCCGTGTCTCGCGTATGGGCTGGGGATCGTCGTCTACGGCCTGAAGTTCGGCTGGAGCCTGACCATGGTCTGGGGCACTTTGGTTTTAGTTGGATTGTGTTTACCTGGTGCGATAAGGAAGGCTCGAGACGATCCCTATACGACTTTTGACCTGATCGCGATCGCGGCGTACGACGCGATCACGCAGGATTTGGGGGTTTGCGGCAATCTCGTTTGTGTGGCTGTCGCGCTGATGGGCTTCAAGTGGCAGTACGTCTGGATCCTCTTGTTGCTGGATATTTTACTCATTTCCGACGACCTCCAGAACGTCTTGATGTCCGTGTGGATCCCGAAGGCTCAACTCGTACTGGCGTTCTACTTCACGCTCGTCAGCATCGGCATCCTGTCGGTGATGACCTTTTTTGTGGCGCAACAAGATTCAACGGGAACGATGAGCGACACGCACGCCTGGAGTGAAGATAACACAGGAGGCGTCGGGCCCCTGCCGGCGCCGGCCCATATTGATGACGTGTACGACGACGAATATCATCATAACTTCGTCTGTAGGACGCCCTGGACCTGCTTTTTGCGAGATGTGTATATCGGGCTGATCGACGGGCAATTATTCACGGCGACGCTAGCGATGGAATACGGCGACGATTTGGACCCGTCGGACGCCATGAAGCGGAAAAATAATTTGGCGCGGATCTTTATTCAATTAGTGTTCTTCATCGTCGTGACACTGTTGCTGATTAACGTCTTCACGGGTATCATCTTAGATACCTTTTCTTCCTTACGAGAAACGCTCAATGAAAGGAAAGAAATGATGAACGCCGAGTGCTTCGTGTGCGGCGCCGATCGAGGTACCTTGGAGGAGTACGACATCGACAAGGAGGAGCACGAGGGCTCGGAGCACAACAAGTGGAGTTATTTGTTGTACTTGGACCATGTGAAGCGAGCGGCGGCGGACGTCGCACCGGTGACGGGGGTGGACGCCCACGTCGCGGCTTGTGCTGCTGTGAAGAGTGAAGCTTGGCTCCCGGAAGGGACTTCCTTTAAATTAGAGCAGATGATAACCGATGGAGAAGGCGGTAGAGCGGATGTCGATCATGAATTGAAACCGCTCTATGATGCGATCCAGGAGACGCGGTCGGACCTGTCTTCATTAAAAGAGGAGTGGTCGACCAAGATCGATTCTATAACCGAGGCTCTTGGGACGAAGGAGGCGGCGAAGAGGCCTGCACCTCTACAACGGACGCAGTCGTTCTAGAGGGGAATTCGTAGTAACAAGTTATTAGTGAAGAGGACTAGTAGGGACGGCGGCGTCACTGTCCTAGTGAGCTGGTATGAACAAGGTTAGTTTAGCAGTCTAGTTTAGCAGTGGGGAAGCGGTCGCGCCGGTTTCCGGGCGCGGTTCGAGCGAGGATCAGCGTGTGAATTTCAGGGTGTCGGCTCGGCGACGCTCGACGGCGACTTCGAGGGAGACCGCTTGCCGAAGAAGGACCAGTGGCTCAGCACCTCCTTCTCGCGCGCCCACGAGTCTGCTAATGCGGTCGTGACGACCTTTCTCGAGACCGCTCGTTGGAACTCCAACAAAGTACCCGAGAAGGCCTCGACGGTCGCGTGCCTCTCCAGATGAAAAGTGTGCTTCCCCAACGCAAAGGTGCAGTTCTGGATGGTGCATCGACCGACATGCATGAGTTCGTGGTTCGCATCAGTAGCCCTCAAAGCTTTGAAGGACTTCGCCATCGCTCGTTTCTCAGACCGACTTTGTAGTAATTTATGATGCTTCATTCTCAAACGATCATGGTGCTGCAGGAAGTTCTCGCGATGCGACTTGGCATCGTTGAGATGAGAGTGCACGGCATCAAAAAACGCGGCGTGCTCCGCATCCCCATGATGTTGATGGTCCCACATGGCCTCTTCAGCTAATCTTTCTTCTTCATCTTCTTCTAATAATGCAGCTAGCGTCGTGGCGAGGTGCGTTCTCTCCTTGTGATCGGACACCCAACAAAGCTTCCACCTCAACTCGGCCTCATGGGCCTTCCGGCCTCGAGCCCTTGTTTTCCTTCGATCAGCTCGGTCGATCTCCCGCAGAAAGTCCGCATTACTACTACCGGTATGCGACGTCTCGACGTAGACCTCCATGCCGGCGCACGTCATCGCGTCGACCATCTTGCCCTTGAAGCCGCAGACGAAGGGTAGATGCGTGCCCAGATCGAAGGAAATCATCCCTGCTAGCGAGGCGCATCCTAATAAACCGCCGTGGGCCTTGCATGTTAACTTATGTACTTTCATGAAGTACTCGTGTTGCCATGACCCTTCGCTCCCTCTCACGATGAGGTTTGTTAAACCTAACTCGCCCTTGATCGGTCGGCACCGCAGCGCTTCGATGCTGACGGGCACTCCCGCTTTTCTTTCCATCTCTCGGATGATTTTCTCTTTCATCAGGCGCTCGACGCGCTCCCACTGCCACCTCGCTATGAGTATGGCGGTGGTCGTGAGGCAGGCCCAGCTCGTCAGTAAGTAGAGGTGGGTCGCGACCCAGTGGTAGAGGAGCGCGGCGGCCGCCATGGGGCAGCTTTGAGACGAGATGCAGCCAGCAGGGAGACTTGAGAAGAGGACGCCGCCGGGAGCGGCGGCGCGGGCGTCGAGCAGGGGGCAGCGACGGCTGCTCGCGCGCGCGGCGTGACCCCCGGGGGCCACCGCGACTTGGAACAAGCTGGGAGAGCAGCCGCTGATGGCTCTGCTCTTGCATGGCGGTCGTTGACTCCAGCGGTCAACGGGCGCGGTATCGACGCGTCCCCGCCCGAGACTTGCGCGGCGACGCGTTGCGAAGCGCAGGTTCGTTACTAAACCCGCACTCAGCGGTTGAGCCAAGTTTTGGGGCGCTGACCCTCCCGGCACGGCGCGCAACCGAGCAGTCCGTGCGCCCGGACCGGCGAGACGCGCGCCCAATACCGTACAAAGCAGCCCCTGCGAACGCGCACGTGCGCCGCGCAGCCCAAGCACAGAAAAGCACCATGAGGATCCTCCTAGCGCTGCTCGCATGCACCGTCCAAGCGGAAATAGCGGTCGTCTGCGTCGGCGACTCGAACACGGTCGGGAAAAGAGCTGCCAGTGGTCATGACTACCCGGCCCAGCTCTCGAGACTCCTCGGGAGTGGGTACAGCGTGTATGCGAAGGGCGTGGGCGGCCGAACCATGCATTCCAAGGCCGACGAGCCCTATGAGGACGAGGAGGAATATGATGATGCGCGCGAGATTGTAGGAGATGCGGATGTGGCGATAGTAGTCTCCATCTTCGGTACAAATGACGCCAAGGCCGTGAATTGGGATACAGTGAAGGACGACTGGGTCGACGAGTACAAGAAATTCATCGAAGTGTTCGAGGCGTTGGGGGCTACGGTCATTGTTGGGATTCCCGTACCGTACCTGGGCAATGATGTCCTCCTAGGGAACTACGTGGACATGTGGGCGGAGATCGACGTCTGTCCTATAAATAATGTGATGCCGGAGATGATTCGTACCATAGCCGCGGACAAGGGTCTGGGGCTAGTAGACGCGCAAGCGGCGTTCGTGGACGCCTACGGCGCTTCGAGTGTCGACGACTGGGTCACGTTCTGGAACACGGGCCACTGGGCGGACCGCGTCCACCCCCTCGATCATGGGTTAGGTGTTATTGCGGCGGCCGTGCATGAGAAGGTACTGGAGGTCGGTGCTGGTTATGTCCCGACCTATGCGCCATCCTACAGACCCTCATACACGCAGCATCCTACCGCCGACACGCCGAGACCGTCCGTGGCACCCGCGCCTTTTCCTACTCCAGCTACTCCAGCACCCTTCGCTTTGGTCGAAGACCTCGAGAAGGACTGCCCCGTGTTATCGGCCTTAGAACCGAACTTTTGCCCCCTGACCATGTTGGAATTAGATATACATAATTGCCAAACACCAGGCCTCCAACCCGGCGACTTATGTGAAGGCGACGGGGAGTGCGGCACGGACCCGGGGCTGGACAATTGTGATGATGCGGACATGTATATCGTTAGAGATGCAGCGCCGTATATCCCGTCGACGGCGCCCACTCTCAAACGTATTGATGATGCCTGCCCCGTCCTGAGGCAGATGGAACCCCAAGAGTGCCAGGGCTGGACGATGGCGCAGTTGGACATTGATAACTGCGCGACACCTGGCCTGGTCGAGGGTGATCCTTGTGAAGGTGATGGCGAGTGCGGCACGGATCCCTCGCTCAACAACTGCCAGGCGGGCGACATGTACGTGGTGGTTACGGCCTTTTCTGGGGGTGTGGATGTCTCTACGATCCACGGTACAAGTACCGCGAGAAAGCTCACGACCGGTGAGGAGCAGTCGGACATGTGCACCTACTTCTACGACAATTATGATAGATTACATATCGCCTGGGCGCACTTTATTGAAGGTAGGTTAGCGAGTGACTGCGACGTGGAAAAGGGGGTCACCGCTATAACATGTTCGGGCGAGACGCTAACGTTCACCGTGTTGTCGGCGTCGTGCGCCGACGCCGTGAATGTGATCAACGAAGATTTACGGTCGAAAGATGAGGACCAAGTGGCGCGCGACTTTGCCAATAGCACAGATGTGTCGGAAGAGGTACATGACGCCTTTATAGAATTTCTTGATTTATACCCATTGAAGGAGATGGATGCGGTGATTGTGACGAAGAAGAAGGATCGCGTAACGGATGCGGAGAAGGTTGAGCGACTAGCGAAGCGGTACTGGTGGGCTATTGTTATACTGGGCATTACCACTGGTGTTTTTTGTAAGTTATACGTCATCTACCACTGCCGCCACCACCACACCAGAAAAAAATACAGACAGCTGAAAGTAAAACATCGTCATTTGGAGTGGCAGCATGGCCGCCTGACGTTTGTTGATGACGCTCCACAATCAGAAGATACAACTCAAGAGCCCTTCATTGATAGGGACGCTGATGAGTCAGTAGCGAAGCAGGGCTGGGCTGCTATAAGACATGCCGTCAAGGGGACCAAGGCCCAGAAGCTCGGCGGGATTGTGCGAGAGGCGTCCCGCAAGGACGTCGAGAACCCCGTCCGGAACGAGCACCACATCTCCCAGGCTTTGACGGACGCGAAACGGGAGCACGCCGCGCACCTCTTGAAGATTGCGGACTTGGAGGACGAGTTACGGGTCAGTCGCTTAAATGTCACGCCGGAACGAGGGGACTCCGAGAGCGAGTCGGGCTTCACGGAGGCCCTGAACCGGCCGGCGCCGTCGCCGCGCGGGCCGCCGGCGCCGCCGACGCCGCCTCCTCCTGCCCATCGTACGCCCGGGTCGCCGGCGACGCCGCACGTCGACCTCGAGTGAGCTTGGTGTTACCCCCTTCCCGCGCGCGGGTCCCCTGCGCTAATTCGTCTATTGCTGATTCCTGTTGCGGGGCTGAGACTCGTCGAAGTGTGCTTTTACGCGCCTGGAAAAACCCGTTTTGCTGCACAAGGCCTTTTTTTACCTCGTCTCCTGCTCGCCGTGGACCGGCCGCTACTCGGTTCGCGTAGAGAGAGTAGTTCGCGATGCCCAGGAGAGTTAGAGGTCCCTCAGTTCATACACATAATAGCAAAGGCGATTCCCTCGTCTGTCGACGAGAGGCGTGCGGCTCGTACTTCGAGCACCTACCGGGGCTGTGGGACGCGTGCGACGCCGCCGTCCGACGGTTCGAATTCCCTCCCCAGAAGTATCTCTTCCCGGGCGGCGCAGAAGCGGAGAACGCGCTGCTCGACGTGCCCTACACGCTCGTGCGCCCGGGGCCCTGCGTCGAGTGCCACCGCGTCGGCGGCTGCGACGCGACCGGGCAGGGCTGCCGCACGAAGGCCCTCCTCCCGTACCGGTCCACCTGCCACCGGCTCGCCGCCGAGATTGATAATACTAGCTCTTAGGCGTACAGGTCAGCACGACGCTCTCGCCCTCGCCCTCGAGTTTGTATGTAGCCCCCGTGAAGCGCGCCGCGAAGTGCATCACGGTCTCCAAATGCCTACATGAAGGCTTCGGCAAGCGTAGACGAGACGGCCCAGATGCAAACGCCATGCACAGCGCGAGCTGGTCCGCCGTCTGGTCGTCGACGCCGCCGCCGGCTCTTGTGTGTCGCTCTTTGAGCGCCTCAACCAATTTACTACAAAGAGCGTCGACGTTCGGTCGCTTGGACCCGTCGAGAAAGTCCGCGCCGATGGTCGCACCGCTCGACGTCGTCAAAGCGAGCTGCGCGCCGAGCGTGCCTCTACTCTTCTTCACGGTCGGCGCCCACTCCACTCTGACAATGACGAGACACCCGGGAAACGCTCGGCTGAGTCCTTGTGACAGAGCCGCGCGGAGGCGATTGCCTAACTCGGCGTCGCCGCGCCCGAACACGACGCCGTCGATGCGCTCCGGCGACGCTTCTGTCGCGTCAAGCACGATTGGTTTTATACCATCGGAAGAGATTGTAGCTTCAAGAGTCCCGCCGCCCTCGGGCATGAAGCCCCTTTTCACGCAGTTCACCTCCAAATTGACACCCATGAGCTTCAAATTCGGCGCCAACACGAGAATCGCATGGTCCAAGCCAGGTGAGAAGGGCACGTTCGTGCCACCTTTCAACCGCAGCTTCGTCGTCGCTTGCGGCCGTCGCAGCAAACAGACGGGCAGCGACGCCTGGAGCATCAATGTCGTACTTCCTGCGGTACCCGCATCCGCCTCGAAGATGTCCTGTTCCTGATTAGTTGCTTTTGATCCACATACCGTGATCTCGACGGCGCCGACGCCGCCCGCGACGGAGACGCCGCCAACCGCCGCCGCCACCCTTAGGGACGCGACGTGCTGCGGCCGGAGGCCCGGCTTGCTCCGCGCCGCCCGTATGTTTTTGACTCGCACGTCTTTGCCCAGGCCGACGCCGAGCGCCACGGCCACTCTTAAAAGTTGACCGCCGCCTTCTAAGGTGGCGCCGTCGACTTCCTCGATTGCTGCATTCTCGCTGGCGGCTAGCTCTGCCATTTTTCTACCGCTGCAGTTTTTGCGCGGCAAGCGATCTCTACTTGGACGTTTGGTTCAGAAGGTACTGCGCCACACGCAAATGGCCGCTTAATCAATCGCTGCGACTAAAAAAAGCGACGAGCAGCTTGTTTCCTAGTGTCTTACATGCCGCTAGCTTGTCGGCTCTCTCGAGCTCTTCGGCTTGGAACACAGCGCAAAGCTCGTCTCTTGCAACCGGAGCGCCAAGAATCGGTCCACGGCAGCCACCGCCGCAGCACCACCAGCCCACACGCCGCTTCCTGCTGTAAACACACAACAAATGACCATGGACAAGCCCTCCCCCGCCCTCTCGAAGGGAGAGCAGTTCCTCCAAGACAACAAATCCAAGGACGGCGTGGTCACCCTCCCGAGCGGGCTCCAGTACAAGGTCCTGGTCGAAGGCTCGGGCCTAAAGAGACCCTTGGTCGACACGCCGTGCGACTGCCACTACCTTGGAACGTGCGATCTCGGCGTCCCGCGGTGCTGCGGCGGCTTCACGCCATCGACGCGCGTCGTCTCCGGGAGAGGAGGTCGTGGGTGGTTTCTTTTCCGATTTTGAGGCCGTTTGGACCGAGTCTAGAGACCACGATGCTCCGCGCAGGTTAATTGATGGGACGCAGTTCGACAGCTCCTTCGACCGAGGCAAGCCTTCGACCTTCGCGCCGAACCAAGTCATCAAGGGCTGGACGGAGGCCATGCAATTGATGGTCGAGGGCGACAAGTGGGAGATGTACATCCCCTACCATTTAGCCTATGGCGAGCACGGCAAGCCGCCGAAGATCCCGGCCAAGGCCACCTTGATCTTCATCATGGAGCTCGTGAGGATCAAGGGAACTTCAAAACCCGTCGAGGACTTTCCCCAGTGGTCTCCTGAGGACTTGACGTTGTGGACGGCGAAAGATCAAACGGCCTGCGACCAGTGGACCGAGAAGAAAGTTAATGCATATGATTCAGGCGACGCGAAACTCACGGCGCGGTTCGCCGACCGCGCCGCCCTGGACAAATGGACTACACAACAGTCCCAGAAGACCAAGAACCAGGCCCTCTGGAAGCGGACGCGTTTGCAGCGGCGCAAGGCCAAGGCCGCGCAGTTCAATTCACAGAAAGTGGAGGACTCCACCGTCACGCCTCCCGCACCTTCCCCGTCGAAGATGGACCCGAAGACGGCGCGCGCTATCCTGGACGCGGCCTTCGCCCAGTTCCGCGCGAACAAGGACTCCTTGACGAAGACGATCCAGGACATCGAAAATTCAC
>JACLAA010003074.1_pt1 | contig 12478 bp, 10 predicted proteins | sample 8027891 | NCBI WGS metagenome assembly JACLAA01 (sample SAMN15724900, study PRJNA655200) | protist metagenome | isolation source: fluorescence activated cell sorting (FACS) single amplified genomes of... | place: Spain: Blaines Bay Microbial Observatory, Mediterranean Sea | collected 2016-01-19 | reverse complement strand
GATGTGTGCCGCCAAGAACACGACGCCCGGTCCGTGCCGTCTCCTCGAGCGTCGTCACAGCCTCGCGGAGATCGTCGAGCGTAGCGCTGGTGTCCGCGTAGAGCGCCATACCATAATTTATCCTCATCCTGAGCGTGACATCATGACCCTCTCCGACAACGCGCCGCGCCACAGGCAACAGTTTGCGCAACAGTGCCTTGACTTCTTCGAAGCGTTTTAGACTAAAAATGGCCAACGCGTAGTTGAGGGCTACCGAGAGAGCTCTTTCATTTTCTTCGCCATATACCTTCAGAGTTCCATAGTATACGTCTCGCTTCAGCTGCAGGGCCTCCTCATCCCGTCCCAGCTTTGAATATGTCATCGCGAGATTGGCCTGCACGTTGAGTATGCTCCCTTCTGATGCGCTAAGGCGCCGCTTCATAGACAACTCGGCCTCTTGCACGACCAACGCCTCCTCGTGGCATTTTGCCTCGGATAAACCGTTCCCAAGCCTCGTCATCGCCATGCCTCGAACCTGGTCCGTCTCCGGCCGCCCCACGTACGTCTTCCAGCACGCCCATCCGAGCGCGCACGAAACGACGCCGTGGTACTCTTGCTCGCACAGGCTACACGTGTGCCACCGGTTCAACCTCTCATTCAACACCTTGACACCCAAATTATTCTCCTCGGCCTCCGCGACCAAAATCTTCGCCTGCTCCGCCAGGCACGACACATGCGCGAAGCCCGCCGTCCCGCGGCACGCACACATGCGCACGAGGCCCTCCTTTGTCTTCCAATGGAGGGCTTGCGTGCAGATGAAGCACGTCTGGCCCTTCGTGTCCTCGGCGCACGCCTCGACCGCGACCGCGACGGCCTCCTAATGCTTTGGCTTGCGCGGCGGCTGCCGGAAGTTTACATTGCGTCGAAGTGCTGCTGGAGTCGGGTGCGGATCCCAATTCGTGTCAAACCCGCGCCTTGTTCCTTGCGGTACACTGTGGGAAGCCGGGGGTAGTCGCCGTACTTCTGAAGGCTGGTGCTGACGTGAACGTAGCGAGACCCTGGCCGGGCAAGAGGGAAACGGCGCTGGATGTGGCTGGTTCTTGGTGCGCGTGTTATTCATCGGATATGGGTAGAATTAGACTCATGCGCACACGGGTCATCCCCACCCTTCTTCGCGCGGGCGCCACACTTTTTCCTCGTCATGCTGCGCGCTATCCTTACGGAAACAATGATGACTCTATTGAACAAAGTTGGCCCCTTACGGCAAGCTCGCGCATTGCTCTCGCCCAGGAGTCTGCTACGTATCTCGGGAACGTCCTCGCCGCGGGAAGCTTCGCGCGATACGATATAGCGCGACGTGCGCCGTTCGTCGCAATGCTCGAGCGGGTCGACGCCTTTCCCATTCCCAAGGAAATGATCTCGATCGTCTGTGCGTTTTGGCTCCGCGTCGGCGAGTATCAGCAAGACACGTTTTCACCGGCTTTCGTCGTTGCACTAGCGACGTTGAGAGGAATAGACGACCACAGTGCGAACAGGGCCTACGCCGCGGCGCGTGACAAGGAGGCACTAGTAGGGTAAGGCTAAATATTACTTCCGCCCCCACGCGCTATCCTCCGACTCGTCGTCGGAAGGCCACGAGTCCTTCCGCTGCTCGACCGCCGACTCGATATCCGAGTCGTCGGAACCCTGGGACATGTCGTCGGCGGCGGCCGGTGCTTTCCCAGCGGTCGGCGACGGCCACCCCGCGCTGCTGTCCGAGTCGGTCTCGATGGCCGCCCGCCGCGCCGCGACGGCGGTGTCGAGCGGCGACAGCTTCGGCGGCGCGGGCGCGGGCGCCTCGTCGTCCCAATCGTCGATGGTATGGATCTCGCCCGACGTCTGCGCGACGGGCGCCGTCGACGACGACGCCTCGCGCGAGGGCGCGCCCCAGTCGTCGCCGCTGTCCGAGTCGTCGTCGTCGTGACCGGTGGGCGCCGTGATGCCCACGACGCCCTCGGCCGTGTCGTCGTGGCCATAGCCGCCTGAAACGGGTTTGGCGTCGGGCCAGGCGTCGCCGCTGTCGTCGCTGCCGTCGTCGGAGCGGATCGTGTCGAGGCGCCGCGGCGGCGCTTTCGATGGCATTGCGGGCGTCGCCGCGGGCTCCGGCCAGCCCTCGCTGCTGTCGTCCGAGTCGCTCGGCGGCGCGGGCGCGTCCTTCGTCGCTGGTGGTGGTGGCGGTTCGTCGACGTCGAACGAGTAGGCCGGCCCGCGGCCGCCGTCGTCCGACGCCGTCGGCGGCGCGGGCCAGCCCTCCTCGTCATCGTCGTCCGACGGCAGCCGCCGCGGCGACTGGCGCGCGGCGTCGAGCGGCGTCGCCCGCCGCGGTGCGGGCGGCTCCGCCTCGTCGGAGGACGAGCTGTCCACTGGCGACTTCGCGGACCGCTCGACCAGCTCCTCGTGGAGCCCTTCCAGGTCCGCGAGGTGCTGCTCCGCCTCCAATAGCTCATCATCATCATTATCCTCGTGGCCGTCGAGGGCCTCGAGCGTCGTGGCGATGGAGGCCTCGAGCGCCTGTAACCGGTCGTCGTGGGGCGGCGCTTGTTCAGCATGCTCGAGGACCGCGGCCGCGTGCTCCGCGACGGCGCGCTCCTTCTGCAGACGCCGCTCCAATTTCTGGACCTTCTTTTGCAGGTCCCGGGCGGCCCGAGAATCGGGCGACTGCGGCGGTTTTGAGCGTTCTTTGTCTAATTCGCTCCTAACATTCTCCAACTGCTTCTGTAAATCCCGTTCTCTATCACTCATCTGCTTCCGGCCCTGCAGCCGCAGCTCGTCGATGGAGTGGGCGAGCTCCGCGTGGCGCAATGACGTGTCCACGAGCTGCGCCTCGGCCTCGGCGAGCCTAGCTTGATGCGACGCGCTTTGCGCAGCATACGCCTCCTTCTCTCTGAGGACGTCGTCGTGCGCTTTTCGCGTCTGCGTCAGCTCCTCCTCGAGCATCTGATATTGTTTGGTACTTTGATCCATGAACAACTTTTCGTCGTCGCCTTTGGACGTCAACAGCCGCTGTAATTCCGCCTCGCGCGTCGCGGCCTTCTTGTCGTGCTTCTTCAATGCATCCTCGAGGCGCTGTCGTTCGGCATCGCGCTGCGTGAGCTCCGCCTGGAGGCGCGCCGCCTCCACCTGGAGCCGCGCGGCCTCGATGCGCGCCTGCTTCGCCTCCTCGCGCGTCTCGTCCAGGACCTTCGAGGAGGCCGCCTCTAGCTTCAGAGGAGACCGCCGCGGCGCGTCAAGAGCGACCTGCTGCTGGCGCTTCGGTGAGTTTGGGGCCTTGCCCCGTGGCGACCACGGCGGTCTTTGTGGGGACGATGGAGTGTCACCAACGGCGGCGTAGCCCGCCTTGTACGCCTCTTTAAGATGGGAGGCCGTGCCCGTCAGCAAAGGGTCGTCAACGTCATCATTCTCCCACGTCGCCTCGATAGCCTTGGGCGAGGCTAATCTCAATGAAGAATGCATCGACGGCGGCCGTCGTCGCGGCGCGCGGCGCTTCGGCGGCGGCCGCAGCGGCCGGCCCGAGGCCAGGACCTCTCTGGCTCGATGCGCGTTCGTGCCGTAGGTCGTGGCGCCGCCTCTTTCGACGCCGCGGTGGACGCCGCATCTTTTCGCGGCGTAGGACTCGAGGAGAGCACCAATGTCTCCCACCGAGGGCACGGGCCGAATACCCAAACCCATGAGATACCGGCGGTACTCGGCCCTGGTCCAGCTCGTCCCCAGCGGCATTGGGGCGCAGACCAGTAGGCGGAAGGCGCGGCCGTCCGGTGCGGCGGCCATGTCCTATTGGTGTGAGGAGGCGGCAAAGCGCCACGGATGACTGGTTGTATCGCTGCCGGGACGATGTCCGCTGCTAGTATCGATGCGACCGAGGCTGCCCGGTGGGCGTCGCGCTGCGGATTCTAAGCTCACAACCGTGGACGCCTGCTTCTAGTGTCTTACACGCCGCTAGCTGCGCAAGCGCGGGGCCCTTGGAGGCAAAGGTTTCCGACGTTTCGGCGTGACATATATATAGTTGGCATCATTTTTACTCCCGCGCGCGACGCCTATTTAGAGCCCGAGCTTCTCCACGAGACGCGCCTTGAGGACGGCCTTGAGGCCGGAGGTCTCGCACCCGAGCTCCGTGAGCGCGGCCTTGAGTCTCGGGACGGTCATCGCGTTGACCTCGGCCTGAGACCACTTCGGGGCCGACGGCGGCGGCGAGGGCGAGGCGTCGGCAACGGCCTTCTGGCTCTTGGCCGGCGGCGGCGCCGAGTCCGCCTCGTCTTGGCACGCCTTGTCGTTCCAGGGCTTCTGGGCCGCCTCGTCCAGCCCCTTCCACATCTGGGCGAGGGCTCTCATCGCCTCCGTTCCGGTCACCGCCAACGTGGGGCGCGTCGCCTTGAATCAAGCCTGATGGCCCAGGACTCGTGGCGCAACGTTACCGCGTCGGCAAGCGAGGTCGTCGCTGTCCTCGAACGGCGTGGTCACCACGCGGCCGCCGCGGACCTGCGGGGGCGGTTCGAGCGCATCGCGACGCCGCCGCGGAGACGGCTGACCTACGACGACCTGCCCGAAGAGATCAAGCGCTTGATCGACGGATACGTGCGCTTCACGAATAAGACGCTGCGGCGGGCGGTCAGATTGTGGATGGCGGAGGGGCACGCTGCGGAGTCGCGCTGGGGACCTATGGACTCGTGGGACGTGAGCCGCGTGACCGACATGTCGCGCCTCTTTCTCTTTCCTGATAGACCCGACGTGCCCGAAGAACAATGCTGGACGTGGTACGGGTTTAACGAGTACATTGGCTCTTGGGATACGAGCTCAGTAACGACCATGAAGTGCATGTTTGACTGCACTAACTTTAATCGGGATATCAGCGGATGGGATACTTCGTCGGTGACGAACATGGAGGGCATGTTCGAATGCTGCACTCGATTCAATCAGGATATCGGTGCCTGGGACGTCTCTTCGGTCACGAATATGAGAATGATGTTTTGGAATGCTGAAAGCTATACAGGCGCGGGCATTGGCGCGTGGGACGTTTCGTCGGTGACAGATGCGTGGGGAATGTTTACTGGTGTTCCTGTGTTCAATGGCGACATTGGCGCTTGGGATCTGTCGGCGGCCGAGAATACGTCTGGAATGTTCTCAGGCGCACGGTCCTTTTCTCGGGACCTCCGCGGCTGGAACGCCGCGCCAGCGAAAGCGTATATGATGTTCGAGAGATGTGAGTCCTTCGATTTGAGGAATCTCCCTCCGTCTCTCGTCGGCCGGCTGCACGAGGTCTTGGAGGAGGAGTTCAACGGCCGAGAGTCGGACACCGAGCCGGAGTCGGAGTCGGGGGGCGAGTGGGACTCGGACTCTGACGCGTAAGATTTTCTAGTTTCTCTTCAACGCCATCGCCGCGCCCGTAGCTAAGAAATTATGTACAAACAAGTTATAGATACGGCGCCGACGCGGGCGGCGCGGAAGGAGGCGAGTCGTCCTCCGAGTCCGGCAGCGCCATGGCCCAGAACGCGTGCGTGCCCTTGCGCTTGAGCAATCGCATCGACCCGCGCACGACTCTGACGACGTCCGGTACTTCTCTGATAGCTTCGAACAACCGATCCAAATGATCTCGATCGTCGACGTGCACCGTATATTGAAAAGCGGCTTGCCCACCGGGAGCGCGCGTCTCCGACATGACGTCGACGATATTGACCATCGAGACAGCCTGCGACACGTCCAGCAGCATCCTAGTGCGATCCCGCCCGAACACGACTAGTGAAGAATCATACCCAAGGACTTCACCGGTAAAAGCGTCCTTGACCTTTGACGAAGGACCTAAGGCCTGGCGCACGGCGTCGTAGTCGTCGTCGTTCATCGCTAGGGCCGCACCATCCACAAAACGCGCCCCGGGACGCTCCAGTTCTCTCCTGAGAACCTCGCAGTCGCAGTTGGCCCTATGTACGGTACCTCGCGTCGAGTGCTGCGCGGCGACGCCGTGCACCGCATCACCCGGCAACGGCCGACAGACGCTACACAGCTGCCAGGGCTCCCGCTCCTGTAAGGGTAGCTCTTCTTGAGCTGCAAAAGAAATAATGTCGCCGTTCCTCAGGACGTAGGACGACGCCTCGGAGACCTCATTGACCAGAGCGCCGCCCTGCACGTCGATGCCCCAGTCGCCGCCCTGGATGACGTGCGCGACGGCGTCGTTCAAAGTAGCACCCTTGGCTAGATTCAGGATGCGCCCCTGCGGCGCAAACACAAACACCCTTGAACCTAACAGTTCATTGCGCACGAGCTCCATAAATACCGAAGCCGAATCGACTTGGGCCTCCCATTCCCCAATAATCTGCAGCCACGGTAGCGAGGCGGTCTCGTCCTTGTAGGACCAGTGGGCGGCGGCGCCGAGTTCCGCGACGCGGTGCATGTCATCTGTCCTAATTTGTACTTCGAGCGGTTGAGAACCAACTAACACTGTCGTATGGAGGCTTCTATACCCATTGGGTTTTGGTGAACTAATATAATCTTTGAGCGTGCGAGGTAGTGGCGTCCACCGGCCATGCACCTTCCCTAGGACGTGATAACAGAGCGCCGTGTCGTCTTCTACCGACTCTGTGGTATCGTCCGCTTCCAGAATGACGCGCAGCGCCACGAGGTCGTCGACCCTTTCTAAACCGCACTGCTGCCTCCTCATCTTCTTCCACGTACTATAAGCGGACTTCGTCCTCCCTTCCACCCTAATTCTTCGAGCTCGACCCCTCACAAGCTCGTCCCCGTACAGCATCTCCTCGAGTTGCTGCCGACACGACTCCAGAGCGGCCTCGCACCGCTTCCTGCGACCTTTGATAGCCGTATCCAAGGCCAAGTACTCCCCGGGGTATAAATGCCGGAACGCCGCATCTTCCAACTCGGTCTTGTACGTCCAGATACCTAACCTGTGAGCTAACGGCGCGAAGATCTCCAACGTCTCTCTCGCTATTCTTGTTCGTTTCTTCGGCGGCATGAACTCCAAGGTGCGCATATTATGTAAACGATCCGCCAGCTTGACCACCACAACCCTCCAGTCGCCGGCCATGGCCACGAACCTGCGCGGACGTCAAGCTTTACGGCGCGCTACGCCATCGACGCGACGTTGTCGCTGTCACCGCGTCCGCTCGACGGCGTGGAGATTCCACGCCATCGACGCGACGTCGTTCCCGCGCCTGCGTCTGCTCGATGGCGTGGAGGGGTTGATTTCCGCACGGCGCCAAACATCGACCGCATATTTTCAACCTGTTCCCTTTCGGCGTCCCAGTCCGGCGTGTTCAGCTCGCGCGCCATTTTTGGCAATTTGCTCACCTTCGTCTCGCCCTCGACGATGCCGCGCACATCCCTCCCAAACATGGCTTCCACTTCTTGAAAGGTCATGTCCGTATCTTCGACCGTATCGTGCAACAAACCAGAGACAACGGCGTCGCGGTCCATGCGCGTTTCTGCCAGTATTGATGCTACTGCAACAGGATGAGTCACGAACGGCTGCCCAGACCGTCGCGTCTGGCCGCGATGCGCCAGAAATGCCACCTCCAGCGCGTAGCGGACCGCCTGGCGCGCGCTTGGCCTTAAATAAGTGGTAGCTTTCTGTAATTGCTCCGCGTAGGTCAACATCTCGAGCGCGTCTTCGGGCCGCGCGGTCTCGAGCCGTTCGAACAACGACGGGGCGTGCTCCCGGATTTCCGCAGCGTAGGCGAATGCCTCTTCCACGTTTTCGAGGTCGACCTTGGGCACTACGGCCGGTAACCTCGCGTGGGGGCGCCGCGAAGGAGGGCTCAGCCAGGCGCTGGCCGGCGTCGCGGCCAGGAGCCAGAGCAGCTGCGCGCGGGTTGATCTTCTTCCCATGGTGACTTCTTATGCGTTTCCGACCATCTGCAGAACCTCAGTTTCACGTAGGATGTGCGGTTTGTTTTGGCTTGCGTAGCCTGGGATAGCGTGCTGTAACATACTAGCGCTCCAGAGAGCAAGCAAGTGCAGCGCCCATATACGCCGTCGCTGGGGCAAGTTATCGCGAGTTATTTGCGTAGAGGTCATTCTTGAAGCATCTCCAGCTGTTAGACAAGGCCGCTCGTCGCTACAGAGCCTAGCAGCAACAGCAGCCCACTCAGTGCCGCCTCGCCGCCGACGTCAACCAGCAGCGCGACGCCGTCAACCAGCCGCCGCCGCCCACATAATAGCCGCAAACAGCCGTAGCAAAGATGCCCAGGCCACGGACCCTCCTAACCTGCCTCGCCTGCGCGTCGGCGTTCGCGCCGGCACCAAGAACGAAACAACGCCTGGTGGACCGCCAGGTGAGGTGGCCGTGGCAAAAAAAACAACAAGCAGAAGAAGGGGAAGGCGGCGACGACATCACGAACTCGCCGGTATTTCTCCAGAAGAAGGTCGGGGTCCTGCAAAACGAGCTCGTACAACTTGACAAGGACATCGCCGCGGCCGAGGCCAAGAAGCAGGAGAACTGGGACGAGTGGGGGTCGCAGATCGAGAATATGCGCAACGAGTTCTCTGCCGTGAAGAAGCGGACGCAGGAAGCTCGTACTAGAGCAGAAGCTGTGGAAAGAGCAGGGGTCTTGGACCAGCTCCTGGGCCCGATCGACAACTTCGATCGGGCCATCGTGGCGCAAAAAACTAGAGCCGATGCGAGTGAGGGCGTCCAGAAGGTCGTGGACCGCTACACGGGTCCCGTCCTGCGTGGAAATCAAATTTACATCGCCGCGTCGACCTCCACGCCATCGACGAGACACCTGCTCGATGGCGTGGCGATGTCGGTTCCTCACCGCTCGACGGAGCCAGCGCGGCCACGTCATCGCCGAGAATGCACCCGACACACTGGTTGATTTCCACACAGGTCCCGTCGCCGCGGCCTTCGACGAGGCCTTCAAGGAACTCGGCGCGGAGAAGATCGACGAGGTGGGCGTGCCCTTCGACCCGACGATCCACGAGGCCGCGATGACGGACTTCGACGCCGACGCGGAGCCGGACCACGTCATCAAGGTCTTCCAGTACGGCGTGAAGGTGGGGGACCGGCTCATCCGGCCGGCGACGGTCGTCGTGAGCATGTAGTCCCTAAGATAGTTTGATCTCAAACTCGCGTCGACGGCGTGCCGGGGCCGAGTCGCCGCGTTTACTTCCGCGTTTAGATAAGATAGTTACTCGAGCACCGTGACCACACAATTCGCGTGGCCCTCGCCAGCAGCACGCGCCGCTCGCACCTCATCCATGGCCCGCAGGTGCATTTGGGCACGCTCGGACGCGTAGTCCCGCCGGAACTTGCGCGCCGGCACTTGGATCGCCGTCGCGCGGGGCACAAAAGATAATGAAGAAGCGGACGCGCGCCAGACCAGCGAGTAGCTCCTCACCACATTAAAGACGGCCCGCGGGCCCACGCGCAGCGTCAGAGCGGGCTCATTGCCGTCCGCTTCTTCAAAAGCCGCCAGCCACAGCTCCGCCGTCGTCGCGTGTTGTAGCGTAGAATCGTGCGCTTCTATGGAAGCGCGTCTTTTCAAAGCGCCGCCACTCGTCCCCGCATACAAGTTCAAACGCCGTCCGGTCGCGTTGCGAATACAAACCGCGCACGCCCGTGATACTTCGTCCGGCGGCGCTTGTAACGCCTTTCCCAAGGTTTCCGGTGCCCGGACCGGCCTTGCTGGTTGAATACGCCGCGCGATGACATCATTTGTGCCCGTGAGGAACGTCGCCGTTGCATTATTCTCGGGTTCCTCTTCGAAGAGCAGCTCGACGTCCTCTTCATGATCACGCGCCTCGAAGTAACGCTCCTGGAAGTCGTCGAGGTTCTCGAAGCCGACGAGGCGCACGCCTGGATGCAGCCATTCATATGAGGCCGCCTGCGAGCCCGCGTGGACCTTGTGCACTACGATAGAACCGTCCTTCTTGCCCTCGAGCTCGAGGCCCATCGGTTCCGCCGTGGAGAAGCGCGCGCGCGGCTCCTCCTTTTTCGGGGGTGGCGACGGCGGCCTATCATACTCCGAGTCCGAGTCCGAGTCCCCGTACACGGAAGAAGCCGTCGTTAAAGCAACGGTAAAATCCCCCGGTGTGTCTGACTCGTCATCCATCTGACCGGACCGCAGCTTGACGCGTTTACGAGAACGCGGTTGCAGATACAGCACCTTGAGCGCCTGGTCGTTGTCGTCTCTGCTTAGCCACAGCTCCGCTTCCTCGCCAGAATCATTTGCTATAACTAGTACCTCATCCACAGCAGACTCAAAACCATTATAGGGCTTCGTGAACGTCTTCTTCTCGTCGATTACCACGCGCGGCGTCGGCGCCTCGCCGACATTGTGTGGGGCTATGATTCCATCCAGGTCGACGTCCCGGACATTCTTGGACGGCACCCGTAGAGGGATTTTGCGCGAGGGTTTGCTGATGATGGGTTTTTGTGGTGTCGGCGCCCTTGCTATGGCTGCGTCGGGCTCCCATTTGGTCGGCGAGAGGTCCAATCTATCGAAGCGCGGCAGGCCGTTGTCCAGGCTCGACATCGTTCGAGGGGCTGCCTTGGGCGTCGCAAGAGGTGCGCGGCGGCGCCGAGGCGACTGCTGCTTTTGTTGGAGGTGGCCTCGCGGTGGTCGCGTCGAGCCGTGCCTCGCTCTACGAGCTTGCACGCGGCGTGGGGCAGCCCTTTGGCCGGCGCTGGCTGGGGCTCCGTTTTGCAGGCTTTTGTTGGGCTTTTGCAATTAATTCGAATTGCAATCCAGTGTCGCAAGGCGTCGCATGCGTCTCCTCTGGAGGTGTTCGTGTGTGCGACTTGTGGAATCGCGATAAAACCCGTGCTCAAATGAGCTCCGCAAGCTTGCATCAGCCTGTGTAACGCGCCGTGCTCGGGCCTTGCGGCTTACAGACGTAGCAGCTACACGGCATTAGTGCGCAGAACACGTGCGCTACCGATAGCGATCCCTGCGGCACTGCTTGTGGAGCTGCCTGTGAGAGCTGCACCTGCTCAGCTCAGCGCTGCGCGGACCGCTGCCGCGACGCGTCATTTTTCGCAGTCGCATACGCGTCGGAAAGCTGCACGCCATCGCCGCGCCTGCTCGCCACTCGCTGCGTCGCCCGCGATGGGACTCGTCCACGAGCGCCTCCTCAACGCCACCTACTGGAAAGAAATTGTAGGAGACGCGCCGGAGGAGGGCGTCGACCCGCTCATCCTCAAATTATTTGCGGGCGTCATGCTCCTCTGGGTCTTGTTTGGGCCCTGCTTGACCTACGCCGTGGAGCTGTCGGGGCGGCGGCGGAAGCGACTAAAGATAGATTAAGAGGGAAACACAGTTAGAGAGAAACTACCAGTCGCCGTACCGGTAGTCGTCGTAGCTCCCCGGCGCGTGGAAGAGCCAGAACGACGGGAAGACGCGCTCGCCTTCCAGCGTCTCGAGGTGCTCGACGAGCTCCATCGTCGAGATTTTAGAGGAGGCGTGCTCCGCGAGCTTCCCGACGATCTCGTCCCGATGCGAGTTCAACTTCGCGTGCCACTTCATCTCCGAAATGTAATGTTCCACGTTATGAATCTGCATGTAGTCGTACTCGTCGTCCTCGGGCTCCTCGGAGGGCTCGAACTGATGGCAGCGGTGCTTCTTGAGCTGCGGTTCTAGACTCTTCAGCTTCTTCTCCGCCTCCCGCCACGACAATCTAGGTGCCGTTTCATTCGAAGAAACCGCATCCCAGGCGCCCGGGTAGCCGAGCGCGTCGCCCAATTTTGTTAACTCGTCGAACAACGGGTCCGCTTCCGTGAGAGTAGCTCGAGGTTGCAGCCCGTCCTCCTTCGCCGCCGTATCATTGAAATGATGGGCAAAACTCTCGGCAAAATGTTCCACGACCTCGTTGCGCCACTGCTCGTCGCGCTTCCGCGCCGCCTCTTCGTCATAATGGTCGTCGGTCCAGTTAGGTGTATAATCATCAGTGTGCTCCTGGAAGCCGTCGCCGTCAATGTCTCCTGGTTGTGCATGTTTCGCCTTCAGAAACGCATCTCGTTCCACCTTGTCCTTCCTCAGCTCCTCGAGGACCTCCTGGTGGAGCGCGTCGTGTCTCTGCTTCGCCTGGGCACCTGACGACATCATCGGCTGCAGAATACGAGCGTCGATCACTGATCTAAGTTCCTCGAACAACGCATCCACGGCGTCCTCCAAGTAAGGCTTCACGGCATCTCTAGCTTGGAACGTCACCGCCGCGTCCCCAATTGCGGCCGCATCGAGCGCTCTAGTCACGTTCTTCCTATGTAACTTCTCCAGTTCTCTCAGTCTCGATCTTAACCGTAGAGCGATCTCCGTCTCCTTCATCTCCTGCTCCAAATGTTGCTCGAGCTCCTGGCCGATGGACGTGAATCTCGAATGGGCCGTGTGCTGGGCGGCTCTGGCGCGCGCTCGTTTCGCCGCGAGCATAGGTGCTATGCGTCTGAGTGCTGCGTCGCTCTGCCAGACGAACAATCCTGCTGCCAATAAAACGAGGAAGATGCAGCTCAGGTATTTACAGC
>JACLAA010000429.1_pt1 | contig 12480 bp, 10 predicted proteins | sample 8027891 | NCBI WGS metagenome assembly JACLAA01 (sample SAMN15724900, study PRJNA655200) | protist metagenome | isolation source: fluorescence activated cell sorting (FACS) single amplified genomes of... | place: Spain: Blaines Bay Microbial Observatory, Mediterranean Sea | collected 2016-01-19 | reverse complement strand
CGGAGTGATTAAGAAGACGTTACCGGAGGTATCGCCGACGGATTTCGAGAAGTATTTGAGAGCGATACGGACGTCGTACGCGAGGTTCGTGGCGACGAGAGCGATGGCGAAGAAGAAGAATAAGAGCGCGGGAACCGCGTCGAAGTCGTCGTCCGCGGGGTCGGCGTTGGCGGACGGGTTCGCCGCAACCAACAACATGAACGCGGACGACTTCGAGGAGCAAATGCACAGACAAAATCAGCTGTTGAGTTCAGTGCCGTCCATTTTTTTCCGAGAAGAGTTTGATTTAACGTCGAGGGAGGCGTTCGAGGAGATTTTGCCGTGTTTAGTGAGCGATTTAGTAGGAGAGAGCAATAATAATAATAATAATAATAATAAGACGTCGTTAGACGACGACAACGTGGCGAATAGCGCGGTGTTGGCGCAAGAGCAGCTCGGACAGTACTTAGATTTGGTGGAGAGCGTGATTATGAAACGCGTCGGGGATCGCGCCGAGGCGTTTTTAGAAGCGATGGCGAAAACGAAAAAGTTACAAGAGACGATAGAGGAGACGAAGAAAGCAGTCGTCGATTTAAGAACGAATAATCGGAGGAGTTTTAGAAGAGCTGCGCACGCCACGGCAAAAGTGAAAGAGACGTCGAGAAGGAGGGACAACATTTTACGATTGGCGGAAACTTTGAAAGATATCGAGAATATTCGGCAGACGAAGTTAGACGTGGACGTGCTGTTAGAATCCGGGGAGTATTCGGAGTGTTTAGAAGCGATCGACGAGTGCGAGAGAAGTTTGAGAGCGGCGATTGAAAGGGCGACGGAAAACAACAGCGAAGAAGGGGAAGTAGGGGAAGAGAAAGGATCGTCATCAATGTCTTCTGCAAGCAATAAAAACATGAATATTAGTAATAGTAGCGGTGGTAAAAGTAACGCGGCAACGACGACGACGAAAAACGTCTTTTCGTGTTTCAGTCATCTTCCGAAAGATTTGGAGATTGCAAAGAGAAAATGCACGGGTGCAATTACGGCAGAGTTGTGCTCTCGAGCTCGCGTCGAATCGAACATCGTAGACGATGGAATCGCGAACATAGTAAAGAATGGTGTCGACGATCAAATCAAAGACGATGAGGGAAGCTTCGATAAAGACGAGTACGATCGAGTATCTGAATCCATCTTACCGGCGCTTCGTGGCTTGTTGAGATCGAGCACAGTCATGCCAACGGTTGACGCGATTCACGCCGTCTCGCGTGAAATTTTGCGTGATTTGAAAAGAGATGTCGAACGCGTGTGCGAAAAAGTTTTCGCGAGTGTTGGTGGTAAAACAAACACTCCTTCAAAGGTCAGCGCCGCTGTCGCTGAAAATAAAAACGCCGACGACGGTAACATGGAGAATATTTATTTAGCGCTTCAAAATTGTTCCTCTGAGAATTACATCCGAACGCTCGATGCCGTGAGCAAAATAATGTCACGCTTACATTTCAAGCGCGGTGAAATTATTCGAGACGTTTTGATGTCCGTGTTCACCTCTTCCAGTGATGAATTCGATGAGAATGCGAGCGAAAGCGCTGGCGCCGTGGAAACGCCCAAGAGTTTGCACTCGCCAAAATTCTCTATGGATTTCGTCCTGAAAGAAGCTCGCGATGAAGCGAACGAGCGGTTTTCGAGAGATGGTATTTCCAAAGCAGTTTTTGCCATCCGCGAATCGTCAAATTCAATCATCGACGGAGGCTCGATGCTTTTCGCCAGACTCCTGAGTTGCCGCAAGCACGTCAACGCAAAACTCGACGCGACTTCGTTCACGAGAATAACGAAAGCTTCGGATGCGTTCATTCGTCTCGCGGAAAATGCTAATAAGAAAAACGGGAAGCGGTGCGTGGCGTTAAGGTCGCAAGTACATTCTCAGGCGCGCTTGTTCTTGAACGTGAAACACGCCGCCGAGTTGGATAAGTTGAAGACGCTGCTCGAGCAAGAGAGTTGGTCGCAAGCGACGGTCCCGGCACATTTTCAAGAGCTTTTGGATCGCTTATCCGCGGTGGCATCTTCAACAGGAAAGGATGAAAAGAAAGAAATCAACGCCGCTACTAATGCTGAAAACGATAAGAACCAACCGCTACCGACGAAAATTATCGATAAAAACACGAAAGTTGAACACGTCGCCACGACGACGGCGTTGATGCTCATTCGCACGCTGAACGATTACAGCGATATCGCGGAAAGTATTCCAGATTTATCGGCAGACGTAGCTCGTCGCGTCGCTGAATTACTCGGTGCGTTCAACGATGGTGCATGCGTGTTAGTTCTCGGCGCACAAGCCATGCAAGGCGCAAACTTGAGATCCATCACCGCAAAGCATCTGTCGGTGACGCAACAATCGCTCCGATTGTTCCAATCCCTCGCGCCGGTTTTGAAAGCGAAACTTTCAGACATTACGACGACAAAGTTTGGCAGCAGTAGCGATAACGTCGCGGCCGCAACAGGTGAAGGCAAACTACCATCGATCGGCAACGAAGACGCGAGGCGTAAACTAGCCTTTGCGAACCTCGATAAAGTTGGACGCGATTTCGAAACGCACTGCGAACGCATCCATCTGAAGCTCATCGAAATCATTCGAGAACGCTTGCGATTCCATCGCGGCACGTTACCGCAACTCGCCAAAGCCTGGGAAAACGAACCGCTCGAAGATTTCGACAAAGAAGCCTCTCAATTCAGTAAAGGATTAATGAAAGAACTCGGAACGCTTTCCAAAGTCGTCCGTGGCATGTTTGAAGAGAACGATCAAAACAACGTCCTCGGCGTCGTCGCTTTAGAGTTTGACGCCAAGTTAGCCTCCTCCTTGAGAACGGTTTGGGAGGAAAGGAAATCTGTCGGCGGTACCATCGAAAGACACGTCAAAGCCGATTGCGAAGCGTTGCGAGAGTGCTTACACGGCTTAGCTGGTAAATTCGACTCGGACATTATCGGTCGCGAGTTGAAAGAGTTGGCTGAAGTCGTCGCGGAGTCGATTAAACACAACGACGCTCGTCTGGCCGACGAAGCGAAATTGTTGAAAGCGAAAATGAAAGCAATGGCGGCTGAAGCCGAAACGAAAACGCCGACAAAATCGCCCACGCCAAAAAAGAGTACCACGGTTGAAGAAAATATGGACTCAGCTTCTACTTCTTCTCCTCCCGCGAAAGGAGAGGAAGCGAAAGACCCCGTCGCGGCGGCTTCGCCCGAGGAAGACGAACGCAAAGACGAGAACGCCAAAAGCGACGACGAATAATAATAATAGCCTCTAGGAACAGTAATAATAATAGTAATAATAGCACACCACTATAACGCGCAATGAATGCTCTCTCTACTACATCTCGTCCACGAGCTTCTTCAGCTCTCCTTTAACTTTCCTCTGCCTTCGTCTGTTCCCCCACGTGTCCTCTCCTTCTTTCAACGCGTTCAGTTCCTCCAACAGAATTTCCCTTTTCCCTTTCGTTTTCTCTTTCTTCTCGCCGCCGTCTCTGATGAATTGTTTGGACACGTTCGCGGCAAACGAGGCGACGCCTATGACCCCGACCGCGCCGACACCAAAAACCGCGATCCCTCCCGTGGAGGCTTTGAGTAATCCACCGATTGCATCGAACGCGGTGAGTTCCGGCATCTCTTCGATGTTAACATTCGTTTTTGGCTTCGTTTTGTTTCCCAACGGGGAAGAGGAATTACTGTTGTGTCTTCTCACTCCAAAAGAAGAAGAAGAAGAACAAGAAGCGCATCTCTTCGACGTGGAGGCGACGGCAATACTCGCAGCTCTTCGCAACACCATGATGATGTTCCTTTTCTTTCTTTCTCTTTTGTCGTTTGAGGCGGAGAGAGGACCACTTTGAGTACGAGTCGTTGAGTGTGGACTTTGTTGTGTGGAACAACTGTGTAAAACGCGCTTCTATTAAAACTAAACTTCTCACTCTCTCTCTCTCTGATGATGGTTTAAGCGGCATCCACGGCTTGCCTCAACACATCAATCGCACCTTTCACATCCTTTGCACCAAACACGGAACTTCCAGCGACGATGACGTTCGCTCCAGCTTCGCTCGCCATGCCGATCGTCGACGCGCTCAAACCGCCGTCGACTTGAATATCCATCGCGGGATACTTCTCGCGCAACTCTTTCACTTTTGGCATCATATCCGGGTTAAACTTTTGCCCTCCAAACCCAGGTTCCACGGTCATCACTAAGAGCATGTCCACGAAATTCTCGTCCGCTAAGGCGAAAATAGATTCCGCGTTCGTTTTCGGTTTCATCGCCACGCCGACTTTCATGCCTCCTTTTTTGATGCTTTCGCACAGACCAATCGCTTCGTCGATGTTGGCGCAGGTTTCGATGTGAAACGTGAACATGTCGCACCCAGCTTTTTTCATCGGTTCTACGTAATCTCTCGGGTTCGTCACCATCAAGTGGACGTCGAAATACGCCTCCGGGAAGTGTTTGTGTAAGCTTTCAATGACCGGAGCGCCAAAGGACAAGTTCGGGACGAAGTGGCCATCCATGACGTCCAAGTGAAGCCAATCGGCGCCGAGTGAGAGGACTTTCTCGGATTCCGATTGCATGTTGGCGAAATCGCACGCGAGTAACGACGGGGAGATGATCGCTTTTGGCTTTTTTGATTCTGTTTCGCTCGTCATTTGAATCTGATTAATGATGTTTTTGATGATGGTGCGGCTTTTATTATGAAGTTTGAAAAGGGACAGACACCTACGAGACAACGAGAAAATTCACCTATTCGTTGCGGTAAACGCTACGCGCTCAAAACTAACTTTACTACGTCTGTTCTATAGTACTACTCTTCTAAGTGGATGATTGATGTACCTATTAGGTCTCATCTCAAACGACGTTGACATTCCTGGTTAAAAAATCCGGATCCCGTCTAAACTTTGTCGTAAACTTTTGATACCAACTATCGAAAACGTTCCTCGGAACGACTAAATGTTCCGTCTCGTTTCCGCTGGTGAAACTCTTCAAAAAGTTCCACAAATCTAACGCGACTCGCTGCGCGAACAATTCTTTACTGCCACTAATTTTGGCGTCTTTTTGTAAACACTCCTCGAGTGGTTCTAAAGAAACGCCTATCGAAGCGTCCTCGTAAAATTGAGAAGTGCCCGGGTCAATCGGCCACGTCAAGTTGAACGTGTTCGAAGGTTCCGATAACGTCACGCAACCTCGGTATTCCCATAAGCTATTATTATTCAGTTCGTTTTCTGCTGTTCGCCCGCGGCTTCCTTTCACGTACAAAGCGAGCGCAGTCGAGTGATCCAGCACTGTGTAATGCGTGTTTTGTGCGCGTATGTGTGAGAGAGAGAGAGATGAAAATGTCAGCGCTCGCGTATTTTTGAGTAAAATCCAAGACAGAAATCGAAGCCATTCGAAACCACTTTCGATGGATGATTTCCCCTAACGCGCGCAATACTAATACTAATACTAATACTTCTTTCACTCCGGGATGACGATACTATAATAAAAGAATGAATTCGTACCGTTCGCTCCGTTGACGCACAAGCAGCACTCTTTAATCTCCGCGTACCCTCGTCCAACAAAGCTCGATAAGTTCAACGTCCAATTGGTAACTCCGACGCGTTCGAACTGAGAGGAAAGGATTGGGAACGAGCGCTTTATGAACACGACGCAAAACGGTTCCGGTGGGACGTAGCGTTCTATTTGACCACCACCAAAATCACACGCTCCCCCACCTGGTTCTTGGATGATTGTTTGGTTCATTTTTTTGATGAAAGCCCCGGGAACGCGCGCGTACAATTTGTGTTGATGTAAAAAGCTGCTTTTCCCTTTGGGAGAAAGATATTCAACTCGTTGTATTCAACGCGTTTTATTACACTACATACACGCTAGAGAGCAGATGCGACACACAAAATCAAAACGACGGACTCTCCGCGTCGCACCCCCCCCTTCTACTATTGAATCCTATCGAAAAACAACGCGCTCAAATCCAACTCGCCGCAATCTTTCGCCTCGCAGACGTCCCTCCGCTCGTTTACCTCGTCCACGAGAGGCGTCACCGCGCTCTTCTCGAACGTCATCCTATCCGTCATCAGTCGCATCTGGCCTCTGATCATTTCTATTTTCCCGCTTTTTAAAAGGTACGTTTCGTTTTGTTTTAAAGCTTCGGCTGAGGATGATTTGTGACATGATGTGGTATTGAAAGAGAGAGAGAGAGAGAGAGAACAGGTGTCAGTTGAGCAGAAAAATATATTTCGGAGGATTCAAAATCGCGGATCAACTCTCTCTTTCGGTTGGTGTCTGTCTGCCCGTCTGCCCGTCTCAAAATCCAAAACAAGAGGACGACGACGACGAGAGATGACGACGAGATAACAGAATAAAGACGAGACGATGACTCACCTTCTCTCTTCTCGCTACATCTAAACTTAATCTTCCCAGAGACATCCCCGAGGAGAAATTCTCTAAAACGACGATGATTCTGATGTTGCTTGGAGGAGGACGAGGCGTTCGGGTGTTGTTGTGTTTGTTTGCGTCGCTTTTCGTCCTCATCATCCTCTTCCTCTTCTTCTTTCGATTCTTCAATCACTCTAAAACAGCAGTCTCCGATCCACCCGGGCCGCAAGTCCGCTATTTTCGTCAAAGGAGAAGGAACGATGTCGTCCCCGTTGGACGTCAAAGCAGCCTCTTTCAAAGCCTCCTTCGTCTGGTTGTCGTTGGTGTTTTTGTTGTTGCTCTTTTTTGCTGCCATCCTCCTCGAAATGTGAGGAAGCGAAATAAATGAGGAAAACTCTTCTCTTCTGTTGATTGTTTTAGGGTGGATTAATTATGTCTCTCTTTCTCTCTTTAGTATTACAAGGGTGCGGCGGCTTTAGGACGCGTGTAATTATTCTGATTCTGGCACGTGCAACTCTCCATGCTCGTATCGCCAATGGCGTGGTATAGGACAGTTGTTGTCGAGGAGGTATTGTACACAGTCGGGGTGGTTTTTCTCGTGCGCTTCCCATACGGCCCAAGAGTCCCACGGCGCTTTGGCGGTTTCGTGTAAGTACTTCAAACAGTCTAAGTGGCCGTGCATGGCCGCAAACTCACATGCAACTTTGCTATATTTATCATACTTACGCTCAAAAAGATATTCGAGTATGTGGAGATGACCATGATAAGCCGCCTGATAGGCAGTACTCGAACCCCAAGGCGCTTTGGCTTCTTCGCGTAAGTATTTGAGGCACTCGAGATGACCTTGTACGGCAGCACTTGCACACGCCTTCTCATCGATAGGACACTCGTTTGCAACGCAATACTTTACCATTTCCAGATTACCTCGACCTGCGGCCATAACAATCGTCCATTCATTCCACTCACACTCTTTCTCCTCTCGTATCCACTTGAGCAACTCGAGTTTATTCGTCCAAGCAACTTCACGGCAGAAATATGGTTCGTCCATCCTTTCGTTCTGCCCTACCAACTTACCCCACGGATAATGCTCCCACGCTACTTCCAAAGTCGATATCGACGACATCTCTTCAACTATCAACTCCTCTTTCAAATCCCCCTTGCGAGATGATCTCTTAATCAACTTTCTCGTTTCACTATTCACTCCATACAAGAATTTCACATCATTCGAATTCAATCTCGGAATGATATGTTTGAAACAAATATCGTCGTTATTCACGATCAAATCCCACACATCCCTCTCCCCAATCCGCCTTTTCTGCGCTCTCGTCCTCACCCCAAGAGTATAAGAAACAGTAGCATCAGAAGACTCCATGCTTTTGTGGGTCCTTTTGTTGTGCTCTGATGAATCAATCGCTTCTTTATTAAACACTGAATGTGATTTCTTTTTTTTTTTGAAGGAAAGTAAAAAGCGACCGTTTTGTGTGCACGCAGGTGTTTCCAAAAAATCGCTCTCTTCTCCATTATATCTGAACACACTATTCTTAAGAGATTTATTAATGATGAGACACGCACTTCTCGGCCGAATGGCAACAACAACGATGAAGAGTAGCACGAGTACTTTTTCTTCCTCCTCTTCTTCCTCGAGAAAGGTGTTTTTGTCCTCGTCGTCGTTCAATACCACTCACACGAACAGAAGAAGATTACCAACGTCGTCCTTCTCTTTTGCGACCACGTCGACATCATTTTCATCGTCGTCGTCGTCGCAACAGGAGGAGGAGTTTAAGCAGAAGCAAATAAAGCACGACTTGAAACTCTTATTCGACGGCGAGTGCCCTTTGTGCGTGAAAGAGGTGAACTTTTTAAAGTCTCGGAACGAGAAAGGATTAATCGCGTTTGTCGATTTAGCGGACCCTTTGTATTCACCAGAGGAGAACTCTGGAATAAGTTACGAAACCGGCATGGCGACGATACACGGCGTGTATAAAGGAAACGTCATGACGGGAGTGGAGGTGTTCGAGAAAGCGTATTCATGCGTTGGGTTAGGGTGGGTGTATTCGTTTACGAAAGTTCCGGCGTTATTGACCGCGGCGAATAAAGTGTACGACGTTTGGGCGAAGTATCGATTGGAAATCACCGGACGGCCGAGTTTAGGCGACGTGTTGAAGGGGAGGCGGATGCGAACGGAAGAGAAGACGTGCGCGGAGGCGACGGAAGGCGAGTGTAACATTTGAGCAGCGAAGTAGTCGTTTTTCTTCTTGTGTATATGTATCTAAGAAGGAGCTGTATATTATTAGTAATGAGCATAAAATCACATCTATCTATCTATCTATCCGTGTTATCAATTCTTATTTCACGTCGCCGCTTCTCCTTTGGCGGCGGCTTTCGCCGCCTTTTCGGCTGCTTTCTTCTCCGCCGCCGCTTTGATTTTCGCCGCTTTCTTCAGCGCCGATTTCGAACCTTCCGTCGGGGCGTCTCGTTGCATTCTCTCTTTGCGTATTCGCAACCAATCTTCGCTCTTCGGCGCGCCAATTGCGCATCCTTCCTCGTTTTCAGTCGCGCCTTCCAGTTTCATTTTTTCTTCCAACGCCGCGCACAAGTCGTCGTTTTCGGAATCCCCACCTCCTTTTTTCTTTTCCCACTTACCAAACTCCTTCTCCTCGTACTCTCGAAACAAATCTAAAAACACTTTCGGTGTTTTTGTAGGGTTGAAATAGACATCTAATACCTCGTCGGTCACTAACGCTCTCCTTTTCTGATGCTCTTCCACCATCGGCGTCAACACGTCGACTAAAATCTGTTTAATCTCTCCGGTTAACATTTCTCCGCTTCCGTACTTCTCTCCAATCTCTTTTAATTTCTCGTCGTCTTCTAAAAAGAAGTTCAACCACTTCCACGGCACGTCTACCTCTAAATTCGCTCCGTTTTCTCTCTGCTCCTCGATCGTCGCGCCTCCACCACTAAACGCGTGCTTGTTAATCTTATTCTTAATCTCTTTGGCGGTATCGGTGACGTAAATGGCGCTCGTCGGATCGCTCGCGGACATCTTCCCGCTCTCACCTTTTAACGCCGGGAAAAATCGACTCTCCACGAGCGCTGGCTTATACCCGCCAATCCTATGCGACACGTCTCGAGTCATTCTAAAATACGGATCCTGGTCAATCGCGCACGGAATCAAACACTTCAACGATTTCTTGTTCATCCCGAACATGTGCGGAAAGCAATCCGGAAAACTCGGCGCCGCTTGCACCGGAGGAAACCCAATCTGCCCGATATTCGAATCCCCAGTGAACCCAAATATCCCTTTCGCTTGATTAAACGTCACGCACTTGGCAATCTTCACCATATTCACTTAAAAACTCGAACACATGTAACTTGCGTCCGCGAATATAAACGTCGTCTCCGGATTGAACCCGCACGCCGCGATATCCTTCGCGTTCTCCCTCGCCAGCCTTCTGCAATCTTCCAGCTGTAAATCCTTCCACAAAAACTTCTCGTCGTCCGTTAACTGAATCACTAAGGGGACTTTAAACGCGTCTTGCAGCCACTTGGTGAATTGAAACGGCACCAGATGCCCCAGGTGTAAACTTTCGCTCGACGGTCCTCGTCCGGTGTAGAGATAAAACTTCTCTCCTTTCTCGTACGCAGAGACGATTTCATCGAGCTCTCTATGGGCGAAAAATAAGCCTCTGCGTAAAAACGGGTGCGCTTTTGTTTTCGTGCACCTTTCGATGCGTTCGATTAAGTTTTTGTCGATTTCCGAGCACCCAAACTCTCGCACCAGTTTCGCGTAATCGATTTTCCCATCGGCGCCGGCGGACACATCCCACGGGGTTACCACTTGCTCTGATTCTTCTTCCTCTTCTTCTGTAGTCGTCGTCATCGGTATGAATTACTACTAAATCGACGATCAAAATAAGACGCTCTCTCTTCTTAACTCTTAGCTCCGAAAAGCCTTCTTTTAAAGCGTGTAAAGAGAGACCGTATAATAGGAGTGCGTTTGTCTTATCTGAGAGAAAAGAAAACACGGGTGTAAAAACTGACGAATTTTCCATTAAAAACTTCATCAGAAGAGTACCTTTCACGGGAGGAGGAGGACGTAAACGACGACGAGTTTACGAGTCTATTCGTCTACTCGTACTACTTTTACTACTGCGACTTCTTTATACCTGAAGAAGCGGAGCAAAGTTGAGTAGTATTGATACTACGAATATGACGTCGTTACAGTTCAAACGCCTCATGGGTTCCATCGTGACGAAAGTCTCCGGAACGACCCCACCGCCTCTTATTAAACCGCCGTCGAAATCACAAACCAGAATCGGCATCGTCCACTCGACGAAGATGGAACGAACCGTCTCCGTGATCGTGGAGAGATTGGTGAAACACCCGAAATGGAAGAAATACGTCAGAAAACGGAAGAAGTATAAGATGCACCACGAGGCGAACTATTCCGGGAACGAGAGGAATTGGTTGAAACCCGGGGACGTGGTGAAAATGGTCAGCACGAAACCGAAAGCGAAGACGGTGTTTTGGGAGTTATACGCCAGCGCCGGTGGGTTGCTGAGAGCAGGGAGAGAGAGGAAGTTAGAGGACATCGAGAGGAAGATAGCAGAGAAGGTGAAGTCAGGGGAGATTATTACGGAAGACGAGAAGAGTTTCGCGCTTTCGCGATCGAAGATGAAGTCGGGGAGAGGGTTCGCCGCCGGCGGCGGAGAGGTGGAGGAGTGAGAATGTTTAGTATTGCTTGTTTGTTCTTCAAGCGCCGCCGCGTCTTGTCTTTATGTAGTCGAGGAGTAGAGAGAGAGATTAGTTCTTTCACGTTAGCACAGTAGTTTCAATCGTACGTAAATGCTGCACATGCCAATAATGCTCCAAATACTTTTCGTTGTTGTTGTTATTATTACATCTTTTCTTTATATGTGTGAGTATTTACACTCTCTACAATTGTAATCATCGCGCGGAGAACGAGGACACCCAAGAAGAGTAGTACCCCACCACGTCGGCTCTTTCGCTCATGGAAATCGGTACTAACGCGACAATTAAAGCGTTCTCTTCGTCCCACTCTTCACGTTCGACGACGCCAACTTTACGGAATTCTCCAATGAGTTTACCGCTCTCGCTGAAAGGAACGCGCAGTTCGACTCTTCGTAACGTTTTCTCTGCCAAGACGGATTCTAAGCCTTTACGCAATTCGTCCAAGCCTTCGCCGGTTCGAGCGGAGACGATGAAGACTTTGTTACTTTTATTCTTCGAGTTGATTCTCTTCGCGGCTTCTTCGACGTCTTGGCGTTGATATTCGGATAAGTTGTCGAGTTTGTTCCAAACGGAAATCTGGGTTGGCATTTCAAACACAGAAGATCCATCTTTCTCGTTTCGTTCGCGAAGCAAAACCTCCAAGGTTTCATCCACCGCCGCCATTTGCGCCGTGGCTAACTCCGAGGAAATATCGATGACGTGCAAGACTAAATTCGCCTCTGCGACTTCCTCTAACGTTGCTCGAAACGCAGCCACGAGTTGTGTCGGTAGCTTTTGAATAAATCCAACCGTATCGACGACTCGACAGTTCCCTCCAGACGGCAAGTTCAATCGACGCGTGAGCGGGTCGAGCGTGTGAAAGAGTTCATCTTGAACCCGCGCGTGGTCGTCACCGCATAACGCATTCATCAAGCTTGACTTTCCAGCGTTGGTATAACCAGCTAAAGCAATGGTTGGTGCGATCGGCGCTCCGTTCTTATCTCTGTTTTGGTCTCTCCTCTGGTCGCGAGAGGTTTTCACCGAGCGCAATTTTTTTCTCAACTGCGAGATTTTGTCCTTTAACAAACGCTTATCGATTTCAATTTGCTTCTCGCCCATACCTTTTACGTTACCACTCCCGGATTGACGCTCCAAATGCGTCCATAACTTGGTAATTCTCGGTAACTGGTACTCCAATTGGCCGATTTCTACTTGCATGGCGCCTTCCGCCGTTCTCGCGCGTTGAGAGAAGATATCCAAAATCAAAGCCGTTCGATCGCACACGCGAAGCTTATCGCCCAAGGCTTTCTCTATGTTTACGCCTTGCTTCGGGGTTAACTCGTCGTCAAAAACGACTAAATCTGCAAACTGTTTGCGTTTAAACG
>JACLAA010005311.1_pt1 | contig 12485 bp, 13 predicted proteins | sample 8027891 | NCBI WGS metagenome assembly JACLAA01 (sample SAMN15724900, study PRJNA655200) | protist metagenome | isolation source: fluorescence activated cell sorting (FACS) single amplified genomes of... | place: Spain: Blaines Bay Microbial Observatory, Mediterranean Sea | collected 2016-01-19 | reverse complement strand
TTGTCGAAGCAAAAGCTGCAGTACTGCGGGGTTGTTTGATGCCCTCAGCGCGTCCGTCAGTTATAACTGGGGCGCGTGATTGCAGCCAAAGCACTCCTTGGGCGATGTTGGAACTGAGACCCTCGAAGCCGCGCGGGAGGAAGGCACGGCCAGGACCCCTCTCGAACGCCCCCCGACGGCTCCAGCCGTCGCTCAAAGGCCGAAAAACCCGCGCTCTCCTGGCGGGTTTCACGCTCTCACATTTCTGGGCTTTTGAGGACCACAGCTGCTACCGCATAAATGCCCAAAACTCACGTGTGAGGCCGTACGCGTGACGCCATCAACGCAAGTGACTGACGGACGGCGCACCGCGGCCGGAGCATGGCGTCCCAGGCAATGGCAGCGCAGGACGAGGCTGCAGCCGACGTAGCGGTAGCCAAACGCGTCGAAGCCATGCTCAAGCACGAGGGCCTCAACCTGAAAGGCTCGTCCGACACACAAGCCTGGGCCGCGCCGTCGGAATTCTGGCAAGACTCGTCCTATCGAGCGACGTGGTACAGCAAAGCCATCGCCTACTGGGAAAATAATGAAGAGGTGCCCGCGACGGTCGACGGCGTCCTCGGCGGCTTCGCGGTGTTGGATGCGCCGGACGTGCGCGCGTCGCGGCGGTTCCTCACGCAAGCACGGGACGCGGCCGGCCAGTCAGGAGAATTTGTGGCCGCCGACGTCGCCGCGGGCATTGGGAGGGTGACGAAGCACGTGCTTCTTCCCTGTGGCGCGGCCAGCGTGGACGTCCTCGAGCCGGCACGAACTCTAAGGGAGGCGGCTTTTGAATTTGTCGATGCACCGGCTACGGTCGAAGGTGTCGAAGTAGGCGCCATGGCGGCGAAGTGCCGCTTCCTGGCGGCGCCCATGCAGGACTGGGCGCCATCATCATCATCGTACGACGTGATCTGGGCGCAGTGGTGTGTAGCGGTGTGGAATCAAAGTTACGCGACACCTGCTCGATGGCGTGGCGATGTCGATTTCCACACAGGTGCGTCGGTCACCTCACGGACGCCCACTTCCTGCGCTTCCTCCAGAGGTGTCGGACGGCGCTCAAGCCCCGGGGCGTCCTCGTCCTCAAAGACAACTGCGGCGAGTCGTCATCGACGGACGACTGCTTCGAGGTCGACGACGGCGATCGGAGCATCTGCCGCGGCCGGGCTTATTTAGAGGCGCTCCTCGCGCTGAGCGGCGCGGAGTTGCTGTGTACGGCGCTCCAGCCGACTGCCGGGGAGGAGGCGTTCCCCGCGGATATCTATCCGGTGCGGTCCTACGCGCTGCGCTGGGTTGGTGGGGAGATCACGTAATACACCATGTACACATTATTATAACGAGGTCGTTTCCGTGCCAGCGCGGCGCGCGGGTCCTTGGCGACGCCCTGAAGGCGCTGCAAGAGGTCTTGCGACGGCGTCGACGCGGCGCGTGCGGCGCGGCCGCCACGCCTACTTCTTCTTCGCCGCGTCGTACGCCGCGCCCGGGTCCCTACGCTCCCGGTCCGGCATGTCGGCCGAGTAGGACCGCCAGTACTTGAAGGCGCCGGGCCTTGTGACTTCCCAGGCCCCCTCGAAGGCGTCCTTCACATTTTGTGGCAGGTCCACGATATTTGAGCAGGCGTCGAGACAAGTATCCAACTGTTCGAGTGACGACGCGCCGAGTAGCACGCCGTCGGCCTCGCGTAGCGCCGAATAATTCAACAACCAGGCGTAGGTCGCCGCGACCATGGATACATTCGCTTCGTCGCAGGCAACGCGGATGCGCTCCACCTGCGCGGCGCGTCGCGGTCGCTCGACGCGGTCCGAAATGGCTTGAATTCGAAAAATAAACCACCCACGACCTCGTCTGATGGACACGAGTCGCGTCGATGGCGTGAAGGCGTCTCTACACGACGGGACGCCGAGATACGCACCGCTTCGAAATTCGACTCGGTATAAAATCTCGGTAAATAATTTTCATTATTTTTGAACCGGCCGTTGAGGACGTCTGTACCTTGCCTATGCTTGCCCGTCAGCAACCCCGCGGCGAGGCCGTTGTAGGCCACAAATTTACAATTCCTTTCCCGCAAGAACGGTAGTAAGTCGTCTTCCACTAATCTATTGAGAGGGTTGTACAAACCTTGATAGACCGTCGGAAAGGCCAGGCCGTACTCCTCACAAATGTCAAAGGCCCTCTTGACCTCGTCGACGTGGAAATTGCTCAGGCCGACTTCTCGCACTACGTTCATCCCGACAAGGACATCCAATGTTTGCAATGTCGCTTCCAATGAGTTGAGGGGGTCGGGCTGATGTAAAAAGTATTCATCTAGGGCTCCATCCATTTGTAAAGCGTTTCGCGACGCGTCGAACTGGCCATGAATACCTTCCGGGGAGAGGCCTTGGTCGGCTGAAGGTGCCGCTTTGGAGCCGAGGCGCCAGTCACTAATACCGGAGCGTTCTATCGCTTCCCGCACATGAGATTCGCCCTGGCCGCCGGTGTAGATGCGCGCCGTGTCCAGTCGATTGCCTCCATACTTTGCGAAGCGCCGCAGCATTTCTGCTGCCACCGGTGTGTCGCATTTTGCCGATGCTTGCGCCCAGCCGAAGTTCATCGTTCCCAAGTAGACGCGGGCGGCGTTCAGCGTGCGTGCGACCATCGTGCTGGCTAGTTTGCTCCCTTTGAGTAGTGGTGCTCTCGTCGGCCGCCGCGCGAAGCACTGGTGATGGCGGTTTCTTGGCGCTGCGCGAGCGTGTCGCGGCGATGGCGTGAGCTTGTCTGCTTGCGCTCGCGGCCTCTCGCTCGAGCACTGTCCCTCTTGCTGCTCTCCAAGAAGTGCTGGCTGGTCTAGCTGGCAGGCCTGCCGGCTGGCTGGTCCCGCCGGGTGCACCCGCCGGCGCTGGCGGGCTTGCGCGGGTTTTGCAGCTGGCGGGTCCGGCCGGCTGGCTGGTTGCCCTCCTGCTGGCTGGCTGCGCTCTGCACTCTGCAGCACTGAGAGCAAAACGGGTTTACGCGCAAAATCGCCGCAAACGCGCAGACGCGGGCTAATCTCTCTGTACAACACGCGCAGCAGTCGTGCGGCACGCTGCCGTGCCGAAAGAACCAGTCGTGCGGCTGGTCACAAGCACTGCCAGAGCACTCTTGCGGGGGTACGCCATCGACGCGACCACATGCATCGCGCGCTCATCATACTGCTGCAGACCGCCGCCGCCTGGGGCCCCCGAGACAAAGCGACGAAGCTGCCGCGCCTCTGGCTGCCGACGGCGGCGCCCGTAATAGCGGGCGAGACGACTTGGCCCCTTGACGCGGCGCAGCGGCGCAAGCTGGGCAAGGTCCTTCGGTTGCGACGGGGCGACGCGCTGCGGGTCTTCGATAGTGGTGTTGGGGAGTGGCTCGCGTCGTACGAAGAAGATTGTGTCATTGCGAAAGAACGGACGCGGGCACCCGCGACGGCTACGCCCCTGGAGCTCTTCTTCGCGCCGATAAAAAAGAAGCGCACTTCCCTCTTAATAGAAAAGGCCGTCGAGCTCGGCGCGACGAGTTTACGACCGGTGAGGACGCAGCGCACCGAACGCGCGTCCATCCAGGCGCTCCCGGCGCCGGGCGTTACAACTGCGGCCATCGCCGCGGCCGAGCAGAGCGAGCGCCTCGACGTGCCGTTGTTGGATGCCATCGTGGCTACGGATGCGGTGAAGACGGACCTGCCTCTATATGTCTGCGCGGCGCGCGCCGACGGCAAGGCGCCGCACTTGTTAGATGTTGTGACGGGCCCGTGCGCCGTGCTCGTGGGGCCCGAGGGCGGTTTAACGGACGACGACCTCGCCGCGATCAGTGCCGCGAAGCCGGGCGCCGTCGCCGTCACGCTCGGGCCCGCTGTTTTGAGAGCGGAGACCGCGGCTTGTGTCGCGCTGGCCTTCGCGGGTGGGGCACTACGGTAATCTTGTTTGTTGTGCTTACACGCGGTGGACGCGGCCCTCAATTGAATCGCCGCACGTGCTGGGCGGCCCGACCTCCTCCGCGTCGATCACCGAGCAGCGCGCGGCCGCGAGGCACGCGTCGACGGCGTCTTCATTGACGCAGGCGCCGCGGTACTCCGCGACGCCGTCGATGATGAGGAACGGCTCGTCCTCGCCGCAGGCCGCGTAGTACGTCGAGGCGCCGTCGGCGTAGCGGTAGCAGCGGCGCGACGACGTGGGGTAGGTCGTCGGCGCCGCCGTCTCGTCCGGGACTTTGTGGTCGAAGCGCGCGAAGGCGGCGTCGACGAAGTTGGCGAGCGCGCGCTTCTGGCGATCGCGGTCGCGCGCGGCGGCCTCGACGCGTTCGGCCCACTGCTTGTCGATCAATTGGTCGAGAATCGTCTCCGCGCGGGCCACATTATTCGCGCGCTCGCGCAAGCGCTCGAATTTGTCGTCTCCAGATTGGGCCCCAGGTGGTTTGCCTTCTGATGAGGAGGCCAAGACGGTCGCCGGCGTCTCCATCGGCTCCGCCGTCCTCGAGAAGTTCCTCGGCGCCAAGTCGACGACGCTCTCGGACGCTGTCTCCGGCGACACGGCCACGACGAACGCGGTCATCACGTTCGCGGCCTACGCCACGTCCATCGTCTCCGGCGAGGCCTTCGGCGCGACGGAGACGGCGGCGGCCCTCTGGATCGCTTCCGCAGTCCTCAAGCTCAAGGACGCCGGAATCGACGCGGACTCGATCAAGGACAACGCGGTGAACATCATCATCGCGACGGTCATGGGCGTCATCGCCTTCGCGGAGTAGATCCCCCCCCCATCTATCCCTGCTAGACGTCCCGACTAAGTAAAAGGACTCGCACGTCTAGATTCCCCAGACGCCGTCGCGGCGACGGCGCGGAGCCGAGCCAATACGCCATCGGTGCGAGAACAACAGCGGTGCGAGCGCGACAATACGACTAGCACACATCACCAAGTTACTCAGTGGTCCCTGACCTCGCCCGACGCCAGGTGGAAGCCCGGCGCGCCCCGCAGCTTCTTCTTCTTCTTTTGAAGGGCAGCAGCGGGCATGCCCTCGCCGCCCATGCATCTTCCTATATCGGCCTCGCCGTTGTGATTCGGCGGACTACCACTTCGAGTGTTGCACTGGATCGAATATTTCAGGGACGTGATGTAGTGGATCCAGTACGACGGGATGTACAGTATTTCACCCTCCCTCAATACGGTGTCGATGGCACCCGCAGACTCCGGCGAAAACGCCTGGCGAGCTTGTTCGTGATGACTCCAATCGAGTTCGGAATGGCGAAACGACGGGTGCTTCCTATCCCTTATCAAGTTGAGATGAGCACACGACGTCGGCGGCGTTAATATATAACGCTTCGCCCCTCGGAGCATGGCCACCTGCGTGTGATATGCATCAAGTCGCGATCTCGCCCGAAATGCGCTCAAAATCGAAAATGAGACCACCCACGGCCTCGTCTGATGGAGGCGAGTCGCGTCGATGGCGTAAGGCCGCCGGAAGGCCACGGGACGCCGCAGTCAGCACCATGTTCCGGCCGCCGTCGTAGTGCGCCTCGGCGATGACGCCCCGCATGCCGAAGCGGCACTGGATGCCCTTGTTCTTCCGAATATCGGTCACGAAGAAGTTTTCCGTACCAGGAGTGAAGCACGGAAGATCTTTAGTGACGAAGTGAGACCTTCGTACTGAGGAACCTCGCAACAAAGCCGAGAGAGGTGGGGTGCCCATCATGAGGTAGCGGTGCTGGGCCTCGGGCCCCAACTCCCGGTCGTCGGCGCCGCGCGCGAACCTGTGTGGCACAACTCCGTCCGTGCACGCGACGTGCGGACTCGCGGTCCGAACAGCCTCAAAATCGGAAAAGAAACCACCCACGACCTCGTCTGACGAAGACGACGCGCGTCGATGGCGTGAAGGCGCCGCAGCACCGCGGGACGCCGAGATTCTACGCGAGCCAGTCCGCGAACGTGCTATGGACAATATCTGTGGGAGGGGCCCAATCCGGGTAAGCGCGTCTCCCACTCGCCGATGGGCTCCGCCAGTACATGAAGTGGTTGTTCTCTGACTCCTCGACCTTGAACTGGTTGCCCTTGCGGTCGAACTGCTCCGTGAGGTAGACGTCCGTCCACGCGTCCCGCGCATATTCGACGTCGGGCACGTCGTAGATCTTGAAAGGGACTTCCGCGTTCCTGTAGGCTTCCGCTAACGAGCGTTCGTGCGGGTCCGAGTAGTTGAGGACGGCCAGCGTCTCGCGGAACGGCACGGGAATGGTGACGTTGTCGGGGTTCCACCGCTGCACGATCTCCCATAAATTGGTCAGCTGCGGGTACGACGAATCGTACGGCTTGGCGGGGGGCTTCGTGAATCGCCCTTGTGCCGACCAGTCGCCCCACTGGATCAATTCAGGAGAATGGGGCTCCGCGTGGATGTGGTGGCGCTCGGCCGCGGCCGCGTCCAGGTCGTCGTCTCCCGCACTTCTTCTTGCGGGTCTAGGTGGCCTGGGCGGGCCGTGGTGCGGCGCGTTGTGCGGGCCGTGGTGGTGTATTGCGGGCCGGCGGTGCTGCCGTCCTACCAATATGCCTAGATACGTGGTGCAGGCGACGGCCGCGAGGGCCGCCGAATACTTGATGCAGGACATCTGCTCGGCTTCGTCTCGGGCCGCTGCGTCGGCGGCTGCTGCGCGTCGGCTTCGCGCGTCGGCGGCGTCCTGGTCACGGCAGTGATGGACTCGCTTTCGGGTGTGCTGGCGCGAGCGAGCGAACCGAGGAGTGCTTGGGCTACCGAGCTGCTGTCACTATTCTCCCACGTCTTGCGTTGTACGTATACTAGCCTATGCCGAGGCGCGTGTGCGCGGATGCGGCGCTGCCGATAATCGATAGCGGCATGTAACACACTAGCCAGCCCTCAAAAACGGAGCGCAGGCGCCTGAGAAGGGGTACGAAGGCGTAAAACGCCAGCCTCGTGACGCATTCGTCGACGCCAGCGCTGCGGCAGCTGCTGCACCCACTCGTATTGCCCCAAACGCCGCCGCTGAAGAGCACCACAACCAGGTAAACAATGCGCGCGCCACGCATCGCCGCGACGCACCAGGAATGCAAGGCCGTCAAGATCAGTGGCGTGGCCATGGCCCTCTGGTTCCTACTGGTCGTCTTCGCGACAGAAAGTAACAAACCGATGCCACCAGAAGCGATGCCGAGCCGCGCCAATGAGTACTGCTCGGCGCCGCTGACGAGCGGCGACGAGGGCGGCAGCGACGTGATGTCTGTCACTGTAGTAGTGAGACATGGTGCGCGGTCGGGCATCGCGACCGACACGCAGGACTGGAAGTGCGGCCTCGGAGCCTTGAAATCGCACGTCAAGCGCTGGGAGGCCGCGTCGGGCAACGCGTTAACACCGGAAACGAGCAACGGCACCTGCGAGAAGGGCCAGCTCGTCGCGCGCGGCTTCCGCCAACATAAGAGGCTCGGGGCTTTTTTGAGGAGCAGGTATGGAGGCACCTCATGGCAGGTAACGACGCGGTCCACGAACTATCAAAGGACAAAAGCGTCGGCGAGCGCGTTTCTGGACGGCTTCTTTGGCGGTAGGGTACCAAACAATGCGTGGCCGTCCTTCCGGGAGCGCGCGAGTGAAGAGCCGATGTTCGGGGTCAAGGGCGCTGCTCAGCGTGAAAAATGAACTTGAACCTGACGCGGTCGCGGCGATGGCGTCTTCGTGATCACATGAGAGTCGACGCGTCTCGTGGACGTACAGAGGCGTCCGTGCCACACAGGCGAGGACGGCAAAGGGATACGGTGCATGAGAGCTGCAGCGAACGCCAAGCGGCAGCGCGCGGCGTGGCGCGCCGGCGAGCTCGCCGATTCTGTGAGTAGTATTGAGGACGCGGCAGAAAATCCTACGGATGTCACGGACGTCGCGTACTCTCGTCATTGCGAGAAGACGGGCTGTCTGAGGGATGAGCAAGGTTGCGTCACGGGGCGTAGGGCCGACGCTCTATTCAAGCTCGCGGACAATTTCTACTACGGCCGCTACAACGGCGGCGACGGCGGCCGCGAGGCATCTCGCCTCGGCATGCACCCCTTCCTCTCGGAGCTGTTGCGGAACTTCAAGGACGATATGGGTTCAAAAAAGAGGCGCCTTCGTTTATACGCGGGGCACGACACGGTCGTCGCGCCTTTGTTATCGGCCCTGGGTATCTTCGACGGCAAATGGCCGCCGCTCGCGTCGCGCATCGTCTTCGAGCTGCGAGACGGCGGGGCGCTGCGCATTTTATTCAACGGCCGCGACGTGTCCGAGGAGGCGTGTCCCGGCGCCTTCGGGGACGACCTCGAGGGCGGGCCGCCGGGCGCGCGCGGCTGCCACGTGGCGGCCTTCGAGGCGCGCGTCGCGGCGTTATTGGGCGGCGCGGCGTCGTTCGACGAGGCGTGCGGGAACTGAGAGCTGTTGTTTCCTAGTGTTGTTGTACATATTTGATGAGTTGCTCAATTACCCACTTCCCGGCGACGGCTGCGTTTCTTCGCGGGCGCGGAGCGCGGCTTGCGACTTTCGGTGGGAGTCCTCAATCCCCGTTATGTCCGGGTGCGTGCTACCGAACACGCGCCGCGCGGTCCGTTCCACGTCGTCGAGCGTCGTCACGGCCTCGCGGAGATCGCCGAGCGTGGCGCCGGGGTCCATGAAGAGTGCCCTCGAGTAAATCTTCTTCATGTTGAGCGTGAATTCATGACTCTCGCCGAGAACGCGTCGCGCGACGGGAATCTTTTTGCATAGCGGGTCCAACATCTAACGCAACGCGGCGCGTCGTGGGCCAGTGGGGCGGCGCAGGCGGGGCAGGTTGTGAGGATCATTTTGCGTTTTGCGGTTAGTTATTGGGCGTTTAGCGGCGGCTTTGCGGCCGCGAAGAAACATCGTCGTCGGGGCATGGGTAAAAATATCCAGTAGGCCGAGGACGCCATCGACGCGACGCGAAAAGGATAAGCTAGGAGAGACTACCTTTAAACATCCGGGCCCAGACACAGCAAGCCGAGGAGGGGAGAAAAATCATGCGGTCTTCGCCGCCGGCCGCTTCAGCGCGCGGACCGCATTTACGGGCGACGCGCCGGCCACGACCGCCGCCACCACGCCGGCAAGAACCAGCTTCGCGAAGGCCACCACACCCGTGAGCAGCGCGTCGCGCAGGTACCACATCGCTGCACAAAGACCTGCAACGCCGACCAGCGCCCGCGACCGGCCGACCTCCGACGAAGACGAGAAGCCGCCCCCAACACTGTTCATGACCTCCGTCGCCCGCGACAAGACGACAGGCGCCCGCTCGACCAAATACGTCAGACCGTCAGGGTTCTCCGGTAGTAGCAGCAACGCGGACGATATCGGATCGGGATTCTCCGCATTTAGACGTTGGAGAGCCTTCCTAGCTTCCGGGTACCATATCGTCACGGCAGAAACGTCGGCATCGAGTTTCTCGAAAGATTTCCGTAAAGTACCACAAACCCGACCATAAAAGACCATTTCTCGAGGCGTGTCCGTCAGCACGGGCATACTTGCAGGTTTATGTTGGATGGCGTCCTTCAGGATCTCCATCGCCTCCGGTCTTACTACTCCACTTCCAGTGGTAGACGAGTCGAAGAAGTAGTACAATAAAGCTAGCTTGAGCTCCGGGTCCTCCGTGTTGAAGCCGAACCCCGAACCTCGTAAAGCCTGATCGATGAGCGTCTGGGACCTTGTTCGTAGCAGCACGACGAGCTGGCACACCGTCCGCAACTGCGGTTTGGTCAAAGTCGTACACTGGCCGAAATCAATTAATCCAGGCTTCAACTCATCACCAACTAACATAATATTCCCGGGATGCGGATCCGCATGAAAAAATCGCTCGCGAAATAGAGTGACACCGATGGCGCGCGTGATCTCCTCGCAAGCATCAATAGCTTTCTGCCTCACTATCGGATCAGAGACGTCGCAGTTGCCCATCGTCGTGCCCGTCAGAAACGTCTGCGTGAGTACGGACGACGACGACAGCTCGTCGACCACGACGGGGATGGCGATATCCAAACCGTGCCGCTTCTGGTACAGGCGCTGCTTCTTGAGGTGCCTCGCTTCGATGCGCAAATCCAACTCGCGGGGAAAACATTCGACCTCCTCGTCCATGATCGCGTTGATCGTCCCCTTCATGGGCAGCTTGAGGATCCAGGTGATCTGTTGGGCGGCTTTCCGCGCGTTTTTGAGGTCCGCAATCAGATACCTCCGGATCTCCGGATAAATCGCCTTCACGACGACGCGCTCGCCGGCATACGTCGTCGCCAGATGGACCTGGCCGATCGACGCCGCAGCTAATGGTGTTTGATCGACCGCAGCGAAATACGCGTCGAGACCTTTCGAGTCCTTCACGCGCGGCACGCCCTCGCCCTCCAAGCCTCTCAATAACATCTTCGACATCTGCGACCATTCCCGAAACGGCATGCCCTCGAAGGAATGTTTCAATTCATCGACCCAGGCCTGGGGCACGAGCCCGTCGCGCGTCGCCCAGTCCTGCGCCAACTTATTATATAAACCGCCCATGCTGTCGAAGAGCTTCCTTATCGCTTTGGCTTCCCTTTCGTGGGCCTCGTCCCACATGGCCGTCCTTTCATCATAATACGCTTCGCGATCGACGCCTTTCAGTTGTTTGCGCATCTTCGCGACCCTTTTTTTGACTCTAAGGTATCTCATGACGATCGGGTAGAGACCGGTCATGAACTTGGCGTTCCGCGCGCTCTGCGTCATCCAGGACGAGCCTTTTATGGTGACCTTCGGGTCCGTGAGGCCCTTGACCTCCTCGCGGTCCACGGCTAACAAAGCTTCCCTCACGTCGTCCTCGCTCATGTCTTCAATATCTTTGGCTACACTGATCTCTCTTTGGCTGAGGCGTCGTGCCGGTTCGATGGAGGCCGTGAAGACCAATGGACCTTGTTTTGATAGTTCTAGAAACGCCTCGCGGCTCATGAACCGCCGGTCGCCACTCCTACTTCGTTTTTCTAAATCAGCAACGGGCGCAAATGTTACTACCTCGGGGGCCTGCCAGCGCGGCCCGCCTTCTAACGACACGGACGCGACGCCCTTGCAGGTGCCTCGTCTCGAGACGTACCGCACAAATACCGCGACGAACTCGCGGTCCTCGTCGCCCCAGCCGTCGCGATACACATCGAGACAGAACTCATGTTTTCCTTTCGAAAAAACGGGCGACGAGGACTTGACCTTGAATCCTTTCCTCAAATCCGTCAATGGAACGCGCCACGAGAGCGGCGCCATTCTTGTGCGGCGGCGGTTTCGCGGCGGCGGCGCGCACAGGTCTTGCGTGGGTGTCTCGCGCTGCCGTGGGGCGGCAGTTTGCGTGTTTATGTGGCGCGGCGGCAGCGTTGGTTAAGGAGGCACAGCTAGGCCTCTTGTGAGCCTTTTTGCTGCGGGCGTGCGACGGGCGCGCGTCCAATGCAGGAGGCAAGCTCTGGTGTGGGTGAGATTTCTGCTGCGCAAGCAGAGGCTTCGCAGGTGCACTCGTCGGCGAGATCTCACGGCTCGAGCGCGTGAAAAACAGGCGCCGCCTAGTGTGTGTCCACGCTAAGCGCCGCGGTTCCCCCTCGAGAAAGAAGCGGCCCGCGCCCGCCGCCGATGAATCGGCGACGCGCGGTGTCCCCCCCCCAGGGGCTCCGCCCACTAGTCCTAGCACCGTAACATCGATCGACCCTCGAGCTCTTTCCGAGCTCAAACGCACGCCATCGACGCGCCCCGGCGTTCAATAGACTTCCTATGTTACAACAAAACAGGCCTCGAACGATGAGGCCGCCGCAGCCGTCTTCCACTTTGCACGAGCGCCGGCGCCCAGACCTCGTTATGTTCCACTTCATCTCTTTTGATGTAGCCGTGGGCCTCCAGTAATGCGGCCGTCCCGTACTGCGTGTCGTTGGACAGGTGGTTGTTCTCGAAAACTAACAATGGGCGAGCGGATCGCAACGTCGCGCGCGCGCCCCGCAAGGCTCGTAACTCCGCACCTTCGACGTCGAGATGCAACAGCCCCAAATCCACAATATCATCCAAGAACGAATCCACGGTCCGGCACAACAGGCGCTTCTTCGTCAGCCGCCGTCGCTCTTCGATGGACCAGCCGCCCGGATTAGCATCAGACACGTCCAGCGCGCAGGCCCGATCGCGCGCCGCCAGGCCGTTGTGGTACACTCGAATATTCGTCAAATTGTTTCGAAGGGCCATATCTCTCACAAAGGCGCATTTTGTGGAGTCGGGATCGACTCCCACAAAAGTCAAAGAAGGAAATGCGCTCGCGAGGGGCAGCAGGTGGTCTCCCACGTGCATGCCCGCCTCGAGCGTCGTCGTCGTGTTGCCTCCCTTCACAATGCGGGCGAGGTGCGCGTGAATTAAAGCACGGGTTTGCGGCTCCCAGCCGATCGTGAAGCCTTCTACTCTCCGCACAAACTCGTCGGCCCAGGTGCTGTTGACCACACAAAAATTGCGTTTCGCGAGGACGTTGTAGACGGCGC
>JACLAA010000819.1_pt1 | contig 12491 bp, 9 predicted proteins | sample 8027891 | NCBI WGS metagenome assembly JACLAA01 (sample SAMN15724900, study PRJNA655200) | protist metagenome | isolation source: fluorescence activated cell sorting (FACS) single amplified genomes of... | place: Spain: Blaines Bay Microbial Observatory, Mediterranean Sea | collected 2016-01-19 | reverse complement strand
GCAGATGCATATTTCGTGAGGCCCTGGTCTCCCCGTATCGACGGGATATTGCTATCTAACAGTCTTCGCAGATCGCCTCCTGAACAAAACTCGAGCACGAAGAACAAGTAATCGGAATCCTGGAAAGTTTCGATCAGGCGGACAATGTGATCACTCCGCGCGCGCGCTAATGCTTCTCTTTCAGCGTGCACAGCTCTTACTTTCCCTTCGCGCTCCACATGCCGCTTCAGCATGATCTTGACGGCCACCGTCGTTTTTGTGGAGCGCTGCTTCGCTAGCACACAATGGGCGAACGCGCCTTCACCTAATACTCTTCCAAAAGCGTAGTTCGCGGGGGAGGACTCCCTCCTTTCGGTCTGGGCGGCCATCGTGGTCCAGTGCACTTGGACGCGGCGGTGGCGTTTTGGGTGTGCTCGTCCGCTAGGTGGCGCGTTTCGCGTTCCACGCCCACGCAGCGCAGTAGAACTACTCCTGCGTATGTGCGTTAGAATCGCTGCGGCTCTGTACGCCTCGATTCAGCGCATTCACTTTTTGCCTGGCTTGCTAGTGTCTTACAGGCCGCTAGCCCTTTTTCCGGTCGAATTTGTGGCTGCCCCTTGGCGCCAGTGCGCCGCAGCGGTGGATCTCCGGACTGTTTTCGGGAGCGTTTTGACGGCGTAGCAGCTGTACGCCATCAACGCGGGCGCTCAGGGGCTACCTCACACTGCGACCTCTCATCATCCCGCCACGCGCACGCCGTCACGACCAGGATGCGCGAGCTCTCCCCCGCCGCCCGGCTCAAGCTCCAAGAGCTCGCAGATCGGCCGCGCGCGACTTTCAAACAGCGCCTCGCCTTACTGCAATTCCAGGCCGTCGTTTTGCTGGTCCTCTACGTCGCCGTGCGAGTGATGCTCAAAATACCGTGGCTCGGCCGCGGCCTGAGCAAGGTCGTGAAGTTGAGTAGAGAGGGGCCTTTGTACAAATTCGGCGTGTGGCTGTGCCGGCGGCTCGCGCGGGTCACGATGGGACGGCACGCCTACGCGAAGCCGATGCTCGCGCCCGCGGTCCGGATCAAGAGGCGCACGGCGACTTCTATAGAAGTGAAGGTGGTGGCGGTGCGGGGGAGGTTTGGGAATGCCGACGACGTGATCGTGGAGAGCCGTGCTGATCTGTGTGGAAATCAAACTTCTACGGCGCATTCGATGGCGTGGCGATGCCGATTCCTCACCGCTCGACGGAGCCAGCACGGCAGCGTGCACCCGACGCACTGGTTGATTCCCACACAGGTTCCGACGACGGCGCGTGGACGCCATTAACCTACGACGCTTCCACGAAAACCGCCACCGCCTCGACGACCCCCGGCGCCTCGATGGATATAAGAGCCCGGGCGTCGAACGTCCGGGGCGCCGGGCCCTGGTCGGCTCCGTTACAAGCGACGGCTCTACTCAAGCCGAACGCATTTTATGGAGGCGACTGCGGCGAATTTTCGTGGCGCCAGACGCCCGAGACCGTGACTTGCGTCATTGAATTGCCGAGAGGTCGGAAGGACGTCGTCGTCGAGGCGACGAGCGAAACGCTGACCGCGGGTCTCAAAGACGTCCTTTTCTTCGACGGGGCGAGGCTCCTGCGGCCCGTGGCGGAGACGCGGTGGGACATTGTCGACGGCGCCTTGCTGATTACTTTGGAGAAGGCGGTACCGACCTTCCGGCGGAGCGACCACTGGGACCGCCTCTTCGCGACGGGGCCGCGCGTGGACACGGCGCTGCTGCCGCTGTCGCTGCCGTCGATTGCTAGTGGTTAAGTTTCTATTCTTACTCGGTCGCGCGCCAGAACGAGAGAACGTTCCAGACGACCCCATTGTCGCCCTGGCGCGCGAGGAAGGCGACGGCCGCCGTCCACTTCTGAGCCCCGCGCGTGCGACGCGTCGTAGGCGTAGAGTAGCAAGCTATCAACAGCGCCGTGTGTCCTGACCCATCTTTTATATCAATCGACGCACCGCGGGACAAAAGGTAGTGTGCCACTTCGACGTTCCCTAGAGTCAAGCGATCACCATTATCGCCCCACGCACACCACATCAGAGGTGTCCAACGAAGATCACAGACGTCGTCCACGTCTCGCTCGCCGTCGCTGTCGTCTTCAAAATAGGCCCTAATGGTCTCAATGTCTCCACTTTTGGCGGCCTCACCGATGCGCTCTGGGAGCATCGCGGCGCGTGTTAGTGATTTTTGTGACTTGGGAGAGATAGTTATGTGCGAGCCGCGAGCAGTTCCAGGCGGCCAAACTGTTCAGCTTAGGGTAATATATGGAGGCGGTTCAGGCGCCCTACTCGCGGGTCCCCCGTATCCGCTCCCAAGCTAATTAATCGACCTGGTCCAGGCTAGTGTCTTACAGCACGCTAGCTGCCTTTGCTGGGACAGCCGTTCTTACGGGGTATTGCAGAGCATGGCTCGATCGGTGGTGCTGCTGTTGCTGCTGCAGCACAGTGCTGCCTTCCACCTGCTGCAGTATCGCACAAATGCGCCCTTGCAGCAGCACACAAACACGCAGACTGCATTACGCGCAAGCGATGACGCCATCGACGCGTCCTCACCCGATGCATTCCTGGCCGGTCTGATGAACCGCGTCGACGAGCTCAAGGCGAGACAGCTCGAATTACCGATTGTGGTGCTCGACGCCACGCTGCCGAACCAACGACTCGCCATCAGTACCTCGGACCAGGCGTTCCGCGAAATGGTCGAATACTGTGGGGTGAAAGCTGTCGAGGAGGCGGGCGACGAGCAATTTGACGATCAGCGGCACGGTCGCTTCGGCATAGTCGGTGTCGACAGGCAGACGGGAAATGCGTTCCCGTTCGGCGTCGAAGCGATCATTCTGAAGGCGTCTGTCGCCAGCGAGACGTGTTCCGTCGAATTGAAGGGTGGCCGGCGATTCACCGTCGACGAAACCCAGGAGGAAGCCCCGGCCGGCGCTGTACAACCGCGCAAGGTCACGCTCGCGCCCGATCTGGACGACGACGACGAAGCGGCGGCCGTCGCGGCGGCGGAGCGCCTGCCCCAACTCGTCGAGCAGTGGGAGACTGTGTGGAAATCAACCAGTGAGCGTCGAGCAGACATAGTCACGGGGACAAGGTGTGGGGCGCCTGAAATTTGATTTCCACATAGGTGGGAGAAGCTCGTGGTAGATGGGGGCCACGAGCGACAACCGGACCACCTTGGTTTAGTCAGGAAGCATTTGGGGCCGATGCCGCCGCCGGAGCGGCCCACCGACCTGGCGTTGTGGGTCGGCGCTTATGTGAATCCGCTACCAGCGCTCGGGGTCGCGCTGGAGATCAGGCCGCTCCTCCTTCGGGCGTCGACCGCGAAGGAACGAGTAGATGCAGCGGTTGCAGGTATTGCGTCGTCGATCGCGCATCTGGACGGGTCCCGTAGATTGGGGTAACTTAGTAAACTAGTCCTTCTTGTTGCGCACGCCCTTCGCGGCAAGCAGTTCCACCGCCAGCACTACAGCAACTGTCTCCACTGCTAGCACGACGACCCCGACGTACGCGCTGCCGCTTCGCGCCTTTAGCTCCGCAAAGGCTTGCGACCAGAAACCCAGCGAGCACACACGACAGATTGCGATCGCCCGCGCGAACTCTAGAGACTGCGGCTGTCCCGCTCTTGCGGCGACGAGCGCGGGGATCAAGGCGAGCACTTCTAAGTATGGTGCCCAAGTGACGTGGCGGCTTTTGCATTGATTCTTGACCAAGGATCGGATAAACAGCTCCAGTAATTTACCATCAAGGCGTAGTGGAGGGCTGAAGCCCCACTTGAGAGCTGACTTGCGCTCGCCCCGTAGCGGAGAAGTACTCGCACAGTATCCACCGCCCCGTCGAGGGGTTTGGGCTGTCGCCCGAGCAGCGGGAGGCCATCCGCGCGGGTCTCGCGGGGTTCTTCCTAGAGTAGGTAGGTTCCCAGTCTCAAGGATAAGACACAAACATAAATTACACAAATATCAGATGCCGTCGTCCTCGGCGATCTTGTGCGCGTCCTTGGCCGACATCTCCGCGTTGCGCCACTGGTCCGTCGTGCCCGACGTGTCGTTCGTGCCGACGGCGTTCTTGACGTCTTCGGGACTAAAATTCTTGTCCAACGCTTTCCCCGTCTGCTCGATGTTCCGCAGGTTCCGAGCAATACGACGATTTTGCGCCGCCATATCTTCCGTAATGAACTCTGACTCAAACTCGTCATAATAATCGTTCGCGTACTGCGACATGTCGTCCGTGTAGTTCCAGTCGTAGGGAAACAACTCATACAGGATCTGCGTCTGGGTTTTGGTCTGGACGACGCCTGGTGGAAGATTTGGATCCGGTTTGAAGATCTGCGCGGGATCGGGCTTGAGCTGCTTGATCCACGACGGTAATGTTTCTATTTCCTGACCTGCCCTTATACCTCGTCCATATCTATTAAAAAATACTTGGTAGTCCTCGCCGTCATCGCCGTCCCACGGCCTTCGATAACCATATTCCACGGCATCTCTACGCGCTTCATCCACAATTTCCTCCCAGCGCATGACACAATACTTGCGCTTGATATCCTCCAAACAGATATTCATGGCGACCTGCGTGGAATGGAGCGTCGCGGAACTGATCGCAGCGATAGCGTCTCGCGGTGGCGTGACGTCGTGGAGACGCCATCTTCCCAAAGTTGAAGTTCAGAAAACCTCAGAAACGGACGCTGAGTCAGCACCTTGGGCGGCATCTTCGCATGAGTTTTCGCTACGGCTAGTTGACTTTCAAATTGTCTCACCTCGAGCTTCTTATCATCTAGCGCTTTCGTGGCTTCCTGTTCTAATTCCTCGGCCTCCTCAGAAGAAGCGATGCGGTGGAAATTGAACGCGTCCCCGGCTTCAAAGTTCTCTATTCTCCGTTTCACGATTTCCAACTTATCTAGAAGCATCTTGACGTCGTTCTTCGCCTTATCCAAAGCTTCCTTCGCTTTTTTGATCTTGGTCTGGACGTTCCTCTTTCTACGGTGCACTTCGTTGTTCATGATCAGTTTACCATGTCTCTGCCTTATTTTTTGCTCAATATCCTTCCACAAATTGCGCCACGTCTGGGCGATCTTGTCGTCCTCCTGGACGCGGCCTGCGTGGGTGTGTCGCGGTGATGGCGTGCCGGGTGAGCGTGCTCTCGCGTGGCCCACGGTGATGGGACGTCGCGCCGACGGCGTCGCGAACTCAAAGTAAACGGACGCTGAATAAGCACGCGTCGCCTCGCCCTGCGTATATATAACTTTTTTGATACACACGGCTGGTAAAACACATTTCCGGTGGTTGATCGGCCGGCCATTCTTATCGATACATTCGCACCGATCGAATTCCACCTTATCTAACTGTGAGACATGTCCATACGGGTCCTGGTACTTCATGATTGCATCCTTCAACACTTCCAGCGTGTAGTCGAACAGGGATGGGGGTAGTTTTACTTTGAGGATGTCGAAGAGAGCTGGTCTTGTCGTTCTTCTGAACCTATCCGGCTTCGCTTCTTTCACCAAAGCGTCCAAAGCAATGGCGTAGCTTCCACAATAACCTGAATCTTTGTCCCACGGTCTTTGCTCGACAACCAGCACACCCCCGCCGAATCGACGCTTACCAGACCCAGTGACTCGTTTGAGCTCATCTTCAATCACGTCGATCAATGTTGTTAACAAAGTATGATAGAACGTGTGCTCTCTTTCGTGTCGTAAGTTATCGACTCGTTCTAGTATTTCTAGATCGGTGGAAGGGCACGAGTAGTATTGGCCGTTCAGATACGTATCGGCTTGTTTATCAAAGGCCGCCAGATCTTCGGGTGTGAGGAACCCAGTCCTCCCCGTCAAAACACCGAACGCTTCGGGCGCCATGTGCGCCTCCGAGAAGTCGAACTGGAACTCGGACATGAGCTCCTTGAACTTGTCGAAGCGCTTCTCGCGCACCCTACAATATTGTAACAATATTTCCACGCCTTCGGACAATATTTCTGCTGGAGGGTTCCGCATCGGATTGTACTCTACTTGACAGATCTTGAGAGCGGTACACGCGGGGATGCACGCCGGCAGCTCTAGTAAGTTATTTGAGGCGACACCCAGTACTTCTAGGGTTTCCTCGACTTTCCCTTGTAACGTATCATCATATATTCGCTCTAATCTATTGTGACTGGCTCTTAAGTACTTGAGAGGTAACTCGCCTAGCCTCGGTGGCAATAGATGAAGATTGTTCGCGTCCAAATTCAAAGCAGTCAAATGCTCGAGATGAGGTGCTATTTCGGGCAACTTGTACAAGTCGTTCTTCGCTACGCTTAACTCTTCCAGATAATGCAAATTCGTGATGCTATCAGGTAGGAACTCGAGCTGGTTCATCGACAAATCGAGCGTGACCAACGCCGTCAAATTCCCCATGTCCTCCGGCAAGTGATATATATTATTTCTCGCACAGTTGAACAACTGCAGCTGCCGCAGCCGAGGGAACGTCCGCGGCAGCTCCGTGAGCTCATTTTCTTCCAATATTAATTCTCGCAACTTCTGCAGGTTGTCGACATCCTCATTGAGCTGTTTTATTTCACAGGCCTTGAGCCACAGCACTCGCAAATTCCCCAGAGACTCGGTCAGTAGAGGCGCTCGCTTAAAATGATTCATCGACATTTTTAGTATTCTCAGACCCTCCAAGTGGGGATGCGCCCACTTGTCGTCGCCGTGGGCCTTGCGTTCGATGCATTTGGCGCCTGGTATTTCATACACACCTTGGAGCTGCAATTCCAGTCGACCCGTGGCCGCGGCCTCCTCGACCTTCCGAGCCATGCGTATCTTATATGCCGGCTCGGGCTCGTAGACCTCATCTCCAGCACCCGTTTGATGAGCAGTAACGACAGGAACAGGACCATTCAAAATGGCCCAGTATTTTTGTCTACAAGCCCACATCATCGCCGGGAGGTCGCTTATTGTTTCATATGGGGGGTCGATCAGAGGGTTGTTGAAGACTTGCAGCTCCTGTAGCGACGTCAAGAACCCGATCTCGTAGGGTAGCGTCTCGAGAGCGTTATTACCTAACATCAATCTTTTTAGACCGGTAAGTTTACCGATCAGAGGAGGGAGCTTCTCGAACCGATTCGACTGGAGGGACATGGACTGCAGTCTCTGTAGTTTGCCACAGGAAGCGGGTAGATGCGACATCTCGTTCTGCGTGCAGTCTAACGTCCTCAGACTTTGTAATTTGCCCGTGTCCGGCATTAAACGTCGAATGTAGTTTCCTCGACATCTGAACAGCCGCAGATTCTTCAGGTTCGCGAGAGATGGTGGTAAATCTCGCAGTTGGTTGTTGTCGCATCTCAGATCAATTAGGGAGCGTAGTTGGCCCAACCGATCCAACGAAGAAGGCATCTCGATCGTTCGTTCACTATTAACAGAAGACTCGTAGACCATCGCACCGTCGGCGTCGGACCAGTCTACCGTCCATTCGTCAACACCGTAGGACGCTATCAACATCTTCCTATGATTATAAGATACCGTAGACGTAATCAGCGACGGATCCGGCGGCGGCACTTCACCAGAAGGAGGCTTGTCCGAGCGAGAGTTCCGGCCCAATTTCAACTGACCAAGCTCGCGCTGCGTCAAGGACAGCATGTGGGGCATGGTCTTCTGCACTTTTCCGGTCCGCGTGTTGACGTAGTACGCAACATTCCTCAGAGGCGTCTTCCGGAAGTCCCAGTCGCTTTCGCCCGCCGTGAACTTGCGAGCGACTTCGGCCAACGGTGCGAAGGTGCACAAGTGTGCAAGACCGTTGCCCGAGATGTCTAGGTACTGCAGCTCGTGTAACCGAGGTAACGTCGCGGGCAGTCGCTGCAGGATGTTATCGGCGCACAGGAACGTCTGCAGGGCTTTCAGCTCGCCAATATCGTCGGGCAGCCGCTTGAAATTGTTCCTGGTCACGTCTAGGAACGTCAACGTTTCAAGTTCCATGAACGACGGCGGGAGATGTGTCAGGGAGTTCCGCCCCAGATCCGCGGTCGTGAGTTGTCTCAGTAGTCCAACATCGTCCGGCAAGTACCTTAGGCCATTGCCGGGCATCCTCAATTCTTTCAACATAATTAACGAGCGACACCCGACGGCCGGCGCCAACGCGAAACAGTGCAGCTCTCGTATTCTATTCCGGGGCATACTTATTTTAGTAACACCTAATTGCTGCATCAACGTCGAACCCAGAAACAACGGTAAATACTGCAACCCTCGTTCCACGACGATCAACTCATGTCTTTGAACCGCGAGGTAGCCCTCGCGCTTGGCCCCATCTTCTGGGAGAGGCGGCGCCTCAACAGGCTGGCCCCAGGCGCCGCCGTCATCACGCCAGGCCGGCGGCGGCGGTGCCTTTACTAGCTTCATGAACTCAAAAGGCTTGTATTGCAGAGTCGGTCGTCTTAACTCCCGCTGGATCGGATCGAGATCTTCTTCGGCCACATCCTCGGCGTCAAAGTCCTCGGCCTCCATGAGTAGTGACTCTCTGTACGCGACAATTTTATTTCTTTGTTTTTTGTCCTCATCTAAAGCTTGGTAGATTCGTTCGGGTAGAGCATTGACGGCTTCGCCGATGCCAATCCTCCCAGCTTTGTAGACGTCCGTCGCGGCCCACCACTCGTCGGCTCGTACCCTGAATAGGGAAGGACTGGGAACGCCCTCGTCTTTATCCGGTGGCCGCGCACCTAAGCCTAAAGATTCGAGCAACTCCTCGAAGTCGCCCTTGGACAAAGTACCACTCCCATCATCCACGGCCTCGAAGGCGCGCTGCACCTCCTGCTGCCGCTGTAGATCCCTTGCTAACGCTGCAGCTTGCTCTTTTTGGAGCCCCTTCATCCTCGACGCCTGCAACACTTGTTTTTCATCTTCAGTCATCTCGGCGATGGTCTTACTTCGAGGATTCTCCCTGCTATTCGGCTTGGGTGGTGGCGGTGGTGGTTTATTTTTCTTCTTTCTCGTCGCGATTTGTTTGGAGATCGGATTCGTTAGTGTAGGATGTCCCGTCGTGTTCGAGAGCTTGATAACCTGCTGCACTTCAATGACCTTCTGCCGCTCGCTCTCGGCCTTGGCCAACCTTTTCATCTTGTCGGTGTATTGCTGCTGCCGCGCCGCGCGTAACGCGGATCTAGCTTTGGCATACGAACCATGTCTGATCAACAAGTACTTGAAGTCGCAGTTCAAAGCCGCTTCATCGGAAGGCCGCTTCCTCCCGATGTGGCGGTGCTGCGGCAGCGGCGGCAGGAACTGGTTCTCGTCCTCATCCGTTTTGTGGACGACGCGCGAGTCGCGCGTCGACATGTCTTCATTTCTCTTCCGTAGGGCAGCGTGGAAGAGGGCGTTGCCGTCCGACGACTGGGGCCGCCGGCCCATCATGGTCGTCCGGCGCCCTGCTGCCCTGTGGAGGCACTGCTGCCTGGAGGCAAGTCCCAGGGGTGCCGCTGCGCCGCTGCGCGGCCTGCACGCGTCGAGACCGCTTCCAAAGGCCTCTCTTGGTCGATTCGGGCTGCCTCGCGCTTATGTATGCGGCAGAGACGCGCCTAGCGCTGCCTGTCCAAAGCAAAAAGCTGCCTCGGCACCGCGCGAGCCTCGCTCGCCGAGGCCTCCCGCCACGACGTCGAAGGCTCGGGCGGTCGCCGAGAGAAGCCTGCGTTTGCGACGATCTAAAACCCCGCACTTATAGCTAGCGCCGAGGTTGGTGCGAGAGGCTCGTCGCAATAGGGCCCCGTAGGGCTGCCCTGGAACCTCAAAACGCGCCCAGCCGACGCCAGCAAGAGCGTGGGCATCGCATCGCCGCGTGAGCTCGCGAGCGGACGCCGGCGCGGGCAGCGCTTGCCCCCACCTGGGCCAGGGGCAGCAGCCAAAGCCGCACCGTCAGGCAGCAGGCCGCCCCATAGCGCCATCACCATGGGCTTCGGCGACGGCTTAGGTAGAGATGCGGAGCTCCAGGCCGCCTATGCGGATAGAGCAACGGTGAAAGCTAGACGGATGGCCTCCATTTACAGGACAAGGCGGCCCGGCTACCACGACACAAGAAAATGGCGCGCCACGAACTTGCCAGATGCCGTCCTCGCCGTCGGCGAGCGCATGGCCGCGTCGCGCTACGTGTCGCCGACGTCCCTCACCGTCATCAAGCCCGACGTCCTGCCGACGATGCGCCGATCGATCGTGCCGCGGCGGACGTCCATACAACCGCCTTTGCAACAGAAGAAGGTGCGGTTTGCCGCGCCGTCTCCTTTGGAGATGTTCCCGGTGACGCGGGATACCACGATTACGGACGTGTGGGCGCCGCGCGCCGTCGAAAAGAAGGCGGCCTGGTTATTTGGGGAGAGTGACGATGATTTTGGATTAGCGCGAGAAGATAGTCTGGGGCGGGACTTCCGGCGGTTTGAAGGCGGTGGCTTGTTCGCCACTCTAGGCCAGGAGAAGGAGACGGCGCAGAAAGCGTCGCGGGCCTTCCTCATGACCCCCGTGAGTGGCTTACAACGGGAAGAGGGTTATGCGATCGTGCCCCGGTCCGAGCTGCGCGAATTAGCCTCTCTGGAAGGCAACCTGAGAAAAGAACGGCGCTCCTTCGTCCAGGACTGCGAGCACCTCGTGGCGAAGAAGGCCATGCTGCCGTCCCAGAAGTATTCGCTGTCGGAGCCGTCGCCCGTGGCCACGTATGTGTTGGTCGCGACGTGCGACCGGGAAATAAGGCGGTGCGAGGCGACCGTAAAAGCCATGTACGAAGCGAGGCGGAAGGAGGCCGCGAAGGAGCGAGCCGCGAGACCGTGGAGAAGGACGGTCGACGCGAAGGAACTGCCTCCATTGGGCGGTGGGTTGTCTGGAAAATTACGGCCGGAGACCGATCTAGTGATGGCGAAGCTCGCCTTGAAGACCGGGAGCTGGGACGCCTACCTCAAGCGGCGCTTGTGGCACCGGCGCATGGCCGAGACCGAGGCCATGGCCTTTGAGGACGGCTACGCGCGGTGCGCGTTCCGGGCGCACGACGCTAGAGTGCAGCGGGCGGACTACCAGGTGTATGTCGAGTTGGTCGCGAGGTATGGGGTGCCCTTTTCAGAAGATGAGTTCAACGCGCTGGGGCCCAAGGCGGGCAGCACGTTCCGCGAGCTTTGTACTGATGCTGCCATAAAATGGCAAAAGATGTGGTGGTTCTACGCTCCTGTTTATAGACTAAGACGCGACCGCGCCTCGACCATCATCCAACAAAGGATAAGAGGCGTCAATACAAGGAGGAGATGGGCGCCCATCGTCCAGCTTCGGCTCGAGTCTGGAAGGCAACGTCCTCTGCGGATGGCGCTGGGCCACTGGCACCGGTGCATCTTGAGGACGATCCGCGCCCGCCATTTAGTGTTTAGAATAAAACACCACAAATCCAAAAGAATGCTGAAGGCGTGGCGGTCTTTAGTGGGTGATGAGCTCGCGTCGATCGTCGTCGACCAAGTTTTGGATGCGTTTGCAGATCAAAAAATGCAGCAACATGTCAACCGTTATTTTGGCGACTATGTGAAATCAACGGGTTTACGGTTTGAAATGCTGGCGAACGACGGCGTCGAAAAATGTGTCGAACCTATTGTGGAATTGACGGTGGAAGGTATTATCGACGACTTCTGCTCCTACGAGGACTTGCCGGCGTGGATGGACCAGAACTGGTTTTTGCAGAAGTGCTCCTACGAGAACCATTTGTTGCTCGTCCGGGCGGGCGTCTTACCCTCCGATTTGTTCGCGGAGTCGAAGCGGGACTACATCTGGGCGCAGAACGCGACGGTCATCCAAAGAGCGTGTCGAGGAAGGATGGGCCGCGACCGCGTGCGCCAGAAATTAGCAAGGACGTACCGGAAGCGCTGGGACGGCCGGCGCTTCTACTACGTCAATTTAAAAACTGACGAGCGCCTCGATCGGCGGCCGCGGCTCATCGGGATGCTGTTCCCGCGGAGCGTGTTTTAAGAGAGAATGTTGTATCATGATCATAAACTTCAAACTTCCTCGTCAAGCTCTTCCTCAGGCGCTTCGTCGGAGTCGGAGTCCGAGTCCCAGTGACTAGCCAAATATCCCCTGCCCCCAAGGCTCGGGGATCTAGTTAAACTCTTTTTATATAAAACACCGAAGTTCGTATATGCACATGACGATACGAGTACGGAGGCCCCCCGCAGATCTCCCCGCAGCACGCCATCGCCGCAGACACTCGAAACATAGACTTAGGAGACCCAGCTACTTCAGCCGCTCGATGAGCTGGCTCAGCTTGTTCTCGTCCGCGCCCGAGAAGCGCTCGATCTCCTTCCCGCCCTTGAAGAACACGAAGGTAGGCATCGACGAGACGCCGTGCGCCTGTGAGACGGGTTTCGCCGCGTCCACATCAACAGCGTAGAAGCCGACGCCGCCGTAGCGGTCGGAGATCTTGGCGAACTTCGGCTTGATCTGCATGCAGGGCCCGCACCACGAGGCCCAGAAGTCCACGACGGTCAGTTTCGAGGACGATATGGCCCT
>JACLAA010003968.1_pt1 | contig 12495 bp, 5 predicted proteins | sample 8027891 | NCBI WGS metagenome assembly JACLAA01 (sample SAMN15724900, study PRJNA655200) | protist metagenome | isolation source: fluorescence activated cell sorting (FACS) single amplified genomes of... | place: Spain: Blaines Bay Microbial Observatory, Mediterranean Sea | collected 2016-01-19 | reverse complement strand
GGCGGGCTTCGCGCACGTGTCGTGTCTGGCGGAGCAGGTGAAGATTTTGGTCGCGGAGGCGGAGGAAAACAATTTGGGCGACAAGACGGTGATTGAGAGGTTTAAGCGGTGGCACACGTGCAGCCTGTGCGAGCAGGACTACCACGGGGTCGTCAATTGTGCGCTCGGGTGGGCGTGCTGGAAGACGTGTGTGGGTCGGCCGGAGGAGGACTATCTCCGGGGCTGCGCGATGAGTCATCTTGGGAACACTTTATATGATGCGGGACACCACAAGGATGCGTTGTCTGTGAGAGAGACCGAGTTGTCTTGGCTGCGGCGCAATGGCGGTTCACAGCACGCCATCCTCGTCGTGCAGGGCAACATTGCGAACTCGTATAATGTTCTTGGCCGGAGTGAAGAGACCCTACGAATGAAATGGGACGTATACATGGGATTTCTTAGGCTCTACGGCGAAGAAAATCAAGACGCCCTCCGAGAAGCCACCAACTACACGGTGGACCTTCTCCATCTACAGCGCTTCAAAGAAGTCAAGTCGCTTTTGCGCAAAACGCTACCTGTGGCGCGACGTGTCCTTGGAGACCGCCATGAGTATACGATGTATATGAAGCGGAATTACGCGATGGCGCTCTACGGGGACCCCGCCGCCACGCTCAATGATCTCCGCGAGGCCGTGACGACGCTCGAGGACACGGAACGGACCGCGCGGCGCATCCTCGGTGGCGCTAGTCCGACCACAAGATCGGTCGAGACTGCCCTGCGAAACGCGCGAGCCGCGCTCCGCGCCCGCGAGACGCCGTCGTCGGAGGCCGACGACCTCGCCGCTCGATTCGGTAGCTTGTAACGAGCTAATAATAAAACCAAGTAAATCCCACGTTAGGAGCAGAGGGACCCCCACTACTTCTTCTTCCCCCCGCCCTTGCCTTTGACCGGCTCAGGAATATCGGGAGGCGGCGGGTCCTTCGCCTTCGTGTCCCGCAGCTCGACGCACCGCGCAATAAAGTCCGAAACCGGCATCGTGCCCTCGACCGTGTTCGCGCGCGTGCGGACCGCGACCGCGTTCTCGGCAATCTCGTTGTCTCCCACCACCAAGATAAAGTTGTACTGTGCTAATTGGGCATTTCTGATCTTCTTCGGTAGCGTATGTCCACTATCATCACAATCGACGTAGAACCGAGCCGCGCGAATCTGCGCCCGCACTTTTTTGGCATACTCGATGTGACTGGGACCGACGGGCACCACGATACATTGTCTCGGCGAGATCCAGAAGGGCCACTTGCCGCCCCAGTGTTCGGTGAGCACGGCCATCATCCGTTCTACGCTTCCAAGCATGGCCCGGTGGATGATAATGGGTCTTTTTTCCTCCGTCGTTTCGTCACCGCCCCGATACTTCAGATCGAATCTAATAGGCAACTGGAAGTCTAGTTGAATCGTGGCGCATTGGTGCACGCGATCCAGCGCATCCGTGACCTTGATATCAATTTTCGGTCCATAAAACGCGCCGTCGCCCGGGTTCACGCGCCACCCGCCCTTGCCCGCGAAGTCGTCCATGGCTGAAGCGAGGGCCGCCTCGGCGCGATTCCACAACGCGATATCACCAAGAGCCTTTTTAGGACGCGTCGACAGTTCCAGCTTGTAGCCCATGCCAAAGATACCGTACACATACTTCATAAACTCGAGGGCACCCTTGACCTCTTCCTCTATTTGATCATCTCGACAGAAAATGTGCCCGTCGTCCTGCTGGAACCGTCGGACTCGCGTCAATCCTGTTAACGCGCCAGATAACTCATTGCGATGCAACACGCCAAAGTCAGCGTATCTCATCGGTAAATCGCGCCACGATCTAACGTCGTGCTTGAACATGAGGCAGTGCCCGGGGCAGTTCATGGGCTTCATGCCGAACTCCTGGCCTTCCACCTCGAAGCAGAACATGTCGTCTTTATAATGTAAGGCGTGGCCCGACGTGTGCCACAAATCAAAGTTATATACATTTGGGGTTACTACCTCCGTGTACTCCCGCAACCAATATTGATCTCGAATAAATGATATGAGTCCAGTATAGATCCGAGCGCCGTGCGGCTCCATGAAGGCCGAGCCAGGCGACAGCGCGTCAAAAAAGAACAGTTTTTGCGCGGCCCCGACCTTCCGATGGTCTCGTTTCGCCGCCTCCTGCTGGAACTTCTTCCACTTCGTCATCTCCTTCTTGTCGGGGAAGGCCACACCATAAACCCGTTGTAAGGCGTCGTTCTCGGCCTTGCCTAACCAATAAGCGCTAGAAGCTCGTAACACCTCGAAGGCCTTGACTCGCCCCGAATCGGGGACGTGGGGGCCCATGCAGAGGTCGATGATCGGCCCGGATCGATAGGCCGTGGTCATACTACCATCCGGGACCTTACTTTGTATGATAGCCGTCTTGAACGGATTATAGGCAAACATCTCTAGTAATTCCTCTTTCGTCAGCGCGAGGCGCTCGAACTTGTGCTTGGCGTTGCACATCTTCGTGACCATCTGCTGGAGCTCCTTGAACTCCTTATCACTGACAGAAGAGCTACCCATGTAGGCGTCGTAGTAAAAACCTCCTTCGACGGGTGGTCCAATACTCAATTTGGCGCCGTACTTCTGTTCGAGAGCCGCCCCCAACAAATGGGCCGCCGAGTGCCAGAAGACCATCTTGCCTTCTGGTGAATCGAAGCCTAGTAATTCGAGCGTACAGTCGCCCTCGAGCGGTCTTGCTAGATCCCACAGCAAGGCCTTGTCGACATCTGACACTACGTCATCGTCTTCATCGAACTGGTTGATGGCTACCGACGTGATTTGTACATTGGAAGCATACGTCACTCTAGCACAACACATCCTTCCCGCGAGCTGTTTGGAAATACCCAACGCTATCGTCAACGGCGAGGTCTCGAACGCCACACCCTCCTTCGTGTTCCCGTCCGGTAGTGTTATAGTGATGGGCTTTTTTTGTGGCGGGGGCTGCGCCGCGCGTCGCGCCGCGGCTTGATCCCACACGCTTTCGCGGTGCGCCGTGAAGGCGGGTTTGGGCTCCGGCGTGAACGCGCCGCCGATGTGGACGCCCTCCGTCTGCTCGATCTTGCCCGCGGACGCCGTCGTCAACCTTCCTCCGGACGTGCGGGCGTGTTGTTTCACGCCCGGTCTATCAAAGACGGAGAACTTGCCCGTCTGCTGGATTTGCGGGGCGGACGGCATTGTTTATTGTTTTAGGTCTTGTCTCTGTGGTTGCGCGCCGCGAGCGCTGTCGGCGAGATTCTCGCTTTTTGGCTGTGCCGCGGCGTGTGGGCAGTATCGCGTGTTCTCGCGCTGCACAGCCGCGCAGTGGTTATTATACTAATTTCTCCACGCGCTGTATTAGCGGTACGCTGCTCGTGCGGCCGCTGCGGCTCGGTGCAAGCGTCGGCGGAGAGTTCCGCTAAAGCTACTAAACGGGTTTCGAGAATGCTCTCCACAGAGCTGTTTTATCGGAAGCACAATCACGCAACAACTTATTCACTACTTTGAACTCGACGCAGCGTTCCAGGCCAAGAGCAGCGCTGCACCCTCCTGGCACTGTTGTTCAGCAAGGCGACGAGCGCGAATCCGGGAGCGACACGCCTCGATGCCACTCATACTAGAAATAAAGCGCAGGGGAAAGTCTTCGTCCGTATAGAAGATCGGATCGAGCCAGTCGAACCCACATTGCGCGTGCCAAAAATATTTGTCCGCATCGATTTGCAACATGTTGATGCTGTGCCGCTCCGAATGGGAATGGAGTCGAATGCGCAGGTCTGGCAAGGCGACGGAGAGCGGCTGCAGTATCGCGTCGCGGCGGTCCGCCTCGGCGATTGCCGCCGGAGTATCTAGTGCCACCAGCACGCCTCCGATCGCAAGCGCGACGTGGGCCGCTCCGTAAGGTCCTTTATCGGGCTGAGGCCCACCCAAGTTCGTATCCGATAGCTCGAGGACCTTCAAAGAGGTAAGCGTGCGTAGCGAAGTCGGCAGGGTCGCGAGTCGGATGTTATCGCTGGCCTTCAGACAGACTAGCGGGAGCTCTGCAAGCCACTGCGGTAAGGAGGTAAGGCCCGTCTGATGCACATTTAGGTATTGCAGGCGGAGGCCCCGCAGGCAACCAGGGACCGCGTTGAGGTGGAGACCCCCGATGTTCAGCTCGCGTAGGGACGCTCCGCACGTGGTGCCGACCACGAGGCGCTCCAACTTGCTCTCGAGACCAACGTCCTCGAGGCCGTCGCTCTGCTCAAAAAAGGCGGTTGAGTAGTCGACGGCTTCCAGGCTCATGTCGCGGAGCACGTCAATAGAAGCCACGTCAAGAAATGACTCATGTGCACGGGCGCTGAGCCGGCGCAGGCTCGTCACTTCCTGCAGCCACGCGGGTACGTTAGTCACACAATAATTCGTCACCAATTCGCGCAGGCGTGGGAGCCGGCGCACGCAACCGAGGCTGATAACAACAGGGCTACATTCGAGCTTGAGGACCTCCAGGCCCCGAGGCAGGCAGGCCTCGTCCTCCATCCAAGACGGATACAGCAAAGTTCCGTCAAAGACATCGTAGTCCGGACTCGGGAACATGACGTAAAGTTCCTTGAGCGGCAGCTCCGCAAACCAATCTGGAAACTGTTGCAGCTGGATCCGATAAAGCCACAGCGCCCCCAGCCGCGGCATGCGGCGTAGGCACTCGGGTAGCGCGACCTGGGCCTGGCGCACGTAGCCCGCCTCAGATAGATGCCGGACGTCGGGACCGGTGATGGTCAGCGCCTCGACGTTCGGGAATCGGTCGCCTAGTTCAGGAGGCAACCGAGCGAACCACTCGAAGGAGATGACCAAGCGGCGGACGTGCGAGTAGAGCGGCTGGCACCAGACGGTCGAGACGCCGCGCAGCCGTTGGTACTTTACCAGCCGCTTGCAGGTGTTCGTTGGGTCTTGGTGTCCCCCGTGGCACAGGCTGGGCCCATATGCCATGGTGTAGACCTCCTCGACGTCCTCGTCCTCGATCGGCCCGTCCTCGATGAGGCTCGCCAGAAACGGCTTTTTGGTCGTCCAGAGCGGCGACCAGTGGTAGTCGTGCGCGAGGTAGTCGCAGATCTTGGGGAGCACGTCGCTCATCCGCTCGATGTGCTTCGGCACCCGCGCGGCGCGCGCGCTCGGCAGAGAGTACTCGTCGATCTCGACCAGTTGGACGTCCGTCGGCGGCGGCGGCCGGGGGCCCGGGGTCGCGCACGTCGGCCCGTAGTGGACCCAGAGGTACTCCGCCAGGCGGTCTCTCGTCGTGCGCAGCGCGCGCCACCGCGGCCAGCGTTCTCGCGCCTCGTCGCAATGGTCTCGCGCCTCGGCCCACTGCTCGCCGTCAAGCGCGCTGTTGATCTCTTCGATTGCTGACAACATGCCGCCGCGCTCAATAATTTCAATCTTCCACAGAGGCTTGGCGGCCTCGGCACCGAGCCGCTGGAAACGAGACATTTGGTGCTGAGTGGGTCTGCAGCGTTACGGCTGTACGAGCGCTGAAGGCGTGCCTCGAGACAGCACGCGCTGCAAGTAAGTCAAGACTACGATTATCTATGCAAACTGCCACAGGCAATTGCCAGCAGGCCTCCAGCAAAACTCATGTCCCTCCTTGGATTGCTAGTGGTCTTATACGCTAGGCTGCCTCAATTTTTCACGAGCACACGACGGTGCAAGCGCAGCCCGGACGACAGCAGGGCGCGAATCGGGGCGCCAACAAACGCAGCGCTCATCGGTACAGCAATTTGCAAGGCTGCCCCCCCCATGAGGTGGCTACTGCTCCTCCCATTGCTGGCCCATGCCACGGACGACCACATCAAGCCCGCAGAATTTCTAAGTAAATGGGGCACCGACGAGCTCCCCCCCGACGCGTCGATCTCGACGCCGGCGTTAGCGGAGGCGTGGATGAAGCGAGGGTTGAAAGCGCGCGACGCCGGCGCGTTGGAGGCGGCCGTGCGGGCCCAGTGGCGCGGCGCCTTCCACGCGCCCTTCTTCGCGCACTCCTGGAGACATTTGGGCAATGCCCTGCTCCGGTCGGCGGCCTACGACCTCAGTTGCGAGTACGCCGTCGAGGCGCGCCACGCGCTCTCGCTCGCGTACTTTCATCTGAGGGATGCGCACGCGGGCAAGGGGCTCCAGGCCCTGGACGCCATCGGCGAGCTGGGGGACTGCTATGTTGACGATCTGGAGCTGGACAAAGCCGAAGGCGCGGCGCTGCGCGCGCTCGCCGCTTTGGATGGGGACCGGGGCCAGGCGCCGGCCGCGGCGGAAGCCGTGGCTACGTACTGTGACGACTTGCAAGGCGTCCGCGTCGAGGGCGCGGGCGCGTTCGCGCCGCGCGTCGCGCGGCGCTTCTACGCGGCGCTTCGCATCTGCGGCGTCGTCTCCCTGGGCGAGCTCATGGACGAAGACACGCTCCACGCCGTTGCGCAGCTAGAAGCTGCGACTCGATCGTCCTTCGAGGCCGGTCAGGGTGGAAAAGGCCTCGCAAGCGCCGCCTTGAGCGACCCCCGCGTCCGAGGCAGGGGTCGCAACCGCTTCGAGGTCGAGCTGCCGGCATTGGAGCTGAACGCGAGCGTCGTCGCGAACCCGGTGCTCCACCCGCTCGTGGGGTTGGTCCTGGGCACGGCCGGTGTTGAATTAGATGCCATCTCCTCGGTGGTGGCCTACCCCGGTGCGGACTTGCAAAACTACCACGCGGACACCAGTGAGATTGTGGATGTATTGAGACGGCAAGGCGAATTACCGCATCTGCCTACTCATGGAGTCATAGCAATTATACCCTTGGTGCCCCTGGACCCCACCAAGAACGGCGGCACGCAATTTGAATTAGGGTCTCATATTTCGAGGTTACGCGACACCGAGCTCCGGACGCGGCCCGCCATCGCCAATTCTGGCGACGCATATATCTATGATCTGCGCACGCGCCACGGCGGCCTGCCTCATGCTGGGTCCGCCCCGCGGCCGCTTCTGTCGCTACCCTACGTGAAGGACTGGTACGTGGACGCCGTGAACCACCCGACGCGCCACACCGAATCATATGAAGCGGTCAACGACACGACGCTGAAGAAGCTCCTGGTGCGCGTCGACGGTCGGCGCCACCACGAGGACCTCTTCGCGGCGCGGGGCGTTTGTGATAATGTGAATTAAACACGTCAACTTACACACTAGAGGATAGGGAAAGGTCAAACGAGCCCCTGGCTCGGCCGCGACTGCTCCGGCGTCGCGACCTCCGCAATGATGGATGGAGAACCAGGAGGAGAAGGACACTCATCCGTATCCTCCGTCGCCGACACGCTGTAGCGGATGCTCACGTCCTCGGAGGCGCAGCGCCGCGCGCAGTCCGCCAGCACGTAGCCGCCGAGCGTCGACCCGCCCAGGGCGAAGAAGGACATCGTGAGCCCGTCTCCAACGCAGGGCGCATCGAACAAACGCGCGGCGACGTACGTCATGCACAGCAACGCGAGCGCGACCGCGACGGGCCGCGGCCGACCCTCCGCGGCGTCTCGGAGCGACGCCGTGTTCGCGAAGCACCTCGAGGCGGCAAGCATCCACAGACACGCACATAGAATTAAATTCGATATGGGCCAATTCACATTTGGTATCAACCATAAGACCCAGCCGGCCGACCGGTTCATCAGTAGGTGGAACTGGAGCAAGTAGAGCTCCAATGATCTGGCACCTAACCATTCTAAAGGTACGGAGACCCTAGATCGCAAATACGGAGTCGCGTTCCGCAGCACCGCGTAGAGGGGCACCCAGAGCGTGCCGACGTAGGGCGCGATCTCTCTATATTTTATGGAGGTAGGGTGCGACGCCCAGGCCCAGACGCCCAAGGCGAATAGTATAGAAGATACACATAGGATCAAACCCTTGTAAGTAGATTGCCAGCCCTTCACCGTGAGGGGCATCAACACGGCAGCTAGAGCCCCGAACCACGACGACAGGTAGTCCATCCTTGTCCTAAACCAGAAGTACTCCTCGAAGCCCTCTCCCAACAAGTATAACAGTACGGGTTTGACGGTGACGTGGTACAGCCCGAACTCCCATATCACAGTAATAACGATCAGGTAGTATACTAATGCGAACACTATTCTCAGTATAGACCCAGGCTCCTCATTTCGCAGCATTAGTTTGCTGAAGCCAAAACTAACAAAGCATAACACAAAATGAACGGTATGCAACGCCACGACGTAGTACGCGATCCACTTCGTACCAGTAGCCAATGAGAGAAACACGACAAAAAAATTAATCCTCCAGATCATTTTGAGGAACCGAGCCAGCGAGAAGTCGTCCTTGTTGAGAAAATAAGTCGCGTTCCCGAACCCCGTCAGCCACACGTAGGCCGACACGAACCATCGGATACTAACGTAGAAATCTTGGGCGTTCGCGTAGTGATACGCGACAAATGCAATTTGCATCCAGCCCTTCCACTCGTTGCACTGGTGGCGCGAGAAGAAGTTGTTGTCTGTTGTTCTTGTCAATCTAGGTGAATAAGATATGAGTAAAAGTAGAGCCATGGCGCCGACCCACAGGTCGGGGTTCTCTGAGAGGTACAAGGTACCGGCCGGTAGTAGCCCCGTCGGTGCGAGTTGGTCGCAGTAAGCCGCTATGAATAACCACAAAGCTAGTTCCAGGGCGTTGAGTAGGGGCGAGCCTTCCTCTACTGCTATGCGGTTTGTCGGCGACGCCGGTCTGTTGCTCATGGGCGTGAGCTCGATGGAGGACCGTCTTGGTGATGATAACGTTCTTCGGGAAAATGACACTCTGATAGCCGCACCGAGAATCCCAAACAACAAAAACAATAGGACGCGCGGGCCCGGGCCTAGGGCACAAGCGCCTTTTTTCAACATCTTCTTCAGGCCTTTCCGCGTCCTTCTCCAGGCCTGGCGCCAGGACGCATCTTCATTATCTTCTGGGACGGCACACGAACCGGGACCGCCCTCCCGGATGGCCTTGTCGCCCAGGATATCCGAGGTCGCCGAGGACGTCCCGTAACCAACAATATCGTCGTCCTCGATCCAGGCCGGTTTCTCATCTTCCGCGTCGTCGTCGTTATGAGTAACGGGTGCTCGCGTGGGCACGGCGTCGCAGGTGCACAGGCCGCTCTCGCGCGCGCTCGGCGAATCTTCGCACTTCTCTGATTCATAAGAGCAACTACTCACACAATCGGAATCATCATAGCACCGCTGGCCGGCACTACACGCCGGGCAGACGCCGCCGCAGTCGACGTCGCTCTCGTTTTTTGATAGCATCCCATCGGCACACGACGCCGGCAGCGCCTCCGAGAGGACCTTGTACTTGTCCGAAGACCGTACGCCATCAACCACGGGAAAGATCCTCCCATCACCCTTGATACTACTCAACAAATACTGGTTCCACAGATGATATAGAGGCTGCACCGGGTGCGAGCCATCAATAGTACGGTCGTAGATGTTCTGTAAATTAGCGAAGGGGTGCGGATCAAAATGCCTATACTTTTTCTCAATGGCAAAATCGCGCAGCACCTCGTTAAAGGCTAGTACGCCCTTATTGCTCTCATGTTTATATATATCTGCTAGACCGTCGGGCCACATCGATCTATCCTCATAGACGGGGTCGCCGTCGCAGTGCTGCTCCGTGTACTCTCCACAACACGACGATAGTCTTATATATGGATAAGGTACCTTATCTAGTAACGAAGTAGCATACTGCTCAAGTACTCCCCGATACTCCTTCCTACAAGTATCATCTCTCCCATAGGCATGTTCACACGAACATCTTTTGAGCTCCCACCAGCCTGAATTGACGATCACCATAGACGCCCACGGTGCAATAGTCTCCTCGAACAGCGGCACGGCATCGATTTCAACGTGGTGCCAGTCCGCCAGGAACCAGTATTCCGTTTCTATTTCTGTCACACCTAGGTCGTTTCCACACATGGCTTGGGCTCGACTGGTAAGCGGTATGCTCTTCTTAAAGTGCTGCGCGTGTTTACTCGACGAAGTATGCGTCCATCTATCACTTGTGTCGTAGTGGATTGAACCATCCCCATTACCCCACTTCGAGTAGAGGTGCGTTGACAGTTTTCCGGTGGAGAGCCACTCGTTTAAGGTAAAGAAATGGAACCTCGTGAGCGAGTCCCCGAGGAACGCTACTCTAGGTGCATGGGCGAGGAGACAGAAGGCCTCGTCTCTTGATATCGGTCTAGACGAGAAGGGGTCGATTTTTGTCGTGACGTCATACCCTAGTAAAAGAGCTAAGGACCGACCAGGCGTGTCCCTTACATCTCGCAGGGGGTCCTCGTAGTAGTCGTCGAACCAGTCGCCACTCCCATGCTCGTGTAATCGCCTTTGTTGGCTGCGGGGTTCGGGCTTCCTGTAGGGGAGTTCCTTGTCTTCGTCACTGGGCATCGGTGCTATGTCACACTTGATGTTCGTTAGTATTTCATTGATAGTCTCTCCGGAAGCTTTCCTCGCTTCCCGGTTTGACAGTACAATACCGTTCGCTTTACGAGCCGTGCCGACTCGTTCTACGTCGTCCGGTAATAATGCGGCGCACGCCCTCGCGGAGTTGATGGTCGCATTCCACTCAAGAGTGTGCTGCAGCGGCGCGTGGCGGGCGTCGTACAAAATGATCGTGTCCGCGGTCGTTGCGGCTGCTCGCGCCGCCGCGCCGACGTCGCCGCCGCGGTGGACGACGGTGACGGCGTGCTCTTTTAGTGCGGCGAGCGACGGTTGGGCTCGTTTCGCGTCGGGGGCGTGTAGGACGACGTGGGTCTTCTGTGGCGGCGTCGCAGCGCTCACGGCCGCCGCGACGCAGCAGTAGGCTAAAAATTGACGCATGCCGGTTGTTGTGTGCAACCGAATTTGTACGCGTCGGATGCAGCTGTTCGGCTCGGCAACGGTCTAAAATATGTAGTCGAGCAGCTATGCGCTGCCGCGCATTCGTAACTGCTATTTGCGCGTACGAGCGCCGGGTCAATGCGCTGAAAGTTTTGACAATATAATGACCTAGCGGACCGTAAGACTCTAGCAAGCAAACGGATACGTCGCACGCGCACACGAGGGCCCATCCGCCCGTACGTACGCCTCCCGCACAACTTTGCTCATAGGGGCACCGCCCTGGCGCCGCGGCCGCGTTCGACGGCCGTCGAGTCATAGTTGCGCCCCCCCCCACGCCGTCGCCGCGAGTCTAGTAAAACGCTTACGCTCCTCAGAGGGCGAACTCGTCCCGCTCCTCAGCACTAACGGCGCCCTTGGGCATGAAGCCCCGAAGAGCATCGGCGTGCTCCGCCAGCAGTCTACGACGCGCCTCCCGGACCACCTGCAACCGATACTGCTCCCCACTATCATCGTCCTGCTTGAGATTCTCCTCATCCGCAAGGTGTTTCAAATATCTCTCATGTTTGGCATCCGCATCGTCGCTGATCATGCCCTTGTAGCGGTCCTTCGCGTCGCGAATAGCTTGCTGTTTTTGGCGCTCCTCCTCGTCGTCGCGCTTGAACTTGTCGATCATGACCTGGACCAGGCGCTCCTCCTCGGCCTCTTCGACGGCTTGCTGCTTCTTCTTGTTCGCCAGCACAATGTCGTTCTGGCGCTTCATCTCCGCGATGTTGGCTAACCTCTTAGCTTCGCGCTCCTCCTCCAGAATGCGCGACTTCTTGAGCAGCTCCTCCTCCCAGAGCAAGTCTCGCAGTCGCGCGATTTCATCGTCGGCAGACCTAACAAGCTCCGTCTGCTGGACTATCTTATCAAAGGCCTTCTTCGCCGCAAGAGCCTTCTCCTTCTTCATCTGCTCCAATTGCTCTTCTCTGGCAGCCAACGCTCTACTATAAGCTATTATTTCAGCTTCTTCCTCCGCGGCCTGTTGTCGGGCCTCAATCACGTCGCGTTTCCGCTGCTCGGCGTACTGCTTGATCAACACGCGAGTCTCGGCCTTGTGCTTCTCGCGCGCCTCGTACTCGGCCCGATCTTCCGCTTCGATCTTGGCCACGATCGCCTCGACCATGGCCTTGTCCTCCTTGGCCTGCTCCGCGGCCTCGACCTTCAGGTACTCGCGTTCCTTCATCTGCTTCTCGAGGCCGGCCTTCTGGCGCGCGGTCACGTTCTTCTTGCTGCCACCTTTCTCCTGGTCCGCTATTTCGGCAGCAATACGGTCGGCCTCCATGGCGTCATCTATCGCTTTTTCACGTAAGATATCTCTACGTTGCCTCAGCATGCGTTCCTCGTGTTGGGCCGCGCGTTCCTTGTTCATATAGGCCGTCTTCAGCTTCTTCTCGAGGTCCTTCAGCTCCTCACTTTCATTACAAATACGCACTCGATCTCCCTCGAGTATGCCCTGAAGGGCAAGCCGCCACCCACATAAAACTGTTAGTTACTTCTATCATGCGTCGTCGCCGGCCCCGTCCAGAGCTCGATTACTAGTGCTCGTCTTTCACCACTCTCTACGGTAGAGACGTTGTGGACCGTCTCCGACGCGAAGAGCACGCCGTCGCCCACCTTC
>JACLAA010003668.1_pt1 | contig 12496 bp, 9 predicted proteins | sample 8027891 | NCBI WGS metagenome assembly JACLAA01 (sample SAMN15724900, study PRJNA655200) | protist metagenome | isolation source: fluorescence activated cell sorting (FACS) single amplified genomes of... | place: Spain: Blaines Bay Microbial Observatory, Mediterranean Sea | collected 2016-01-19 | reverse complement strand
TCCTCTTCGCTTTCTTCCCCGCCTCGTTCGATCAGGCGTGCCAACTTTTCGTTTTTCCCTTCCGCTCTCGCGTAATCCGCCGCCGTCTTCCCTCGTCCACACTTTACCTTGAAGTCACACCCGGCGTCTAACAGTTCCGAACACGATTCTTCGTGCCCAAACTTCGCCGCCATCATTAACGCGGTCACGCCGTCCCCGTTCCCGTCGGTTAAATCCAGTTGTTCTCGCATTCTCGCCCTTCGAGTCCAGTCGCAAAGCATCTGCAACGCTTTGTGTTTGTTCAAGGAGGCGCAAATCATTAAAGCGGTCATGCCGTTTTCGTCGCGCGAGGACGGTTGTTGCCCGCCGGCGTTGATCCCCCAACGGACCGTGTCCAACTTTTGGTTGCGACACGCGGTCAGGAATTGGTCTTTTTTAGAGCTCATTTATTAAAGTTGTTGTTTATTATTATTACGTTCGTGTGTTGTGTGTGCGATGATGTTTTGGGGAAAGTAAGGAGGATGGATTTTCTTTGCAAGAGAGAGACGAACGATTTTTGCGCTCGATTTTAACGCAATGATCTGCCAACAGCGATTGGCTTCTTCAATGTAAAATACAATCTCTCTACTTTCTATGACTATTGGTACGTCCTCTACGCTTTCTTCTTCTACTCGCTTTCGCGCGAATTTTCTTCTACTACTCGCCGCTCTACTCGATTTTTTTCATGGCGGATGCTTCTTCTTCTCCCGGCAGAACGATGGCTTTATTCGAGCTGGAGGATAAGAACGAGCTGGCTAGGATTAAAGCGCCGCCTATGTAGCCGTTTATACCCATGCGTTCGCCTAACAAAACGTACGCGAACGCGGCGCCCCAGAGCGGTTCCGTCGTGTAAATCACGCTCGCTTTTTCAGACGGGATGTATTTCAGCGCGACGGTTTCCGCGTATAACGCGAACGCGGTGGTTACAACGCCGGTGTACGCGACTAAGAACCACGGAACGGAGTGCCAATCGAATGTGGAGAGTTCAGAGAGGCTGTTGGTGAAGAGGGTGGATAACTGTCCATCGTCGCGCGGGACGTCGTTCAGTAAAGTTCCGCCGAAAAAGAGCGTCACGACGAAGAGTTGAATCGAACACATGCCCATCATTTCTTTCGTGCCTAAGTGTTCTTCGTTCGCTAAGACGTCCGTGCGAAAAACTTGCACGGCAAACACTACGGCGGAAATAAGAATGGCGAAGTCACCGTATAAGCTTTGGACGGTTTCCACCGTGGCGACTTCGGCGATGTCGGTTACGCTTTCCAAAGGAAGCGACAACGCCGAGTCCAAGACTTCAAACGGGTTCGATTGGACAACCTCTCCAGTCAACACGGACGTCGAGACGACGTCAGAAACCGCATCGGAGACAATTGATAGCGCTTCTTTGGTATCGTGCGCTTCTAAACCGGGTATAGGCACCACGCCTTCGATTAACGCTAAACCAAAAATAGCCACCGCGATGGCCGCCCACGTGCTCTTCGGCACTTTCCTCCCCGCCCACATGGCAATCAACGGCACGGAAATAACCGTAAACGATGAAATGAACGACGCGGACGACGCGTCCGTGATATCCAAACCAACCGCTTGAAAATAATACCCCACCGCGCACCAAAACCCAAGCTCTATTCCCATCTTCAAAATCCTCGAATCTCTCAAAGCGTACTTCGAAAACGGCAAAAACGTCAAACTCGCCGCCAAAAAGCGAAACAACCCAAACGCGTCCGGACTTATATTCGTCTGCGCCATTTTCACCAAAACTATGTTCGAACCCATCATAAAAATGATCAAGTTAAACAAAAGAAACCCTCTGGTTTCCGCGCTCACGTTTCGAAACAATTCATTTTTCGACAACGACGCCACGAAATCTTCCTCGCCTTCGAAATCAAAGTCATCCGGATCCTTCTCTAACGCGTCGACTTCTCGTCGCAACTCTTCCTGAGGAAAAAGAATGTCCTCAATCGTGGTCGGTTCGTCTATGGTTGAATCAACACCCAACGTTAATAAAGAGTTGTTTTCAATCCTCTCGTCGTTTCCTTTTGAAGTAGTATTAGTACCGCTATTACCGCTCGTCTCCTCTTCCTCCTCCTCCTCCTCCTCGTAGGACGACCCTAACTGTCTTTCGATCCGCTCTTGCCTTTGCTCCTCCGTCGTCCCGAGTTTGTACTCAAAAAACAACTTCTTTTTTGCGTTGTTGTTGTTGTTGTTGTTGTTGTTGAAAACGTCGTCCATCATCTCGTTCGCGTATTCGGCGACTAAAGAGAGTCTTCTTCGAAGGGCTTCGTCCATCGTCGGATTCAATTTTGAATTCTTCTTCTTCTTCGATGATGAAAGCGACGACGAGGACAGGAGGAAAGAGAAGAGCTTTTTCGGAGTTTGAAGACGACGTAAACGACGAAAACGCGTCGCGGTCGTATTCTCAATACCGTCGTCCTCCTTTTCGTCGCTCTTTCTGTTGCCGTTGTCGTTGTTGTTTCTGAGCATCGCTCTCGCGATGCAATCACAGCGGCGGCGATTTTTCCCCTCCTGTTTCGACGAAATCAAAGACTTTGAGGACGGTAGAAAAGCGCTTCTTCTCGCGACGATACCTCTCGTCGACGAACGAGACGACGACGAAGAACATCCTCGCGTTTGGCAAGGGAGAAAGGTTTCGAAGACGCCGATCATTATATATATATATGTGTATGTATATGTGCGTGAAAGTCCTACCCCCCTAAAAGGAGAGGAAAAAGTGAAGATATTTTTATTCAAATAAAGAAGAAAATCAACACCTCTCCGCAATCGAAAGAACAAAAAAGAACGCCGCGCAAACGTCGGACGCATCTCTCGAGAAGCAGTCGATCGTTTCGCGCAGTTCTCACGGGAAACGCTTCCGCAGTCGAAGAGACGCGTGCGTTGACATTCTGCCTTTTTTCAACACCAAAAGTATTTTCAAGGGGAAAAGATATTTTTGTATTCTCAGTTTGGGGGAGTTGTATAACTCTCCAGAGAGAAAAAGAGGAGATGAGAAAAAAGAATCCACACCCGCAGCGCGCGGTGAACGCGAAAACGGTGGTGGTCGCGAGCGACAGAGAGGAGAGAGAAGAACGATTGAAGCGAGAAGAAGAAGAACGAGCGCTGTTGTGTTTGAGAATCCCTGATGAGGAGGAGGAGGAGGAGGACGAACAGATACGAGAAGAAGAGATGACTGTTAGGAAAGGAGCGAAGAGAAAGAGAGCGTACGAATGTGATGTGTGTGAGAAGGTGTTTGGAAGTCCATCCCAATTGGCCATACACATGCGTACGCATACGAACGAGAAACCGTACGAATGCGATGTGTGCGAGAAGCGTTTTACTCAAGTTGGTAATTTGGAAAAGCACAAGCGTACTCACACGAACGAGAAACCGTACGAATGTGATGTGTGCGAGAAGCGTTTCACTCAATATGGTGCTTTGAAAACCCACATGCGTATTCACACGAACGAGAAACCGTATGAATGCGATGTGTGTGAGAAGCGTTTTAGTCGAGCTGATGGTTTGAGAGACCACGTGCGTATTCACACGAACGAGAAACCGTACCAGTGTGATGTGTGCGAGAAGCGTTTTCGTATATCTAGTAATTTGAGAAGGCACGTGCGTACTCAACATTAAAGCTTTTATAGTCATAGTGTACAAATATACATTAGTGCAGAAGTACCAGGTACCATGGTACCTTTTACTATTCATTATCGATATCATCGTCACTTTTCGTCGCATTTATCCAAAAACTTGAAATGGTCCTCCAAACTGGTCAAAGTGTTCGCGCAAATAACGCCACTCCCGGCCGCCGCGGGAACGCCGACGCCAGGCGCGACGCTATCGCCGACTCGGTAGAGGTTTTTGACGCCTTTAACTGCCGGCCCTGGGAACATTTTCGGCGCCGGGATGACGGCGCCGTAGGTACCTCGGTACCTTCGCAACCATTTTTCGTGAGAGGCCGGCGAGGCAAGGAGTTCTAGGACGACGCGAGAGCGGACGTCTGGGATGACCGTTTCTAACGCTTTAAAGAGAACGTCGCACTTTTCTTTTTTCTTTTCTTCGTAGGCTTTTCGGTCCGTGGCTTTTAACTCCGTCCAGCCGTCGTACGGTTCCATGGTATAACAGTGGACGCAGTGGTGTCCGTCCGGGGCCATTTCTGGTGACCACACGGTTGCGATGGAGATCATGCACACGTTTCCGGGCGCATCAAGCGGTTTCGATTTATCGTTCACGACGACGTGGTGACCTCCCAAGTGCGAAAAGTCTAATCCATCTGCTTTAATGCCCAAGTGAATGTGCATGAACGAATCCGAGCAGTCAATCGTCGTCTTCTTTTGGTACTCTTGAGCGGAAATTTTCGCATCTTTTGGGAGTAGTTTTTCGTACGTGTCCCAAACGCTCGCGTTGGACAACACCCCTTTTTTCGCTTTGATGACAACCTCGGGATCCATTCGCATTCTCACCCCGATGGCTTCATCTTTCTTATCATTCAACGCCACCTCTTTCACGTGCGCGTTCACGCGAATTTCTCCACCTCTCTTTTCAATAGCTCTCACCAACGCATCCGAAATCGCTTTCCCTCCTCCCACTGGGAACTCGGATTTCTTAAAATAATCCGACGCGCCAAACACGCTGGCAAACTCCGCGCTCACCGTTCCGCTCGCATCCATACCGCTCAGCAAAAAACACTCTAAATCGCATAAATATTTCACCCACGGATCTCTCACGTCCAAGAAATCTAACAACGCGTTCGTCGGTTGTCCCAACACCCCGCCGTACTTCCCAAGTTTACTCATCTTCTCCAAATATCTTTTTCCTATGACTAACAAAATCCGCCAATCCGTTCGCAGCGCAATCGTCGGTAACCCACTCAACGCTTCAAACATATCTCTAATTTTCGGCACCGCCAACCTCACTTCCTTCGCGCCACCTTCGCTAAATCTTTCGATTTCCTCGCACAACAAATCTAAATCCGCGTGCCTTCTCAACCCGGGAACGCCTTTCTCGATATGAAAGGTTCCCAACGGATCGTATTTCACCGTCTCCAACGGTTCTCCGAGCACCTCCAGAACGCTCGCCAACGGATTCAGCGCGTTTGGGGTGGTCAATCCAGCGAAGAAAGATGGACCGGTATCGAACACAAACTCGAGACTTTCGTTCGTGTCGTCGTCTTCGTCGTCGTCTTTACTCTCGTTCTCGTCGCCCTTTTTACTCTTTTGGCTGGTGTCAATCTCATCTCTTTTCTTCTTCACGCGTCTGGTAAACCCGTGCGCGGCGCCGCCGGTCTCGTAGTGAGACTCGAGCACTAACACTGAATTCCCGTGATACGAAAGCATCGCGGCGGCGGTGAGACCGCCAATGCCGGAGCCGACGACGATGTAATCGTACGCAGACGAAGATGACGACGACGAAGCGCAGATACGCGTTTTGTGGTGTCGCTCACACCGCGCGGCGGAAAGACGACGCGACGATGATGCGCGAGGCTCCTTCCGTCCGACAGAAGATGTCGAGCAACACAAAGTGGAAGATGCGCGCATTTTTGAGACGTTTTGTTCTGCAGGCGCAGAGTAGCCGCGCGTGTTTAATAGAAGTGATGCATTTTCATATCCAAAAAGAAGAAGTGTCTTGGGGGCAAAATGAAAGCGAGAACGCCGATTGATTCTTATTGGCGAGTAATAGCAGTACACGCACATACCTTCTCTACAAACATAAACTAAATAAACCCTTTCCGAGCGAGCGTGTCATCTCTCTCTTTTTCTCTCTCTCTCTCTCTTACATCTTAATTTTTACAGCCGATTTGCATTCTGCTCTCGTCCACCACGGTCGGATTTAAGCACAACAACTTCACGTCTTGGTCTCCGATCAAAGCCTCCTCGAAGTTCGCCCCGGTCAAATTCGCGCCTTCATAACTCACGCCGGTTAAAACTGCGTTTTGAAAATTCGCTCCCGTCATATCGCTCCCGTCAAACGTCGCTCGGTCTATGACCGCGTTCGTAAAGTTGACGTTCTTAAAGCTCGCTTTCGTCGCGTACACTTTACTCATAACCGTCTCGCTAAAATCCGAGTTATCGAAAACGCTGTCCACCATCAACGCTCCAGATAAGGTGATACCTTTCACGGAAACGTTATCGTATTGGCACTTGCGCAAATCCAAAGTCTTATCCGAAACCGCGTTGGCTTGACCAATCGTGTTCCCGACAAACGCGCGTTCGCATCTGTTCGGGTCGTTGTCGATGGGTGGTAATCGGACCTCGGTGCCTCGATCGGCCATCGCAGCGAAAGGAGTGGCGAGCGCGAAAGTCGCGGAAAGAGATGCCGCAAGAAACGTTTTCTTTATCGTACTCGCAGAGACTGGGAGGGTCGCTTTGTTGGATTCTTCTTCCTCTGTTTCTTTCGTATTCCTTCGCACATTTGTTGCCCACGAAGCCGTCGACGTGGATTTTATGCGCCGGTGTTGAGAAGACGACGAGCTTTTGTTATTACGATTAATAGTATTAATCGTCGTCGTCGTCGAAAAGGACGACGTCAAAGAAGAAGAGGAGGCGAACATGGTGGTGCTTTTATGTGTGAGCGAGAAGTGTTTGAGAGTCTCGAGCGGCGCGCTTTTTAATGGAAGATTTTGGTGTTTGAGATAAGAAGGAAGAGGAGTGTGATTTTACGTAGTAGTAGGAGGAGTAAAGCGTACGGGATCGATCGATCATTTCAAGGCTCAATGTCATCACCTATTAAGAGCCGTCTACCGGTCCAAAAGCGCTTTTTTCTTTGCTGCTGCTCTTGCCTTTGTTCTTGCCCTCGCTCGGCGAAATCTTCTTCATACTCTCCGTCTCCTCCTCCGAAGTCCTCCGAGGAAGTCGCCTCTCCTTCCTCCCCTTCTCCGCTACGCTCTTCTCCTCCTCCGGACGTTCCTTCGTCTTCCCACTCGATCGTCGTCTTCACCGGCTCCACTTCCACCTCTTCCTCTTCTTCGATCCTTGGCATCGCCTTCTTCTTCGCTAAAATGGCTTTTCTGACCAACCCGCTCGCTTTCCCGTTACTCAACATCGCCAACGCGCTCAAGCGAATCAACCCGATCGAGACGTCGTTTTCATTCTTGGCGTCCGTGCAGTGCACTCGTCCTTCCAAATACACCACGTCTGTCAAAGGAAACATCCCAGCAAACTCTCTTTGCACTTTTTCCACCCACGCGTCTTGCTTTTCTCTCTTCAAAAACGTCTTCACGGGAATCTCACTCGCTTTCTCCGGCAACCTCTCCAACGTCGTCTTCAAATATCTCAACGCCCGTTCCGTATTCCTTCTCCTCTCCGCTTTCTCCACCGCCCATCCACTCTCCATCTCGCACGTGGCCACGCCACCGAGCGCGCTCGGCTTCACCGTCGCCAACGGAACCACGTAACTCATCGAGACTCCGGGCGCGAACACCACCGGTCGTTTCATCTCCAACTTTTCAAACAGTTGCTCTTGGAACGAACTCCTCGCCAAGTCCGAGCTCGCCGCGAACTTCTTCTCCCCTTCCGATCGTCCGTATCCCGGCATATCGCACGCCACCGATCGCACGTTTTTCTTCGCCAACTGATTCCCGATCGACTCTTTCTTCTCGTACCAATCTTGCGAGTCCGTCGTTTCGTCGTGCCAGAGAAACACGTCCGAAAGTTCCATGCTCTTGTTATCTTCCGTCTCCTCGGCTTCGTTTTTCTTATTCTTTTTCTTTCCTGCTCGCGGTTGCATGTCCAAACACCAGACTCTGATCTTTTGCGCTTTCGTCGTCGCCAAGACGCCTCTGTTGAAGAGGACGTCCGAGCTGTCCACCGGGACAGAGGCGGAGACGACGACTTTGAACAAAACGCCGTTTTCCAGCTTTTGTTGAGAGATCACCGTTTTCTGTTGTTGTTGTTGTTCCAACGCGTTCGCACGGCAGCAAGACAGCAGCAAAAGCAGCGGTAAAAGGAGGGAGGACAAGAAACCCATCATCTTTTCGCCGCCGACACGGTGGATCTTCTTCATCTTCTTTCGCTCTCGATGATGATACTGTAACAATAATACTACTACTCTCGCGTTCAAAAGTGGAGATTTTCGATTGGAAAAGAGAATTCAATCCTCCAAAAATCCCCTCAAAACGTCTCGCACGCTTCTTCCTCTCGTCGCAAACTACTTCTTCGATTTTCAGCGAAGAACACGCTCGAAAACGCTTTGGTAGTGGTTCGTCTGTTCGCGCGTTTTGTTTGTTTTTGCTTGTTTAAGAGAGAGAGAGAGAGATCGTCTTCAACAAGAGCACGTTCACAAATACATTTACTCTGAATACTCGATGGAGAATAACAGCGAGGACGAGGAGGAGAGGAGAGAGGAGAGACAGATGGACGGAGGACGACGACAAAAGGTACGACGCTTTGTTGTTATTATTATTATTAATCGTCATCGTTTTTGTGTTTTTCGTTTTTGTTGCAGACGAAGACGTCGAGAAGTCGTCGGTTTTGTCAAAGCTTGTTTGTTCGCTTTGTGTTTCCTCTTCTTTTCGCTGACTTTGCGCATACGCGCCCGTTTCTTAATGTCTCTTGTTTTTCACACAGGGCCGAGGCTTTGAGAACGCGGACATTATCGACGACGAGGTCAAACACTCTCGAAACGACCGGTACGAAACTTTGCGAGAGAGCGAAGGAGAAAGAGGCCAACCTCAAAAATCCATCGAAGGCTGGGTCGTCCTCGTCACCGGCGTCCACGAAGAAGCGCAAGAGGAAGACGTGCACGAAAACTTTGGCGATTTCGGGGAGATTTCAAACTTGCACTTAAATTTAGACCGGAGAACTGGGTTTGTGAAGGGCTACTGTTTGATTGAGTATAAAGAGAAGGAAGAGGCGAAGAGTGCGATCGAGAACATGGACGGGAAGTTGATGTTGGACCAGGAGGTGAGAGTAGATTGGGCGTTCGTGAACGCGCCGGGGAAAAAATCGAGAAGGAGTATAAGGCGATAGAATATGAGATTCAGAGAGTGAGAGTAGAGTAATAGTAGAAGATTGCATAACATCAACAGTAGCAGAAAAGTACGACATTTGTTGTATGCTTAATTCAAGTTTACGCGAAGTTCTCGCGCGCTTCGTTCTTTTGAATCTCTTCTCTCTGGTGATTTCAAACTCGTATTGGATTTGAAAATCGCCGCACAAAAAGAACGCCCGATAAAAGCAACGTAACTTTCCATCTTATCATCATGTTCGAAGCGCGCATTCTCCAAGGGTCCATTTTGAAAAAAGTCCTCGAATCTATTAAGGATTTAGTCACCGATGCGAACTTTGAGTGCACCGCCAACGGGTTCGCGTTGCAAGCGATGGATTCCTCGCACGTTTCTTTGGTGGCGTTGATGTTACGAAGCACCGGTTTTGACCACTACCGATGCGACCGAGACGTGACCATGGGGATGAACTTGTTGAACATGGTGCGTTTCGTACACATCTTTGTCTTCTGTGCATCGCTCTCGATCGTTTCGATAACGATCGAGAGATGCAACGGATGCGCGACGACCGCGTTGTATCGAAGAAGAGCAAAGTTTGTTGTTGTGGTTTTCCCAACGAGCAAAAGTCTCACATTTTTGAATTTTTTCAACGTAATCCGATCTTTTTCCTTTCTCTTCTCCGCGCGAGAGAGACGACGGGCGCAGCGAAAGAACGGGAACGTTCCTTTCGGTGGACTCGTCGTCGTCGTCTCGTTGCTTGCGCGATGAAAGTGAAAATGCGAGAGAGTGACCGCCGAAAACAAGGACAACTTTTCCCTTCTTTTTGTTTTTGAGAGATCGTATGTTTTAAACGAGAGAGAACGAGAGACTGACCAAAGCCAAAAATCCTCTCTTTTCGATATAATTTTTTCTTTCGACATGATAACAGAGCAAAATGTTAAAGTGCGCGGATAACGACGACACGATAACGATGAAAGCGGACGATGCCGGCGACGTGGTGACGTTCATGTTTGAAAACCCGAAAGCGGATAAAATTTCCGATTTTCAAATGAAGTTGATGGATATCGACACGGAACATTTGGGCATCCCGGATACGGAGTATGAAGCGACGGTGAAGATGTCCTCGAACGAGTTTCAAAGAATTTGCAGAGATTTATCGTCGATTGGTGATACGGTGACTATTGCGGTGACGAAAGATAGCGTGAAATTTACGACTTCGGGTGATATTGGGGAGGCGAATATTACGTGCCGCCGCACCTCGGACGGAGACACGAAGGAAGAGAAAGTGAAAACGGAAGAAGACGGCGAGAAAGTGCATAACACGAAGTCCTCGGAAGGCCAAAATGTAGACATCGATTTGCAAGAACCGGTGACGTTGACGTTTGCTTTGCGATACTTGAACTCTTTTTGCAAAGCGACGAGTTTATGCGAGAACGTGCGTTTACAGTTGAGCAAAGAGTTACCGGTAGTCGTGCAGTACTTGATAGAGGACATGGGGTACGTCCGGTTTTACTTAGCGCCAAAGATTGAGGAGGAAGACGCGGACGAGAGTTAAATTGAGAAGAAGATAATAATACGCGTCGTACATTGCTCTTCTCGAAAAAGAATTGAAGAAAGAGAGAGAAGAAGGAGAGAGCGAGGAGAAGAAGGGCGCTAGTATTACCGCCGCTATACAAAATACGCACCACTTTAGCGAGAAAGGCGAAACAGACAAAAGAGAGAGAGAGCGAAAGAGAAAGAAAGACTTTTTTACATACTAATAAAACATTAATAAAGCGTACATCATAACACATCGCAAGCCTCCTCTCGTCGTGCCTCTTGGAATCCACAGCGCGCGACGACTCGACGCGCTTATTAAAGAAAAATCTTCATAAGCCTCCTCCTCCTCTTGCAATCTCACGAAAAAAACAAACAAAAACACCAAAAGAATTCCGCGTCGCGTCGCGGGCGGCACCATCACGAAGACGAAGACGAAGAAGCGCTCTCTGTCTCTTTCTTTCTCGCATCATGGCCGGCGTCGATCTCGCGATGGAAGGTATTCCCAGGTACGTGAAAGATCGCTTCTTCTTTTTTTTCTGTCTTTTGAAGTCGACGCATTCGAAGCGCGACATGATGTTTCAAATCAACAACAACATGCGTTTTTCGACCAAGATTCGACGATGCTTCAATGTGCGGAATGTCTCTTCTCTCTGCATGCCTACGCGCTAAACGTGCACACGCTTCTCCGTTGTCTTCTTTATTCAAAAACAAATTCCTAAAACGTGCGCACGAAAACGTGACGAAAACAACAGAGGATCTGGAATATTCAAAACCGCCGCGATCTACGTTTTACGGAAAGAGAAAAGGTTGCTCACCACCGGACAGATTACCAGGTAACGTTATTCGTAGTCGCTCGTTCGTGTGGTTTGAACCGGATTTGAAAGGGCAAAATCTGGGCACTTAATTGTCTGTCCTCTCATTTTTTTTTTCACTTGTGCCTTGCCTCTTTTTGAAACGATGCGCGAAACGCGTTGTCTTGGGATGCCGCGATGATGATGATATTTTTAATGTCCTTATTCGTCTTGTTTTTCTTCCTCTTGTTCTGTGTCTTTCTTGATGGCGTTTTTATTCACTGACGCGTGGTTGCGTCGATTTTTTTGTATAGGTACGCGCTCGAGAACGACCTTCTCGGGAACCTTCCCGGGAAGACGCCGGAAGCGACCATGGCGTCGGCGTGTTACACGGACTTGAAGAAGAAGGACGTGAATAAGAGGGTGTTTGCGAGACCGTCGGAAGGGCACTTTGGTTTGAGAGAGTGGGCGAACGATCCGGAGTTGACGCACTTGTTGCAACCGAAGTTGCACAGGTTGGCGGAGACGTTTGAGGAGGAGCAGAAACCGAAGGTGGAGAAGCCTTGGAAGCAACCGGCACCGATGGCAAAGCGTAAAAATAATACCGCCGCTAAGAAGTTCGTAGATGGGAAGCCGCGCAGGGATAGACACGGGTTCGTGCACGCGATCATAGAGCCGAGCAGAGGTGAGTACGGGCCGCCGAAGATGCAGATGCCGCCGCCGCAACAGCAGTACGGATCGCTTTCGACGCACGATACGATGGATTTAGATGCGTTGGTAGATGCTGCGGCGAACCAAGAAGACGAGGACGACTACAGGAACAACGATAACGATGAAAACGACGACCAAGACGGCAACGGCGCGTATAATGGAGGAAATGATGATCACGAGGAAGAGGACGCCAACACGAAGGACCAAAGCGGTGTAACCGCCGGTGTTGATAAATCGTTCGATAACGATCCGAACGCCGAGGAAGCGAGTCCCAGCAAAACTAACATCATTAGGAACAACAACAACGACGACGACGACGACGACAACAAATCGGAAGGAGAAACAGAAGATATCGCCGCCGAGAGCGAGGAGGAAAATAAAGGAGAAGAAGAAGAAAATGCGCCTCTGGTTTTAATCAACCCGGACCCGAACCTTTCAAACGACGAGTACGAAGCGCACCTCGCGAGTCTCGTTCAACAGCAACAAGAGAAAGAGTTGCGCGTGG
>JACLAA010002366.1_pt1 | contig 12496 bp, 10 predicted proteins | sample 8027891 | NCBI WGS metagenome assembly JACLAA01 (sample SAMN15724900, study PRJNA655200) | protist metagenome | isolation source: fluorescence activated cell sorting (FACS) single amplified genomes of... | place: Spain: Blaines Bay Microbial Observatory, Mediterranean Sea | collected 2016-01-19 | reverse complement strand
TAGATTCGCGCGGACGGAACAATCTTGAAGCAGTCGTCGCCGTCCGAGGACCCGCTTGAATCCTCGTCTACAGCGGCATCGTCGTTCACCTACACGACTCTCTTTTTCGTCGTCGTCGCGTCTTCAGAAGGACACTTGGCGCACAAAGTCTCGTCGAAAATCCACTGTCCCCACTCGAACTTCTTCTTCCTCATTTTGATGCTTTCCGGCGTCCCGCCAACTTTTTCCCACACCAAGTAATCGTGGACGTTATCGAAACCGTTCTCGCGCGCGATTCGTATGACTTGGTGCGTCGGTACCAACCCGGCTTTCTTCCTGCACGGTCCGCAGTTGCAGCAGTTATCGCACCCGTCTCCGCACGATTTGCGACATTTCGGGCACTCCCAGCACCCACTCGCGACGGCCAAATCGATATCCTCCCCGTGCCTGTTTCTCAAACACATCCCGCAAAACTGCACCGGCCTCGCCGCTTCGCTTTGGCACTCGTACCCGGTACACTCCACGTGCGTTTCCACCGTCTTTTGACGACACCAGTGACAGGTCGTGCCTTTCTCCGAATCGTACACGCGACCTCCGACGGAATACACGCTTCGTCTGCACACTCTCGTCGCGCTTCTTTGCGACCGCTGCTGATTTTGTTGCTCCTTCCTCTTGCGATGCGCGTCCTCTTCCTCCTGTCCCAACAAAATGGACCGATCTTCGGCGTAATTGATCTTTCGCACGACTCGAGACGTTCGTCGGCGTTCGCTTTCCGGTATACACTCTTTCCGCTTTTGCTTCTGTGTATAATTTTGTTGTTGTTCGTATTATTAAAGAAGATATAACACACCCGTCAGTAAAAGCAAAGAGCGAGACAGAGACAGAAAGAAAGAACGAAAGAAAGAGACAGAAAGATGAGACGAATGCGAAGAAGTCCTCTCTCCTTACCTTTCTCGGCGTCGGCGTCGCGACCGGTGGAAACATGCTGGAATGTTTCCCGATGAGATTTTCCAATCCCATCTCTTTCATCCGCTGTACATTTTTCGCGATTCTCGCCTCGCGTTCGAGCTCGAATTGCGACAAGGGTGTCGCGAACGAGTGAATCGGGGAGGTTGGCGAGGATGAATTATTTGACATGGAGCGATTTTTAGTATTATTCGACGCTTATTAGTATTATTAGTAGTAGAATGATGATGATGTGGAGAGAGTTCCTGTGTTTTATTTTTGGGTTTTTGGCGGGAAAATTTAGGTCATCTTTAGGGTTTCATTTGTTACCCTAAATGTATTTTGTCCGAATACAAGAAGGAAGGGAAAAACGTTCGTAATATTCCACTCTTTCAGTCTTCCAGAGCGCTCGAGCCTTTCTCGGTTCTTTTCTCCCTGAGAACTACAGAGGAAAGACACTACTAGTGAGTGACGCACAGAAGAAAGCACCATCATGCCAAAAGGCCCGTTCGCGAGCTCGGTCGGCGTCGGCCGCGCGGAACCGGAGTGGGCGAAGTTGAACAAAGTTGATGGGATTTGTGGACGAGATGTGATTCATCAATCCGGAGAGAAAACGGAAGCGCCTTTGGAGTTAGAAAAGATAATCACGAGCGGCGAGTGCGAATCTCTGATCGTTCCGGAAGATGGAGGTTTTGATTTGTTAATCGTGGGTGCCGGGTTGAGCGGGTCTGTGATTGCGGAAAGGTGCTCGAAAGAGTTGAACATGACGTCTTTGATTCTCGATAAAAGAGACCACATAGGAGGGAACTGCTACGACTTCGTCTCGGACGAAGGCATTCGGTGCTCGAAATACGGCGCGCATTTATTCCATACGAATTTCGAAAGAGTGTGGGAGTACGTGCAAAACTTCTCGGAGTGGATCCCGTTCGATCATAGGGTGAAAGGACGCGTGGAAGATGAAAATAAAGAGTTGAAATTGGTTCCGATACCGCCGACGAGAGAGACGGTGAACGCGTTGTTTAGCGCCAACGTAAACACGGACGAAGAGATGCAAAAATGGTACGACGAGCAACGAGTGGTGCCGAAAAGTGAAGACGGGCAGCCGAGAAACGGAGAGGAAGCGGCGCTGAGCAGAGTCGGGCCGCTCTTGTACGAAGCCGTGTTTAAACATTACACGAAGAAGCAGTGGGATAAATACCCGGAGGAGTTGGACGCGAGCGTGTTGTTGAGATTGCCGTGTCGGACGACGACAGACGATAGGTACTTTTCCGATCCGTGGCAAGCGTTGCCGAGAAGAGGATACACTAGAATTTTCGAGAACATGTTGTTGGGCGACGAGAACATACAGATTCGGTTGAATTGCGACTTTTTTGAGTTGAAGAAGTCGAACGCGTTGCCGAAACACAAGTTGGTCGTGTTCACGGGTCAAATAGACGCGTATTACGCGAGTTTAGGGATGCCAAAGTTAGAGTATCGATCGCTGGAGTTTGAAAACACGTACGTCGAGGAACCAGAAGATGGTTATTACCAAGAAGCTATGGTTGTCAACTACCCGTCGTCGTCGGTGCCGTTTACTCGCATCGTCGAATACAAACACACGCCGAATCAGCCGAGCGAACAACCGTTGCCGAGAGGCACTTTGATCGCGAAAGAGTACAGCACGGACGTCGGGGAACCTTATTACCCCGTACCGAATCCAGAAAATAGAGCTTTGTACGAAAAATACGCCGCGTTAGCCGAGAAAGAGAAAGGGGTGTGTTTCGTCGGGCGATTAGCGAGTTACAAATATTTCAACATGGACCAAGCCATTTTGAACGCGTTGGAGATGTACGATAACATGAAAGAAAACGGGACGTTAGAGCCGAAGAGGAAACCGGAAGATTTCGGACCCGGGGATGGACCCAAGTGATTAGATATTTTAAATGATATGTATTAAAAGAGAATATTTAAAAACTTACGGCAAAAGTGCTTATATAATAAATTCCACGGCGGCAGTCTCTCCTCCATCCCTTTTTCATCACGCTTTACAATTTTACAATCACAAACAACAAACCAATCAACAACACACTCACAATCAACCCACCAATGGCTACAGCCATTTCATCCCTCGATTTCAACGCAAATCGTCGTTCACCGCACGCAGGACACCTCTTCTCTTCCGCCCACGGGCCTTTCGTGCCGTCGTACACGTACCCGCACCCTTGACACACCCAAAGTTTCCCGTCGACGACGGCGTTCGGGTTCGCAGCGATCACTTCCGCGGACGGTCTCGAGCCTCTTTCCGGTTTCCCCGCCATGGCGATGATGTGCACGCCTCTTTTGTCTACTCGTTGTTTTCGTTGTTGTAATTGTGCAGTTTTGAGTGCAACTTTGGTCGAATTCACCTGCTTAAAAAAATGTCGTCTCGGACAGTCAGTGTCTCGTTCTTTTTTCTCTAGGGAAACGTGAGGGTAAAATTCCGAGTCATATATCATCGTCATCATCATCATCATCATCGACCGTCTCGCCGATATGTGCGCGTATTAAAACAATACTCGAAAAGGCAATTATTCGTCTCTGATAATACTCGTTGTGGTAGTTCTTTCTGAGGCTTTTGACGAATAATACACGCATCAGAATCACGCGTATAAACATATATAAATCATCACAAAATTGGACGATGTGATGACGACGACGAGGTTTTGATGAGCGATGATGGACCCCGCGCAGGTCTACTAACGACACGCGCAGATAAAAAAGAAAGAAGAAACGAAAAAAGGGAAGAAGGGCACAAAAGACAAAGCGCACCTTGGTGTTGTTGCTCTTGCGCAAAGAAACCGTCGTCGTCGTCGGTCGAGCGACCGGGACCAGAGAGGTGGATAACGAGAACATTTTTTGGTTAAAACTCCGTTTTTTGTGATGAAGCAGACGAAAAAAAATGAAAAAAAATGAAAATTTTCTCAAACTCTGACCAACAGATTTTCCTTCTCGTGTGCAATGAAAAGCTTTGATGATGATGTGTGAATACGCTTCTCTCTGTGTCTCTCTGTGAAAAGAAAGCAGTTTCCCCGCGTTTTGATACGCTTTTTGGTGGAATCTTGAATTTCAATGCTAGGATTTAAGAAATATGTATACGTATACTCTGGCGACGTTTTGGTTTTCAACCGCCGCCGCGGAAACTCTCGCGTCTCTCGAGCGCTCTCTTCGCGAGTCTTTGAAAGATTGATTTGACGTTACAACCGGTTTTCGCGTTCGCAGATGCGACGAAACTGGAGAGTTCTGGTGCGATGCTGAGATGGCTCCTCGAGTCTTGGGAACCTTCGGTGGTACTCTTTGAGGACGTCATCAGTCTTCGATCGAAAGCGTCGAGCGCGTCGAGCGAGCGCTCGAGGAAAGCGTCGTCGGGTTGGAGTTTATTTTTGTCGTCGTCGACGACAAAGTCGTGGACGCACAGACACACGCACGGTGGAAGTGAGCGTCGATTTTGTCGTTTCGCGGAGTTCGCATACCGCGCGACTTCCTCGAACCATTTCGACTGGACCAAACGCAAAGACTTGTTCAAGTCCCCTCCTCGGTTATTCGCGACTACAATCAGAAAAGCGTCGATGTCTCGACCAGAATCATCGTACGTCGCATACCGCGCATCTCTATAGCAGTCGTTTCCAGAAAAGTCTGTGATGCAAATCTCTAAAGATACACTTCCAGTATCGTTACCATCGTCGTTGTCGTTTAATTCCATTCGTTTGGCGGCGTAGTCCATGGCGACCGTTTTCGCCGGTTTCCGAAAAGGAGGCTGGTGACCGCGAGAGGAAGGCGATCGGTTCGTGCAAAACGACGTCACCAAAGCCGATTTTCCGGCACCAACGTCTCCGAGAACGCACACGTGCATCCGTTTTCTCTTCTTTATGGACATAAGTGCCATACGAGTCATGAATTCTTTACGATATCTCTGTTTGGGTCTGCGCGCTTCAAAATCTATTTTTAGACAGCTGCGCTCGAGCGACTCCGACTATCATCGTCAATACTTTTATCACTACTATTATTATTATTATTATTAGTCCCCGCTAACGCTTTCATCTCTTTCCGTGTTTTCGCATTTATCTTCCACGTCACCGATATTCGCATTCCAGCGCCGTAATCTTGCCCGACGCTCCACACCGCCGTCAATATCGAAACCACCGCGATCCATTCGAAGGAAGCCAGTATCCTATAATTGCGGTCGAAACCACCTTTCGGAGGCATGCGAACCACCACAAACATAAACATAGAAAATGCGCCTATAGCGCACGCTATGCTTTTCACCCACAAATGTTTCTTCCTGTACGCTTTCGATTGCAAAAAATGCACGCCGCCCGATGCTTCCTCTCCTTCTTCTTCCGGAGTACACTCCGACGCCGGCTCGAAATTCTTATACATCTGATACGTCAACATGCACACCCACAACAAAGCTCCGCACAAGAATTGAAACGCGCAGAACCCGTGTATGTATACATTCTCGTTCTTCTGTACGCTCGCTACTCCGGCTAAACCTATCGCCGCGATAACCCCGACAAGACGCGTTCTCTTCGCGAATCTTTCCCACGTTTTCGTATCCGTGTCGAAGAACGCTCCCACGAACGCCTCTTGAATAAACGCGAAGCCGAATAAAAAAACCGCCGCCTGTAGTAGCAATACAAAGGTTAGAAGAATATCGTCTGGTACGAGCAATCGCTCAAAAAGATACAACAACGTAATAAAGCGAAACATCGACGAAAATGAACATCCATCGACGACTTTGCCATCGTGGCGGTCAAACGCAAAACACCTTCACTTACCACGTTGATAAAAAATCTCGAAAGCCACGTTTGAGGATCTTTCGTAAACGTATCGGAGACGATCGGTACGTCGTATATGGTGTCTCCTTTTGCCGCCGCTGCGATGTAGCACGTTATAATGGTCAACGAGACGAAAAGAATGGCTGCGTTGATGACGTCTGATGCGCGTATCTGTGTAAAGAATAAGAGTAATAAAACAGTTAGTTGGGGTGACACGGAGAGGAAAATTGGATTAAATTCTTCTGATGCTAACGACAACATCACAAGAACGAAGCGATGCAAGAAAGAAAGAAGTCTCACGTTGATGAGCAAGTCGTAGTTCGGTTTCGACGCTCGGTTTCTATTACTGTTCATTATTTTGTCTACTCTTTTATACACTTTTTTTATGCCGCTTTTTATTATCTATTTTTGCTCTAAACTCTCATGCTTTCTCTTCTTCTTCAGATGTTATTTCGTAGTACTCGCAACATCGAACGTAACCCATGGCCACGTAACTCGCGAGCGCGATTAAACACACCAGAGCGAAACGAACGTGTGCCAATGGCCCTAAACTCACAATCAACTGCGACGTGGCTAATACGCCTAACGAAGGGAAGAGCGGAACGAACGGCGCGGTGAACTGCGTCTGGGTGTTCGGCGCGTTGCAAAAGCCGTTCGTTTGAGGAAACGTTTTGAGGCCGTAGAGATAGAAGGAGAGGATGTTGTAGCACACGGCGATGGCGGAGAGGATTTGGAGCACTAGTTCGAGTTCGTACGTCACCGAGAAGCACAAAGAGAGACATGCGATCAAGAGGTACAAGGCTCGCGAAAGCGCCGGCCATCTCGCGTTCATGTCGTCGAATCGAACGTCTTTCGGCGTGTACCTTCGAACCAAAAGCGCGAGGTTGACTCCGCAGAATATCGTCAACGTCCCGATGGAAACCATTTGTGCTAATATACCGATATCGAACACTAAGGTCAAAACGCCCGTAAACGCCCAGGTTAAAATGCTCGCGTTTACCGGCGTCCCGTACGTCTCCGAAACGTTCGCGATGCATTTCGGCATCAATCCGTCTCTCGCCATCGCCATGTATACTCTCGGCTGTCCAACTAAACATCCCAACAGAGAAGTCACGATACAAAATATAGCCCCGCAACTGACAATTACTGAAGCCCACGGAATGCCGTTCTTTGTAAATGCGACGGAAAAAGGTGCGTCCACGTCTATTTGTTCGTACGACACCATACCCGTGATGACCCCCGCCATCGCGCAATACAAAATCCCACTGATCGCTAAAGAGCCTAGAATACCAATCGGTAAATCCTTGCCTGGATTTTTCGTTTCCTCCGCTAAAGTTGCCACCGTATCAAACCCGATGAACGCGAAGAAAACCACGGACGCGGCTGACATGACGCCTTGCCATCCAAACTCCGGAGGAATGAAAGGCGTGTAATTATCCACGTCGACTTCCGCGGACCCGACAATAATCACAAACGCAATCGTTGCCATCGCTAAAGTAACCACCACGAATTGAAAATTCTTCGTTTGCTCCATCCCGCGAACAATCGTGAGCGTCATCGCGGATACCAATAAAAACGCGCAGAAATCGAGTTCAATCGCGTGTTCGATAATCTTCACGCGCATCGCGTCCGGCTTCAAACCGAACAACGTCGCGAGATAACTCGTAAACCCTCTCGCGACTGCCGCCCCACCGACGGTCAATTCTATCGCTAAATTCCATCCAGTAATATACGCGAACATTTCCCCGAACGTAATCGAGATGAAATTATACGCGCTCCCGCTCGTCGGCGCGCACGTCGCGAACTCGCTGTAGCACAACGCCGTTAACACCGACGCGCACATCGCGATCAGGTAACTCACAATCAACGCCGGTCCTGCGTTTTCTTTCGCCGCGGTTCCGGTTAAGACGAAAACTCCGGCGCCGACGATACCACCTACGCCTATGACGACCAAATCGGATGCGTTTAAGACTTTCTTTAATGCACCTCCGTCCTTCTTTTGTTGCGCGTTGTTGTTCTTCTTCAACACGCGTCTCTCGGATTTCAATCTCAACGCCCGAACGATGAATTCGTCCAAGCGAGTGAATCGTACCGCTTTCGTCCCGATGTCTACTTTCGCGTCCACGTAGTTCCTCTTAGCGCGTCTCGACGACGTAAACGAGGACGACATGTTGTTTGCGTGTTCAGTGCCGAAAAGTGCGTCGTAGGATATGTGTGTGTGGTGCACAAAATGGAAAAAAAGGGTGTTGAACGTTTGCTTTCAATTTAGGGTGTCCAAGGTGCTCAAAAAGTGGCCCACAAGCAGTCACGCGTCATATTAATTATACATTGTATACGAGTAAATTAGAAAACACACATACGAAAAAAATGGCAGCGGTTCCGACGGCAAACACGAGAGCTTTCTTACTGGTGCGTCGCAAATAATAAATGATTTTTGTCGTTCGTTCGATCTTCGATGATGATGATGATGATGATATTCGTTTTGATCGTTTTATTTGAGAACAATTTACATTCGGATCATCGTCGCACAATTTTGGAATATCTTTTTGTCCCTTTCTGATGTGCTTTTCCTCTCTCTTCTCTCGCACCCAAATCGATGTGCTCTCGTCGTCGAATTCGTGTTGCGAGGAGGCGAGATCTTTTGACGCGTAAAGGTTTTATCATCCTCAGCGTTGTTTCGCTTTCTTCTTTCCAAAGGGAGAGAAGAAGAAGAGAACTCTTCTCGGTAGTGAGATGGAGGAACTTTTAACGAACCTCTCTTCTCTCTTACTCTCTCTCGCTTACTCTCTTACTCTCTCCAAAAAACAAAACAAAACAAAACAGTACTTGGGCAAATTCAAACCGGATAGCGGCGGATTCGAAGGCGAGTTTAAAAACTACTTGCCGAAGGCGGTACCAATCGCCACGAAGCATAAGTGCGGATACGCTTCGATTCAACCGTTAGCGGATGTCTACGGAGAGCAGAAGGCGCACGACTTTGCAGCGCTATATAGCTTTCCGAACAAAGCCTCTTTCGACGGATGGCTTGACGATTATAAAGTCTCCGGTTTAGCAGAGATGCGACACGGGTTGTTGGACGGTCAAGTGGTTTCCTACTACTCTATGGCCGGGGAAGATGTCGATTACGACGCGTTGACGCACTACGTCGTGACGAACAAAAAATTCGCGAGTGCGGAAGCCAAGGAAGACTTCCAAACCAACTACGGATCGAAAATCAAAGATATCGTCGCTCAAACCAGTGGTTGCATAATCAAAGCTGGTCCGTTCACCCCGGAACAACGCGAAGGGTTTCATCAAGAAGACGCGGACGACATTCAGCTCACCATTTTAATCGGTTTTCCGAGCGCGGAGAAGAGACAAGCTTTCCACGACATCCAAAGCGAAAACGGCATGAAAGACGTCCGAGAGCGCACGTTGGTCGGACCGCTGTATAACATCGACGCGTTGCCGAAAGATCATCCCGCGTTTGTCAGTGGTTCTCCGTTTGAGAGAAAAACCATGTAATCGATGATCTACGTTGTACATATTTAAAAACCTTCTTCTTTTTCCTTTCTTGTAGAGAGTGTAAAGCGACACAAAATTAGGTAAAAATGTCCCCTTCCTCTCCCTCTCGCTCTTCCTCCTCCTCCTCGTTTCCGTCGAACTCGAAACCGTCTCTCTCCTTCGCGCTCGCGTTACTCCGAGACGCGGCATCGGTTTTGGAGTTTCCAATCGCCAGCGCTTGCTCGGGAGTTTATTTTTACCGCGCGTTTCTCAAACAACAACGAAATGGACGACACCAATTACAATCGCAATCACAACGACGACGACGGGGAGGAGGACAAAATGTGAAGCATTCGCCATGGTTTGAGCTCGAGTGCATCGTCACGACGTGTTTATATTTAGCCTCGAAAGTGGAGGATACCGCGAGGCGAGTTTCGGACGTGTGTAACGTCGTTCGGAGATGTCGGTTGCGGTTGCAAAAAGAAGCGGGGGAAGAAGTTAAAGAAGAGAAAAAGCGAGGTGGCGAGAACGAATCGAACGAGAACGAAGTCATCGTTGTCGGGGAGAGCTATTACGAGAGGAAGGATGTGATTTTAGAGTTGGAGAGGGATGTTTTACGCGCGCTCGGGTTTCAGTTGCATCGAACGCCGCAGCCGCACAAGTACGCTTTAGCGCTCGTGAAAAGACGGTTCGGGGAGGAAGCGAAGGCGGCGACGAAAGTGGAAATGGCGTTGGCGGAGAGCGTGAGTGTGATTTTGGAGGCTGTTTTGTTTGGAGATAATTCCGACGTGGACGATGGAGAGAAGGAGGTGAGCGAATGGGAGGTGAAAAGAATCGCGGTGGCGGCGGCGGCTTTGGCGGAAGAGATGTGCGGCGTGAGAGTCAAGCCGAAATGCGCGTGGGAAGAGTTGTTAGGTTTAGGAGGGATGGATGTTCAAGGAGGCGACGACAAGAACGGAATAGATCCAGAAAGAACAATAACAGCAACAACAACGAATGGTAATGGGTGTAAGGAAGTTATGATCAGAATGCGCGAGGACGTAAAAGTTTTGAAAGAAGCGTGTGCGAAGTACGAATCGCTTATAGAGTATAGTTGAATAAAGGTAAAATATTAGGTAGCTTTTTTAGAAAAGAAGATGGTACTCCTAGTACAGTAGGCTAGTTCATTTTTAATTCCCTGGTTTCGCCTGCGCGTTCTTCACGTATCCGCTGTCGGCTTCGCGGAATCCCATGTATCTACCCAGATACACGTCTCGCAACAATCCTCGCAACGTGCTCGGGTAAAACGGTTTGGACAAGGTTCCGTCCATTCCTGCTTTTTGAATCGCGCTGACGTGTTCTGGGCCAACATTCGCGCTCAAACCGACAATCAAAGCGCTCGCGGGTGGTTCTTTAGCCAACTCGCCGTTTTCAAATCGTTTTCTGGCTTCGCTTTCCATCTCACGAATGCACACGGTCGCTTCGGTCCCGTTCATAATCGGCATCATTTGGTCCATAAAGACAACGTCGTACGGTGGAATATCTCCTGTTAAAATTTGTTTGTACGCGTTGCAGGCAATCTTGCCGTTGTCCGCGATGTGTGTAGTAACGTTACACGCCGCCATGGAAACCGTGGCGACTTTTTGGTTCATCAAGTTATCTTCGACCAGCAAAACGCGCATGGACGAAATGTCCAAATCCCAATCGGCTTCGTGTTTCAGAGAGTCTTTGGGAGGAACTTTTCGTTTTTGCTCGGGAATTTTCAATCCCGCGGCGGAAATGGCAGCGTTGGGTTTATCGTCTCTACCAGCGCCGTCATCGCCCATTGCTTTCGTGGAATTCGCGGTAGCGTCTCCTTCGACGCCGATGAGTTTTGAGGAGACGTTTCGAAAGTGTCCAGACGAGGCAGCTTCAAAGCTTTGTCTCGCGCTTCCACCGCGACTCCCATCCCCACCTAGTTCTGGAGTTTCCGGTCGGGCCGCCATACCGTAGTTGATTCTGGAATCTGTGCCGTCGTCTGCGAATAACCCACACAAACGTCTCACGACTTTGAAAAATTCACCCGGTCGCACCGGCGTCATGCACGTTTCGCGTCGTTTCGCAGATTTTAAAAAGTTCTCTACATCCTTTTCGGAAATAGAGGCACGGGGTCTTCCTCTACGGTTCAAGTCGTTACTTTCTCCGTGTTCAAACCGGCCTTTGTTGATATCGATCAACTGCGCTGGCGAGCCGAATATGCACATGGAATGGTCCATGTCGACGAAATCGGCGATATTTTCCATCAACGTTTCCGTGTAGGTAAATACCACCGGTTTAATCGTCGAGTCTTTTTCAATCGCGATGAGTTCCTCGAGCGCACTTTGAATCCGTCCTTGTGGCGCGTAGAACGGACTAACGTCTAACGTCAACACGTTCTTATCTTCAATCCCGTAGCACTCCAATAAGTTTAACAAAAAGCTACGGCGCGGGCCGCTGTTTTCGCACACCACGTACAGTAAATCCTTCGGCAAGTGCGTGACTTCTTCACCAGAGGTGGATGAAAACGAGTTTCCATTCGCGCTGCCTTTCATTCGTTTAAAGGATAAAGCGATTGTAAACGTCGTACCGAAGCCCTCCATGGATTTGAACGTCACTGTGCCGCCCATACATTCGACAATCGCGCGCGTGATGGATAAACCCAAACCGGTACCTTGTTTCCTCGTAGTTGAATCATTCGTCGGTTGCGAAAACGGAACAAAAACCGTGTGTTGTTTGTTTTTAGGAATTCCAACGCCCTTATCTTTGACGTTGAATTCTATGTACACTTCGGACGTTTCGACTCGGCCGTTCACGACGATGTTTACGATCCCTCGTCGTTTGGTTTCTTCCTCCGTCGCAGAGTATTTAATCGCGTTGTCGACAATATTCACCAAGCACTGGCGAATGCGAAAGTAGTCGCCGACGATGTTTTCGCAGAACAAATCAGGTGGATTAACTTCAAAAAATATATCAACGTTCCGTTTAAAACTAGTCGATCCTTGTTGCGAGATGTCCATGGTTTGCGAAAGCAAATGTTCCAACGTGAACGAATCTTCGGACAAATCCAAACCGTGCTTCGCGCTTTTATTCACTTTCGTCTTTCGATTAAACTTGGCGTAGTCCAACACTTGGTTAATCAATCCTAACAAAGCTTCCGCAGACGTCAATGAATTTTTAATTAATTCGCCGCTAAAATTGTCCATGCTCCCGTTTTCCACGGCCAAAGTGTTGAACCCGATGACTGAGTTCAACGGCATTCTCAATTCGTGCGTTATGTTGTAGAAAAAATCTCTCTGAAA
>JACLAA010004336.1_pt1 | contig 12497 bp, 10 predicted proteins | sample 8027891 | NCBI WGS metagenome assembly JACLAA01 (sample SAMN15724900, study PRJNA655200) | protist metagenome | isolation source: fluorescence activated cell sorting (FACS) single amplified genomes of... | place: Spain: Blaines Bay Microbial Observatory, Mediterranean Sea | collected 2016-01-19 | reverse complement strand
CTGCGCAATTCCGATTGTGCTAAAGTTGCTCCCTGCTGAGACAATAGTTAAGTGAAGACTTATGCCCAACCTAACCAGTCGCTGCGATGTTGCAACGTGGAGGGGTAGTAGCACCCTTGTCCTCTCTAAGCAGCAGCATCTTGGCAGATATATGTAAAGTTAGAAGTGGAGGCGTATGCGGTGTGGGCGATTTCACATGACCAGTACCAAGCATAAGCGACCCAAGGAGTGCTTAGAACCACGCATTGACAAAGTTTCACCAGCGCGGCCACGACGGCGGCACGCTCAGCAACTCAAATCAAATCAAGAACAACGATACTGCCATATTATGATACCAGTTGAATCCTTGACCAGTCTTCTCCTATAAATGTAAATGTGTATAACTCTTTTCCTTGCTCGCTCCAAGCGAACAGGTGTGCTATTATCGTTTGTGTTCGTTGCTCCAGTGGAGTAGGGGTCTTGTTTTCTAGTGCTTTTTCTTGGTACTCTTACTTGTTTCACTTAAATGTTCCCTTTATCATTTATGAATACCAGTATTTGGGCTGGAAGATCTATATTTTGTTGTGCTTTCTACATGCCCGAGCTCTTCCTTGACCATGTCCTCGTCAGGATCCGGTTTGCCCTTTTGTGGATCAAATGAATTTTCTTTGCCAACGGCCGCATGTATCTGGTCTAGGAGGTCTCGTTCTAGATATGGATGCAGAGCGATCTGTCGCTGACTCATATCCTGCACCAGCCTGAATGCAACATCAGGATTACCTGCTTTGAAATGATGTTCAATCAAAATAGCGTATGCGTCACCGATACGAACGGCCTAGTCATCAACGAACGAATCAGAATAGTAGAAAAATAAAAAAATGATTAGTTTTGCACAGTCAAGCACGGACTCAACGTCCCTTGTCTGAAGGAAACTCGTGCACATCTCAACCATTCTGGGAGGGTCCATCTTTTCAAAGCGTCTAATTTCAACAAATTCAGAGACAATGGTGATTCTAGAATCGAGAGCAGCTATGCGCCGTTCTTTATCTATCATTTTTGGTGCTTTTATGAGCTGCAATCGCGACTCTTTGAGGGCTCCAAGTGCTTTTTCGTAATCTCTAAATTCATCTATCTCCATTTGGGCGTAGGCATCATAGAAGGAGGCGAGAGACTCGTTAGCACGCGCCTTTGTGTAGAATTCGACAATTTTCTTTGTGAGCTCGGCGGCACCATCTGACCCTGTTTGCCAATCAAGAGATTGGAGGTAATTAGCCGCAAGGATATATATATCTCGCTGTCGGCTGACTGATGCATAATAGATAATATTTTTCGTGTCACCACTCCTTAACAGGCATTTTAAGGCAAGCGTACGGTCCCCAGCTTGAGTGAACTTCTTACATGCAAGTTGAAACGAGTTTTGCTCGTTGCACACCCTCGCAAGTTTAAGCAGTATCTCGGTGCGTTCGTCTTGACATGCCATGGTTCTTTGTCCTTGTATCTTATTGCGTTGCTGTTTACTGCTCATGACCTTCGGAGGAGACAGTTCTTCGGCAAGTTCATCGGTTATTGTGAGATGGTGGGTCGAACAGAGGGCAATTGCCTTCTCATATTGGCCACCGACAACATACAGCTTGACTGCTTTCAAGAACTCGCCATTCTCCACAAAAAACTTGGCACATCGCGCCATCACCGCGGGCGAAGTTGAATCTCTTAGTTCCGTGGAGAAGTCAGAAAGTAGCTCAAATATCTGCGCATGTCCACCACCACCGACTTTAAAGCAGAGGCTCAGGGCCCTGGCAAGCTCACCACCCTTTTGATACAGCTGAACGGCCTTCTCGAACTCGCCCTTGCACTCAAAGTATTTCGCGCAGTCGACCTGAAGGCTTGAGTGTGCTTTGATTGAGAGCTGGAGTAAATCCGTATCAAGCTGATATTGGCGCGCTAGTCGAATTGCATGGTTGTAACACCCGGACTTTGCAAAGTAACGTATGGCTTCATTTATGCTACCACGACCTTCCAAATGACGTGCAAGATGATACGCACCAGCGGCAGAGCTCGAATTATTTACAATCATAGCCGCACAAGGTATGTCATTTGAGAAGCAAGCTATACGAACCAACGAGTAATGGTCATCCACAGACTCATAGCAATACCGCGCAGAGTCCAGGTGCCCTAAGGACTCGCAATAACCAGCCCACCATGTCATCAGCTCAGCATCCTTAGCTCGCATGACGTAATGCTCAAGTGCAATTTGTTCCCCTCGCGCGACCAGCATACGTGGAATCTCACGTCGGTGCGTCTTTGCGAGCTCGTAATGCCTCGCTGCTCCATCATATGCCCCAAGAGCCTCAAGATGCTGCGCATAGCGATGATGAGTTGAACGAAGATGGATTCGGTCTGAGCAGGACGCCAGGTCGAGAGCTAGCTCCCACTCGCCAGCGGCCTGGTATAATTGATTCAGAAGATCAAATCGTCGACATTCACGATAGAGCTTTGCGGCATCATTCCTTAGCCCAAGTTGAACTGCAACCTAAAAGGAATATTAGAGGTAAAAACCATGAGTTATCTCGTTGCACGGAAATACAAACCGCAGCTATCCTTGCCTCGGATTCTACATCCTCAAATTTTGCAGCACGAATAGCAGCAGCCCCACGTGCATGTCCCATATGGCCAAAGCAAATCTCTGCTACATCTAAGCGCTTTGTCTTTACGCACATGTGCGCCATATTTTCCCATACAGAGGGAGATTTTATAAGACGTACTGCATGATGCGCTTCGTCCATATTCCCAACAGTTAGGTAGAACGAAAAATTAAGCAAAGCTGATCTCGCGTTTGCATCAGCATCATCAAGACCGACAAAATCACGCATCACTCGACTACATAGCCCGACACTACCTGCGAGGTCATGACTCTCCTTAGCAGTCGCATCTGCGCCGACGTCTCCACTGCGTGTAAAATACAGATGAGGGACCCGAACACCCAAGAACGCTTCCAGGGGCTGTTCAAGTGCAAATAAATCCTGAAGCAATATGCCGTATTCGGCTGTTACGAACAGCGTCGCTACCTCGACGAGTGCTTCCTTGTTTTTTCCCTGATAGTGAGCTGATTTTACGACCTCATACAACAAGGAATCTCCATAGGACGTGTGCGTTTTAACATTGTTATGGTCTTGATTGGAAGAAATAATAGAGCTAGTGTGTGTTTGTGCCCTCCGCATCGGACGAGTCTCACAAGCTAACAGCTTCGATTCAATCGGATCCCAATAATGCGCAGCTGGAAAGTGGTCCATATCACCAAAATCATATGAATCAATAATGTCTCTCTCTGAATCATAAACATGAATGTGGGAGTCGGGTTCTCGAATTTGGACAGTGTCTCCATGTACCTGGAGTGGTATGGTCATAATTTGCACTTAAACAAAGACCAAACTAAAAGTATGGTTCAATTCTGCTCCCGGCGCACGTGATCGGCAAGAATAGACACACATGTGCCATTGGCATTGCAGCGGATTGTACGAATTACATGACAATTTGTGGCCTTTTCTGTGTGGTTTGGGATCCTCGGTGATGTGTAGCGATCATTATTAGGGGGCATACCTGAAACCAATTGATCACGGGCCTGTGCCCAAATGTTGAAGTGGCCTGGAGAGCCAAGCTGCTTTGGTTCACGCCTTGTCACCTGGAATATCTTAATGAGTCCAGTATCTGTAGCAACCGCGAGATAGTCACCGTTCACGTCAAGGTGCTTGGGGGATCCTTCGCTTTCTGAGAACGTTATCTTCTGACGGACGATACCTCTGAGATTACAAAGTTCAACTACATTGTTCAATGCCCGGAAAATTGTCTCGTGCCGGAGAGCCATCGATTGCGACTTAGATTGGAACTTCGATTGTTGTTGAGGCTCACAGTCAGCCATATTATCGGGCCAATAGTATACTCGTGCCTCGTGACCGTTCCATACAAGAACCTGAAGAACGGAAGTTGTAGTGGTAAATTTCCCGCTGATCATCAAACGCTCGCGTTCACATGGCACGATGATATGGCAACGCCCCGAATCGATATGTCACACTTCAAGATTGCACCAGCACCCATCTGCCGCTCAATTCGTAAAATATTTGATGAAAGCTGAATCACACCAACATCCTCCTGAAGGAGACGATGAAGTATAGTTTCCGATAGGATCGAAGTTGACCCATCAGCACATGAAGCAGCGAGTAAGCCATTACCAGGACCCCATGCAACTATAGCAACAGGTGACGTTCGTCCCTGCGCTGTTGAGCACGGCATCACCTCCCAGTCGCTTGCCTGTGTTACACGTGAGCAGACAGTGTGGTGTGGCGGATTGCAAACACAGCGGCGCACGCTCGTTGTCAATTCCGTAGAAGACAGACGCTGCCTACGAAACCCACACAGTAAAAAAGCATGCCTTTAGTTAGCTGCGTCCACCGAAAGAGGCGTCCACCGAAAGAGGTCAATTGAATTCACGCTCTAGAAATACTCAGTTGCCTACCACATAGCGATGCTACCATCGGAAGTACCAACAGCCAGATATCTCTGAAGAGGATTGAAAGCTACAGAGGAAGCACACAAATTGCGATCCAAACCAGCTGCAGTGAGAGATATTACATAAGTCTCATCGCTTACAAGGTTCCAAAAGCGAATCAACGCCTGATTTTGCAGGCCTGTCATCAAGCAAAGGTTTGTCTGGACTCTGCATGCCGAGGCGCAAGCCGATTTCCCCAACCTCTCCCGTCGCGGCAGCGATGATCCCCGGTCCGACCCAACAGATACTTTTAATACCTCGCTCTACTGTACGACCAGCAACGGAGACTTTTGATTTCATGACCGGAGTAACTTTACCGTCAATTGCAATGTGGAGCTGCACTAGCACAAGAGTCCGCGTCAAGATTACTAGGCGCGATTTCATCGCAAAAAAAAGCATGTGGTCAATACGAGCTCCGAGTGCCCGCACCTCAGCAGTCGCCCCCTTATCATTTGTACAACTCAGCGATCCATTACGGGTCCCAATAAATACTGCTGGCAGAAATGGTATCCTACTTGCAGCCTCTGCCCGCGCCTAAAGAGATCAGCAAGGTAACTTGCATGGAATTTTCACATACACTCCGCAGCATGCTGAACTTGTTCTGGGTGGCACAAACACCTGCGTTATGGATTGTGTAAAACTGGCAGCCAGCTGGTACAATCACTGGTTCTTACGACCGATGTAACACCAGAGCCAACTGAAATCTCTTTGTAAATTGAAAGATAACCACGAATGTCAGCCTGTGGCTATTTTTAGGTACAGATTGTGGCCCAATACTTACCTTCCAGATTAGAACAGCGCCAGACGCATCCCCAGTTACAAGCCTAGTTGCGGACGGGCCCCATGTGATAATTCGGATTGGAATTCGACAAAATTTTGAATTTGCGGAGAAAATGCAGGTAGCTGCTGCGGCGTCTTCAGATGTTACTGTTACTTCCCAAACAGCGACGTGACCATCTTCCCATCCAGTCGCCATGACTTTGGCGTGTGGATGCCAGGCGATAGCACTTGCGTCCTCCTCCCGGGAAATCTTACAGTTTTGCAATGCCAACCCCTCCTCCATGTAAAATGAAATGCAGTGGTCGTTGGTGCTTATCGCACAAATGCGTTCCACAAAGCACCATTTTACAGTAATCACTTTGCTTTCGCTTGCAAAAGTGCATGGGAAATCGAGGAACAGGGACATACTATGCTTGCCCCAAAAATGCGAATACCGCAGTAGGCGGGAAAACAGTTGATACCGCTACAATCAGGTAGGGAACATAGATACCGTACTCCGACTCGGACTGGATGCTGGATGGGAGTGCGTCTTCGAGTTCTATGCCCGGCCCTGACCCGGGGATTTTGTGGGCGCCGTTGCGAATCTTCGCTGCGCAACTTGAAGAGGTGCGCATTATATCGGCCGGGCCCGGGGGTTGCAACGGTGCATTTCACGTTGTCACTCGTTGAAACAAGGACTGGACTCGATAGTGGGCATGATGATGATTTGTGCCGGAACCCGATTAAATCGGGGGCTGTGGCGCCTCCCCATTAATAGCCTAAGGGGGGGAACCTACTGCGAATGACCCCAGGGGATGCCCCACATTCTGGCGGAGTGCGGGCCCTGAAAAGGCGAGGGGCCGGAAGGGCCCCCACGCGGACGTCGCGCCACGCGTTTGCACATGTGTTGTGCTTGCTAGGGCCGGGCTTCAATTTGCACCAACTCGCCGGAAACGGTTGCGGTGGCGAGTGGGCTGCGCAAGGTTGACACGAAGACTTACCATTAGACGGTGTCCTAGATGTAGCTAGGGTATCTCAAAAATCTGGCGGGTAAAGACGCTGTCGACGTAGAAACCCGCGAGCTCTGGAGGCTCGGGGCTCAATCGCTAGTGATGATTTATCTTTAGCCTTAGTCTACTCTGCAGCCAAATGTGCTCGTCAGGTACGAGGGCAGTTTCACCAAGCAGCGACATGCCCCCTAGCAGAAACGGATGGCCGAATTACGTCCCCCACCCCATAAGGGAACTGTATAAATCGGTAAGAGGAGTAGCTCAGCCCTCTCTGAGCAAAACACGGGCTCGATTAAGGATGTGAACGGTCTCGCCGACGGTGGCAGCCCTCCTTGGATACCTCTGAATGCTGCCAAAGTTCCGCTCAGAGGGCCCCAAGCGATGCGTCTGTCCCGATAGTTGAACTGATACATAGGGAGTTTTCGTCCTCGTGTTCATACTAATGTGTCAGAAAACTGGGCAAAACCCGTTTAGTGTCAAAGGCGGAATTGATGGCAATAGGTGTGTTGCCTTGTAACTCGGCACCTGGGCAGCCTCATGCAACAAACCCACTGACAAAGAAAGGCCATAATAGCCGGACTCCACACAGGAACAAACGCGGCAGCAATTGGACGTCGTCTCGCCGAGAACCACCCAAAACGCTGTGCTCGAATCACGTCGACGAATAAAGCCGTCGACGTCAACACCGAGGCGCGGAGAGGCGGCTCGCATGCTGTCGAAGGCAGCCCGCGGTCGAGCGGCGCCTCGCGGCCCGCTGGCGTCGCGCCAGAGTGTGTCGTACGCCGCTTGAGGCCCAATATTGGGCAGCACGTCCGCGCGGCGGCGCTGCCGATGCGCTGAAGCACCTGGGTAACGACTTAGGGTGGCAACGCGTCGCCTGCGAGCAGCTGCGGTCGCGGCGTGCGCACGTAATGACCAAAATCCGTCAAGACAAGGCCGTCCGCTCGAACTAAGCAGCTCTAAGCTCAAGTCCATAAGTCCGCCCCAAAGCGGGCGAAGCTGCACCGGACGCTTCTAAGCCGTCTCGGCAGCCTTCATTCCGTCCAACGAAGTTGCCCGTCATCTTACCAACACCCCACCGGACACCGCATCTGGGTCCGAATGGACACCGCTCGTTAAACTGCCCTTCTAAGCCCAATAATAGTAAAGCCGTAAATACTCGTTTTCCTCTCGAGTTGGAAAAGGTAGCACCCCGAACGGCGTGCATTGTGGGGTCTTTATTCGCCAGTGCGCCGGCGGGCTTGCACGATAACTAAGCCGGAGGTGCCTCTTTTTTGTGCAGGCTCAGTTAGGAGCTTCGTGCAGCTGGACGATCGTGCAGCTCATCCAGTGCACAAATTATTCACGCGAATCACGCCGTTATCGTCTTCGTAGCACGAAATCTCGGCGCGAGGTGGCTAAAAACGGGCAATGGACAAGCTGCTGCCCGATGACGTCGGGGACGGGCTGCGGTCGAGACAAGGGGTGTCAGTGACCGAATATTTGAACGAATGGTGTGCCCCATTTGTTTCGAGCGAGATCGAATGGGTCGCACCATTCGACGAGATTTGGGGCCGCGGAGGAGCTGACTGCGGATTGTCGTTCTACCCCAGCTGCTCGGCGATATCACGGCGGAGAGGGCCACAGCGTCCGGTATCGGGCGGGGAGCGGGCTTCGAAAGGCTGCCAAAATGAGGAATTTTCTCGCGACGCCGATGTCGGCGCGCAACGCACCCAGCGCAACTCCTGGAGATCGCGAGCGCGGCGCGTCATTGTGTAAGTGGAATTTTTTGTGTACGCGACGATCCGGCTGAGATAGCGGGCTGCCAATTCCGTCGCTTTTTTTACTAATTTAGTAAGAGACCAAAGCTGCTACAAACCTTGAAGCTGTCCACTTGACACGGAGGCTCAGGCTCTAGAGGCCCCCTTGCCATTGATTTGTCTTAGAGCCTGTCTGTCAACTCTCTGCGGCCTTACTTGCTCACTGCAGGGTCCAGGTCATTGAGGCGGAGGACCATGTTTCAGATTAGATGTTCCAGATTAGAGATTGGAGAGGGGGGCCCACGGACGGAGGTTCAGTCCGCAGATGTGGGAATTCGTGTTAAGTAAGTAACACAGCTTTCTTCTAATAATCATAAGGGGACGTGTCCGCAACGCGCAATGCCCTTGTTGTGACTCCTGTGAATCCGAGTTACGGTCGGAGACTCGGACCATACAACATACGTCGAACGTTTGAATGCAGGGCTTTCTCGAAAAAGCGCGACGTATTTCTGTTGGACTTGTACTCGGTTCGTCCTCCAAGTCTCGCAAGCAATTGACTGACGAATATCGTTGTCGTTTGGTCATGGGGGACAAATTAACCCCGGCCCGGCCCGGGGAGATCATCAATGATTCATCATGATGACTTGAATGTCTCTATAACCGTGACTAGGCGTCTTGGCCGGGCGCAAATTGAGAACGGCGGACCCACGTACCCCTCTAGAACGTGGCCGAAACGGGTAAGCGAAACGATTAGGTTTGGAAATTTTAATGGCCTACGAAGGTCGCGCCAGCCGCCTGAGCCTGAGTGGTTTTGCGCCGCGTCAGGCGACCTATCTGGCAGCCCACCGGGCACCCAGCCACGCCTACGCATCCACCCCACGCCACAGTCACCAGAGGGCCCCTGAGCGACCAAATCACCAGCATAGAAGCGAGTTTTTAGGGGGGGGGAGACAGCAAGCAAAATCGGCTCTAGCGCGGCCGCATTCCAGTCGTTTTGGGGGCAACTCGAGAATAAGAGGGTTCATACCCCTCGGGACACCTGCGCGGAGTTTGGAGAAGCGTGCGTTGCAGGAAGTGGGCGGTTTCGAGGCAACGTCGGCCGAAACCCCCTTCGATGCCACTTATTGCTGCCGTTCGGGCCACCGCAGTGTTGGAGATCATCGACTATGACCCCGAGCCGGCCGCCGGGCCCGTGGTTTCTCGCACAAGCGCCCTCGAAGCTCTCAATTCGTCCCGCGTCGACCTCGACGCGGCCGCCGCGGTGCGATGATTTCCAGCGTTTTGAGCGGGCGAAGTCGTCCGCGGGGATCGGGGCACACCCACCGTACTGCGCGGACCGGTTTTGTGGTGGGCGGGTGCCCGCATCGCGTCGGAGAGCGCATCGACCGCGGTGGGGGCTGAGAGCGAAATGGCCACACGCGAAATGCGGTGCTGCCGCGCTCTTTTGTGGCGTATCGCCTCGGTTGACCCCTTGGGCGGTCAGAAATAGCTTGGGGCTGCCCACGGGCGCATTTTGGCTGCACACGAGGCCAAAAAAGTTTCGCGTTTAATCGAGTTTCACGGGTTTTTGCCGTTTTTGAGCCGCATTTGCGCCCTAATCTCGATCCCCGTAGAACCCATCGCCCCTAGGATCCGTGAAGGGTCCCCCCAACCCTCGAAAGCCGGAATTGCCCCCGTATTCACCCGTGGGAAGGCGAGATTAGAAACCCGTCTCCACCCCCATGAGTTTTTCACCTCTGAAAACCCGCCAGTTAAGCTAAATACCCGCACGTTTGGCCCACTCGGGCACCGCGTCTCGCCGCGAAAGTGGCCTCTTCCATCCAGCCCGGTCTCGGGGCGTACAAAGGGACTCTTTGGGACCCCACAGCCAAAATTGCCCCCGGCCAAGTGGCTAGGAACTCGAATCTCAAATTCGGGGTCCGCCCCCTCTACTAGCCTATTCTGGAATGATGTTCTAGAACGAAGAACGTTATTCCGATTCCTTTTGGGGCGTCAACTGACCACCGGTTACCGTCCGCGCCGTTGACACCACTATGCTGACTCCTGTTTGCGCCCAAAGGAACTTACAAAGAGGCAGCCTAATCACGGTCACCGTGCCACAACGGACCCGTGGTTTCGCGTCTTAACAATCAGCCGAGTTTCATGATCTATGTGGGAGTTGCGGTATTTAGCGGTTACATTCCTTGATAACAAGAGTGGGGAGATTTTGACTCAAGGAAATGCCTTTTCGTCTAGAGCCTGCCTCTATATATGACATGTTGATTTCAGCAGTAAGGTGAATTAATTTGCCCATCAATGTTTCTTTATGGGACCGCTTATATTAGCGGTTTGACAATCAACAAACATTACGTGATTTGTTATGATGACAGGAGCGCTGCCCTATTGAAGCGCATCGGGTATACCGAGATCTCCGGCACGCAAGCTACCCTCTTCGATCTGGAGAAAACCCTGCTACGGGCAATGACCACGCTCTATTTGAGCCAGGGATTTTATGCACGTCGATTTGCTCAATTGAAAACAAAGAATATGAGCTGGTAGTTGCTGCCACATGCTACATCTCCCAAATTGTACGTAATGATAGTAGCGCTGCCACTATTTGCAGTTACGCTGGCAACTGCCACGTAGCCTAATGAGCAACGCGATTTAACACTCACCCAGATGATACTAGAGGTAGTGATGCGTCCATTGGAAAGTGTGATTGTCTCAGCACTACCAGAACCAAGTGAAGTTGACTCACTTGTAAGAATACCACCCATCGTGTTCACTGTGGCACTGGCACTAGATACAGGTGTAGCTGATGATGTGCATTCAAAACCATGCACGTAACCAGAGGAAAATGTTACTCCTGACTCGCCATTCAACACAAGACCGGTGGTACTCGCAACAGATATAGCAGAGGATGCGACCACAGAAGCACTCTGATGTTGGAGACCAATAGAGCTAGATGATATTGTAAGAGCAGCAGAGGAGCCACCCTTAAGGTATACCTGTCCATCACTGATAGATCCCTTCCCAGCATTTAAACGAATCTCCCCACCCGTGCTTTCATCCACAGCGCCTGCAAGTAAGTGGAGTGTACCACCAGTGCCCGATGTTCCACTCCCCACAGTCACACCAATTAGACCGCCACAAGCACCAGTTGCTGCACCAGAGCCGATGAGAATTGCACCACTATTGCCAGACATTGCAGTTCCTGAACTGAACACAAGCCGCCCACTGGTTCCAGATGCGCCACTGTTCATAGTCGCGATGTTTATGACGCCACTGCTTTTTGCGGTCCCTTCAGCTGAATTGCAAGATACATAACCCCCTGTCAGCTCAGTGCTTAGTTGCGATTGCAGTATCAGATGCCCTCCAGCGCCAGATGTGCCACTTCCGACTAAAATTGACACACAACCACCGCGACCACACATAGCTTCTCCCGTGCCAAAAACAAGAGCACCACTATTTCCTGTTGCGACACCACTGCTGAAGACGAGGTGGCCACTAGTGCCAGACGTGCCCGCATTGGCTGCAAAAATTGTAGCCAAGCCACTACTAGAGGCAGTTCCTTCACCCGAATTCAACTTAAGCTGACCGCCGGTCGCCATAGTACTTAATCCAGCGGTACCAATAATACTTCCACCTGCCCCACTGGTTCCACTCCCAACAAAAATATTTGCGGCGCCACCAGAGCCACCTGAACTTGCTCCGCTACCAAGAAATAAAGAGCCACTATTTCCGTATCGCGATCCTCCGGAACTAAATGCCAAGAAACCGCTTGACCCTCCTGGCCCTGCGTTCATGCTGGACAAAAATATTGATCCGCTCGATGTCAGTGTCCCTTCCCCACTAGAGGCCCACATCAAGCCGCCGGTCTTGGCCCCTTGTCCGGTTAACAACATTAAGTTACCTCCTGCACCACTAGTGCCGCTACCAATACTGATTCGAACATCACATGAAGAACCACTATTTGCAGCGCCAGATCCCCAGAGACAAGCACCACTATTCCCTACTTTGGCTGCGCCAGAGCTAAATGAAATACAGCCGCCACGGCCAGCTAAACCTGCATTGGATGTAGTCATGAACACTGCACCACTGCTTGATAATGTACCCTCAGCAGAAGAAACCATGATAGCCCCCCCAGTTAGTGCCATCGATTGACCAGCCGCGAATGCAATCCCACTAGCCGGCTCAGAATCGCTGGTTCCAAGAGTTGCATGTATATTTCCGCCACGACCAGATGATGCTACCGCGGTACCAATGAGAACAGAGCCACTGTTGCCTTTTGTGCTATGGCCAGTGCTGAATACTAAATGTCCACTCGATCCAGCGGTCACCATATTTGCACTGGACAGGGTGATCGATCCACTGCTTGCACCACTCCCGACAGTGTTTGAGATCAAGACGATGCCACCCGAAGCGGTTGTGCCTTTGCCTCCAATAAGCGAGACCTGGCCACCAACCCCATGTATCCCACTAGATGCT
>JACLAA010002894.1_pt1 | contig 12512 bp, 3 predicted proteins | sample 8027891 | NCBI WGS metagenome assembly JACLAA01 (sample SAMN15724900, study PRJNA655200) | protist metagenome | isolation source: fluorescence activated cell sorting (FACS) single amplified genomes of... | place: Spain: Blaines Bay Microbial Observatory, Mediterranean Sea | collected 2016-01-19 | reverse complement strand
CGGAGATGCGCATCGTCGGGGCGGAACTGGAGAAATTGGAAATTGCTGAGGCTCGGACGCAACGACCGGAAACCCAGATTCACGAAAGGGAGGTCCACGAGGCCGCCCTGAAGAAACTCGAGCAGCAGGTGCGCGTGCGGAACGGCGTCATCCGCAAACTCGTCGGCCAGCTCAAGAAGGACGGCATCGGCGCGCGGACCATCGTACGCAATTCCTATGCTGGACGAGCATCACCAAGCTACGCGAAGAAGAACTCTCCTAGAAGAGATTCCTACGCGTCGCCGTCCCAAAAGTCGTCGGGCATCATGGCGGACTTGCTCGGCGCCGCGTCGCCGTCGTTCGAGCCGCATCCCGCGACGTTCGCGGCGTCGCAGCGCAAGGTGCCGCGGCGGCCCGACGACGCGAAGGACGCGTCGGGACGACGGCGGCGGCCGCGCGTCGCCGCCTGAATCGCTCGATCGCTTTCCAAGTATCCCTCCCCCGTTGGTAACAAGACTACTACATTAACATCTAAGCGCGGAAGGAGCGCTGGTGCGCGTGGGCCGCAAACACCGCCCCCTGCTCGGCCCTACTAACGACGTCCGGCGCGGCGCCCGACCTTTCAAAGGCCTTGTAGATTGCGGAAGCGAGCTTCGGGGCCACATTCGGAGCGTGCACATTTAGTGAGATGGACAGCGCCGCGCGGAAGCCGTCGATCTTATATGAAGAGCAGAACGCCAGCAACGCCTCGCACAGCTTTCTTTGTGATTCCAACCGTTCCACGTCTTTCGTCGACACGAGGCCTAGAATAACTTCTTCGCCGAACGCCGCGACCAACGAATCGAGGGCATGCGCGACGACATGTTTGAGTACAGACCCTTGCTGGTACCGAAATTTCACGACGCAACGTCTCACTGCAATTGCGTCGGGCCAGCCCTCTTCACAGCCTTGCAGGGCCACGCAGCACGCCGCCGCCCGTCTTATTGAGGAAGGTGTGGCGCAAGCTAAATGTCGGGCTATAGCTCTACAAGCCACCTCGTCCGTCGTCGCAGTACGTGCGTCCCAGTCGGCGTCGTCCCAGTCGCAGAACGTGACGTCGATGCGCGAGTACGAATTGTCTCCTGTCGATCCTTCGCACCGTCTCGCGAAGCGCCAGACCGGTTCGAGCTGGGCATGATCATCTCTACCGCCGAGCGTGCGCCACAGCAGCTCGCGCGACGCCCCCAGCATCTCACTTCTAGCTTTCACTGCATCATCGTCGTCATACAACCCGGCCGACACGAGCGGTAGCAACTCTGCTGCGGTTCCCAACTCCCCGAGGTGGAGGCATCTCGTAAACAGGCCGCGCGGCGCATCTAAGCGCGCGTAGGCGTCCAAAGCGCTGGATGAAGGCGCCAGGGCCCGGCCGTGGTAGAATAATGCTTCCAATTCGTCCGGCTCGAGCGGTCTCGCGGCTCGACACGCCACCCTTAATAGTCCGCCCTCCTTCAAAACATGCCTTGCTAACCACAGTAACGCTCTAGAAGCGAAGGCCGCCTCGGCGTCGCCCTCGGACGCGAGCGCGGCGCTCTCGGCCACGTGGTTCGCTAAAGCATTGGTCACGTCCTCCTCCGACGCCTCAGCCAACGCTATTGATGCCTCCCTTATATCTCCGTCGACGAGCGGATTTTCAGCCGCCGCGAAGTGGTCGAAGGCCGTCCCCACATCAGCGTTCTGTACCGAAGCAGCGAACCGCGCCGAGCACCTTGATACACAAGCTCGCACCACGGCGCCCAATAAATCGGCGCAGGACATGTGCGAGATGGGCTCAAACTCAAGCCCCTGCCGGAGCGCCTGCACGACGACGCGCGCGTTTTCAACAAAGCCGCAGTGCGCCCGGAACGGATCCAAATCTTCCAGAGCTACTGCTTCTACGTCGTCATGGACCTCTTCTTCCTCCATAAAAACATCACCGGGGAACCAGGCCCACGTCCGCTGCTCACTGAACAGTACCACTCCTTTCGAAGCAGACGCGACGGCCTCCACACCTCTCGCGATAATGCCCTCGTTGGTCCTCACGATACCGTGATCTAAAATGATGAGTTGGGACCCGGCCCAAGCTGCCCGTCCTCTAGGCCCTATTACTAAATCATCTGGTAGCATTCCGCACACGAAGAATTTGTCCTCGCCCGGCACCACTTTCCCCGGCCTTAACATAAAGGCCCGGGCCGTATCTTCTGAAGAAGCGTACGCGACATGATACATGTCGCCATCTTTACGCGCGCAGAGGCACCGCGCGACGTCTGTCAGAGAAGTGCCGTCTATTGCCATATGGACGCCGTCGCAGAAACATTGGACCTGACTTTTTGTAGTAACAGCAAGTAACAAAGGAAAGCACCACATCACATCAATGATATGATCACTAGGGAAGCACGCCGTTACGACGCCACTTGTCAAATCCGCAATTGCGGCGCCTCTACTACTTCCGGCGACGGCCACAACGTCGTTGGACACGGCGCAACACGTCGCCGGCGGCGCCAGCCCCAACGCCTCTAACGAACAGCGCGGCCAGGCGTCACTGCCCTTGACACACACGACATGGTCCCTTCCTTTTAAAATAGGAGTCCGCCCATCATTAAAGGCGAGCGGTATGCGCGTGACACCATCATCCGTCGAAATCCAGACTTGGGTAGCGCCGCAGGCTAGAGTTTTTATGGCATCAAGAGACCCGCGCGCTATCGTACCATTTGCTGCTGATAAAACGTGCCACTCGTTCTGTGTAGCTATTGCAAAGGAGTCGCCATGGGATACCCACCGCACGTGGCACCGCTCGACAACTCGTGCGAGTAACGGCTCGCCGCCGTCGAAGTTGTGGACGGTCACACCACAAGCCCAAGCTACTACGACTCGTTCCCCGCTCCGCTCGATGTCGCAGTTTTGAGGTTCGCCGAAACTTAGTGAAGTCATCTCGCAGACGCGCCTTCTTCGATTCTTGTCCTGCGTTGGTATTAATGTGAATTCTTCTGCTGTGGGTTGGCCGGCGTCCTCTCGTACGCCATCGACGCGACTGGTCACGCGCGTCGCGGCGATGGCGTTCGGGACCGCTCGTACGCCGTCGACGCGACGCCCCCCACCGCAGACGTCAAACTCACGTCGAAGCCTACGAAGGACGCGGGACGCGCATACCGGCTCGAGCAGCGCCACGAAGGCCCCCGCGTTCCTATGCATTTCTGATCTCTGCCTTACAACCGCCGCCACTCTCCCAGAGTCGGACGACCTCGCATCAAACACTTGTAAATCCGTGCCGACGGCTGCGGGCACGACCCTCATGTCTTTCGCCTTCGCAACGGGCGTGCCGCGCCAGGATAATTGCACTAAGGCGCCGCAGCGCGTGATCGCGCCGAGATGGCCCTTCGCGCCTTTCGCCGCGAGGAGCCAGCGCGGGACCCGTCCCGACGTCTTGCGGCCTGATGCTGTTCTTCTAAGTAATCTTTCCTGGACCTCGAAGAAGGCCGCCTCGGGCTTCGTCCCCTCGTCGTCGCCGCGCCACAATAATGCCGCTATTCTTTCACCTTTTCTTGCGACGCAGGCCCTCGCGGGTCCTGTGCCTGTCGCTCTATCCGCAAAATCACAACTGAGCTGCGCGTCGTCGGCTATAACGACAACGCGCCGCGACGTCACCAGTACTAACTCGTCATTTGTGTCGGCAGTCGCCGCGAGGACGTCCTCGGCGGCGTCGAGTGTGATGGGTGTGGTGGTGGCGGTTCCTAACGCGAAGACGTGGTCCGTCATCGTTTAGCTTTGTCTGGCTGCCGCCGTCTGCGCGTCCGCAGCGGTTGCAGTGTCAAACTTTTTGCCTGGCTTGAGTTGAGCCTGCAGCGCTCGCACAACGTATCTGCACGTCAATACAAGTACATAGCAGCCCAGATCGCCAGCAGCGCCTCTAACGCGGCGGAAATGCAAACTGAAAAAAAAAAGCTGGAAAAAACCCGTGAGCAAAATATTTTTGCTGACCAGTCGTCTCGCGGCGTGGCGTGGCGCGCCCCGGCGGGGCCATCAGGCGATTTAGCGTCATTTGACATTTCAATTCAATTACAGAGCGCGCCAGGAACACGCAGGTAGTGGACTACAAGAATTGAACCGTACGCCGTTCCCCGGGCTGCCGTAAGACGACGCAGCGCCCCTAGAAGCTGCCAGGTACCATACCGACGCAGCCCCGGCCAAAAAACCGCCGCGCGCTCATGATGAAAGTTTCAAAAGCAGCGGCGGGCCCGTCCCCCAATTTATTCGCGCGCGCCCTGGGCCCGACGGTGTTCGAGGGCCTCGCCGTCGACGTGTCCATGGAGCCGCGGCCGCGCCGCGCGCCGGCCTCGCCGGACCGCGTCGCGCGCGTGTCCCACGACGTGAGCCCGGCGAACAAGGCGAAGAAGCCAAATCCTAACAAGCGGCGGCGGCCCAATTTAGTGGTGGACGTGGAGCTGGCTAATAGGGAAGCTTTGAGGAGGAAGTCCGTGGAGACCGTCGCCCAGGCCTACGCTTGTGAACAAGGCCTCGAGGTCGATGTAGACAGGGCCAACGCGGTGGCAGCCCAAGCGTCGAAGGACGCGTGTATCGTCGCGGCGTCTCTACTGAAAAGCGCGCGCCAGATGCGCCACAAAGGCGAGGCCGAGGCCTGCGCGAGAAGGGCGGCCAAGCTGCTCGAAGATGTACCGAGTCCGCCCCGCTTGCAAGCCGACGCCGAGACGGCTCTAGGCGAGTTGTTGGCGACGTCGGGCCGCTTCGCCGAAGCTACCGTGCGCTATACTACAGCATTGGCGCTGCGGGAAGCTTGTGCTAGAGATCTGGGTTCGGACGAAGCGCGCCTCGCCGTCGCGACGGCGCTGACGAACCTCGCGACCACATTGCATGCGGTCGGCGACGACAAGGCCGTCCAACTTTTGAGAAGATCGTGCGCCATCAAGTTCGAGGTGCTTGGTGGAGACGACCCGCGCGTGGCCAAGGCGCTGCTGCGCCTGGCCACGGCCGTGGCGTCGGACGGCCCCGTCGCCGTCTTCAGTAAGAAACGGAGCCCCAAGTCGAAGCGCCCCGTCGCCGTCGCTGAAGCTAGGAAACTCCGCGAGCGCGCCGTCGCGATCCTGTCCAACAAACTCGGCGCCGACCACGCCGACGTCAAAAAGGCCCGCGCCAAGCTCGCCTCGACCTGAAGAAGATCCGTCCGCCGCGGGACTCTCTTCATCGAGAGAGTTTAACCCCGCGGCGCCAAGACCAAGCCTGTTGAACCCTGCCCCTGTCTCTCTATCCCCGGCGCGCGCCTCTGTGGTCCGTGTAAGAAGGCGCCGCCTACTACTCTTGACTTCTTACCACGGGCGGTGACATATCATCCGCGGGCTTAGGGCCCCCGGGGGATTCCGGGGGGCGCCCGGTACCTATCGAACACACAGTAGACTTAGTCGGGCCTGCGCCTCGCCCGCTCACGGATGCGTTCGAGGTCCCACGGATCGCCCTTGAAGCACGCGCGGCACACGACCTGCCCCGAGCCCCGGCAGGCCTTGCACTCGGTTTCCATCCCGTAGCTCACGTAGTAACCCTGACCGTCGCAGTTCGGACAGCCGACGACCTCGGTATTGTTACAGACCTCGCACGGTGCGCCGCCCCTGAGGGCGCGCTCGACCTCACGCCGCACCACGGAGCTTACTTCGCGAAGTCGCCACCCTAAATCGTTGAGCGCATCGTTCACGAGCGGTCGCAGCTCGGCGGTGGGCGGCGTCCTTCGGTCGAGCAAGAATTCCAGCTCGCCAAAGTACGTCTTGGCGTCCGCAGCAGCCGGCACGAGCGTGGAGCGGGCGCCCCAGAAGCCCTCGAATTTCGACACAACAACATCACCATCTACAGTACACTGACACGCGAGGCGCAGGTTCGGCCTGAGCTCGACCCCACGGTGGGGCGGGAACGACAGGCGCAGCCGCTCGCGCGCCGACGCTTCTGCGGGCTCGACGCCGCCTCGCACCTCAACCGCGCACGTGCCGCACGTCCCGAGCCCTCGGCAATTAATCAATTGCGAGTTATTATTGTGCGGGCTGAAACCGCGTCGCAATAACGCCGTGCGGAGTAATTCGCCGCGTTGCACGCCATCGATGACGCGTGAGCCGTCCGCAGTGGTCCAGGTGATGCTGTGGTGTGGTCGCTTCGATGGCGTCAGGCAGCGCACGAATGCAAGAAAGGCTAAGTAGCGCCACCGCATCACTCGATGCAGGCCGTTTGCAGCCACTGCACCCGCCAACGCTGTATACGGCCCCTCAAAAGCCAAGCGAGCTAGCGTAGTACGATACTAGCCCGCTGGAGCAAAAATAAAGTGCCCGAGCAGCGCTCAGCGCGAGAGCTCGTGGGCATCGAACGCACGTGTGAGAGCTACTTACTGCACACGTGCAATACAGAACTTCTGTCTTCGACGCTAGCACAGCCGCGGAGACGCAAACCCAAGGAGTGCTCTTCCGCGCGGCGCGGCGCGTGGAAGACCTCCCTGACACAACAGAAATGGAGGCCCTTAACAAGCTCGCCAGCAAGGTCGGCCTCGGCAAGAAAGACAAGAGCGCGCCCGAACAAGAACGAGCAGAGCGAGAGGGCGCCTTCGACGCGACCGGCGTTCATGATGATGCGCCCGCGGCTTTACGGTCGAGCGCCTGGCGTGCTTTAGTGGAGGGCGCGCCTTCCTGGCCGGGCGTGCGCGAGTTCGAGGCGCCCGCTGGGTCTCGCTCTTTGCCTTGGAACGACCTCGCGAACGCACTGAGAGGGGCGGCGCGACTCGCGGCACGAGCGTCGCAAACCAAAGAGCAGGCGTTCGGAGATGCTGGGAATAAATTAGCGCCGCCTTTGGATGCCTCGAGAAGGGCGCTAGCCGCGGCGGCCGCGCGAGTCGACGCTCTGAGAGACGTGATCGACGGCCACGCTTCTGCGACAAGAAAGGCGGAAAAGGACGCTGCTGATGATCAAGCGGCTGTACTCTTAGCGAACCTAGCGCGGGACTGCGAGGCCCTGCAGCCCGGTCAATCGTTGATCGCGCCCGTCGGCTGGGCCGATAAAGAGAGGAAAGGCCACTTACTACTATGTGTAGTCGCGCGAGGTGGCGTAGCCGGCGGCTGGGCCGGCGACGACCAGAATTCTTGTGCTGTGGCTATACTGAACGGTGGTGGCGACGCCGACGGTTTATTATACCATGCCTCGAGGCTAGACACGACGACGGGATCTTTCATGAGACGAACGGCTCTGACCCTCCAAAAGGTACCGAGACATCGTGTCAGTCATGCGGCATGCTGGTTCGTTCTGTTAAGGCCTCTGTTATTACATGAGAACGACGGTCCGAGGTGCGGTACGGCTTGTACGTCAGTAGTCGCGGAAAAGGCGGAATGCCTCGATAAAGCGCGCCATTTCTACGGCGAATGCGTGCCTGTATTGGATGATGATGATCAAGCTAGAGACTCTACTGCATTAGATCTGTATATTGATGTTGCTGCCACCCAAGGTGGCAGTGGGCTATTAGCTTCGCATGCTTTGGTGTATGCCGCGCGCGGCGCGTGTGCCTACCTAGCCAAGGGTGCGGATGATGAGACCGCGATGGCCTGCTCCTTAGCTATTCGCGGCGCGGGCTTGGATGTGTTGGCGGATCAGTTGGACGAAGTTAAGCGACGATCATGTCGCTTGGGCGACGCCGACGCGTCCCAGTGCAAAGCATGCGTACAAAGTGTCTGTAGAGATGCTTCTTCTGTAGAAGCGAGAGACGTCAGTACAAAAGCCGTGCTAAGCTACGCGAAGCGAGCGGCGCAGCGCGTCCTCGACGCCTTATCCGTATCAACATCAGAGGAGGTCGCATCTACACAACTAAGATCCGACGACCTGAAATGTGCTGTATCTAGGGACTTTGGGGCCCCTGGCATACTCTTCGCTCCCTTCGCCACACACCTACACTCAGAACTACCGAAGCAAATCGGAGAACTCGCCCACATGGACCAGGAGCGGCAGGCCCACTTGGATTTTTTAGCTGGAGATGCCGACGCCGACGCCTTAGTGCTACCTTCCGACTTAGCTAGAGTGACGTGGCCCTTAGAACCGCAATGGCAAGGACCTTATCCTCGGGATTCGCTAGCCGCCGCCTGCACGGCGTTGCGACGGTGTGATCGAGCCTGCGTTACGATGGAGCACATGCGGGACCGCGTGCCTCGCGCCGACGCCCGGAGATTCGCGCTCGTGTCGCATTTATTCCTAAGATGCTTACCGGCTCCGGAAATTAATGGAGGTTTCTGGCGGTCGGAGTGCACTCGTTCACTCCAAGCCGATTTATTGTTTTTGCTGAGGAGGAACGCTTTGCATGCGTCAGCCGCGGCGGCGTCGTGCGCCCAGACGAGAGCGTTGGACGGCGAACGAGTCTTGGTGGTGGCGGCGGTCGCTGCGGTCGCCGACGCTGTTGTGAGAAACGTCGCCGTCGACGCTCCTTGTATCCTATCGCTGTTTTACGAAGCTACTACTAACGAGGTAGTACCATCTAACTCCAAGCCCTTCGGGTTTGCGGTCCGAGACTTTGCTGCCGATACGGGACGAGCATTGTTGCCGGATCCAGCACTCGTAGCCGCTAGAACATCTCTACTGGACTACTTCCGAGCCTTGAGGAAGCGAACACCTCATCGTAATAGAGTTTTCGGCTGGGAAAGGACCGCAGTAGAACAGCCCGGTCTAGTCTCGTCGTTTTTGGGAGGTGATGCTGGGAGTCGAGGACCGGCCCTAGGTACGGGCGATGCGAGACTACTAGATAGACTGTGCACGGCGCTAGGCTACAAGAGAGAACCGAGGGGCGCCTCGTTAGCTGGCTACTTGGTCCAGGACTCGCCTCTATTGCGAGATGTACCAGAGTTAGAGTACCTCAGAGATATCGTCCTTGTGTTGAAAGTTGCATTGGCACCCACAAGTAATGTAGAAAGGCAGAATTGGTCGGTAGATGATGCGACACCGAGGTGGTGCTTGGAGGAGAGAGCTCGAGGGGGCGACGAGCGGGTGAGACAGAAAAAACATGAAAAAACGCACGGCTCGCGATTAGCGGATGCCGTCGGTGCGCCTTTAGCTGTCACGATGTACGGCGAAAGAGTAGATGTTGTTGGGGGTGATGCTCAAGACGAGGACTCCGACGACGACTCCGAGGACACGGGAGCACTTAGGACTGCCTTGGCCAAGGTCCGGGCCGCCATCGAAGGCGCGTCTTTACCGCGGGCGCCGCCGTCCGGTGGGGACCCCTCTCACTTAGCAGGTGATGTGGTAATAACGGAGGACGACGTCTTGCATCTGAAGAGTTTGCCTGGTGATCTTGGGTCGGCACCGCGCGAGTCGCCTCGTGTGAAAAACGCTCCGGCCGACCGCAAGGCCAAGCTCAAGGCGCTGGAGGTTCGAGTTGCGGCTCTAGCTGGTGGCAAAGGAACATTGCCGCCTAGAGACGTGGAGCGGCTCCTGTGTGCTCTGACGGCGCCGTATCTACGCCTGCCATTAGTTTTAAGATTCTTCGCGGACGCGCGACGCTCTCGATCTTTGAGGGACGCGCGTCTACGAAGCTGCGTGGAAGCGTGTTTGTTCGAACCGGGGCCCTGGTTGCCGGATCGGCCTTGTAGACGAGTGGATTCTATACCAGCAACCCACAGAGATCATTTGAGGACGCCTTGTGGTGCCTTGTTCAATGAATTGGCGCTGGCGCCGATACCTTGTGTCGATGCGATTCATGAGATACTCGCTAGGGCGTTAGAAGGCGACGTAGGAGCGTGGGCGCCCCGAGGCGCGGCCGAGGCCTTCCTGTTCGCGGCGAGAACGGCATCGAGGGCCGTCACTTTTCTCAGAGCTGTTGCTGGTGGTTCAGCAACTCCAAAGCCCAACAGTGCGCCGGGGGCCTCGACCCCTAGAGGCTTAGACGAGGCCGACGCTAGTCGTAGGGCAGTTTGTAACAGTGCAGCGAAAGCGCTCACGGCGTCACTACGAGAGAAAGTAGCGCCTGCCTTGAAGGCGTGGCTACCCGCACTCACAAGGGACGGCTCGAGAACATCATTAAGAAGAGCGTGTGCTGTGCACGCGCACATCGCATATGCGGCCGCCAAAACCCAAGAGGGCGACGTGCTAGATGCGGCAACAGCGACAGCCTTGCTCGAAGCGCAGTGCTTCCTCGCGGCCTATGATGATGATGATGAGAGCCACAGTTTAGTGGATGCGGACGTCGACCCGGCCGACCCTCAAGCCAAATCTATTCTGGCGGAAGGCACGCTTGGGTTGAGCGATTCCGAACTGTGCAGTGTGTGGCAGCGGCATCGGGGGCCTCTGTTGACGTTTCTGCGAGGGAGTGACGGTGCTTGTGCTTTGGAGGCAGCTGTGGACGCCGTCGCTTCTGCGGCCGAGTCGGCCTTTGAAAACATTGAAAGGAATAGTGTCGACCGAGTGTGGCAGGAAGACAAGGCCTGTCCTGGTAGGTTTTCACCTGTGTCTCCGGATGACCAGAAGAGGCCGCCGTCTCCTCGCTCTTCAGAGCAAGGTCTCGAGGACGATGATTACGAAACTTGGTTGAGAGGTGTGTTGGAGCCCAAAAATGCAGAAATAGTAGACGCGCAGCTCGGTGAGTTCACGTTGCGAACGAGACGGCTCGAAGCCTTGCCGAGGGAAGTGGCGGATCATCCAGATTTACAAAGGGCCCTAGACAATACCTCTGGTGGCGACGACCTACGAGCTGCTGAGGTCTCGCACCGAGCGTTCCGGAGGCACTGGCGGCTCGTGTCAAGACGGGTCGACGTGGTCAAGTGGTCCAAGCCACCTGTCGAGAACACGCCGTTAGCACCGCGACCGCCCTTTGCCGTCAATAGTCTGAGGCCGTTGGAGGCGTCGGGCAGCTGGGTCACGGATCTCCTAGAAAGGTTGCGCACAACGGGACCGCTCCAATCATGTCAATTGTTCGCTTTGAGTGGAGGTGGTATGCGGGATACGCATACCGTATGTGTAGGGTACGTCGAGGTTGATACAGTAAAGTACTGGCGCGAGGTGCATTGTAGGAGAAAGGAGGCGTTATTTGAAGTCTACGAGCTCGTGGAGCACGGCCGCCAGTGGTGGCGCGCTCTCATCTATACGTCGGACGCGTCGTTGTCATTAGGCGTGCCGCCGCCACCCGCACCCGGTGCCGTGAGGGCCGACGCGTTCGACGATCATGGTATTGACGGCGAACCGCTTGAGCGAGGCAGACCGGACTGTAGTACTGAAAGGGGTTCTTCTCTTGAGATTTCTAGGACAGCCAAAAGACGCGAGCAGCACGTGCGGCAGACGTACGTACCCGCTAGGTGCTTACGGGGGCTCTTACCTGATGCGTTACTAGAAACTTTTGTATTTTGGCGGAACCATGACGACGCCTCCTTGTCGGGGTACGAAGAAGGATCCATAACAGATCGGGTCGAGACGCTACGAGTACGGTTAAGCGGGTCTATACAGCAGCCGCGGTGTGATGTCGTTCGATTGGTCTTACGACGAGGAAGCTCTTCTTTGAATGACGACTTAGTACTCCCAGACAATCTGGAAGGCTTCGGCATCGACACTTCCATAAAACCTTTGGCTCTGTTAAGGCTAGGAGGCTGCGGCGCGCAGCCGTCACCGCTCGCATCGAAGCTACGAAAACTCGACGCCTTAGGGCATGCGCTAGCTTGGGTCGACGGCGACGCACCCGTCTCGGAGAAGTCGATGTGGGCCGGTCAACAAGACGACCCCGAGGCGCAAGTGTCTATTATTGAATTGCCTCGCTTGCGCATTACGCTTAGAAGGCGAGACGGTCGCTACTATTGCGACGAGTACGACGGGTATGCGCTGATCGATGCTACGGCGCTGCGAGGCGACGACGACGACCTGGATCGACGAGGCGATGCGTTGAATTTGGTCGCGCCGCTGGGCGCTTGCGTTGTGTTGCGAGATCCGGACACCTTCGATTTGAAAGTGTTAACAAGTGCTGGTTCTAGACCGTTCCGGACACCGACGGGGAAGCGAGTGGTGTTCGATCATGATGACAGTCGGTGGCGCAAGCACGACGCGGGCCACCACCTGTACGGTGTGGATCGTCTACAAGGTCAATTGGTGCCTGATGATGCGTGTGCTGCGGTTGCTCAAGTTTTGAGGTTGTGCTTAGCAAGGAGGTACGATGCCGCTTCGCTAGTGGCGCCGGCGTGTGCGTCGGACGAGGCAAGGCCACCTCTCGTAGATTGTTTGATATCCGCGCTGTCAGCCTGCCAGAATGATATCGAAGCGGACGCGAGAGCTTGTCGGTTGAAATTATCGCTGGCGACCCTAGACTGCGGCTGCGACGCCTTTATTTCGGTAGACGACTGGCCGTGGGCCTTCGCCGAGGAGGCGGCCATGGTTGTGCACCACGCTTCCCGTATTAATGCCTCATGTTCATTCACGGAAGCGGAGGAGGCTAGAGCTTTGGCAGAGGTGGAACGACGAAGAGCTCCTTTGGGTTTTCGGGACGATGCCTGTGACGCGCCGTTGCGACGGGCCGTGGC
>JACLAA010005107.1_pt1 | contig 12520 bp, 8 predicted proteins | sample 8027891 | NCBI WGS metagenome assembly JACLAA01 (sample SAMN15724900, study PRJNA655200) | protist metagenome | isolation source: fluorescence activated cell sorting (FACS) single amplified genomes of... | place: Spain: Blaines Bay Microbial Observatory, Mediterranean Sea | collected 2016-01-19 | reverse complement strand
TGGCAGGGACGTCGCTACAAGGAATATCTGCGCCCTGCCAATTCGGTGCGCGCGGTGCGCGCATAGACCGAGAGGAGTGGTGCGTGATAATTCGCAGATTCGTGTTCCCGGCCACTTGGCCGCTGGCCGAGTCGTTTGTAGAGTGCCATCGAGAAGTACTCTGCCCTGTCCGAGACCGGACTGGCAGGCAGGGGTTACTTTTTCAATCGCCGCCGCTGCAGCAGACTCGGAACGCGATCTACTAGTCACGGTCACGGTCACGGTCACGGCCTAAAGCGAATTCGGCACAGACTCGAGACCCTCGGGCTCCGAGTCAGGGTCAGGCTTCAGTTTAATCCGCCCTCTCTCCTGCTTCAGTTTATGATTACTATTCATACGACACTAGTAATTTTAAATGAGAAGATGAATCTAGTCACGGCGGAAATTTTTCTGATCTTTCACCGTACAAGCCTCCGAATGCTAGTGGCAAACTGCTTTCCTCGGCGCGGGGTCTGAGATTGCTTAATTGACAAACCCACGATTTACGAACTAGGTCAGCACTAGTGCGTATTGACTGCCATCACCCGACGAGACTGGGACATCTAGGCGCATCTTGAGGGCATTCTTGGTATCCAGCTAACTACCAAGCTCGGGTTTGATAACTTGAACCTAAAATAGTCATGCTTTTCTCCACCAGTGTCATCACGAAATATGAAGATATTTGAATTGTTCCAATGAACTTATTGCCCTGTACTCGGCAAGCAATCGCATGATCCGATCAGCCGCTTCAAAGCGTGCTTTCTCTATCTCCACCATTTTAACATGCTTCTGGTAAGAGCTATCTTGGGCATTATCGATGCATAAAAACTCACGTTCAGCTTCATTCTTTAGCTCACGCATGATAATTGACAGGAAATGGGCACAACTCTCACGTTGATGCCTCATGGATTTCCCTTGAAACTTGCTCCAGCTAGCCTGTAGTTTCAAACAGTGTTCTAGCCGAATACTTTCCCTTGCAGCATGAAGGCCAGTTGTTGACCACATTTTATAGGTGGAGGTAATATCAACCCATCCTTTGTGGCTATGAATATTGCGCTTGCCTGCCCTTGGGTCCATGCAATAGTTAAGCAAAATTTCCTTTGCTCGCTGTTCGTCGCATGCGGAAGAGCGATCAAAGCAGTACGCCAGACCGCATTTTGTCACCTTGTCGAGGTTTTTAACGTCACCATCAAGGGCACGTAAAAAACCACGATGCCGATGTGCACGCCGTGCTGATGAAGGTTGCTCAAGCCGCTGCTTGAAGTAAATCCGATCGTCATCACATATTCGTTTTGAATGAAGCCAAGATCCTTTGGTTTTGATAAGTGCAAGAATGGATGAAGCGAATTCAGGGACTACAGTCTTAAGCCTCCTCCTGAGTATCTCAATAGCATTGTGGAGAACTGCGTGCAAGTTTGCTTCTCCCTGAGATCTAGGTGCATGGGGCTCACCCTGGGGGGGGGCTTTGAAAGAACTACCTATTGTTTCGACGCGTAGAGCGCTAGCGCATTGCAATCGAAGCGAATTCACTTTTCCTGAGGGTGCATCTATGTAACCATTGCAGGGAAGACAACTAAACTGGAATACGCCCACTGCTCCACAGTTCTCACAAACCATGCCGGATTGGCCACGCACAGCCCGTAATGTTGGACCTTAAGAAAAGCACTGCTATTTATGCGAAAAAAACAAGGCACTGGCGAGTACATATTTTGTGATTTTGGTCACTCTGTTTGAGTGCGAGGAGCTTCCGCATGTGAGTCGAGATCGGTTTGGACATCCGCTCGCAAAGGTAGTCAGAAATCCATTGTGCGCCCGCCTCTACTCGAAGGAATTCTGCGTATCTACTTTTTGTGACTTTAAGCGTCTTGTTAGCAAAGTCAATCGCTTTCATGGCCGCATTGCTGCTGATTTTGGAGACTTCTTCAGCCCTGAGGGCTGCCAATCGATGTATGGCTTTCCTCGCGATAGACTTAAATATCTTGATTCGTACTCTTAACATGGTCTGGCGCGTCAGCATGCCAAAATTAGTTTTGCATATTTCTTCTCGTGCACGGAGGTACCGTTTGGAGCCCCCGGCTAGCCAACGTCTTGCTTGCGCTTGAATACCACTGGCAATGGCAGAACGCTTATCGAGTAATGAAGGCTGCAAATTCGTTGCGTTCATAATCAATCCTGTTGTATTGTTACGTGTACCACGTTATTACCGAATGAAGGGAGACTCCACTGGGCTACTTTCTCCGTGGGCTCCCAGCGCATCAGGAATGGATTAAAATTATGTAAAAACAAAGCTGCTCAGACTTCTTCCGAGGGGGGGGGCGCCTAGTAAGGTCCGCGCTGAGGAGCCGCGACGACGATATCCGCTGCGCGCCCGGGCCACGCTAAAATCGACCGGCGATTCAACAAATCTTGAGATGCTCCTGGATATGATCTACAAGGCGAAAAAAACCAACATACACTGATATGGAACGCTAGGAAAATTTTCCGTAATTATGGCTCAATTTATACGTCTCAGGCTCGGCGGGCGATTTTCCAGTTTGCCAGTGGGTTTTGGGGCAGGTTCTTATCTCAGGCTCGGACCATCATGCATCACCGCGTCGCTCAGGCTGCCCGCATGGTACCAAACTTTGCACAGCCCATTATTTTAGCATACGGAACCTGCGCCTCAGCAAAAGTTTCCCGCCATTCGGTCGGCGCGTGGCATTACCGTGACGCTCATTGCGCGCCAAATCAAAATCAACGTCGACTATCATGATGATGATGATGATTCGCTTGACCCCCCTGTGAATTTCGAAGTCTCCACGCAGTATTAAGATTCGCAGGGCAATTCATCTTAATTAGGACTCATGGAGGATGGGTCTATTTCCTTATTCGAAAAACTTGAAAATTTACGGCAAGCCTGAGGGGCGGGGGCCGCGGGGCCTAACAGTTGAGTACCGTGCCAGTGTTGAGTACCTGTTACGGTAGTTCCCCCCCCCCCCCGGCTAGTGCGCTTTTTACGATGATCGCGGGCTCATTGGACCAGCCCAAGTACATTCGCGCCCGGGGGGACTCAGGCTCCGGACGACTCGCCGTCACTCGGGCCCTTGGAACTTGAATGCTAGCGCACTAGACAGCCTGAGACCGGCCCAGCTGCCACGGTAGGTGAAGACTCGAATTTGGAATTCAAGTTTCAATTAGTCACGGTCAAAAAGGTGGCACGACTTGAAGGCGTTGGAATTTGGACGTTGCCGAAGAGAGAAGAGCAATAAGTATCACCGCGCGAGGTTCAAATTAGGCCGGAGGCTTCTCTAATCTCAGGCTGATGAAGTCACGGTAGCCTGGTTTCGGGATTAGGCGATCAAGTAGGCGATCACACCCTGGTTTCGGGAACTTGAACTTGAAGCTCGCAATAGATCTCCGAGTCTACAATAGATCATAAATTCACCTTAGGGTGGGTCGTCTAGGGTTTTCCTTGGAGAAAAACACCCGGCCCGGATCGATCTCATCAAATAGTTTAATTAGCTGAGCTCGAGCAGCACGTGTTGCAATGCAAACACACAAATTTCTCAATAAGATTCCCTGTCATGGTCTGGGACCTAGACTCACAAGGTATGAATATTGCGGCTGAAGACTCTGAATCTAACCTTTTTGCTCTTCTTATTTCCCTTTTTTACTCTTTTTATTTCTAAGCTGTTGTGTGAATGTCCTTGCTTGCTCGCCACGGGCCTTATATATTAATGTGCCAATCAAGGCCCTCATGAGAAAATGAACGCTGCTCAGAGGATTACTACTCTTTGAATATTCGTAATTGTGCCATGGAGTTTCCCCTTGGCAAAGAAGCGGCGCTGTTGGAGGGTCGAAAGCACTGCGATCTCTTCGCTTTGAAACTTATGATTAGTATCTATCTTTAAAAAATGAGTTTCTAATTCAATTAGTTGGTCGCGTTCAAGGTTTTTTTCGTTCTCTATTTTTTTGGTCTGATTCAGCAGGGAACACATATCCTCATCATATTTGGCAATCTACATTCAAGCATAAGCCTGTAGGTGATAATTGAGCTTACGTGTGCAGCCAGGTCAACTTCCACTCTTTCTTTCTTCTTGCGAAAATTTGCCTGTTGCACACCGATGCGTAAGAAAACATTAGTATCTGCTACCTCAGTGTCTCGATAGGATTGATGTTCAGCTTCGATTTGTGACTCGAGTGACCCAATTTTTGCTGCCAGTTGCTCATAGGATCCAGCGTGACGTTCCGCAGACCTGAAGATACTCTTGTAAGTCTCGAGTGAATCACGCTAGTACAGACCTAGTAATTTGATCTTCCATCCGTGAATTAACCATAGCCATCTTTGTCTCATTGTGTTGTACCATGTCCTGTAACTCGGCACGAATCTTCAATAATGTCTGCTGATGTGCTAAAACCTCTTTGTCCTGCTCTCTCCTCTGTATCTCTAATTTTTGTTGCAAGGCCTATCTCTGAAATGCACGCAGTGAGAGAGGCGGTAACTGGCGCTGACGATAGCACTTTTGCACCTTGCGTTAGAATAAGCTCCTTTTGAGTGAGTTCTTGCCTAAGACCCAACTATACAATGCCTAATGGCCCAACGATCGGTCATTTCACCACATTTGTTTATCTGCTGCGTTTTCTTCCACCTGAGAAGGATACAGCTGAGTCCTGTAACCCCTCGGGCTCCGTACCGTTGTCGAGAGTTGGCGGGATGCTATTTCTGTAAAATTAGCTAGATACCTATTAATCTTGTTGGATTGATTGCCAAAAACTCTGCTCAGTGCATTTTGACTGTTGAAAACTGAGTAAGGAACAATTTTCTTTCGAGGGCGGAGTCGGCGACCAACGCGAGTTCTCCCTGACTTTGAGATACCGGCATAACTTATGGGTGGTGGTGTTTAGGCGACCCAAAATATTATCAGACCCCGGGTCATCATCAATTGCTTCGCTGTAATGGTCTGATACCGTCAGCCGAAGACTTTCCTCGATTTGCCACAACTGTTTTACCGTGTCCGTCAGTCCGAGGTCGTCAATCTGGCTCAAAAAGGAGGGATCGGGAGCTGCTGGTATGCACGAGAGAAGCGAGAGCCGCTCCAGAGTATCTTCAAGAGCCGCAATCACTCGTTGCGCCTAAAGATAATAGTTGTGAACCTGATCTAGTTATGCAGAGTGACCTCTACGTTTATGAGCTTTTGCATGTACGCAATCAGAAGCCCACGTGCAATTTAGATATATATGCACAGACTCAACATATCTTTTGTCGAGATTCGTGTTATGTCCGCTGAGGGGCCACAGCACCAGGTGGTCTATTTTTAGCTATCGTCGAGGACCACGGTCATAGGTCTCAATCGATGAGATCTTTGACAGCTTTCAGGAAATAGACGTTGATGCATCCGGGAAGGTTAGAGGGCTCGCCCATGATTCTTAGATTACGTGGCAAACAGGTAAGCAAGCGCGAGCTTGAACGTTATTTAGCAGGAGGTGATATCCAACATACGTTCGTTGTTGTTTTCAAAACAGCTGACATTGGTATCACGTGGGTTGATGGAGCCAATGGTAGTGTCCTTTTTAGCGCATTATTTCTTTGCTACTCGCATGAGGGAAAGCGATTTTAGGTTGTGATTGGCACGATCGAACCCGGTTCCCCAGCATTTGATGATGATGATGTTGTTGTTGGTCTTGCACTCGCATCAGTAAATGGAGCACTGCTTCCACCTGGCGGAGCACATACATTGAGGAAGGCATGGCGCGCGCTTCTCCCAGAAGCACATATAACCCTGGAGTTCTCATGCCGGCGAAGTTCTTAGTCTTACGTGACATTGACAACCTTGATAGGTTCTACGAACCATTCATTATTGCACATGATTTTGCTTATACATTTGATCTGGAAATCGACACGTCGCGCAAGAAGCATGCCCATAAAAAATCACCTGCAAGTGGTCCAGAAGCGACACTACATGGACGATGGTCAAGCCTCTGGTCCAAGCTTAATGCATGGATCAACCTATCAAGTCCGCGTTTTGGACAGATATCGGAATCATCTTCACAAAAACGACAGCTTATTGTTGTGACTGTGCGTATCCCGCGTTCTCAGACACCTTTTAGTTTTGCCATCCAAAGTCCAGGCCAAACTGAACATGCGGGCTTATGCTTTTGCGTCAGATGTTGTTGACGCACTTGGAGATGCGCTATTTGTTGCAGCCCCGCAGCATTTTAAGCTGGAATCTGCTGTATCAGCCAACGAACTTATAGGTTGACGCATGGCTTCAATCCTACAAGACGAGTATAATTTGAGTTGCGCAGGTACATTGAGCATCCGGAGCGAACGTTCACCTTTCCGACTTCTGATGATGGATGGCCCCACGCGCACACTCACAGTCCACATGTAATGAAATGCTTAATTTGAGAGTATAGGTGCAACACATCGCTGCATCGCCATCTTGGCTTTGGCAACACGCCATTCAAAGCTCATAGCTACTCAATAGATAGCAAGGTGAATGAACAAAACTGCAGGGGAATCAATTGCTTGTTAGGCGCGAAGCCTGCTTTCACTCCGGTTGGGCTTTCAGAGTATGGCATCCGTGTCATCTTACCCTTTATTACAAGGCAAAAACAAAAATCTAGGCAGCGACCAGGTGCGCACCTTCACATCAGAGCTACTCCAGGAATTCGACGGAAATGACAATGCGTTAGTGGCCAAGTCAGTCCGTAAGCACAACAAGGCTGATGTAGGTGGATAGAATTTGATGAATTTAGAAGATTGTTTGTAACTCATCTTGGTGACGAGGACGCTCTCAATAAATTACGAGATCGTATAAGGATTCGATTCAGGAGCAAAGCTGAGCTTAGAGCGCTGGCCGAAGAACGTGCAGTGCTGCAGCGTCGAGCAAAACTAAAACTGGAGCTTGAGGCTCGCCGTGAAATCAATCATATCATCAGACGACGCCAAAGGAAGCGTATGAAAGCGTGTTGCTACCGTGACTGTGACGGGAATCTACGCCAGGTCAGATACACATCTAACTCAGCATCTCAGGCGAAGGAAAGTCGTTGCACTGGTGGTAAGGCAGACTCACGACGGATACGTCGCAGAGTATTGCGCACGAGACAAATGACAGATATGACGGTGGAATGCGGAACAAAACACAGTCCAGGCATACTCCAAGGAAAGAACTCAGAAAGTCCCCCAGCCGGCAAGTACTCGGAAAGCCCCCTGTCCGCATTCCTTGAGAGACAGAGCTTACCACATCCCTCGTTTTCTGGGCGAAGATTTGTGCGTCAGTCACTTCAACCAGATATGCGCCTTAATGTAAAACACCCTGTATTCTGTGACCTCATTTGGGCTCCAATATGCACACGAAGTCCTTTAAATGCCACTGAGTTGCACTTTGTGATAGTGAATCTAAAACTACGAAATCAAGTCTATCATCAGAAAGCATGGCGTGCATTCCATTCCCCGCCATTTTATCGAGGCCGAGTTCGTCAGTGCCACCCTGCTTTTGCACATAAGTATGATCGTTCTGAAATTGTTCATCCGGCGATTTGGGGTAGTTTTGTGGCACAAAAAAGTGTCTTTAATGATTCTATGATGACTTGCCCAGCATATATTGGGTATGTTCTAAACTCACAGGAACAACTGCGAGTTTTGAATAAATCCCAATCATCAATCCGATTTCAACATCAAGTTAAGGTTGAATCCCCTTGTCAAATTTGCCTCAGTGGTCAGCATGGCTGTCCATTTTGTTTCGAGCTTCCGGAGGGATTGAAGCTCAACGACTACTCTTATACGCCAGGCGATGCCACGCACAAATGCGCTGAGCATGCTCTACGAATGATGCATACCGACCTTACCACCCGAGCGGCCTTGGACCATGATAGACGCATTCGACATGATAGTGCAGAGGTTCTCATCAAATCAGTACCTTGTGGCGCAATAATTAAATTTGCCATTCTCTGCGACTACACCGTAGCGCACCTGCATCATTTATTTCGTTCTGCCTCAGTACATGGCATAGATGAACTTACATTCTTTTACATCCCAACTGAAAATGGACTTATCGAAATGGACATCAAGGGGCCAACAACTACCTCTATTGACCAAGGATTTAATTTTCCAGATCATGGTGCTATCCCTGTCTTTCGCTATGGGCTAAACAAAGCAGGTGCTTGCACAATCATTTTCCATGGTTGCTGTGTGTCAACGTCCGCTGCAGTTGGTGTATTTATTCGCACTAATATGCTTCTGAAAAAATTTCCTTCGGCATCCATTTTTTTACCACATCTTGATGCGATCACAGCTTCGTTATCCAGAGACTCTGTTCAAACCGGACTCCAGGAGACTTTTCTCGTAGCATAAATCAATTTGCAATCGGGACGCCATAGGATAGTGGAGACTAAGTTGGAGACTAGACTTCAAGTTATACTACTGCAAGCTAGGTTGGCATTTACCTGAGGGGTTATTTCCCCCTGGCGCCGCCCGGGGTTAATAACCCGGGTAATTACGGCTTAGTGCGGGTTATTTACCTCAAGATCTTATAGAGGGGTAGGGGAGGGGGCCTCACGGGCCACTGGCGCGGGCCTGGGCCGCGCCGGGCCACATGACTCGGTACTTGCCTTGGCGCACCTGTACGTATCCAAAAGCTCAACGGGCTGCTTGCGCCCATCCGCTCGCCCGGAGGGGTCTTTCGCTAATCGCACTAAACGGGTTTAGTCGAAAACCCGTCGGGTTATTTACCGGATTATTCACCCCAGATCCCCTCCGAGGAGTGATAATGGGTAAATTACCGGTTATTAACCGGTTAATGCCAACCTAGACTACAAGTAGTAGACTAGTTAGACTCAGGTAGTATGCACCAAGCGGCGCATCGCGCGTTAAGCCCGCATCGCCGCTGCCCCGGTCACGACCGAGTGAAGCTCTGGTCAACTTCGTGTACCAGATTCGATGGTCTCCCGTTTTTCGGCGACAGGGTTATCTCCATAAATTTTGGGGCTGTGGGCGCGTGCAAACCTCTGGCACGGATGGCTGCAGATGTTCTACGATATCCGACGCTGCTAAGCCCACAGCAACCGAATCGGGGCGAGAGCGGCTGTCGGATGACTTCTTTCCTGGTGCCAGTGGCTTCGTGGTGATTAAGATCACTCAGGGTCTGGCCTCTTCCCTCAATCATCCGAGTCACCCGCTGGTGCCAAGGACTTCCTGCTCTGTTCAAGGTGCGCCTCTAACTTGACTCGGAAGTTGCGCCAAAGTTCTAGGCCGGGACGGGGTAGTATTTAGGCGGGTCACCACACTAATATTATACTTATGCATGCTGCCGCTGGGCAATGTAAACCCCTGCCTGCGCTTCCGCACACTTGAGATACCGACCTATACTACTTTATTGTTCCTGAATTGTGGAAACAAGTGGTTGGAAATGGGGCCTTTGGGTGGCAAGTTGATGAAGATGGAATGAAGCAAACTCTTTAACGTCATGGATGTCTGAAAAGGCATCCTCGACCTTCTTTGAGCCAAAGTGCAGCTTGGAAAAAGTAGCATCGTAGCTGGCCATGGGACCATCTGGAATCTCTTTTGCACACTCAAAGCTTTCATTCGGGGTGTAGGACTGCCCACGAATCTGACGGAGAAGCTTTACGAGTATGGCACCTAGGGCTCTCCAGGAAGCGGGGTCGCCCTGATTAACAAGAACGTCAGGTGCCTCACAAAGAATTCGTGTGGCTCCAATAACAATAGCTTTGGCATCGAACGGATTTGCAATATCTGACTGTGCAATTTTAGGTGCGAAGACATGTAAGATAAGATTAGCGAGAAGGCCGGTTTGCTGATTTTCTATACTATTTGCGAGGCTTTTCCCGCCGTGCTTACCAGCAAGAAGGCCAAGAAAAGACAATGTTTTGTGACATAAATCACAGCGATCTCTATCTTGCTGAAGACGGGTCAGAAGCAACTGCAGAATGGTCATGATATAACGATCAACGACGATTGAATCAACATGCAGAATGATTGATTTCAAGAGATCAAACGCGTGAGCCTCAGATAACTTCGAGGCAAGAAGCTTTTGAAAGACGCCAAGTATAGGCTCGAGCTGATTACTCGCAACAAGTTGATCAGCACCAACCGCAAGATAGGCCTCTAGAAGAGCAGATAGTGCTGGCACATTGCCACAGCGCTCCCATAGAGCCGGATGCAGAAGTGCAGGTAGCAGGGAAGCATAGGCATCTGAAAGTGCATGCTTATACCGGAGAATGAGGGCAAGAATCTGAAAAACGTAAGGAGCAAACTCGACAATGTCCATCTGGAGAATTACTTGGAATTGAGGGAAAAACGTCTGCTCAAATTGATTCGTCAAGGTACCACTGCTGTCGGCCTTGCAGGCAACCCGCACTAGAATAGCAAGAGATTCAAAGAGATAGTGAATAAATCTTGGATTGCCAGGGTTAACGCATGCTCGCGTGAGGGAATTGCAGAGTTTTTCTGTGATACTCTTGACTATGGGAATCACACTTTCTTGGCTGGCTACTAGGAGGCGCATTACTGCTTTCATGGCATATTCATTCTCCCATGGCATGCTATCTGAATACGAAGGACTTCCAGTAAGCGCAACTTCAGGGACTACCAAGAGGGCCTCGAAAAGTTGTGTGAGCATTGGCTCGATTTGATCCTTGGCAATTTTGCCAGGGGCTGCTAAAATCCTTTCAATGCAGGCAGCAGCATAGCTTCGAATGACAACTTCAGTATTACAAAGACGCCAACCAAGCAGCGGAAGCAGCTTAACAAGTTCTTCGGGTGGAATATGATTTCGAAAAGTACAAACAAATTTGATTGCGTCAGCAAGAATGATTGGGTGGGAGCTAGCTTGAGCTGCAATTTCCCCCACAATGTGCAACGAATACATTTCCATGAAGTTTATTTGGTCTGGGAATTTGTCCGAACCGCGCGCTGGGGACTCGGCACGACCTGTTAGAGAAATAACGAGATGAAGTGCGGTGTCCTTGCTACGCCAATGTTCAGATGGTGATTCGGCATACTTCTGGAGCATAGCAGCAATGTAATCAACACAGACACGCGTGGTTGTAGCATTGTGATGCTTACATAAGGCAGCAATTAAATCGCAAGCACCTCGCCGCCGCGTTTCGGCGTCTGCACTTTCGAAGTCTCGAGAGATATATTCAAGGGGGCTATCCTCAAAAAGTTCAATATCTGAGTCCTGAATACTCATGTTGGGGAGTACAATAGCTTCAATTACCTGGCTTAGTGCGTTTCCTTCCATGAACATGGTCGTATGCATCTGCTTACTAGCGACTTCTGCAAGAAAACGAATAGATGCTGCTGCAAGGCGGTCATGCTTAGGTAACAAACCCAACTTGATAAGGCGTTGCCAGGTCGCAGAAACAAAGCGTGGGAGAAAAGGGGTAAACTCCTCTTCATACTTCTGGGCATAAAGTGATATATTGTCCATAATTGCAGATTGAAGGCGCACTATGCACTCATCATCGCCTTCATTCTGTGGCGCTTTGCTTTTGTAGCCAAGATATTTCTCAAACTGGCCCATCCATTCTGCCATGTGATCTTCAAAGAACTCTGGCAAATCCTGCCAGTTCAGACTGTAGAAGATGCGGCAAGCAAGCCTGAGTGATTCTAAGACCTCCTTGCAGCACTTCTGATCGTCATCCGCTACATCTAACGCCTGCCCAAGTCGCATGAGGAGAGCTGTCAGTGGAGCCGCCAGAATTCCTAGGACATACTTAAGCTCACTGTATAGCGCATCAGATTTATACGTAAACCGAAATCGCTTGAGAATGGAGTTCGCTGCTAAGAGCATCCCAGAGGTTGTCTCTCTATCACCTCCCTCCAAGTTTTTGACAATTTCTGGCAATAAACTTTCCCATTTTCCTGGGAAATCGGATGCGGCCATCAGAGACAGGGCTTGAGATAGTTGCTGGCGTATATCTTCAAAGGAACCACATTCACACAATAGTTTTACTATGTGCGCTTTGATCGCATTTCGGTCACCGTCAGCCATCAAAATCTCGTTTGCTCCCTTTGGATCCGCCTCCCAACTTTTTTCAATCAAATTTTTGAAGTAAATTGCTGCCTACATGCAGAGGCTCTCTTACGACAAGAATTAGATACAAGCCAGGGGCGCACGCTGGACTATGCCGATGATCTAATCACAGCCGACTGCTCATTCGCGCTCACGCTGCAATGCTCCTGCACCTACCGCTAGATTTTGTGTTTCAAGGTGTCCCAGACCGACGCGGCTAGCACCAGCTGAAGTAGTAAAAGCGGAAATCCAACTGTCTGTCTGCAATTATTCAAGTACGTCTCGGCGTCGCAACGCTGCGTCAAGTCTGGCGAAACCGTCGCACAGAGTGCTCTACATACTTCATCAACATGCATGGCAGGAAAGGATGGTGGCGAGTAGTAGCATGCTACCTAGTCCTACAGCTGGTAGGGTCTAGTAGCATAGTGGAATAGTGGAATAGCAACAGACTAGTAGTTGGGATTTTATTCTTTTGCTCTGTTGTC
>JACLAA010007128.1_pt1 | contig 12524 bp, 4 predicted proteins | sample 8027891 | NCBI WGS metagenome assembly JACLAA01 (sample SAMN15724900, study PRJNA655200) | protist metagenome | isolation source: fluorescence activated cell sorting (FACS) single amplified genomes of... | place: Spain: Blaines Bay Microbial Observatory, Mediterranean Sea | collected 2016-01-19 | reverse complement strand
CGGTGCACCGATGATTCTTCACTAAGTCATTTCTCGGTGATGACGAGGCCGTGGTGGCTCCGTCGAGTAGTGATGAACCGGCATCGCCACGCCATCGAGCAGGCGTCGCATCGATGGCGTGGAGGACGACGCGACGATTCAGGACGAACGCGCCGTAAAATTTTGATTTCCACTCAGGTCGCAGATCGCGGCGGCCGGCGGCGACCCGTCGCAGCTCGACCCGAAGAAGGTGCAGGAGGAGTTCGACGAGTTCTACGAGGAGGTCTACGACGAGCTCGCCGGCTACGGCGAGATCGAGGAGCTCAACGTCTGCGAGAACCTGGGCGACCACATGGTCGGCAACGTCTACTGCAAGTTCGCCGACGAGGAGCACTCGGACGCGGCGCTCAAGGCGCTCTTCGGCCGCTTCTACGCCGGCCGACCGCTCGTCTGCGAGTTCTCGCCCGTGACGGACTTCCGCGAGGCGCGCTGCCGCCAGTACGACGAGGCCGTGTGCACGCGGGGCGGCTACTGCAACTTCATGCACATCCGGACGCCGTCGCGGTCGCTCCGCAAGGACCTCGAGAAGCGCTACAAGAAGAAGTGGCGCAAGGCGCGCGAGAAACGCGAGCGCCAGGAGCGCGGCGAGAGCGTGTCGTCGAGCGACGACGGCAAGGGCTCACGCTCGCGCAGCCGCTCGCGCAGCCGCTCCCGCGACAAGGGCAAGGAGAAGGACCGCTCGCGCTCGCGCTCGCGCGACAAGGAGAAGGCGGAGAAGTAGGCCCTCGACTCTCCCGCCGCGCGGACGCGTAAACAACGTTACTACCGTGACAGTAGACGCGAAACAACCTTACTACCAGCGCTTTTGCGACCCAGGGAACGGGTCGGACCGCTCCCAGTCGGGCAATCTATTGCGCCCCCCGTGCGACGTGCCCGTTCGAGCATAACTTCCTTCGTCGGCGTCGCGCAGCTTCTGCTGCAATTGGAGCGGCAGCTTCGACGAGAACTCGCGCAGTTCCCGGATCTCCCTTTCCCGCCGCCGCTCGCGCTCGCGCTGCAAGTCGCGCTCGCGCGTCGCGACCTTGGCCCGGTTCGGCACGGGCGACCGCGCCGCCAGCGGCTCGTGGTGCGGCTGCGTGAGCGGCTTCGGCTCCCTCTGATCCGCCGCGCGCTCGGCGCGCGACCGCCGCGGCTTCCTCGCGCGCAACGGCGGCGCTCTGGCGCGCCCATACAAGGACCCCTCCTCGGGCAAGGGCGCATCTTCTAACGGAGGCACTTGATTCACGGGCTTGAGGGCGGGCTTTCGCTTCCGCGGTGGCTGCTGCCGCCGCGGCTCCTGCGGCTGCTGCCTTCGACGTTGCTGCTTCCGTTTCGGCTTTTGCGTCCTCTGGAACGAGGGGGGCAGTTTCTTCGTCGCTCGAGGCAGTCGAGAAGGCAGGGCCGGCGGCAGTTGGGGAGGCTCGCCCTGCGGCGACCGCGGCCGCGCCAGCTTGATGCCTGGCAGGTCCTCGGACGGCGCGCCACTCACAACCGAAGATTGGGCCGTGCCCACGCGAGATCGAGACGCCGCCGTCCCCGCTCTGGAAGTGGGCTGCTTGATGTACTCGTGCCTTATGTCCTCGAAATACGGGTGCTCGAGACATTCTCGCGACGAATAGCGCTGGTGGGGCTCCATCTGTAATAGAGCTTGCATGAAACTCAATGACCTTTTCGATAAAGTTCCGACGTATTTCTTCTGCAACGTTTCCGGCCTAGACATGTCCGGAAACTTTAATCCGACGAACCGCGGGTTCCTTAGGAACAACGCGTCCTGCTGGGGTGTCAGCGGCCCCAGCATCCTCTGGATGATGTACAACTGGTCGATCTCGCTTTCTCCGGGGAATAAAGGTTGCCCATCAGCTAATTCGCCCATGATACAGCCCATCGCAAACACGTCGACGGTCGCGTCGTAGTCCGTACTTCCCAAAAGTAATTCGGGTGCGCGGTACCACCGCGTCGCGACGTAGTCCGATAGATCCGTCGCGCCCGGCTGGTAACTCCGCGCGAATCCAAAGTCGCACAGTTTCAGCTGCTTGCCCCGCGGATCGACCAACAAGTTCTCCGGCTTGATATCTCGATGGATCACAGAGTGGGAGTGGCAGCAGTCGATGGCCTGGGCCAATTGGAGCATATATCTACAAGTAGCATCTGAACCCACACCCCCTACTTCATTCTCCAGCACTTCCAGCAGGTTCTTGGAAACGAACTCGAAGACTAAGTAGAGCTTGCCCTTCCGCCGAAAGGCTTCCTTCAGCGAGACGATGTTCGGGTGGCGCAGCATCCTGAGTAGTTTGACCTCCCGCAACGTCGTCTTGCGGACGTTCTCCTCGTCGTCCTCGCTTTCCTTGAACTTCTTGATGGCGACGGTCTCGGCGTTCTCCTTGTTCCTACATTTGAGGACAATCCCATAAGCGCCCTCGCCGACGACTCCCAAGACCTCGTACTTGTTCATCTTTGAGTGATGCTGCGCGTCGACACGGCGTGCGGAGTGAGCGGTGCTACGTCGACGGCGTGCGGGGGAGCCGCGGCGGCTGGAGGCGGCGCCTCGCCTAGGTGGGGCAGCGCTATATGTCACAGGGACGGCGCGCGCGCTGCCTGCGTAAGTGCAGCGGCCGGTCTTTGTATCAGTGCGGTCGGGAAACGGCCGCGGGCTGCCTCGGAGGCTGCCGGTGCTGCTGATAGCCTTAGCTTTCGCGGCGCTGGGGACAGCCAAAACGTGATCTAGTGGCCGGCGCTAGGGTCCGCACAGGAGTCCTGCCGTCCGGAGGGGTGCGCGAGGGCTCGGTACGCGTGCCATCCCGAGGCTTTGCGGTAAGACTTAGTCTAGTGCGTCTACGAGCTAGCTTGGAGCTGGGCTTGGTCGAGGAGCCAGCGTCGTCGTACAGCTCGTACTCGATCCAGCAGGCTGAGAGAGCCGTTCGATTACTGCCACATTCGTCGCTGGAAGCCGCAGTTCCGGCGAAACGAGCGGCCAAATACGCCACAAAGACCAGGCAGCTCATCAGCAGCAGCGTCGCCGCAACGCCGCAGCGGTCGCGCAGCACAGCTCACGTAGCACAGTCACAGCAACTGTCACAGCAATGTCCGCCCTCACGAACTACGACAAGTGGAAGGGCATCGGCGACGAGGAGGACGCCGAGGACCAGCGCGCGCAGCCGCCGCGGCCCGTCGTCACGCGCCTCGACGCCTCGACGACGGGCGTGACCATCGGAAGCGACGGCTGGTCCGTGACGCGCACCGGGAACGCCAATTTTGATGTTAAGCCAGCTTCAAAGCCGCCGCCCGCGAAACCGAAGAAGACAACAGGCATCGACTATAGCAAATGGGACGCCTTCGACGAGTCGGACGGCGAGGGCGAGCCGAACCGGTACGTCGAGGACGACGTCGAGGCCGAGCGCGTCGAGCGGTGGAAGGCCGAGGCTGCTCTGTCGACGCCCGTGCCGCCGCCCGCTTCGAAGAACCCCGTCGTCGACGCGACCAAAGACGGCGGCTTCGCGACGCGCGACGGGCGGATCTGTGCCGTGTGGAGTCAGTCTGCAGAGGACGTTGTCGCGCGGTTCCCCGTCGGTGCTAGTACGAGGGCGCACAACGTGCGCTGCGCGCTCCACTATAATGATGGTTGCGTCCTGACCGTGAACGAGCTAACGGCTCAGTTAAAACACGACGTCTGGTGTAGTGACGATCCCCGTCCTTCCTTTCGCTTGGCGCCATCTGATCAAGATGCCGATGCTCTCAAGGACTCGTTCGACTGGTGTCTGGAAGATAGCGTGATACCGCTGCCGAAGGATTGTAGATGTGTCTGCGTCTCGCTCAAGAAGCGGCCCGTCGCTTCTGGGGTTGTGACGTGGTGGTCTACCCTATTTGCGGAGAGTGCTTCAGTTGATGAAACGCCCAGAGACACCTCAACGCTCGAGAGCCGCGCGAAACGAAAAGCGGGCACGCCCGAGGAGTTCCAGCGGGCCTGGGCCGGCGCCCATGAACAGTTCCTGGAGAAGGTGAAGAACCACCCTCCGCCGGTCGAGGTCGAGCTGCCGGACGAGGCCTGAGCCAGGGGTCTGGGCGCCACGTTGACGGCGCCGGCGCGATGGCGTGGGATCGTGTGTTTAACAGTAGTGATAAAATTAGGTCTCGCCGCTGGCGGCGGCGGTCGGAGTGTGAATTGCTGCTCGCGTCGACGGCGTCTCACCGAGGGGGCTCCGCGTCGTCGGCGTCGGCCGTCGCCGCGGGTCGCGTCTCGGTCAACTCCACGTCGCCGCCGAGCCCGACATTCGACTTGGCTCTATGTAACCCTCCCTGGCCCGACGGATTGTAGTCTGGGTTGTTTCTTTGTTCGAGGCAAGGACAGCCGCGCTGCACGGATCTAGGCGGCGGGTCCGAGCCGGAGGTATAATATTGATGATTCAGCGACCACGCGCTGAGCGGGATGAGCAAGACCGCCCGCACGAAATTGCAGGCCACCTCGACGTCGCCTCGTTCGTAGCGCGTGTCATCTAATAAAACAAGTTTCAGGATGAACCGCGCCAATTGGATGGGGACACCTGAGGCGCGAATGCGCGCGCGGATCCAGAGCTGCCTATGACCATTGTCCGGCGTGACGCCGTCGCCCACCAGGTGGTACTGGTTCAGCAGGGACCAGGCGTTCGCCAGCTGCCTCACGCAAGCTAAGACGTGAATGCACCGGAACGGCAACCTTATGTTCTCGTGGCCGCGCCAGGGCTCGGCGTCGCAGCCCGCCCAGGGCGGGAAGACGCGGCCGCAGGCGCTCGTCCGCAGCACGACGATGGCTCTCACTAAAGAAGCGCAGCCTCTTACCACGTACATGTGGTCCCGGCCCGACTTGTCCCACTGTGAAAACAATGTAAAGGCCGACACGAACTGCATCATCGCCAGGGGGATGGTCTGCGACCAGTTGATGCCGCTGAAGACCAAGATTAGAGTGGTGGCGCACTGCAAGAGCGCGACGGTGCCGCGGACGCCGAGCATGGGGTGGCCCTCGGGTTTCCATCGGTCCTCCTCCTTCTCCGCCAAGTACTCGCGCATGTTCTGCTTCTTCCTTCTAGTTTCTGGGGAATCATTTTCATCGTTGGCGCGCGGATCCTTCTCCGGAGACGGTTCCGGAGATGGCTCTATTACTAACGAAGGTTTCGTGTCGACGCGCTTATCATAGCCTTCGAGCGTGGGGACATCGTCGTCTCGAGGCACGCGACCCGGCAATTGCATCCCGAGGATCTTCGGGTGTAACCGTCTGAGATCGACACCGTGCTTGATCACCGCATACTTGAGCTGGAAGGCCTCCTTGTGGCCCAGGTGCCAGTACCAATATCTGACCCATCCTTTGAAGACCTCCGCTAAAACTTTCCGCTGACTCCGTCCGAAGATCTTCTTGCCTAGCTCCGAGCGAAATAAGCGCATGTAGTCCTGCCGTATGCGTTTCCGCCACGTCTTCTGCAGGTCTCGCTCTCGCACAGCGGTAGCGGCCTCATTTCTACGAGTCATCTCGAACAACAGCATCTGCCGTCTTTCGGTAGCGACCAACTCGGCTCGGTTCGTGATAATCATAGCTAAAGTGCGAAAGTAATGCGTATGCAACTGCTGATGCAGGAGCGGCGTGAAGAATCTCTGATAAACCCCGGCAATAGAACGTGTATCCATGCACAATGTATCTCTGTCCACTCTAACTTTCGTTTTCCGTTTTTTCTTCTCCTCTTCGGTGCAAATCTCGAGCCATTTGTGAGCGTTGTCCCGCAGCAGCGTCTTCTCCGTGCATTCTTTTCGGAAGTAGATGGCCCTGGACCGAGCGCGTAACTCGTCCATGCCCTTGCCCTGGCAGTAGAGCGCGACTTTCCGCAGATTCGCCCTAGCGCGAAACTCCTGCTTTTCGATGACGCGCGCCTCCTCTTCCAGCTCCATCCACTCGAGCTCGGCCTTCGCGTGGGCGATCATCGCGTCCTTCCGGAACGCCTCGAGCACGGCCGCTTGCTCGGCCTCGTGTTGTTGTCTTCTTTTCCTCAGTTCCCGCTGGGCCTTTTCTCTCCTACGACGATGCCTGTACTTTCTTCTTTCAAGTCGCTCCTTCTTCACTCTATCACGTTGTTCTTCAGGAGACTCGTCTGGAGCTGGAGGCATCGTCTCCGGGATCAGGTCCTCCTGAGAATCATCACTCAACACAGAAGACGCATACCCTTCGTCATCGCTCAAGTCTTCTATAACGGTAGAGTCCGCCGCTTCGTTCTCGAGCGCGTAGAGCTCCATCTCCTTCTTCAGGGCCGCCAACTGCTCGGCCTTCTTCTCCTCCGTCCGGATGGACATGGCCAGGTCGTCCTCATTCATCATCTCCTTGCACTCCCGGTCTCTCACGAGCTTCTGGGCCTGTTCTTTTTTGAGCTGGTCGCGGCGCTCCTGCTTCGACGATTTCTTGGTGGAAGAACCGCCGACGTCGTACTTCGATCCACCTTGACTCTTGGACTCTAACATGAACAACCGCATCGCCTGCTCGGCCTCCTTCATGTCCCGCCGTTCCCGCAAATTATTATCGAACTCGAATTTGTAGAAAGCTCGTGCGCGCAATTCCTCGTCCTCGAGCACCGCAATTAATCTATTCTGCCGCCGCACCTCCTTCTCGTGGGCCCCCTTGGCCTCTTCGTCCTTCACCAACGAGAGTCTACGTCGCCGTTCCTCCTCCATCCTTACTTGATCCTGCTTGTTCGTCGCGCCCCACCTGCGTGGACACCATCTTCATGATACCTGGTCGACGGCGTACCGCTCGAGAAATGACTCGTTGATTTCCACGCCGCACCCCGCATCTCCAATTGCTTTTTTAATTCTTTCTTTTTAGTGGTCCACCACCTTGATAAAATCGTGTAGACGGCGTGCTGCATGTGCTGGGGCTGGAGGAACACAATTCCGGTCTCGTCCTCCGTCCGCGACTTCGCTTCTAAGCCTGACTTGAGGCCGTCTTCACTTATATCAGCCAAAAATTCTCTGAGAAATTCAAAGTACAGGAACTCCAGAGCCGTCTCCGACGTCAAGGCGGCGTTCTTGGCATCTATCGCTGATCGCGCGTCGGCCTCCGAGACCCGCGCCGCCTCTAGCACAAATTCTCTTCGTAATTTTCTCATTCTGGAAGCGAAGTACTTGGCCTTTTGATACGCTGTCAAAGGCACGGGTTTCGTGCCTTCGCCGGACCAGGTCCGGGCCGCGATCTCCATCCTTTGAGCCTCTCGCTCCGTAGCCTTGAGACTACGTTTGGCGATGCCCAACTTCCCGCGAGCCGTCCCCAGGATGTTCAGAGCCCAAGTCACAGCGGCCTTGACCTTCCGGTCGACCTCCACCAACTCCTTCTCTCGGGCCGCATCGAAGGTCAGCTTCTTTTTGTAGATCTCTTCGTCTCTACTCATCAACTCCGTTTCTCGCACCCTAATCTTGAGTTCTGCGGCGTAGAACGCTCTGACATACTGCTCGTCTTCCCGCATCGCTACCAAATTCGACTGGGCGATGGCCCGTTCCTTCCTCATGATCCCGTCGAGCGGCATATAGGCTCGAGCTTTCGGTTTCCCGAACTTGAGCTCTATGACACAAATGGAATCTTCCGGTCGAAACAGCAAGATGGGACAGTGGCCATAAGGCGTGGGCACGATGACGCCTCGACTCCGGTAGTGCATCGACGCGACGATGTCAGACTTTTCTTTCAGTACGATAGCTTTGGCGTCGGCCTTTTCTCGACAGACCGAAGCTCTTTCAGATAGCGCTTGGAGTTGTCTTTCCTGTCGTACTCGTTGTCTTAATAGATCGCGCGTAGCAGTACCTAACTCCGCAGCGAGCTTCTCGCAGTCCTCGGCCGAATCTTTGAGGCCACACAGCGCCAGATCCTTCTCCTTCTTGTCGATCTTCGCACTTTTGAGCACCTCGAGCGCGTTGCCGAACTGCTGATCCGAGACGCGTTTCACTTGCATGACCTTCGAAGCACCAATCAAATCCTTTTCCACTTGTTTGAGGTGCACCTCGCACGTGAAGATCTCCCTATGTAAATACCCAAGAACGTCGTTGAACTGGCGCTTCTCCTGGTCGAGCTTCATGCGCTGGCCCTTGAGATCTTCGAGCCGTTGTCGGTAGGCGTTGACCCTGCCAACTAACAGTAGCATGTCATGAAAAGCGGCTCTATGACGCATGACATGTAATCGCTCATCATCCGGTCTAGCGGCCGCTCGGAAACTCTGGGCCTCGGCCTCGCAGCGTTTTTTACTTCTTGGCGAAAGGTCGTACTTTACCGACTTGAGTTGATCTTCGGCCTCCTTGTCGAAGTCTCGCATGCTTCTAGCTTCGGGAGAACCCGCTGCCGGTTGCTTCTCCGGCGACGGTAGCGCGACGTGCTCTGTTTCCTCATCTGACAAGTACTCGCCCCTTTCTATAGCAGCGGCTCGTTCATCAATTTCTCTATCACTCCATTGCACACCCTGCCGCTGGGCCCCATGCGACTTCAACAAACCACTATGCCTCCGATCAAGATCGTACACGGCCTTCATCTCGTCGAAGTCGTAAAAGTGGATGTCCGACTGTCGCACGAGGTACTCCTCCTTCTCCAGGCGCACGCGTTCTTCTTCTATTTCAGCTAATTCTTTGGCCATATCTAAAGTTTCCGCCCTATAAGCCGCGGGATTCAAGCGGTGGCGAGCAACCCTACGACACAGCGCGGGGTCGTCCCCACCACCGAGGCCAGCTTGTTGCTCCGGCTCCTCGTGCGTCCGCGTCATCTCCTTGCCACAGTCCAAGCACCGGACCCCTTTGCCGTACTTGTCGCCCCAGGCCTTGGCGCGCACGTGCTGGCAGAACCCAGGACGCTCAGGACCCTCGAACATCCGAATGGCCCTGTCGAAGTTTGGTATGAGTCCGATCTTCTCGCGCATGTGGGCCCGTCGAGCGGCCCGCAACTTCGCCTTCTCCTTCTCCTCTTTTCTTTGACGAGCTCGTTCCTCCGCCCTAGCTCGTCTAGCAGCGTCATCATCTGCTTTACGCATCGCCGCGACATCCCTCAGTCGTTGCTCTCCAGCTTGGCGCCACTGCCGCTCCTCCGCACCGACCAACGCCGCCACGTAGTCGTCCATCCAGCGCTGTTCCGCCTCCGCATGTGCCGAACGTTGGAGCATCAAGATTCGAGCCTTCTTCTGGATGTCCGCGCGAGACAATGGAATGAGGGGAGGAGGCTTGAGTAACTCTCTCATTTCAGCATCGGTCATCTTCTTGTTCAAACCCGCTTTTTTCTCGAGTTTCTTCAACTTTTTCCTTTCTTTCTCTTCTTTCTTCGCGAGGTCCAACGCGGCCTGCGACTCGGCGTTCGTCATGCTGTCGATCTGCTTCTTGAGGAGCTTCCGCTCCTTGAACTTGTAGAAGGGCGTCTTCTTCAGTCGTTCCTTCATCGGGGTCAGGGCGTCGTTGTCATCATCTGATCTAGTTGATCTCTTGGAAGAAGGCCGCGAGCCGGGCCTACTTCCAGGAGTACCGGGCCTCGAACCTTCGGAACCCGGAGTACCGGGTTTGCCCGGGGACGGCTCCTCTTCCGGTTCCGAATCGACCTCGGGAGGCGGCCCCGGCTTCTTGATGAAAAATGAAATAGGAGTCAAGCCCGCCCTCATTTCTTCAACGACGTTCTTGGCCTTCATCTTCGTGAGTGTTTTGACGGCTCGCGTCGTCATCAGGCCCGCCGCCTCGGCATAAGCTTCTCTACGTTTTCTCTTAACTGCATCCTTCTTCGCGAGCTCGAATTTAGCCGTGTCCTCCTTCTCCTTGGCCTCGCGCTTCAATCTCCTATTGTCCACTTCCACCAGAGCTAGATACGCCCGCGCGTCGGCGATGGCGGCTTCTGCTTCATTGTGCTCCCAGATCCTACGGGTTTCGGGGTCCGGGGCGACTCTTTGGCTGATGTAGTAGCGACAGTCCTCGAGATCCAGCCAGTAGGGCGGCCCGGACATGCGCTCCATGTCGTCGACGGGCTGGACCTCGTAGCGGATGCGACACGTGACCCCCCCTTCCAACCATTTCACGTCGACGCGATTCACCCGCATGTGCTTCCAGGTATTATTATCTTCATCAAAAACTTCCAAACTACACCCGGCGCACTTCTTCGCCGCCTGTACTTTGGGTTTCAACGCTTCGCGCTTCCTCCTCAGGTATTTTTTGAGGGACTGCCGCACGCGTCGCGCGCGGGCCTCTTGTTTCTTCTGGACAGCTAGCTCTTCCTGGGTGGGTGGTTTGAGCGGCGTCTGCGAGGCTACTCTAGAACGTCTTCTCCTTCTAGTACCGGTCTCCTCGGCGAAGCCTCTTTCGACGTCGTCTTGGGCGGCTTGATCGGCTACAGACATCAATTCATCTCTGAGCAGCCGTCGGAACGTGCCGATGTGGTGTCGCTGCGGCGTCGCATGCAACGAATCGCTATCCCAGTACCCGGGAGGGGCCTGGCCGAATTTTGACGCTTTCGCGGCGATCAACGCGGCTTGATCGGGATCTTGCGGCACGGGAGGGACCGCGTCGGCTTTTATGAGCTCCGCGAGCCAGTTCGCGTACTTCATACTCCCGCTGTTCATTTCTAGTCTTAACTGCTTGACATATGAACTAATGACTCTGTTGGAGCCATCGGTGATTTCCAAATCAGGGATGTCCCGCGGTGCATACGCTCCTTGTTCCACCACAAAATGCGTCTCCGTAGCTTCCGTGGAGGACATGAATTCGAACCTCCAAGCTAAAGTATCGGTCCTCATACCATGGGTAAATTCATACCTAGCGCAGCCGGCATACTCATCCACAATGTTCTTCGCGACGGCTACTTCTTGGAGGTTCCTCAAATTAGGACCCAATTTGACCGTACATCGGTCCGTCGGGTCGCCCAAGTCGTCGGCCATGGGGTTTCGTTTCGTTATCGTGAACTCGATCGTGTACGCGTCATGCCTTGGTAAGGCCATCTCGCCCTCCAGGAAGCCCGTTCTAGCCGTATTATGAGCGAAGCCCTGCATCTTCGGGTTCCAGCGCTGTTCTTTGGTTTCTCCGTCCTCCTCCATCAACAAACGCTCCTCGGCGGTCATGGCCGTGGAAGGCCTCGATTCTACGGCTTCATCGGGGTCGTCGGGGTCCTGCATATCCGAAGAGACCCACTGGATCGTATTTAGGGTCTTGGTCCGTCGAGCCCACCAATCTAGTGAACCCTCGTGCCTCGTGTTGACTTTTTTGAGTTTCGAGCCTTTGGCCCAGAATAATTGAATAGCTTGCACGAGGTCGTGCCTCACGTCCTCAAATCTTGACTTCTTGACGCGTGTGGCGATGTTTGCGAGCTTCACGAGCATCTCGTCGAGGTGCGTCGTCTCGTTCTGCCGGTGGCGCTCGGCGGCCCACAAGCCCCGTTCTAATCGAGTAGCTTCCTCTCGTGTCGCTAGGATGGACTTCGATTGGTCCCTATATACTTCTAATTGAGAATGCCTAGTGATCGCTCGCAGGGCTTCGGCCGGGTTCGCCTCGAGCGGATTGAGGCCGAGCGTGGGCACCTTCGATAATGATCGACCGAGGATCATGGGCGGCGGTCCGAGACCGGCGCTCGTCTCGGTCGCTTCGAGGGGCTTTCTTACGGAAAGACACTTCTCCTGGAGAGCCGCGGCTCTCGCTCGCGCGGTCGACGCGCCTTCCCGATGCGCTTTCGCTCTAGTGCGCAGCACGGCGGACTCATGTAACAGTTTCGACTCCCTTCTGTGTAAAAACTTCATCCGTTCGGCCCGTCGCGCTCTTGAGTCTTTTTCCGCATCGTTCGCGTCTCGTCTAGGTGGCCCGGCAATCCTTCTACGCAACACTTCGTCCTCGGCCGCTAGTTGGCGTCGTTCCGCACATAGCCTTGACCTTTGAGCATCCAAGTCCCGTGCGGTCGTCTCCAGAGCATCGCAATCGGCTTGCCGAGCAGTAGCTTCGGCCGAAGCTTGGCCTCGTAAACCCTCGAGATCCCCGAGCGCCTCCCACTGCTCCTCGACGTGGGGCGTCGGCGTGCCGTGGAAGACTCGTACTCTTCCATGATCGGCAGCAGACTGGCCATCGGTGACGGCGCCTGGTATAATTTCGCCCTCACTCGTGGTCGCGCCTCCGTCCGACGCGGGAATCACGACGCCGCCGCCGCCGAACACGCCTAATGTCCTACCGGAAGGAAAGGTCGTTGATGGCGTCAGGTCGGGGCCCTTGACCTGCTCGATGGCCCGCGAGACTCTTATGGATTCCTCCTGGTCAGCCTGGCGGGCGGCTAACTGCGCATCACGTTCCAGGAACTTGCGGTCCGCTTCCTTACGTCTCAGTTTCGCTTCGAGACGAGCATCTTTTGATAGTTGCGTGTAGTGGGAAGCTCGGAACTTTCGCCGCTGGAACATCGTTTCCCGGAAATCTAGAGCGGCCGCGGTGTTGGCATTTGTCGCGGCGGCTTCTCTCTGATCGATCAACAGTTGCGTTTTTTCCCGGTAGGCCTTGAGGTCCTTCTCTCGTTGTCT
>JACLAA010005606.1_pt1 | contig 12525 bp, 9 predicted proteins | sample 8027891 | NCBI WGS metagenome assembly JACLAA01 (sample SAMN15724900, study PRJNA655200) | protist metagenome | isolation source: fluorescence activated cell sorting (FACS) single amplified genomes of... | place: Spain: Blaines Bay Microbial Observatory, Mediterranean Sea | collected 2016-01-19 | reverse complement strand
AGCCGGGCCTTGACCAACACGCGACGACGCACGCTTCTCCGACCGGCAGCAAGCTTACGTAGTCGGAGAGTTCGGCCATGGTAGGAGGGGCTAGCGGGAGCAATGCGAGTTTGCAGTTTGCAGTTTGCGTGTCCGGCTATAGAACGTTTGTGGATATTTTTAGGACGGCCCCCTGAGTTATTTTTTTTGCATTAGAGAGTTTACGCTAGCAATTAGACTGGACTTGGAACCATCCACCGAAAGCCGTTCCCGCCGCCCCTCGTCGCAGGGCCCGACGCGGACGCGCCGGGACGCGAACGAGGCGCCGCGCCGGGATAACGATGGGCGCGCGAGTTTTGATAAGGTTTGATTTTGCTTCTCACTGCCAGTGGGAGACGGCCCGGGCCCTCAGGCTCAGCCTGAGGCTGAGACGGTCACTGTGACGTGGTGCCAGTGGACTCCGAGTCGGAATAAACCGTGACTTGAAGGAGATTAAGAGGGAGAAGGAATTATCCTAGGATACAGGCCACTAGCCTCTGATATCTACTAGAACCTGAGAGGAGCTCTAGATAAAGGTCATAGCACAATCGCTGTAATATCATAGCAGGTACCGTACCGCAGGTAGGTACCTACGGTACCATACCAGTAGGTACTGCGGTACTGCGGTAAACCCTCTATTTCATGTTTGGACGCCTACTACTCGACTCAATCCAACAAGTAGTTGCCGGGCGCGCTCCGAAGCGCGCGCGGTATTGATTAGTATTATGTTACTTAGCAGCCGACATCCGCGCAACTCGGGCAAAAACAAAAGCACAAATGTCATCGGACTAGGACTGCCCCATATGTTTCCCCTTGTAATGTCAGCTCAACTGTTATGCGCTGATTGTACTGCCGGATGCCCAAGCACCTACGTTGAGACTCTCCCCCACAGCCTCGCATCTCGATCATCTGGATCGACTCGTTTATACATGATCCAACGGGTAATAAATAATTCGTCTACCGCTGTCATTTTCACAGGAGAGTTTCGCTCGTTCGACTCGACCCAGCCCATACATGAGTTTCTGCCATGGAGTCAACAACCAGCGATTTTGGCTCATATCGGAACCAGCAGCAAGTGCAAGAATGATACCTGTCTTCGTTCACGAAATCCCCCTCGCGAGGGAGCACATTGGGATGCTATATCAGATAATGCCGTGCGTGAGGCTACTGCACACCTCTGTGTCACTGCTTTGTGGTATCAAGAATTTGACGAAACTTCTTATAAGCATTACAGTGGGGGTTGTGGTCCGCATGCTCCAAATGACGAGCTTCATCAGCTTTCAATGCACCCTCAATACATTAAGCTACAAGCAGCATTTTCTATGATAGTAGCTTACGAAACAATTCGCGGCAGTTTCTTCTCGACGATTGTCCGTCTCCGCACAGATATCGTTTGGCTTAAACCGTTGCCACTACTGTCTAGCACCATTGCACTGGGAGATGCTTATGTGGCTAAGGATCACATTGCAATTCTACCGCGTTCCAAAGCCGGAGCATATTTTGGGGTTGCCAGGGTTTCGTGTGATGTGACTGCGAAGACAATCGGCGATTTGGTGAATGCCACTAACCTCCCCGATGACATATATACGCTCAACCGCTCATCATTTGGGCCTGCATGTTTCCGAGTCAAGACACAAGAAGGATTTCTGCATTGTGTTAGAACACATTGTCCCCGTTGCTTCTGTGCCCATGATATCAGGTCGCATCAAAATGTCGACTGCAGTTTGTGCCAGCCCTCTTTTGACAGGCCTGGCTGCAAGATGCGAACTATATCGTAGCGATGTGAAAAATGGAGATAGATAAGAACTTTGATCTCAGCCCCGGCAAACTGTGTTTACAAGAGCCAAATCTTAGGAGTGCATCACAGTATACACTTGGCAAGCCCGTCGAGTTCTTCATGAAAAACTTGACAAATTAGAAAACCCGAAAAATTATCCCAACCGGGATTTAGAGGACGAAATACCCCATCCTACTGTTCCAATATACACTTATACACACCGTGACCATGAACTGCCATACTGCTAAGGGTTCCACTAGTTCTACTTGCTCGCTATGGTTTTAATTCTTTAAAAGCGCGCGTTGAAAGGTAGCCGCGGGCGGTCTGCAAATGCCCAAAATCTGCTGCCCTAGATTATACTCGATTTGTCCTCACGCATGGCAATTGACCGATGAATATCGTTGTTGCTCGATACACCACGCGGCCTCATCGAAAGAGCCACACGGTTGCCATACTCAGGCGGCTGGGATCTAATGTCTTTTAGCACGTTATACCAGAAGTATATTTCCATTGCACTCTACAACACGGGCGCCGCGGGATCGTAACGACCAACCAATAGGATTCGAAGGGTGAACAAGAAGTTCCGGGGAGAACCCCACACCTTCAGGGGAATTACCAAAAGCCCCTTTGGCAGTGCCTGAGCAAACTGATAACAGTTTCAAGTTGGCTCGCCAACAGATCACCATATTGATCTGCGACAGGTCGAACAGGACGTATTTATTTGAATGGCCCATTTTTTATTTCTGCAGCTTGTTCGAGCACCACTCGTAACTGAGCTTCACCTCTTCTGTATGGGGTGAAGGGAGAATCCTCGAGTACTTCACTATATCTTTCGCTAAATCTTTTTGGCACATAAATAACTTGAAATAAATAGTAAAGGGTACTAGTAGCTATCTATATAGGAGGGGCTTAAGCACCAAAATCCAATATAGACAGACGTTAAAGGGTAAATTATAATATGGGGAAGCCTTAAGCCAAAACTTGAATATGTCAATATAGAGAGCCTGAGCGACTTTGCAGACACCCCCTATGATTTCGAGCGGCCCGCGTGCGCGCATAAGCCCAATTTGATAAGTAGCCATATGGCGGTCTCGTAAGATGTCGGTCGCCAACTTCACCGTAGTCGGGGAGATCGTGGCCGGAAGTAGAATTCTGGTTGCTGAATATCCTTCAAAGCCTGGAGGGTCTGGTATTTGGTACAAATTGTCAAAGGGAAACAAGCAAATTGCTTTCCCCAAGGCAGAGCTAGAAGCCTTTTTTAAAAGCCAGAATTTGGACATAGAAATCCAAGTGAATGATGGTGCTGAATTGGAGCAATTGATTTGGACAGATGTGGGTTTTCCTATTCCGTTCTCACACATGTTCGTTATCGCTGGCGGGTCGACTCACCAAAAACGAATACCCAACAAAGAATTTAAAAAGTACTAGTAGGTTACTAGTAGGTTGCCATACGCAGGCTTCTGGGTACTTCTGGCGAGGTACCACGACGGTTTTGGGCTTCGGGGGTCCCCCCATGACGATTGAGTATATGGTACCCTAGCGAAAAGGCCCGCTAGCAAACCTCGTAACCCGCACGAGCTCAGAGCAGCCCACTTTTTGCGGCCGTGCGCGGCCCAATCGGTACGCACAGCACACAGCAGCACTTGATAAGACGTCCACGCGCGCCGGCGCCCACGCGCGCCGAAAAATTCGCGCGCGTCGCGCCACAGAGGCCGCCAACCAGCAAGACCAGTGTAAGGAGGCGCTACGCGCGCCCTAATCGCTGCCCGAACCGCGTCCCGGACGGCGGGCGCGAACGGGCTACTTCCAAAGGCTGCCCTGGACACGCGGCGCGCACGAACAGCATGTCGACCGCGACCGCGCGACCGTCGTCGAGCGGCGCGGCGGCACGCGGTGCGGTGGGGTTCGCGCACCCATCAGCACAGCCGCGCGCTTTCGTGGGCCTTGAGGGGTATTATTAGGTAGTCTAAGGGCAAAAAGCTTATTTTCCGTATTATGGATGATTCCGGTTGGCTTTATGGTGAGTCGACCCTGGCGGCGGCGGCGAAGATTCGGAGGGCTACTTGATAGATGACTGCTTTGCAAATATTGAAGGTACACTAACTTTATGTTCACAGTTCACATTTTTGTCATAGACTCGGATTGGCAGATACGCAAATATAAACGATGTGATGATGATGCGCAGCCAGTCGCCGGCGAGAGTTTGTGCGTACGAAGGTGGGGATTCGACTGTAGCTGGATCTTGGCGCTACGTGCGTCTTTTTTTATGCTGAAAAGCAGAGTATCCCGGCGCATTTCCGGGTGCTCGGGCAGCCCAAGTGATGCACCTGAGCCTGAGCACTTCACTGGCAAGTATACGATACGGCTCAATTGCGCGGCTATCCTCCCATCGTGCGGGTGCCCAAGTGTATATTCGGCCTTTTCCCAGTAGGCCAGGATGGTAGGGGGGGGGTCGAAGTGCTGTAACTACAGGATCATAGCACAATCGCTGTAGTTCACTCATTGTTACTGTCTTGACGTGTTGTAAGGGATTAGGGGAAGGATATGTATCTAGGGTACTAGGGGTATATTCTTCGCAGGTTGAAAACCCGGAGCTCCATAGACGTAACTACAAGGATACGTGGCCCGTATCACAGCAGGTACCGTAGGTACCTACCGCAGTACGGCACGTTACTCGTGTCTAATTATTTCTTTGTCACGGCGTAGGCGGACCATGCTCAAAGTTTTACTTTTGATGAAAGTATTATTTGACGGAAAACAAGCCGCCGAGGCGATTAGCGATCCTCGTGAGCGTCTTGTAGCGGCTTTGTCGCGGACCGGTGATTGGACGGGCCAAGTAGCTGTGGTCTCGGAGAAGGCAATACCGTGGCTTGAAGACCGTTTGATAGGAAAACTCTTGACTCGCGTCGCCTCCTGCGACGCAGTGAACAAACTTCCGGCTGCTTCGCACACGGTTGCGTTGATCGGTGGTGAAGCGCTTGAAAGGTCGAAGGCCCCCTGGCACTGTGTGGCTGAGACCTTTCGCGCACTCGCGCGTCAGGGAATCATTGTGCTCTTAAGTAGATGCCTACAGCCACCTCGGCCAGGCGAAAACTTCCGTTTTTTGCCTGGTGGGCTAAAGGCCCTCGCGGACGCAGCAGGTTTCGAGCCTGCTTATGCAGATGGGCTGGGATCACGTGCCCTCCTGCTAGCCGAGATTGAGCTTGGCTTGGACTGGGAGGAAGTTTTGCGCACTAATTCGTCCACATTTTCAATCTTCTTTGACCATAACTTTTATCTAGAAAGTTGGTTCATCGGCATCAAACAACCGGGCGCACAAATAAAATTTATGTATCCACCCATTGGGCGAGGTCAACAGCCTATTTGTTCCGGTTGCGCCAAGTTCTCAGACCGTAGTCAGATGCGACGCGCCCCCCTCGGGCCTGGCATGCTCAATTGGCAAACGCCCCAACCAGTCCCGGCCGACTTAAAGTGGGACGACCCAAAGGACATCTCGATGGCCGGCCATATTCGGCGCAATACTCAGCCCACAGGTTGGAATAAATGTCCGCCCTTTGATCGTAACGCACCCATGGCATGTTTCAAGCCGACAAGACTCCAGGTGGATCGTCAGATCATCCATCGTATGCTTGAGTTGGATTGGCCTTTGCATGGGATCAAGGGTCAACGCATCCTCATCGTGAGCCCTCCCCTTCGGGGCGTGGAGCTCTGGGGTGTGGCCTTGAAAGATCTAGAGCCGCAGTACGCCATTACCATCTATGACGGTCGCCACCATGAGACCTGCGAGGCGCTCCCCTTTGCTGATCAACAATTCGACCAAGTCTGGATGAGTATGGTACTCGAACATACTATTGCGCCTTGGCGATGCTTCGAGGAGCTCTATCGGACTTTGAAGCCTGGAGGCGTTGCTGTTGTCTCGGCACCAGTCACTTACCACCTTCATGCCACCCACTACCCGGATAACTTTCGTTATCTACCAGGTGGTCTTGAAGCCCTGGCCAATGCCTCTGGTTTCCGTGCAAATGAAGTGGGCAAATGGGGCCGCCGAGACTTTCTTGCAGCAATGATTCGCCAGGACGATGATACAAACAAGTGCCGTAAGAACACAAAAGCATCTCATGATTTCTACAACATGGCACAACTCGCCTCCGAAGATGTCTTCTTGGTAGATCATGTTTTTGCTTTCAAATGAGAATACAGAGCAAGAGCAAGTGAAAATAAAAAAATTAATTGATGAATTGAGCTGCAAAAAGTAGCCACAAGGGAAAGAGTTAGTGCGAGGAGGCCCGGGAGCCATGCCCAGCAATATATAACTTGCGGGGCGAGTTGGTGAAATCTATCTCGATTCATATATTGCTGTAGTGGCCACTGGGGACCAGCCTCGGCGACGTTAGCTAGGGGTATGATTTGTGTGCAGAGTCGCCATCCAAGCTGGTTCTGGATAGATCAGCTTGACTCAGACTCGGAACGTGAAGGCTGGCCAGTGGCAGTGACAGCAGCTGCGCTAAGCAGCTGCGGACTCAGAAATCTATGGAAAAAACTCTAGAGTCCGCCGGGTCACTGTAACAGATGCGCCATAGGGGTTCCCCCTAGCCGGACGCCGGTTAATTCTTTGGAGTAACATTCTTCCTTACCTTTCCTTAGCTCTAATTAGAATGAATTAGCCTGCGACGCTTGAGACTCCTTGGGGACTTCGAGATATATAGGGGGGTCGAGCGCAATACAAGCTCGTAGTCGACGGTGACTTCGACGGTGGCAGGTTTTGGCGCAATGCGCGTACTACAGCCACACACCGACCAAATAGCGGCAAATTTTTGCTGAGGCGCAGGTTCAGTATGCTAAAATAGTGGGCTGTGCGCATTTTGGTACCGTGCAGGCAGCCTCACGCTGACTCACTGAGTCGGAAAAATCAGCCTGAGCTGCGGCGACGCGGTGCGATGGTCCGAGATAACTTGAATGGTCAAATTGATTTTGGGGGTGCAGAAACCGCATACTTTTCATCCGGAACTATGTGATGGCACTATTTTTTGATACTATCCATTTTCAGGCTCGTTCAAGTTTAGACTAGCCGCCTATGATCCTGTAGTTATCTTTATCTAGAGCTCCTCGCAGGTTCTAGTAGATATCAGAGGCTAGTGGCCTGTATCTTAGGATACTTCCTTCTCCCTCTTAATCTCTTAATCTCCTTTATTCCAACTCTGTCTTCTCAGGGTTGAGGGCCCGGCCCGGCCCGGGGGTTCCCACCGTGACATTCTCACGTCACGGTTTCAGTGAGAGTCCTTCCTGTTGGTATTTCCGTGTCACATTGACACCCGAGAGACCTAGCTACAACAGCTGCATTGTGCACTTGCTGCACCCAGCTCATTAGACTCAAGCACATACCAAAAAAGCTAATATCGCTGAACTAGTTTTTACAAAAAAAAATACCCGGATATAGGTCCAGTGAATGCCGCCGTAGGTTTAGTGTGGGCCTTTAGTGTGTGGTCACCCTCGTATTTATCATCCCCAGCAACCTGATCATGATAGGGCAGTGAGTATACAAGACATCTCTGAAGAGTACAAACTACATGCCGCCGCAGTCCGCTCAACTTACGGCTCTCTTGGCCGCGAGCGTCACATGCGCGTATCCCGATGTAACGATCGACGTTGCCTACGGATTCAGCGGCGCGCACCACAATGACCTCGCTCAAAGGTCCATGCACTCGGTGATTGCGACCGCATCGCCCGCAACCTTGGCTCGGCTGCGCTTCCACATTTTTAGTGACGACGCGGCGTACCAGGAGGGCACATTCGGGACCGTGCCAGTGTCTTACTATCGCAATGTGAGCGTGACTAAGATTCGCAAAGTCTGGGACCGGCGCTACAGCGCCAAACTCGAACACTCGTCCAATTACGTACGGTTCTACGTCGCAGCGGCGCTCCGCGCGCGTGAGGCTCACGATGGAAGATCGCACGCGGAGAAGTTCCTTTACCTCGACACGGACACACTTGCGTTACATGACGTTGGCCCCGTTTTTGACGGCGCGCTGCGCAATGGGGAGCTCTCCGTCGCGAGTGGTGTGCAGCGATCCGATGTCTGTTGGTTTGGGAAGATGGTTCGCGTGGCCGACCCAATGCTACGCAAATTTTCGCTGAACCCCAACGAAAAATGCCTCACTGCCAGTGTAATGATTGTTCACATTGACCGCTGGCTTCGGTACAGGCTACGCGAGCGCATCGAGGACCTGCTTCGACTGAACACAGAGCGGCAGTTATGGTACCTCGGGTCGATGCCGCCACTTATGGTCGCTCTCGGCCACCGTGGCTGGGAGCGATTGCCACCAAGCCAAATTGTTGACATGAAGGCACGCGTGTGCTGCGCTCCGTCGGAGGAGGCGACTTGGCGGGAGGCGGTGCTGCTGCACCCAGTCAAGCAGCTCGGGCCAACGCTTGGAATCTATACTCACATTATCCACCACAGTACACGCACTCCTGGACGATTGCTCCTCCGCTGGAATAGTACCTCCAAGTGTGACTGGCCGCCGCAGGACGATGCCACTGCGCCCTTGCGCCTCCGCATTCTCGTCCTTAGCTCGCGATGCGACGGGATGGGCTGCGAGGACCATTTTGGCGGCACGCGCATCTGGGGCACTAACCTCGGGCAAGGTCTTGGAGTCGTTGGACACCACGTAATCTTCGCTTCGCGGTGCCCAGGCACCGATTTACTGCGAAGTGCAGACGTTGTCCTCGCAGCAGCAATAGACGGGCACACACCGCGGGCTGTCGCCAAGCATCGTGTAGAGACGGGGAGCTGGCGTCCCATCCTCGTTGCGACCAAGACGAACCTTGCTATTGGCCGGCCGCTGGACCCGGCCTTTGACTTTGCGACTGCAGGCTCACACCTGCATGCAACAGCGAACCTGCACTTGAATCATGTTGCTCTCAGTACGTCAGTGATCATGCGCCACTTTGAGGTCCCAACCTCGTACTGGCGCGACCAGCCAGCATCGGTCTATGGCGCAATCCCACGTCACGTGCCGCGGCATCTCGAAGAGCGCGCACGTCTCCGTCTATGCTACCACGGTAATCCGTACCATATGAGCCAGGAACCAAGGCTTCTGCAAGGGCTCCTCGACCTCGCCGAGGAGAGAGCTATCCACTTGGTCCTTCTCGGTGCGCGAAAGACGGATGCCGCCAGAATTATTCGCCACGAGATGCTGCGCCGACTGGCAGTCAACCTTACCATCGACGAACGTGCCTGGGTCAACGTTGACTACCTTTTCACGACGCTTGCGCATGACTGTGACCTTGGGCTTGTTCCAAATTCGGAGGGTCATGACAACGACCCTGGCATTGCATTCTCCAAAGTGCAGGGCATCAAGGGCCAGAGCTGGGGCCAGGTTACGTACAAGTACAAGGTAAGTGCCAACGCCGGGCGGGCGTTGGTCATGGCGCAAGTCGGTCTCCCCTTCGTGGCCACACCCGAACTCGAGGTCGCTGAGCTCCTCGGAAATGCTCGCCTTCCGGCTGCTGATATTTTCGCAATCGACGACTGGAAGGCCAAGATTGCAGCACTCACCGATGGCCCACACGCCCACGAGCGCAGGGGCCGCATGTCCGATAATCTCCGGGCCTACTGCGAAGCCCACTATACTATCGAGACGTTCGTTGACCCGCTTAATGTTCGGCTAAAGAAATTCATCGCCACGAAAAATAAAATCTTTTAGCACACTGAAGCATGAGCTCCTCACTCTCACGAAAGAAATTCTGAACGCCATCTTGCATTTTTTGCAAGCAAATACATAAGTGAGGACAAGTAATACGCAATGGCTCTAGAGACGTCGTGACGTTATTTCGCACGGGGTCAACCTCACGTTGAACTTGGTGTTTTTGACTGTTTTTGGAGCTAGCGTCTCGGTCGCCTCGAAGAAGACCATGGGGGGCACTACGCCTCAACTTAGGCTCAAGCTGCATGTTGGAATGGCCATGAATCGCCCCTAGGTAAGGGTCCTGCACTCGACTATTTCGGGGGCTGTGGCGCCTCCCCTTTGATAGCCCGAACGTCGAAACTTACTACGAATGGGCCTTAGGGGGTGCCTCACGTTCTGACGGAGTGTGGGGCCCTGAAAATGCGAGGGGCCGGAAGGGCCCCTACGCGAACGTCGCGCCAGTGGCGTTTCGTGCCGCGCTAGGCGAATGTTTGGGCAGTTCTACACTACTAGATGCCGTGTTTTGCGCATCCTACCGACGCCATGGGTACCAAGGGGGACTTCGAGGGGGAAATCACCAGCATAGAAGCGAGTTTTGATTTTCACCTCTCTATTTCACCTCCTGAAAACCTGCGACTCAGTGCGAGTTAAGCGAAATACCCGCACGTTAGGCCATTTTGGCAACTCACCCCATCTCGAGGGGGGCACCTCCGTGGCAAGCTAGTGTCGCCGTGTGCTTAGGATGCCCCTGGAACCCCAACGGGCGAAGGCGCGACGTTCGGGCTATCAATTGAAAATCTCACCAACTTGGGTGCAGGCTCCGTCCCTAGGTGTACGATAGAGCGCCCCACTGTTACCTAACGCGTCTCGGGGGCCGCCCGGGGGCCCGGGGGACAACAGGTCCGAGTCACTGAAAGGACAGCCCGGGCGCAGGGCGGACCCCAAATTTGAGATTCGAGTTCCTAGCCACTTGGCAAGCCACGGGGACTCGGAGTCCCCGGGCCGGGCCGGCGTCACGGTATCTTGGCCGGGTGTTGCACACCGTAGCGTCGATAGAAACTCAATGTATAGACTCAAATTTAGAGAGTGGGAGATACATATCTAGGGTAGGATGGGCTAGTAGGTTTCTCTCTCTCTACATAGGTACCTACGGTACCGTAGGTACGACTTGTACCAGCCTTGACCCCTGGTCTGCGCAGGAGGACGCGGCCACGTCGCAGATATGGCTCACGCGCCCCGCGTTTTAATCGTCATAGCGTCAGTCGTTGCTGAAAACACCTTGTCCAAGCTCATGACAACGCTCGAAAATCGTCTCGACGGAAACGTAAGCAGCACAGTTCTCGCCCGCTACGGGCAAGTTGGTCATCAAATGCGCAAAGCTCAGCGTGTGGCAAACAGCAAAATAAACACTGATCGATTTGAGTCACTCACTGCTGACTTCTGCCAATATTCCCAGGCACGCCTTGAAAGCAACCACCAACATGAGATCAAAGACATGGGGGAAAAAGCAAAGCACCCAATCTGGCAGAGACTAACTCGCGAGCTCAGAGCACATTACACTCAAAATTGTCGCGGATTTTTTACTTACAATGACCACAAACCGCGTTGGAATCCGGATATCTGGGGATGGAATGAACATGGAGACTTCAAAGGAACAACTCGTGCTCAGATTTCGAGTCTTCTCTCAAGCCCACGCTTCAAGAGTTGGTATGCAAATGCCGTGATGTGGGAACCTGTGGGAGCACCCCAACAAGTTATTGTACCTCCTGGCAGCGAGCATGCGGAGATAATAACAAGCGCCAAGACAGCAGATGCTCTCACGTTGGTCGACACGTGCGCCGCCGCATTCCCTGCTATAAGCTTGCTCGAGTTGGATGCTGTATACGAGTTTGGTGCAGGGACTACAGCAGTTGCTCGCGTCTTTCAGGACGGCGGTTATCGTGGGTCCTATATCATCTACGACATGCCCGAAATGACTATCATGCAGCAATATTTCTTGCGTGTTGCTGCCGTAGCCGCTATCTCAGCGACAAGCACCTTGAAGCCTGAACACATCGAACAATTTCGTGCAGGCGTTACTTTGACTCAATCGATTGGCGAATTTATCACAAGCTTGCAGCATCTATCAAGCGGATCAAAGGCCGCTCTTTTTTATGCCACCTACAGTTTTTCTGAGTCACCTGTTGACGAACGAGCCAGGTTCCTGGAAGCAATGCTTGGCAAGATAACTCACTACTTTATTGTGTTTGCATCCAAACCCCGCCAAACCTGGGCTGGTGCCACGGCGGATGATCGCTGGGGTGGGAATTTTGCATACTTTCGCACCGCTTTCAAAAATGGCCTGTTTGGACCCCCTGATGTTCTGCACTTCTGCCTCTGGCCTCGGGAAAAACAGGGCCAGCCGGCGGGCTACGTTCTGGCTGCCTCGACAACAGAGGAGGTTGCCTGTCCAGAAACAACTATTTTTGAGAGCAAGCGTCTAAACGGTGCGCAGTGAGTTCAAGGAACGTGTCACGTTCTTTCGTTGAGATTCGAGTCCGGCGTGGCACGAAACGCCGCTGGAGCGATGTTCGCGGTCCACTAAAATCGTCAGATCCTAACTATTTCGTCTCTTCCTTGGACAGAAGGTGGGAATAGACCCCAGGAACCTTAGTTTATGAAAATCCAGCGGCCCGGGCTACGTATGTATGCGCTGTGGCCTGTCACAATCTGGTTTCCCCCCTTGCTCTAGGTTAGCATTAACCGGTTAATTACCGGTAATTTACCTAGTATTACCTCTCGGAGGGATCCGGGGTAAATAACCCGCTCAGGCTCAATAACCCGACGGAGTTTCGACTAAACCAGTTTAGTGAGATTACTAGTAGCGAAAGGCCCCTCCGGGCGAGCGGATGGGCGCAAGCAGCCCGTTGGGCTTTTGGATACGTACAGGTGCGCCAAGGCAAGTACAAAGTCATGTGGCCCGGCGCGGCCCAGGCCCGCGCCAGTGGCCAGCGAAGCCCCCTCCCCCTACCCCTCTATATTAGACTATAAGACCCCGGGGTT
>JACLAA010006797.1_pt1 | contig 12528 bp, 10 predicted proteins | sample 8027891 | NCBI WGS metagenome assembly JACLAA01 (sample SAMN15724900, study PRJNA655200) | protist metagenome | isolation source: fluorescence activated cell sorting (FACS) single amplified genomes of... | place: Spain: Blaines Bay Microbial Observatory, Mediterranean Sea | collected 2016-01-19 | reverse complement strand
GCTGTAAATTTAAATCCAGTAAAATCACCTTTTAATAAATTGTCAAATACTCGGTTTAATGCAGCTGAATTTCCAGATCCGAGCTTTGCTACATCAAATACTTTTTTTAAATCCAAACCTAATTCTTTAGCACCTATAGCTAAATGATTTACTAAAGCACCATTACCTAAAGTTAAAAAATTATTTAAAAGTTTTGATTTAGCTCCCATTCCAACTTCGCCGAAATAAAAGTATTCTTTACAAAAATATTTTAAATAAGGTTCAGCCTTTTTAAAATTCTCCTTAGAGGCACCAACAATCCCACCTAAAACACCTTCTTCTGCCTGAACAGGACCACCCATTACAGGACATTCCACATAACTAATATTATTTTTTTTATAAATAGAGTTAGTTTCAATTGAACCTGATTTATTGTGAGTGGTAATATCAATAATTATAGTTTTATCATTTAATATTTTAGATATTTTTTCTGAAATTGATTTCGCTATTGGAGTATTGGTAACACACATAAAGAGAGCGTCTAAATTTTTATTCCTAAAATCCTCAAAAGAATTAACTTCCTCAGCTCCTTCTTTGACAACTTTTTCGATTGGTTTTCTATTTTTGTTAGCTATTACATAAAGTTTATTTTTGTTTTTTAAAATATTTTTGGCTATTCCATAGCCCATGTATCCAACGCCAATAAATCCAACATTTTTCATAAGTATCCTTAATTTGTTTTCCCTTCTGTTCTAATAAACATTATACCAAAAATTATGATTCCTATAACACCTATAATTTTATTATAATCAAATGGCACACCAAAAATTATGAAGTTTATAATTGTTGACCAGACTAATTGAGAATATTGAAAGTTAGTTACAAATGACAAATTTGAAAGCTGAATTGCATAAATAATTAAAGAATGACTAACAAACCCGGCAACACCAAGAAGAGTTAAATAAAGCCAGTAAATATTTTTTTCTAAAGGAACCCAATTAAAAAATATAAATACACTAAAAATGATTGCTCCTAATATTGAGGTATAAAAAATTGCAGCAAATGGATCATTATCTCCTGACACAACTTTTGTAAAAAATTGATAAAGAGCCCAACAAATTGGAGGAACAATAGGGAATATCAAATCTGGTGTAAATATTCTCATACTTGGTCCCAACGAGTAAATAATTGAACCAAAGCTTAGAAGCATTAAAGCAATTCCTTTTGGAGTTAAAATATCTTTTAAAAAATATGCTGAAAGTAAAGAGACTATTAATGGAGCTGTAAAGAAAACAACATAAATATCAACTAAGTCAAATTTTTGTAATGAGTAGAACATAAATGTTGTAGCAGTAACCATTAAAATTGATCTAATTATTTGAACTTTAAAATTTTTCTTTAAATTAACTTTAGGTTTAAAAATTAGAAAAAATATAATTAGAGAAATTAGATGAAAGAAAAACCTCCCCCAAATTGCTTGAGTGACAGGCATTACTGTTCCTAAGTATTTTGCGGTTGAGTCCATGCAAACAAACATGAAAAAACCACCAGCAGCTAATAAGATTACATTTAATAATGAAGTTTGTTGAGGCACTGTGAGATTTAAAATTACATTACAACGCCTACTTGCCAAGGATTAAACTCCTCGTCACCGTAGCCATTGATCTCACTTTTTGATTTATTTCCTGATGCTGTGTTAACTACTAATTTAAATATATTTTGACCAACTTCTTCTACTTTTTCTTTACCTTCTGCTATAGTTCCACAATTTATATCCATATCTTCTGACATTTTTTCATACATAGCAGAATTAGTTGAAAGCTTCAGACTTGGAACGGGCTTGCACCCAAAACAAGATCCACGACCTGTAGTAAAGCAAATTACATTTGCTCCAGATGCAACTTGTCCTGTTACAGATACTGGATCGTAACCAGGTGAGTCCATAAAATTAAATCCTTTATTTTTTAATGGTTCAGCATATTGCAAGACATCTTGAAGTATAGAATTTCCACCTTTAGCAACTGCTCCTAATGATTTTTCTAATATAGTTGTAAGACCACCTCTTTTGTTACCTGGTGCAGGATTATTATCCATTGAGCTATTATTGATTGAGGTATAATGCTTCCACCATTCTAGTCTTTTAATCAGTTTGTCTGCAGTTTCTTGTGAATTAGCTCTATTAATTAATAAATGTTCTGCACCGTAAATTTCTGGAGTTTCAGATAAAATTGAACTTCCTCCTTTTTTTACCAAAAGATCTGCGGCAATTCCTAATGCTGGATTAGCGGTTATCCCTGAATACCCATCGGAACCTCCACACTGCAAAGCAAGTGTTAAATGGCCAACAGATTGAGAAGATCTCTCAACATTATTTGCTTCTCTTAATAGATTTTTTATTTGTGATAGAACTTTATCTACAATTTTTTTTGTTCCACCTTCATCCTGAATAGTAAGAAAATGAATTCTATTATGCTTTTTTAAAGACTCGTCAAATAAACTAACTTGTGCACATTCACAACCCAAACCTATAACAAATACATGTGAAAAATTTGGATGATTTTTAAATCCATCAATAGTTCTTTGGAACATTTGCATTCCTTCACTTTCAGTATTCATTCCACATCCTGTAGAGTGAGTAATTGGCACTATCCCATCAATATTTGGATAATCTTTTAAAATATTTGAGTATTTAATTTTTTCGACAATCATCTTTGTTACAGTGGCTGAGCAATTAACAGTGCTTACTATTCCAATATAATTTCTTGTAGCCACTTGTCCATTATCTCTTAAAATTCCATTGAAGAATGTATCAGCTTTTTCATCTACAACATGCTTCTTATCTGTAACTTTAAAATCTCTCTTGAATTCTCTAAATTCTAAATTATGTGAATGCACATGTTGACCTGGTTTAATATCGTCTAATGCAAAACCGATAATTTGATCATATTTTATTATAGGATCGCCTTTTTTAATTGTTTTTAAGCAAACTTTATGACCAAAAGGTATTGGATCAACAGTACTGATTTCATGACCTTCAATTTTAGTTTTTTCTGGAATGATAAATTGACTAACGCCAACATTGTCATTCTGATTTAAAACTATTAGATTATTCATAAAATTATTATATAACTATTATTTTAAACAGACCATTATAAATATTATGCCAAAAAAAAGGAAAAAGAGTTTCAGAAGTCATCATTGGTTTAATAATCCAAAAAATCCAGATATGACTGCTCTTTATCTAGAGCGTTATTTAAATTATGGACTTACCAGAAAAGAGTTACAATCTGGAAATCCTATAATTGGTATAGCTCAATCAGGCAGTGATCTTTCTCCATGTAATCGACATTTTTTATCTTTAAGCAAAAGAATTAAAGATGGAATAAGGAGAGCGGGTGGTATTCCTATGGAATTTCCCACTCATCCAATTCAAGAAACAGGCAAAAGACCAACAGCTATGCTTGACCGAAATCTATCTTATTTATCTTTAGTAGAAGTTTTGTATGGTTACCCAATTGATGGAGTAATATTGACAACTGGATGTGATAAAACTACTCCAGCTGCGTTAATGGCTGCAGCAACTGTCAATATTCCTGCAATAGTTTTATCTGGCGGACCAATGTTAGATGGTCTTTACAAAGGTAAGTTAGCTGGTTCAGGAATGGTAGTTTGGGAAGCTAGAAAAATGTTAGCCAAAGGAGAAATAAAATATGAGGAATTTATGGACATGGTTTCATCATCCTCACCAAGTGCTGGTCATTGTAATACAATGGGAACAGCATCCTCTATGAATTCAGTAGCTGAGGCATTGGGTATGTCTTTACCTGGTGGAGCAGTTACACCTGCGCCTTATAGAGAAAGAGAACAAATCTCTTACGAAACTGGAAAAAGAATTGTAGGAATGGTTCATGAAAATTTAACACCTTCAAAAATTATGACCCGTAAAGCGTTTGAAAATGCTGTTGTCGTTGCAAGTGCTATAGGTGGATCAAGTAATTGCACAACACATTTAAGTGCAATTGCAAAACATATGGGAATTAAATTTGATCTTTCTGATTGGCAAAGACTAGGACACAACATTCCTTTACTAGTTAATTGTCAGCCTGCAGGAGAGTATTTAATGGAAAGCTTTCATAGAGCTGGAGCAATCCCTGCAGTAATGAAAGAATTAATTAAAAATAAAAAACTTCATACGAATATAAAAACTGTTACAGGAAAGACAGTTAAAGAGAATTTAAGAAAAAAAATAGACGTAGATAATGATGTAATTAAATCCTTTAAAAATTCATTAGCAGAAAAAGCAGGTTTTTTAGTAATGAAAAGTAATTTTTTCTCATCAGCAATTATGAAAACCTCAGTAATAAGTAAAGAATTTAAAGTAAGATACTTATCTAACCCTAAACACCCAAATGTATTTAATGGAAAAGCAGTAGTTTTTGAAGGACCAGAGGACTACCATAAGAGATTAAATAGTAAGAAATTAAAAATTGACGAAAATTCAATATTAATTGTTAGAGGCTGCGGGCCAGTAGGTTACCCTGGGTCTGCTGAGGTTGTTAATATGCAACCACCTGACAGATTGTTAAAAAAAGGCATAAGTCATTTACCAACATTAGGAGACGGTAGACAGAGCGGTACTTCAGAAAGCCCTTCAATACTTCATGTTTCTCCAGAGTCAGCAGTTGGTGGAGATCTGGGAATTGTAAAAACTGGTGATAAAATGACAATAGACTTAAACAAAAGAAGGGTTGATTTATTAATTTCTAAGTCAGAATTTAAAAAAAGGAGAAAAAATAAAAAGTTATTTAAGGCAAATAACCAAACTCCTTGGCAAGAGATTTTCAGAAACACTGTGGGACAGCTTGAAGATGGAGCGTGTATTAATTCACGAGGTAGATATTTAGATGTTTCCCACACCAAAGGTCTTCCAAGAGATTCTCACTAAATGAAACCTAAAATATTAGTGACTAGGAAAATTTCAGATGGTGCTGAAGATAAGTTAAAAAAAGAATTTGATGTAGATTTAAATTTAAAAGATGAGCCAATTCCAACAGGTGAACTCATTAAGATGGGCAATGATTATGATGGCTTAATCACTTCTGGATTTGATAAAGTTGGAGAAGAATTTTTTTCAAATTTGACTGGAAAATTAAAAATTATTGCTCACGTAGGAGTTGGATATGATAATATTTCAATCAATGCAGCTGAGTTAAAAAAAATTAAAGTAACAAACACCCCAAATGTACTAAATGAAGCGGTGGCAGAAACTACTATTCTTTTAATATTAGCAGCATCTAGAAGAGTAGGAGAAGCTTATAATTTAGTTAGATCAGATAATTGGAAAAAACAAAAACCAGACCTTACTAAATTTATGATAGGTAACTCAGTAACTGGTAAAACACTTGGAATTATTGGGATGGGAAGAATAGGTCGTATAGCTGCAAAAAGTGCTAAAGCATTCGGAATGAAAATTATTTATTATAATAGAAATAAACTGTCAGATGACTTAGAGGATGGCGCTAAATATTATTCAGATTTAAATTCAATGTTACCTGAGTGTGACTTTGTAAGTATCCATACACCAGCTACACCAGATACAAAACATATTCTAAATGCTTCAACCATTAGTTTGTTAAACAAACACGCTGTTGTTATTAACACCTCAAGAGGATCAACCATTGATGATGATGCTTTAATAGATGCATTAGAAAATAAAAAAATTTATGCAGCTGGACTTGATGTTTTTAACAATGAGCCAAATTTAGATAAAAGATATACAAAGTTAGATAATTGTTTTGTCTTACCCCATATTGGAAGCGCAACTCATGAAACGAGGTTAGCTATGAGCATGATGGCTGTGGATAACATTTATTGTTTCTTTAATAATAAACCATTGATTTCTGAAGTAATTTAACACAACTCAAAGTTGAAGTTTTAAAGATATATATAATTTCTATACATAAATTAAATGCGCACATGTTGAAAACTAATTTCATTTATGTTTTAATTTATTAAATAAACATAAACGAGAGGAAGATAATGTTTAAATTAATATCAAAAACTATAGCTGCTGTAGCTATTGTTTCAGTTGCTTTATTTGGCTCTGCAAATGCAAAGACTTTAAAAATTGAAACTCACTTTACAGCTAGTTCACCAAATGGTGAAGTTGCGGCTCAATTCGCTAAAAACGTAGAGATGTTTTCTGGTGGAAGCTTAAAAATAGAAATGTTCTACTCATCTTCAGTAACAGGAAAATCAGCTGAGGTATTTAACTCTGCCCAAACTGGAATTATCGACTGTGATATGACTGGTGCTGGTTATCAAACTGGTAAAAATGCAGCGTTTCAATTCGCAGGTGATGTAATGGGTGGATATGATAACCCATATCAACAATATGAATTCTTGAATTTCCCAGGAGCTCAAGAGGCTGTTGATGCACTCTATAATAAATATGGAATGACTTTAATTGGTTGGTGGATACCGGGACATGAGTCTTTAATTTCTAGTAAACCAATTCCAGATGTTGCATCTATCAAAGACTTTAAATTTAGATCACCTCCAGGTATGGAAAGTATGATCTTTACAGCATTAGGTGCTAAGCCAATCGTGATGGACTTTGGTGAAGTTCCAACTGCTTTACAAACAGGTCTTATCGATGGTGCTGACTATTCATCTTTAGCAACTAACTATGCAGGTGGTCACTATGAGCAAAATAAATATGCTACATATCCAGGTTTCCACTCTATGCCAGCTGACCATTTAGCTTGTAATACTAAAGTATGGAAAAAGCTAAAACCTCATGAAAGAGGGGCAATGAAAGCAGGTATAGAAATTGCTGGAAGAACTATCACTAGCTTAGTTGAGAGAAAAAACGCTGAAGCTGTTAAAGCTTTAAAAGAAATGGGCGTTACTCTTCATGACTGGTCTAGAGAAGATAGACTTAAGTTTAGAAATGCTGCACTTGGTGCTTGGGAAGAGTGGAGAAAAAAATCTCCTGAAGCAAATGCTCTTATAGATATACACACAGCTTACATGAAAGCTAACGGTATACTATAATCAGAAGCACATTAAAATCTTGAAGGGCCTGAAAAGGCCCTTCTTATTAACTTAAAATTTTAGCTTATGCTTGACAAACAATTAGAAGAACAAAATCAAAAAGTTGCAAGCAAAGATGATTTTCCAATAAATTGGATTGATAGAATTTCCTTATTTTTAAGTCATACAATTAAGTATTTGATACCGATAATCGTACTTGTCATGATGTACGAAATTTTTATGAGGTACGTGGTTTTTAAACCAACCTTATGGGCCAATGAATTATGCTTATGGTTGGCTGGGGTTTGTTATTTAGTTGGTGGTATATACGCAACAAGATTAAGAAGCCATATTAGAATAGTTTTACTATATGATTGGGTCAGCAGACCAACCCAGAGAATTTTTGACTTAATTAGCACACTAGTTATTGTACTTTTTGCAGTTGCTGTAATCTATGGAGGTATGGAAGATGCAGTTAGATCATTTGTAAATTGGGAAAGATTTGCAACTTATTGGGATCCACCTATTCCCGCTACCATGAAGCCTCTTACACTTATATGTGTATTTCTTATTGCTGTTCAATCTGTAAATAATTTAATTATTGATTGGAGAAATCCTAAAGAAAAACAATACGACCCTTCTAAAGAGTTAAAATAAAATGGAAATAGGATCACTTTCATTAATACTTATAGTTGGGTTACTAATTCTTATATCTATTGGTGTTCCAATGGGTTTTGCCTCAGGTTTTATGGGTGCGGTGTTAGTATTTCTCTATATTGGTGAGCATGCATTAGGTATCTTACTCTCAAGATATTATTCTCTAGTTGTTACTTATTCCTTTTTATCAGTACCTTTATTTATATTTATGGCCTCCTTGCTTGAACGCTCGAACATAGCAAGAGATTTATATGATGCTTTAAATGCGTGGTTAAGAAAAACAAGAGGTGGAGTTGGTGTAGTAACTGCAATCATGGCAACAATTATGGCTGCAATGAGTGGAATTATTGGAGGAGAAATAGTTCTATTAGGATTGATTGCACTACCTCAAATGTTGAGATTAAAATACGATCAAGATATGTCTATTGGAATTATTTGTGCCTCAGGTTCTTTAGGTACAATGATACCCCCATCTATTGTTTTAATCATTTACGGTTTAACGACAGAAACATCAATCACAATGTTATTTCAAGAAGCTATTGTTCCAGGTTTAATGATTTCAGGTTTAATCATTACTTACATTTTAATTAGAACAAGATTACAACCACATCTTGCACCATTAAGTGATGAAGCTCCTTTAACTTTAAAAGAAAAAATGTCATATCTTCCAGGTCTGTTACCACCAATAGGAATAGTGATAATTGTTTTAGGTTCAATTTATTCAGGTATAACTGGTATCACAGAAGCAGCTGGAATGGGTGTTGTTGCTACATTAATCATAATTTTTGCTAGAAAAGAATTAACATGGTTTTTATTTAAAGATGCATTAACTAGAACATTTAAAGCATCAGGAACTATTTTAACTATTACTTTTGGTGCAACAGTTTTAGCAGGTGCCTATTCTCTTGCTGGAGGTCCAAAATATGTTGCTGAGACTATCTTAGCTTATGATTTAAAGCCAATGTATCTAATTTTTATGATGCAAATAATGTTTTTGATAATGGGAGCATTTATGGATTGGGTTGGGATTGTCTTATTAGCAATGCCAGTATTTTTACCGATTGTTATTGCACTTGGATTTGATCCAATTTGGTTTGGAATTTTATTTTGTGTGAATATGCAAGTTTCATTTTTAAGTCCTCCATTTGGACCCGCAGCCTTCTACTTAAAATCTGTAGCACCACCACATATATCTTTAACAGATATATTCAGAGGTTTTGCACCATTTATAGTAATTCAATTGATTGTACTTGCATGTGTAATGTTTTTCCCTGAGGCAATGACACAAAATTTCCACGAATTTAAACCAAAATAATGATGAAAATTGGTTTTATCGGAACAGGTCTTATGGGCCTTCCAATGGCTAAAAATATATTGAAAGCAGGATATAATTTAAAAGCTTTTAATAGATCTCAAAATAAAGCTGCTCCTCTAAAAGATCAAGGTGCGGAGATATCAAGTTCAATTAAAGAGGCTGTAAATGACAGTGATATAGTCATTACAATGTTAACAGACGATACTGCTGTTGATGAGATCATGAGTAGCTCTGACTTTTTAGGAGGTTTAAAATCAGAAGCTACAGTAATTGATATGAGCTCAGTAAAACCATCAACAGCAACTAACCATGGAAATAATCTAAAATCAAAAAATATAAATTATCTAGATGCACCCGTATCAGGAGGAACCATTGGTGCAGAGGAGGCATCATTAGCAATTATGGTAGGAGGTGAGCAAGATATTTTCAATAGAGCGAGTGAAATTTTAAAGACAATGGGAAATCCAACATTGGTGGGTCCAGTAGGTAGTGGCCAAGTATCAAAACTTGCAAACCAAATAATTGTAGGCCTAACAATTGGTGCAGTGGCGGAAGCCATAACTTTATGTGAAAAAGCAGGAGCAGATCCTGTCAAAATGATTAGTGCTTTATCTGGTGGTTGGGCGGATAGTAAAATTTTACAAACTCATGGAAAAAGAATGATTGATAAGGATTTTAGTCCAAAAGGAAAAACTTCTACTCATTTAAAAGACATGAATAATATTTTAGATTGTGCAAACAATTTTAATACTCATTTACCTATTTCAAATTTAGTTAAAGAAATGTATAAAACTTTAGTTGAAAATAGTCATGGAGATAAAGATCATAGCTCACTGTATATGGAAATTGAAAGGATGAATAAAAAATGAGCAAAAGATTAGAAGGTAAAAAAATTGTGGTTACTGCTGCAGGACAAGGTATTGGTAAAGCAACAGCCATTGCATTTCATAACGAAGGAGCACATGTTACTGCAACAGATTTAAATGATAAAACTTTAGCTGATTTAAATAAAGAATTTCCTAGTATTGAAGTGAAAACTTTGGACTCAACTGATAATAATGCAATTTTAAATTTTACTAAATCTTTAGATAAAGTAGATGTTTTATTTAATGCAGTTGGATTTGTTCATCATGGAACTATTCTTGATTGTGAGGAAAAAGATTGGGATTTTTCAAGCGATGTAAATGTAAAATCAATGTTTTTTATGTGTAAAGCAATATTACCACTAATGGTAAAACAAAATGGTGGAAGCATTATCAATGTTTCATCTTGTGCTTCTAGTTTAAAAGGTTTCCCAAATAGATTTGTATATGGAACAACAAAAGGAGCCGTGATTGGATTAACTAAATCAATTGCAGCCGATTTTGTTAAACAAAACATAAGATGTAATTCGATTGCGCCAGGAACAGTTTTCTCACCTTCTTGGCAAGATAGGGTAAACCAAAGTCCTGACCCTGTTCAGGCTAAAAAAGATTTTATAGCAAGACAACCAATGGGAAGATTAGGCACTGCTGAAGAAATAGCAGCTGTGGCGGTTTATTTAGCTAGTGATGATGCAACATTTACAACAGGAACAACAATTTCTGTTGATGGTGGGATTTCAATATAATTAAATAACAAAAAGGAGAATTATGAAATTATTAAGAGTTGGACAAAAAGGAAAAGAAAAACCTGCAGTGTTAGACAAAGAGGGTAAAATTAGAGATATCAGTACACATGTCGAAGATTTAAATCCTCATCATTTAAATTTTAAAACTATTTCAAAATTACAAAGTGCAGATCTCTCAACACTTCCTGAAATATCAGGCAGTGAAAGAATTGGTTCATGCATAACTAACCCAGGAAAATTTGTTGCGATTGGATTAAATTTTTCTGACCACGCTGCAGAAACTGGTGCAGAAGCTCCATCTGAACCAATAGTGTTTATGAAAGCTACAAGCTGTATTAACGGTCCTAACGACGATATTGAAATTGTTTCAGGATCAAAAAAACTTGATTGGGAAGTTGAATTAGGAATTATTATTGGAAAAGAAACTAAACATATATCTGAAGATCAATCTCAAGATCACATTTTAGGATATTGCTTAGTAAACGATATCAGTGAACGAGAGTGGCAAATAGAAAAAATGGGTCAATGGGTTAAAGGAAAATCTCATGATACTTACGGGCCAATCGGACCTTACATGGTAACTAAAGACGAAATTTCAGATATCAATAATTTAAAAATGAGTTTAGATGTTAATGGAAATAAAATGCAAAGAGGAAACACAAATACTATGATATTTAATGTTAATTTTATTGTTTCCTACTTAAGTAAGTATATGTCTCTACAACCTGGTGACATCATTACTACGGGAACTCCTCCTGGAGTTGGAATGGGTATGAAACCTCAGCAATTTTTAAAAGCTGGCGATACAATGAAATTATCGGTTGAAAACTTAGGTGAACAGAACTCTAAAGTAATTGCTTTATAAATTATTGTGAAGATAACTTCTATTAAAAGTCATGTACTTAGATATGAGTTAGATAAAGAACTAGGTTATTCTCAACAATATTATAAACACCGAACTGCCCATCTTGTAGAGGTTGAGACCGATGAAGGTATAACTGGATGGGGAGAATGTTTTGGACCAGGTAATATTGCTCTTGCAAATAAATATATTGTTGAAAAAGTTATACAGCCTTTAATAATTGGAGAAGACCCTTTAAATAAAGAGTACATTTGGCAGAAAGTATATAATCTTTTAAGAGATAGCGGACAAAAAGGAATGCCTATACAAGCTTTATCAGGTGTTGATATTGCTTTGTGGGATATTCTTGGAAAAAAAACTAAAGCACCTCTTTATCAACTTCTAGGGGGAAAATGTAACGAACATATTCCAGTTTATGGATATGGGATGATGTTACAAAAAAAATCCACTACTGAACTAATAAGTCTATTTAAAGAGGAGGCGAAAGAAATTAAGTCTAAAAATTTTAAAGCTATGAAAATGAAAATAGGTTTAGGTGCAAAGGATGATCTTAAATTAGTCCAAGCTGTTAGAGAAAGCATAGGAAAAGACTTTAAGTTGATGGTAGATGCCAATCATGCATACAATCTAAAAGACGCCATATATGTGGGAAAAGGCTTAGATGAATTGGATATATTTTGGTTTGAGGAGCCAGTTGCACCAGAAGATTATGAAGGGTATCAACAATTAAGAAGCAAAATTTCTACAAGTATTGCAGGTGGTGAGGCTGAATTTACGAAATATGGTTGGAATAAATTAATCTCAAACAATTGTATAGATATTGCTCAGCCAGAAGTTTGTGGTTTGGGAGGAATTACTGAGTATTTGAAAGTTTCAGCATTAGCTCAAGCAAATTTTATTCCAGTTATAAATCATGTTTGGGGGTCAGCTATAAGCATAGCTGTTAATTTACACTTGCTAACAGCCCAACCAGATATGCCAGGTGGATTATTTCCTTCAAAATCTATGTTAGAATTTGATACTACTGAAAAAAATATTTTTATTACAGATCTTCCAGATAAGGATTTTTCG